>Ga0308165_1003646_pt1 | contig 16268 bp, 9 predicted proteins | sample PhyWR2_FD_201032 | JGI IMG/M metagenome (GOLD analysis project Ga0308165, IMG submission 201032) | Phyllosphere microbial communities from UC Gill Tract Community Farm, Albany, California, United States - DLSLW.R2 | ecosystem: Host-associated > Plants > Phyllosphere > Unclassified | place: USA...
GTGGGCGAGCAGGATCGAGCCCTGGTGGCAGTGCCGGACGGCGTGGGCGACGCGCTCGTGCTCGCCGACGTCCTTGACGTCCCAGGCGGTCGCCGTCCAGAGCACCGTCTGCAGACCGGCTCGTTTGACGGCCTGCCACGTCTCGATGCTCTGCGCGCCGTAGGGCGGCCGGAACCACTCGATCGACTGGCCGCTCAACTGCTCCAGCTCCTGTTTCGCCGCGAGGGTGCGCCGGTAGGCGACCTCCTCGGAGAAGTCGGTGAGGCGTACGTGGTCGTCGCCGTGCAGGGCAAGCTCATGCCCACCGGCGACGATGCGTTCGAGGAGCTCCGGGTACTTCCGCGCGCGGCCGACGAGGACGAAGAACGTCGCGGTCGCGCCGGCCTCGGCGAGGGCGTCGAGGACACCCGGCGTGCCGTCGGGGCTCGGACCGTCGCCGTAGGTCATGACGACCGTGCGCTCCTCGGTCGCGACACCGACGATCGAACCGTGGACGGGCAGCGAACCGGTGAGGCGTGCGAGCAGCGCCTGCCGAGCCTTCGTCATGTGTCCACCGCCCTGTGAGTCGATCCGTCCAACAGTACCTCGCTGTCGTGGCGAACGGGAGCGCGGCCGCGGCGGCGGAACGGGCGCAGGGGTGCGGCGGGTGTCAGGCCTGGACGAGCGTGGTGTCGAGCTCGCGCTGCTCCTCGAGCTGGGCGAGTGCACGGCGGAGTGCGGTGCTCGAGGTGCTCATCGTGTACGGGAAGTAGACGACCTCGACGCCGACCTTGGCGAACTCCGCTTCGAGCCGGAGGCCCTCTGCGGTCCCGCGCCAATCGTCGCCCTTGAAGAAGATGTCGAACCGGAGCGCATCCCAGGCCTGGAGCTTGTCGTCCCAGGTCTCCTCGACGGCCTCGTCGACGAAGCCGATGTGGCGGACGATCTCGAGACGCTCCGTCAGTGGGACGATGGGTTCGATGCGCTTGCGGGTGCGGAGCAGCTCGTCCGAGACGACCCCCGCGATGAGGTAGTCGCACGCGCTCTTGGCATGACGAAGGATGTTCAGGTGCCCGACGTGGAAGAGGTCGAAGGCGCCTGCCGCGTAGCCGACGCGTCCCGGTCGTGCTGCTGCGTGCTGATCGCTCATCTGAACGCTCCCCGTGTGTGTGTTTCCCTGACGTCTCCGGCGCGTTCGTTGAGCCTGGTCCGAGCGTAGGAGGGTCATCACCGCTTGCCGAGTCCACTTTCAGGTGCCACCCGAGGAGGGGGCGACGCCTGGCAGCGTCAGGCCGGGCCCAATAAGCTGCCTCCCGAGAGGACTCCTTCCGGAGGCCTCCGCAGCGGACACGGGCGGATCGCTCGGAACGGGGTACCACGGTGACCGAGCTCGAGGGTGAACAGACGGCAGACACGAACGTGCCGAAGACCCGTCGTCGGACCACGCTGATCGTCGTGTCGGCGGTCGTGGTCGTCGCGCTGCTCGTCGTGGCGTTCCTCCTCTTCCGTCCGGCGACGACGACCGATGCGGGCGGCGCGACCGGGACGGCGGTCCCCACCTCGTCCACCAGCGCCGGAGCCACGACGCCTGGAGCGACCGGCTCGTCGACCGGCGCACCGGTGGAACCGGGTGGACGGCCCACGCAGACGCCGATCGCCTTCGACGACGACGCCGAGCCGCTCCCCGGTGTCACGGTCGCGATCACCGGGCTCGAGGCCGTCGACGGCGAGGCGACCGGCGTGGGGGAGATATCCGGGCCCGCCGTGCGGGTGTCGGTCGAGTTCGTGAACGGCTCCGACGCCGAGGTCGACCTTCGCACCGTGCAGGTCACGGCCGACTCCGGCCCGGACCGGACCGCGAGTTCCGAGCTGAGCGGTCCCGGCGTCGTGGCCTTCCCGGCCCGGCTCGCTGCTGGGGACCGTGCGACAGCGGTCTACGTGTTCGCCGTGCCGGCCGACCAGCGCGAGTCGTTCCGGGTGTTCGTCGACTCGGTCGTGACCGCACCGGTGGTGCTGTTCGAAGGCGCAGCGCCGTCCGCCTGATCATCTCGAGCGAGTCGAGGTCGGCGACGGTGGCCGATGGCGACCTGAGGGGGTGATCCGCGGGGCAACAGCGGGGGGCAAAATCACCCATGTTCGAGGGATACTGGCGCGTCAGCGGCGCTGATAGCATCCGATCGCGCCACTGCACCCGAAGCCGTGTCGTGCATCTCTCTCACCGTTACCGGTCGCCTGCTCGGCGACTGATGGGGGCACCCGATCATGACCCGTTCTCTCTTCTCGAAGGCTGCCGTCGCGGCCGTGGCGCTCGCCGCGGTCCTGACGGGCGCGCTCGTCGCCACGCCTGCGTACGCCGACACCGCGCCGGTCGATCCGACCAGTCCGGCCTCGCCGACCACGGTCAGCGCCGACGCGCTCCCGACCGTCCAGGTGGACGGTGTGGTCTGGCAGCAGATCGTCGTCGGCGACACCGTCTACGCGGTGGGAGACTTCTCCACGGCCCGTCCGGCGGGTGCCGCCCCCGGCACGAACACGGTGACGCGGAACAACATCCTCGCGTACAAGCTCTCGACCGGCGAGCTCATCCAGGGCTTCGCTCCGAGCCTCACCGGCGGCGAGGCGGTCAGCGTCGCGGCATCCCCCGACGGCTCGCGGATCTACGTCGGCGGTTCGTTCACCGCGGTGAACGGCGCGACGGTGTGGCGGATCGCCGCGCTCAACCCGACCACCGGCGCGCTCATCACCTCCTTCCTCCCGAAGCCGGCCTCGACGGTGCGCGCGATCGCCGCGACGAACAGCACCGTCTACTTCGGCGGACTCTTCACCTCGGTCGGGACCGACCAGCGCCTCCGCCTCGCGGCGGCCAGCGCTTCCAACGGCGCGGTCCTCCCATGGGCACCGGCGGCGGACGGCGGGCGGGTGAACGCGATCGTCCTGTCGCCCGACGGCTCGAAGGCGGTCGTCGGCGGCCAGTTCACGTCGGTCAACGGTTCGACCAACCCGGGGTACGGTGTCGCGGCCGTGAACCTCACCGACGGTGCGCTGCTGCCGTTCGGTGCGAACGACAAGGTGCGCAACGGCGGCACCCAGGCCGGGATCACGAGCCTCACCTCCGACGGCGACAGCGTCTACGGCACCGGCTACGTCTTCGGTTCCGGTGGCAACCTCGAGAACAGCTTCCGCGCTTCATGGGACGGCGGGGCGCTCCAGTGGGTCGCAGACTGCCACGGTGACACGTACAGTGCCGCGGTCGTCGGAGACGTCGTGTACACCGCGGGCCACGCACACTACTGCGGCAACATCGGTGGGTTCCCGCAGACCGACCCCTGGTCGTTCTACCGCGGGATCGCCTTCAGCAAGGCGGCCACCGGGACGGCGACCCCCGACATCTACGGCTACCCGAGCTGGGGCGGTCAGGCTTCGCCGACGCTCCTCAACTGGTTCCCGAACCTCGACACCGGCACCAAGACCGGTCAGAACCAGGGCCCATGGTCCGTCGCGGGTAACACGCAGTACGTCGTGATGGGCGGCGAGTTCAAGAACGTGAACGGATCCGGTCAGCAGGGTCTCGTCCGGTTCGCGGTGTCGTCGAAGGCGCCGAACGCGCAGGGTCCCGTCGTGACGGGTTCGCGCTTCAACCCGACGGTCACCTCGTCGGTCAACGGCCAGGCACGCATCCGTTGGACGGCGAACTGGGACCGCGACAACACGAACCTCACCTACCAGGTGATCCGCGACGGCAACACGGCCAAGCCGATCTACACGACGACCAAGGAGTCGACCTTCTGGCAACGTGGCTCGATGGGCTACGTCGACACGGGTCTGACCCCCGGTCAGACCTACCGCTACCGGGTGTTCGCCACCGACCCCTTCGGGAACATCGCTCGCTCCGACACCGTGACCGTGACGATCGCGTCCGGTGGTCAGAGCTCGAGCGCGTACTCGTCGTCCGTGTTGGCCGACAGCCCGAAGACCTACTACCGGTTCGGTGAATCGGGCGGCACCACCGCCGAGGACTGGGCGGGCTTCGCCGACGGCAACATCACCGGTGACGTCTCGCTCAACCAGGACGGCTCGGGGATCGGCGACACGAACGCCTCGTACGGGTTCTCCGGGACCAACGGGAACGTGACGACGCCGGACGTACAGCTGTCCCCGGACACGTTCACCGTCGAGAGCTGGATCAAGACGACCTCCACGAGCGGTGGCAAGATCATCGGCTTCGGCGGCTCTGCGACCGGCAACTCGAACAACTACGACCGCCAGGTGTACCTGGACAACGACGGCCGGATCTTCTTCGGGGTCTACCCGGGCCAGGTCAGGACCGTGAACTCGTCGAAGAGCTACAACGACGGACAGTGGCACCACGTCGCAGCGTCGATGAGCAGCGCCGGGATGAAGCTGTACGTCGACGGCCGCCTCGTGGCGAGCCGTGCCGACACGACCACCGGTCAGCCCTTCAACGGCTACTGGCGGATCGGCGGTGACAACCTGGGCGGTTGGCCCAACCAGCCGTCATCGTCCTACCTGGCCGGCAACATCGACGAGGTCGCCATCTACGACGCCGCGCTCAGCCAGGACTCGATCATCAACCACTTCGTCGCTTCCGGACGGACCTCGCCGATCCCGGCGGCGCCCGCAGACAGCTACGGCGCCTCGGTCTACAACCTGGACCCGACGCTGTACTGGCGACTCGGCGAGACGGCGGGCGCTGCGGCGCTCGACTCCTCGAAGAGCGATCACGCCGGAACGTACACCGGCCGGGTGAACCAGGGCGTCGACGGTGCGATCACCGGGACGGCCAACAAGGCCGCCGCGTTCGACCCCATCAACCAGGGCGGCTGGCAGCAGGCCGGCGTCGCGAGCAACGACCAGTTCTCCAGCCCGAACTCGTACGCCCTCGAACTGTGGTTCAAGACCACGACGACGCGTGGAGGCAAGCTCATCGGCTTCGGGAGCAGTCAGACCGGTACGTCCGGCAGCTACGACCGCCACGTCTACATGGAGCCGAACGGTGCGTTGACCTTCGGGACCTGGACGGGCCAGACGAACACGATCACCTCGGTCGCCGGCCTCAACAACGGTGCCTGGCACCACCTCGTGGCCGAGCAGTCGAGCGACGGGATGAAGCTCTACGTGGACGGGGCGCTGCAGGGCACCAACCCACAGACGGGTGCGCAGGACTACGCGGGCTACTGGCGGATCGCCGGTGACAACGTGTGGAACGGCACCGACCCGTTCTTCTCCGGGACGCTCGACGAGGTCGCCGTCTACCCGACGCCGCTCACGAACGCCCAGGTCCAGAACCACTGGGAACTCGGGACGGGCGTGGTGCCGAACGTCGCTCCGACCGCATCGTTCACCGGTTCCGCCGTCGACCTGCACGCGCAGTTCGACGCCTCCGCCTCGGCGGACCAGGACGGCACCATCGCGTCCTACGCCTGGGACTTCGGCGACGGGACGACGGGGACCGGCGTGACGCCGAGCCACGACTACACGACGGCCGGTGCGCACACCGTGACCCTCACCGTCACCGACAACCGGGGCGCGACGGCGACCACGACCGGCTCCGTCACGACGAAGCTCCCGAACGTCGCTCCGACCGCCGCCTACAGTCCGTCCGCGCAGAACCTGACGGTCGCCTTCGACGCTTCGGCGTCGACGGATCCTGACGGCTCGATCGCGTCCTTCGCCTGGAACTTCGGTGACGGCACGACCGGCACGGGCGCCACCACGTCGCACACCTACACGGCCGCGGGCAGCTACCAGGCCAAGCTCACGGTGACGGACGACCAGGGCGCGATCGGCGAGGTCACCCAGACCATCGTCGTCAGCGCGCCGGTCCTCGTCGCGCCGACGTCGCACTTCACGCAGTCGGCCGCCGGTCTCGCGGTGAGCCTCGACGGTTCGACCTCGACCGACGGCGACGGCACGATCGTGTCGCACGCCTGGAACTTCGGCGACGGTCAGACCGGCACCGGAGCCACGGTCTCGCACACCTACGCCGCCGCCGGAAGCTTCACAGTCACGCACACGGTGACGGACAACGACGGCCTGACGGGCAGCAGCACCTCCGTCGTGACCGTCGCGGCTCCCGCCAACGTCGCTCCGACGGCCGCCTTCACGGCGACGCCGAGCGGCCTCGTCGTCGCGGTCGACGGCTCCACCTCGACCGACAGCGACGGCACCATCGCGTCCTACTCCTGGAACTTCGGCGACAGCGGGACGGCGACCGGAGCCACGGCCTCGCACAGCTACGCCGCCGCCGGGACCTACACGGTCACGCTGACGGTGACCGACAACGGCGGTGCGACGAACTCGACCACGCGCAGCGTGACCGTCACCGCACCGGTCACCCCGACCTCGCTCGCGAACGACTCGTTCACGCGCTCGGTGACGGGTGGCTTCGGCACGGCGGACAGCGGCGGCACCTGGTCGATCACCGGAGGTGCGGCGAACGCCACCGTCACCGGCGGCAAGGGTGTGCTGAAGCTCACCAAGGGCGGGGCAGGCGTGAACGGGTCGCTCTCGGGCGTCTCGTCGACCTCGACCGACGCCAGCGTCGTCTTCCGCCTGGACAAGGTGGCTGACGGCGGCGGGGCATTCGTCTCGCTCGCCGGACGCCAGGTGTCCGCAGGCAACGACTACCGGGCGAAGGTGAAGGTGGCGTCGAACGGCGCGATGACCCTCTACATCACCCGAACGGTGGGCGGCGCGGAGACCACGCTGAAGACCGTCGCCCTTGCAGGCACCTACACGGTCGGCACGGAGTACACCATCCGTGTCCAGGTCGACGGCGCCAACGCGACCACGGTCAACGCGAAGGCGTGGCGCACCGCCACTGCCGAGCCGACGAGCTGGCAGACGACGACGACCGACAGCACGGCCGTCCTCCAGACAGCGGGAACCGTCGGGGTCATGACCTACCTGAGCGCCAGCTCGACCAACTTCCCGGTCTCCGTGGCGTTCGACAGTCTGACGGTGGTGCCCGTCGGTGCCCCGACGACCCCACCGGTCGCGAACGTCGCCCCGGTGGCCGCGTTCACCCAGTCGGCTGCGGACCTCGTGCTGAGTGTCGACGGCTCCACGTCGAGCGACAGTGACGGGACGCTGGCCTCCTACGCCTGGGACTTCGGAGACGGCGGGACCGCGACCGGTGCCACCGCGACGCACACCTATGCCGCGGCAGGTTCCTACACGGTGCGGCTCACGGTGACGGACAACGTCGGTGCCACAGGCACCGTCACGAGTGTCGCGACCGTGACCGCCCCGGTGACCCCGCCGGTCGACCCGCCGGTGGACCCGGCAGCCAAGTTCGCTGCCGACACGTTCGAGCGCACCCAGGCCGGCGGCTTCGGCAACGCCGACACGGGTGGTGCCTGGACGGTCACCGGGGGAGCGGCCAACGCGTCCGTGGCGGCCGGCAAGGGCGTGCTCAAGCTCACGAAGGCCGGCGCCGGAGTGAGCGCGTACCTGGCCGGTGTCTCGGCGCAGAGCACGGACGCCACCGTCAACTTCTCCCTGGACAAGCTGCCCGACGGTGGAGGCGCCTTCGTCTCCCTCGCGGGCCGCCAGGTGTCCCCGGGGAACGACTACCGGGCGAAGGTCAAGGTCGCTTCCAACGGCGCGATGACCCTCTACGTCACGAAGACGGTCGCGGGTGTGGAGACCACCCTCAAGACGGTCGCCGTGGCCGGGGTGTTCGCTCCTGCGACGGAGTACACCGTGCGCGTGCAGGTGACGGGGAGCGGGACGTCGACCATCAGCGCCAAGGTCTGGGCTGCGGCCTCCACCGAGCCGGCCGCCTGGCAGACGACCGCGACCGACGCATCGGCCGAGTTGCAGGGCGCCGGGACCGTCGCGCTCGTCGCGTACCTGAGTGGCAGCTCGACCAACTTCCCGGTGTCCGTGTCGTTCGACAGCCTCGTCGCTCGGCCCGTCCAGTGAGCGCGGCTCGATGAGCGCCGTCTCCACCGGCCACGCGTCGTCACCGAAGGGTGGCGGCGCGCTGCGCCGCGCTCGCAAGCGTCTCAAGCACCTCGTCGCGCGCCTCGACACGATCACCCTCGGCGCGCTCGAAGCCACGCGTCGGTCCTCGCTGCTCGGAGACGGCGATGCCGTCGTCTCGCTGACGAGCTACGGCGTGCGGATCGACGCTGTTCACACCACCATCGAGTCGATCGGACGCGGCGTGGTCCGCCCTCGCCGGATCATCCTCTGGCTCGATGACGCTGACGCTCTGGAACGGTCCACGCCGCAGCTTCGACGTCTGCAGCGGCGTGGGCTCGAGGTGCGTCTCGCCGACAACCTCGGCCCCCACACGAAATACTGGCCGTACGTCGAATCGACGCCGGATCGGTCGGTACCGCTCGTGACGGCCGACGACGACATCATCTACCCCCGTCGATGGCTCGCAGACCTGCTCGAGGCGGGTCGAACGCGCCCCGACACGATCCACTGCTACTGGGCACGGGTGGTGCGACTGGACGACGACGGACGCTTCGCGCCCTACGGCTCGTGGCCGTCGGCATCCGACACCGCACCGTCCCCGGCGAACTTCGCCCTCGGCGTCTCGGGTGTCCTGTACCCGCCACGTATGCTCGACGCGCTCCACGGAGCCGGGCGTGCCTTCGAGACCGTGACCCCCAAGGCCGACGACATCTGGCTGCACGCGATCGCCCTGCGCGCCGGCGTGCCGGTCGCCCAGGTCCGCGACAAGGCCGTGCACTTCCTCACCGTCCCAGGAACCCAGGTGATCAGCCTGCGTGCGGACAATGTGGCGGGAACCGGGAACGACGACGCCATCGACCGGGTCTACGGACCGGAGGACCGAGCCGTCCTCACCGGCATCGATCGCGGAGCGAGGCGGACCGGCACCTGAGCGGACCGCCGGGAGGCGTGTCGGGCGACGACGACCCTGGGTGGCCTGAGCACGAGAGCCGTCCGGCGGCCGATCGTCGCATCCGCGACGGCGATGCCGATGACCGCCCAGAGCACGATGCCGGCGACGGAGCGGGTGGCGAGTGAGCTGTACGTCTGGGGGATGATGACCGCGATCGCACCGGCCAGCATGACCCCGGGCATCGAGACCCATCGTCGAGCGGTCACGAGCAGTGCGACCATCGTCCCGAAGTACAGCAGCGCGAACACGATCCCGATGTCGATCGAGTACATGAGCACGGCACTCTCGAGGCTGGTGCCGAGGCCGGCCGCCGACCCGATCCGGTAGCTGGAGGAGATCCCCTGCCCCGTCAGCAGGAAGTCCGGCCATTCCCGGGCGAAGAAGTCGAGGGCGAGGAGCCGGGCGCGGGTGGACCCCGTGTCGTCCTGGACACGATCGAGGACGCCGGCCGCGAGGGGTGAGAGGGCGGTCGCGACGATCGCGACGGAGGCGAGCACCATGCCGACGAGTCGTGCGGCGGCACTCTTCGTCGACATCCCGACCACGTACAGGGCGCCGACGATCATGACGATGAGCCCGAGGCGCGACTGCGACACGAGGACGCCGACGAACATCACGGCCAGCAGCGGCAGCCGGAGCCACCAGTGGCGCACACCGGCGAGGAGCGGGGTCACGACGCAGACGGCGAGGGACAGCGCGAGCGGTTGGTCCAGCGTGCCCATCCACCGGTCGTGGACGGGGTTGAACCAGTACTGGGATTCGAAGCCTGCCGCGTAGACGATCGGCTCCTTCACGATCCACTGCGCGATCGCGACGGCGACGGCGACGGTGGTGAGGAGGATGATCAGATCGCGGAGGCGCAACAGCCACCGGCGGTCGGCACCCTCGAGGATGAGGAGTAGAAGCAATACGGGCACGAGGATCTGGTCGACCAGCAGATTCATGCCGCCGCCGTAGCTGCTGAACCGGGTCGTGACGAACGCGACCGACACGACGAGCCCGAGCGCGAGGAACACCACGACGTGCTCGGCGACCACCTCGGCGAGCCGCGGTCCGTTGTGGATCACCTGCATCGCGACGGTGGCGATGACCAGCCAGGTGGCCGGATGGAACGCCAGCCCTCCGCTCGCCTGGCCGGTCAGCACGTATCCGCCGACGGTCGGGACGAGGAACCAGAGTGAGACCGCCATGGCGACGCTCGCCATCGGGCGGTCGCGCAGGACGAGCGCCACCGCCAGGCAGACCAGGATCCAGAGGATGAGTTGGGTCATGGGCGGAGCGCGGCTTACGGTTCGGCGCGAGCGGTCCGGGCCGTCGTCTTCGGTCGCTCGTCTCCGCCGCGCTGACCGATGAGGGAACGCAGCTGCTCGTCCATCCGACGCGCATGGGCGCCCCCGTGGCGCCTGGACGGACGTGGAGACGAGTTGAGCACGGAACCGAGGACCAGGGTGCCGGCCGGCGCGAGCGCCTCCATGCCGCTCAGGAGCTGCGGCTTGGTCGCCCGGTCGCGACCGACCACGAGGACCGCGCCGTCCGAGAGCCGACCGATGAGCGAGGCGTCGATGCGGGGCAACAGGGGCGCGGTGTCGATGACGGCCAGGTCGCAGTTCGCCCTGATGTGCTCGACCAGCTGCGCGAACCGGGTCGAGGCGAACCCCTGCGCGGCGTCGAGGTGCGCACGGCCCGCCGGGATGACGAGCAGGCCCGGGGTGGAGGTCTCAGCGATGATGTCGGACACCTCCGCCTCTCCGGCGAGGTACTCGCCGAGGCCCGGTGACTCGGTGAGGCCGAAGGCCGCGCTGAGCGCCGGATGGGCGAGATCGGCGTCGACGATCACCACGGTCGAGTGGAACCGGGTCAGGGACAGCCCGAGGGAGCCTGCGACGAGCGACCGCCCGTCGCCCGCATGGGCGCTGGAGACTTGGATCACCTGCTGCCGTGGCTTCGCCACGTCCAGGCCGAGACCGGCGACGAGACGCTCGACCGGCCGGTCGAGCTGGCCGGCGGGATCATGGCCGCCCGCCGCCCGCCGGGCGAGGAGTCCGCGGGTGCGGACCCGCGGGATGCTCGCGAGCACGGGCAGTTCGAGGGCGTCCTCGAGCTCGGTGGCGGTCCCGATCGCCCGGCGGCTCGTCTTGCGGACGATGGCGATCGTGGCTCCGAGAGCGAGTCCGACGATGGCACCGAGCGCGAGGTTCAGGGGCTTCTTCGGTGAGATCGCGTCCTCGTTGAGCGTCGGACCGGAGACCACGTTCAACTTGACGTTCGCAAGCTCGGCATCACCGCGGTTGTCGAGCGTGGAGACGAGTTGACCGAACTGGTCGGCGACGGCGCGCGCGAGCGCGAAGGACCGGTCCTTGTCGGTGTCCTGCACCTCCACGCCCAGCAGGACGGTCTCCGGGTCGGAGTAGGCGTTGATCCGTGAGGAGACCTCGGCGACCGTGAGGTCGACCCCGCTCGACTCGATGATCTGACGAGCCATCGACTCGCTCGTGAGCAGCTGTACGTAGGAGTTGATGCGACGCTGCGCGAACTCGTCCGCGGCAAGCGCCGAACCGCCCACGTCGGTCTGGGTGGACACGAAGAACTTGACGCTGCTCGCGTAGACCGGGGTGCTGATCGAGTTGTAGACCATTGCGAGGCCGAGGCCCGCGATGAGCGCGATGGCGACGATCCACCACCCGGTCACGATGGCGCGTACGTATCCGAGCAAAGTCACGGGTGGTCTCCTGGGTGGTCGGGCCTGCATCGCATCTTACGGCGTTCTCCGAGGACCGAACGCCGTGAGCGGTGCGGGACGTCCGCAGTCCGGTACGCTGATTCCAGCGTGTACCCGTTTGTCTCCGCCGCCCCGTTCGCACCCGAAGCGTGACCTGGGCCTGGGTGCCCGCTCGCAACACGCTGCGACGAGATGGGGTCGGCTCGATGAGAGTCATGGTCATGCACCCGAGCGCGGAGCTCTACGGCTCCGACCGGGTGCTGCTCGAGAGCGTCGCCGCCTATACGGAGCGGGACGTGCCGGTCACGGTCGTCCTCGCGTCCGACGGCCCACTGGTGGACGAACTGCGTCGGATCGGTGCGGAGGTCGAGGTCACGGACCTCCCCGTGCTCCGCAAGTCGATGCTGTCACCGGTCGGGCTCGTCCGACTCGCCGGCCGCTCGATCGTGTGGGTGTTCCGCGGACGGCGCCTCGTCCGTCGGGTGCGACCGTCCGTCGTCTATGTGAGCACCGTCACCATCCCCATCGCCAACGTGATCGCGAGGCTCTCCCGCATCCCGCTCGTGGTGCACGTGCACGAGGCGGAGGACAGCGCGGGACGTCTGGCGCGGTTCGCATTGTCCGCCCCCCTCCATCTCGCCCACCGCATCGTCTACAACAGTGGCTTCTCGCAGCGGACCGTGGAGCGGATGTTCCCAGCACTGGCCGCACGATCCGAGATCGTGTTGAACGGGGTCACCGCTCCCAGGACCGTCCACGCCCCCCGTCCCACCCTCGAGGGTGGCATCCGCGTCGTGTACGTGGGCCGCCTGTCGGCGCGCAAAGGGCCTGACGTGGTCGTCGAGGCCATCGCACAGCTCCCGGAGACCCTGCCGGCGTCGCTCAGCCTCGTCGGCGCGGTCTACCCCGGGTACGAGTGGTTCGAGGAGGCGCTCCGCGAGCGGGTCGGTGCACTCGGGCTCGAGGAGCGTGTCGCCTTCGAGGGGTTCGTCGACGACGCCTACCCGATGATCAGTGCCGCCGACGTCATGGTCGTCTCCTCTCGCGTCGACGAGCCCTTCGGCAACACCGCAGTCGAAGCGATGCTCGCGGCGCGCCCGGTCGTCGTCAGCGACACCTCCGGTCTGCGGGAGGCGGCCGCCGGCTACGAATCCGCGCGTTTCGTCGCCCCCGGTGACGCGTCCGCCATCGCGAGCGCCATCGAGTCCATCGCGACGGGTTGGTCGGACGTGCGGGAGGCCGCAGAACGTGACGCCCTGGTCGCCACCGAGCGTCACAGCACCGCCTCCTACCGCGAACACCTGCGCACCGCCGTGTCCCGGGCGCTCCAGGGGCGTCGGAGCCGTGGGGTCGAGGCTGCGTCGTGACGGCGACCGACCCGGCTGACGACGGGCTCAGGAAACCGCCCCAGACGACGGCGCAGGGCGTGAAGTGGTCGGGCACCGCCGTCATCCTGCGGCAGCTCGCGCAGGTCGCCAGCGCACTGGTGATCGCACGCATCCTCGGCCCGTCGAGCTACGGGGTCGTGAGCGCCGCGACGATCTACGTCACCCTGACCACGTTGATGCTCGACCAGGGCCTCTCCTCGGCGCTCATCCAGCGGCCCTCCCTGGAACGACGAGCACCCGGTGCGGTCGCCACCCTCAACATCCTCCTCGCCGTCCTCCTCGCCGTCCTCACGTGGTTCCTCGCCCCCGTCATCGCGGACTTCTTCCGCGTCGACGCGCTGGCGGAGGTGCTGCGGATCCTGGGCGTCCTCCTGCCGCTCAAGGCGCTCGCCGTCGTGCCTCGTGCGATGCTGTCCCGCACGCTGCAGTTCAAGCACATCGCCGTCGCCGACGTCGTCGGCGCGGTCATCGGCGCGATCGCCGGTATCGCATCGGCACTGCTCGGCGCCGACTTCTTCGCCACCGTCTACCAGACCCTCGTGACCGATGCGCTCGTCGCGGTCGTGCTCCTGATCGCCTTCCGCGGGCCGGTTCCGAACCTCGCGTTCCGCAGCATGGGCATGCTGTTGAGTTACAGCATCAAGGTGTTCGCGACGAACTGCATCGCGTACTTCTCGCGGAACATCGACAACATCCTGGTGGGACGCTTCCTCGGCGTCACCTCACTCGCGTTCTACGGGATGGCCTACCGCGTCCTGTCCATCCCGGTGCAGCTCATCGGGCAGACGGTCAACCGGGTGCTCTTCCCCGTGTTCTCCAGGAACGCCGGCGACCGGGTCCGGATCGCCAGGCAGCTCACCGACGCGACGGAGATGCTGGCGACCACCGTCATCCCGATCATGGTGCTCATCTCCGCGGCGGCTCCCCAACTCGTGATGGCCGTCCTCGGCCCTGAATGGGCCGCCGCCGCGGTGCTCATCTCGATCCTGGCGCTGGGCGGCGCCCGCGAAACGGTGTTCTACATCACCCCGTCACTCATGAAGGCCCTCGGGTTCGCCTCGTTGAACCTCAGATACGAGCTGTTCGCCACGGCGCTCCAGGTCGGCGGGATCGTCATCGGTCTGCAGTTCGGCGTCGTCGGCGTCGCAGCCGGGTACACGATCGCCGGATTCGTCCTCGCGCCCGTGCTCCTCGCGATCCAGCGCCGGCTGACGGGTGTCCGCATCCGCGCCCAGCTCGGCGTCATGCTGCCGGCCGTCCACGCGAGCATCTGGGGCGCGGCGGTCTACCTCGGCATCGGGTTGCTCGGGCTCCCCGACCTGCTCCACCTCGTCGTCGGCGGTCTCGCCTTCGTCCTCAGCTGCGTCGGGGTCTTCCTGCTCTTCCACCGCCGCACCGCGCGACGGTTCGTCCAGCGGGCCCGAGAGACCATCGGGTCCCGTCGCGCGCCCAAGCCGACCACTCCAGGAGAGGATGCCGTATGAGCACCCCACCATTCACCACCCTGACGATCGCGGTGCTCACCTACAAGCGTGTCTCCCAGATCGTCGACCTGATCCCCAAGCTCGTCGAGCAGGGCCGCATGGTCGATGCGAGCGTGCGGATCCTCGTCGTCGACAACGACCCGGAGGCCGGCGCGCGTGAAGCGGTCGTCGCGGCACTCGGCGATGAGGGCGTCTACGTGCACGAGGCGGTCCCGGGGATCGTCGCAGGACGCAACCGTGCCCTCGCCGCGTCGGGCGACCAAGACCTGCTCGTGTTCATCGACGACGACGAGGTGCCGTCGGCACGGTGGCTGGCGCAGCTCGTCGAGGTCTACCGTCAGGCCGATCCGTCCGTCGTGGCCGTGGTGGGGTCGGTCGTGTCCGTCTTCGAGCGTGAGCCGGAGCCGTGGGTCGAGGCCGGTCGGTTCTTCGACCGGCGGCGCCTCGCCACCGGGACCGAGATCACGGTGGCTGCGACGAACAACCTCCTCCTGGACCTCCGATGGCTCCGTGGGCACGGGATCGTGTTCGACCACCGCTTCGGTCTGTCGGGTGGCTCGGACACGCTCTTCTCCCGGGCGATCGTGGCGCAGGGAGGACGGATGCTCTGGTGCGACGAGGCCGAGGTGACCGACGAGGTGCCGGTGAGCCGGATCACGAGGGCATGGGTCCTGCAGCGCGCCTACCGGAGCGGCAACTCCTGGAGCAGGACGTCCCTGGCGCTCGAACCGTCTCGCCTCGGCCGCCTGCGGATCCGCGCAGGGCTCCTGTCCAAGGGTGCGGTGCGGCTGGTGGGCGGTTCCGCGCAGAGTCTGCTCGGACGGGTGCGCGGTTCGATGCGGCACGATGCGCGAGGACGCCGCACCGCCCGACGCGGAGCGGGGATGATCGCAGGCGCGTTCGGCGGCGTGTACAGCGAGTACGCGCGGGCGTCCCACTGACCCGGACTGGTCGCCGACCCGGATGTCTCCCGGTCAGGACACCAGCAGCAGTGCGCTGACGACCGTCCCCGTGAGCTCCATCACATTGCCGCTCTGCGTCAGGCTGACCGCCGGGTACGCGGTGAAGGGGCACGAGGAGACCACCCGGTTGGGTCCGAACTTGTTGTTCGTGACCGTGGCCGTCTGGCTCCACCCTTTGCGGGTCTGGAGCTTCACGGAGCAATGGCCTCCGTCGATCCAGTTCCCGTCGACGGTGAGCGTCACATCGTCCTGCTCCGCACCGCCGAGGATGGCGAAGTTCGTCGCGCCGCGGATGGTGTTCCCGATGATCCGGAGGTTCTTGCCGCGCAGGATCTGGATGTTGTCGTTGTGGGTCGACCCGCCGCCCTGCGCGGGGTCGTTCGCGTAGAACACGGTGTCCTCGAGGAGGGACTTCTCGACCAGGACGTTGTCACCGTGGATCTTGATCGAGTCGACGTTGCCGACGACGTGCACGCCGCGGGCGGTGAAGTCCCAGCCCTTGATACCGTCGAAGTAGACCGATGGGAATTCGGCGATCACGTCGACCCGTTCGATGAGGAGGTTGTCGTACCCGTAGTTCGTGATGAGTCCGAGGGCGTACCCCCGTGCCTTGCCGCCGCGGACGATCGAGTTCTTGATCGTGACGTCCGGTGCCTTCACCGTGACGAAGCCGTGGATGTCGAGGCCCGAGATGACGGTGCCCGGTGTCGTGATCGTGAGGTCGCCGTCGTATCGGGTGAGCTTCGTCCCGGCCGGGACACCCGTCGTGCTCGCCGAGGGCTTCACCGGGTCTTTCGGCGGGGAACTCGGCTGACCTCCGGTCGGCGGAGCGGG
>Ga0308165_1003647_pt1 | contig 16266 bp, 10 predicted proteins | sample PhyWR2_FD_201032 | JGI IMG/M metagenome (GOLD analysis project Ga0308165, IMG submission 201032) | Phyllosphere microbial communities from UC Gill Tract Community Farm, Albany, California, United States - DLSLW.R2 | ecosystem: Host-associated > Plants > Phyllosphere > Unclassified | place: USA...
TAAGTATAAGTTGGTGATCAGCATTGCGCTTTGCCTTGTTTTTGGTATAATTATCATTTTGCTATATCTCCTTGAATTAGAAAATAGGCGAAAAGTAATGTATAATAGGCTTAAAGTAAAGCTTATAGAGCTTGATAACATGCCGATAGTGAACCAAACGCATCTGGAAAAAAATATAGGTGAGATAGATGTCAAGATTAAAGAAATTCAAATATCTGAAGATACGGAAATGCGCTTATTAAGGGAATTCAATGAACAAGAAGATGCCCTGTTCTTTCTCGAAAAAAATGTGTCCTTGAATTCTCTAGCACTCATTCTCCAGAGTAATCAACGCTATACATCCTATATCATCCATAAATATCGGGGCAAAGATTACTATGCCTATATCCAAATGAAAAGAATTGAATATATAGTCGACAGATTAAAGAAAGACAGCGCATTGTTGGACTATAAGTTATCGCATCTAGCCGATATAAGTGGTTTTTCTAACCCCAGTAAGTTTTCCACTGCTTTTAAACAGAAAATGGGAATTCCACCTTCAGCATTTGTACATCTGTTGAAAAATGATCAATCTTCAAGTGGAAGCTAACAAGAGCAATACAGCTTCAGCCTGATCAGGGGTCGATTACATCAGGTCCAACGATCGGGCAAAAGGGATGGATCTCCTATAAAAAACTACTTCTTTAGGGAAATCATAGAAAATGTAAATCATAGAGCAATAAAAAAGCTAATTAAATTATAAAAACTAATTAATCCAATAGGTGATGAAAACAGGTAATTTGAGTGTTTGTAAATTTTTAAACGTGATCGTCATCGTATGCATCCTACTATCTTCTTGTACAAAAAAAACGGGTAATACGGTGGAGATTGATGATATCGAAGAAGTACCAGAACTGAATGAAGCTATAAAAGCTGTAGTTCCCCATATTTTTATTGTTATCGATGGCGAACATGAAGTCGTGGATAAGGAAAACTATCTGAATGCATCGATCAAAATTGAGGGGAACGATAAATTTAAGGATCTGGAGGCGGTAAAAACAAGGATTAAGGGGAGAGGAAACTCGACTTGGGTGAAACCTAAAAAACCGTATAGATTGAAGTTGGATAAAAAAGCGTCTCTGTTCAATCTTCCGGAAGCAAAGGATTGGGTTTTACTCGCCAATTATAACGACTATACTTTGATGACCAATGCGGTTGCCATGAAAATTGGGCGGCAGTTGGGACTTCCTTATACCCACGATATCATTTCCGTAGATCTGACCGTAAATGGTGTTTATCGCGGTAATTACAATTTGACACAGCAGGTAGAAATTCACGAAAATAGAGTGAACGTTGGCGAGAATGGGATCTTATGGGAGCTTGATAGTTATTTTGATGAAGAATTGAAATTTAAGACGAATCATCTCAATCTGCCTGTTATGCTAAAAGATCCGGAACCAACGTCGGAATCTCAGTTTGATTCTTGGAGAAATGAATTCCAAAATTTTGAAAACCTGTTGTATGCTAAAGATTTTCCTAAGAATTCTTATAGTAATACATTTGATAAACAGCAATTTGTCAATTTTCTTATTGTTAACATGCTGGTCGGTAATCATGAAATATGCCATCCTAAAAGTGTGTATATGCATAAGCGATTAGGAGGGAAATTTACCATGGGGCCAATTTGGGATTTTGATTTTGCATTTGGTTTTAGTGAGGAGCACGCTAGGACTTATTTCAACTATGCTGATCTTGATCTGATAAGAGCGAATGATAGCAGAATAGGAGCTGAGTTTTACAAGAAAATATTGAAAGACCCGGAGGTGGGCGTGCTGTTTAATAAGACTTGGCAAACCTATAAAAGCCAAAAATTTGACGAGCTGATGCAATTTATTGAGGTCTTTGCAGCAGAAATAAGAGATTCACAAAAAAGAGATTATGAGATCTGGAAGGTGGGCAATAACAATATGGGCGCAAACAAGGCCGGTATGAAATCTTTCCTCAGAAAACGTAGCCAATTGATTGATCGTTACATCGCAACCTTGTAACCTATTTTTTATTGGATCATGATGGCTGCAATCAATGGGCTGTAGCCAGCCAGATGTAAACAGTACAAAAACTGCCTCATAATAAAAAAATCGGCTGAAAATTTGATTATGTTCAGCCGATTTTTTTATTATACCAATTATCGATTTTGATTTTTGTCTGTTAAACCAATTTTAATCCTTTGTTGATGTGGAGTAAACGAATCATGTTTTCCAGAAAACTGGTGATGAATACCTTGTTATTTCTCTGCCTTTTAGGTCTTCGATGTGCTGGATGACCATGCTAGGATTGAACCTCGTATGATGACTAGTCAGTATAGGTATTGTTATTTGATTATTTCGGATTGTTCTGCTACGGTAGGGTGATCATAGGACTCGGTAAAACGGCACGATTTTCCGATAATGGTGATGTTATAATTGTAGCCTTTGTCACTTGTGAATGAGCAGGTACCAGATGATATATCTTCTGCTGTGAAATGACTTTCGTCTAGCCGCTCACCGTCAGGCCAATGGATCTTGACTAGTTTATCATGTGTAATAGTTACATCTAGCGTATAACAATTACTGCTCTCTGTATTGGGATGATGATACTCGACAGTGGCACAATACGTCCCATTAGGGAAGATATACTCCTGTGTTCGTGATGCCTTATTTTCGTTTTCGATATCAGGGTTACGTTCGTTTTGTTTGGCTGAATAATCATGATGATCTCCTGCCTGACAAGAAATGAAGAATACCAGTATGATCATATAGATAACAATTTTCATGATGTTACACATTTGATATAGTAAATAACTCTTGGCCCAACGCATGTTTTTGCGATAAAGTGTCATCAATTATGGCAGTATTTTGCGATGCAGTAAGATAACGATTCGTATGAGCATGCGCAATTATAATTTGAAAAATCCTTATGTTTTTTATTTCTGTAAATAGAATGATCTTCGTATGACCTTATTCCCGTTACTCCCTGAAATTTTATTCAAACTAGCGATTTTTGTTTTTATATACACCTAACACCATGAAAATCGCCGATATTATGAAATAATGGACAAATGGATGGGATGCTGAAGTCAGCGTTACATTAAAGCGGATAAAAGAAAAGATATTGTAGTTAGTTAGTTAGTTAGTTAGTTAGTTAGTTAGTTAGTTAGTTAGTTAGTTAGTTAATTAGTTATTGATAGTTGGCGAGCATATTTTTGAGTACGTCGATCATTTCTTCTTTAAACGTTTGGGGCGAAAGTACGGTTAACGTCTCACGATGTGTCAGTAGGGCCTGGATGAAGTCGAAAGTGGGGCTAATGAATAATTCAAAATCCGAATAATCTTCAGTTTCTTGAATCACTCTTTGTGAATGATGTAGCGGTACATCTTTGATATAGGCATTTTGTGGCCACGTCACTCTAATTTTAATAAATTGGGATTTATGTTCTTTTAGAACACCATAGTTATGGATAAAATAGTCAGCAGGATTGATCCTTTTCAGGGCGATCTGTTTTAAATCGGGACGCGGGTCTCCATTATTCATGCTAGAGATACGTTCAAAAGCCAATACGCGTTCTTTCATCGTCTCTAATTGGAGTCCTATCACATACCAACGTTGATGGCATAATCTGACAAATACAGGGAAAAACGAAATATCTTGAGGGTCTTTATAATGAGACTTATAGACCAGCTGCATCGATTGATGTCGTTCAATTGCATCCAGTATAGGTTCTAAATGCTCGGCCGCAGGCGGAGCGGGGTCTAAGAAAACAACTGTTTTTTTTTTAATGTCTTTACTTAGATTGGTCAAGCGGTAGCACATGCGCAGCCATTCTAATAGTCGATTGCTCTGTAGCTCCTCTTTATTGGCTATGAAATAGATATTACCATTTCTTTTGTCACATTGGATGTCCACATTTAAAAGGCTCTCAGTATCTCGTCGATAACGGCTAAATGTGCGTTCGGGCAATTCTTCTTGTCTGTCATTGAGCGTAGAGTTTACCCATTTATGCTGTATGTCTATTAAAGTGAGTGGTTTTACCGTTAAGAGATCCACAAGCCAAAGACAAAATTTAAATTTTTGTACCATATGATAGATTTATTGCGAGAATAATGAAACGAAGAAGTTACTGATCGTCCGACTAGCGTTGAATATAGTTTTTAAAACCAAAATAATCGCTATGAAGTAACCGAAATGATCATACCATGCGAGATCCAGATAGGCTATTGATTCTTGTTGGCTGATATAGCCGAGCAATAAAAATCCCATCATGATCAGTGGTCCACCGACGGTCGAAAGCATTACCATAAAAATAATTATTGTTATATATTCTTCATACTTTTCGTCTATTAATTTATAATAAATAGAATAATACCTTTTATGATGTACATGGTAATCAGGTAACAGATATAGGCTACTATAATGATGCCTATCCCTACTAGAAGATAAGGGTAGTCTTTGGAGTACAGCTCGAATAATCCGTACCAAAATAATAAAATCCAAAAACCAGGTAGAAGACAGATGATGATCGCAATCCACGTGGCGATCTGTTCTTTTTTAGTTTCTTTTTGCTCTTTCATCAATATGTGCTTTGTTGATAGGACAAACATAGCAGCAAAAGCTGCCAAAATGTGGCGACTTCTGGATAAATAGGATATTTTTGACTGGAAAAATCTGGCTAGCGACTAGAGAGATTTTTAAAATATAAGTAGATGAGTTTTAGACAGGATTTGGCTGCATCTTGTTTTAGTTTTGTGTGATCAATTAAAATAAATTCATGTTATTATTTTAGATTAATCAGAATAAACGTAAAAAAAAATTGGTAGGTTTATTAATAATATATAATATATTTGCGTCTTACTTTAAACCTTTGCTGCTAAAAAAAATATAAGATGTATTTTAACGATTTATTATGAAGGCAGTGTTTAATTCCCAACAATCTTAAATATTATATTGTCTAGATATGAATATGGAACACATATATGGTGAAATTAAAAATATCGCCAATAAGTTAGTTGAAAACAACCTAACTTATACACGCGCAGATTTAGCTTTTGAGTTAAAAGAATATGTACCTTCGGATTCATTAGAGATTAGTAAACTAATTTGGGACGCTTACCAATATTTTAATAAAGATGTAAACATCCGTACATCTTTCACGAATAATAGTGCTGATTCCTTGATAACTGATGAGTATGAACTAAACTACTTCATTGGACAAGGCGCGAACGAAAGCTTGTTTAGGATCTTTGATGCCAGGCTGTCTAAAAGTTTTGATTCATTACAATCATTACATGAAGCAATGGACAATGCATTCAATATTGGTGTTAAAAAGTTCGACTTATTGGCTAAACTAACTGGCTCAAAAGGTGTATTAGATATACAAAAAGACGTTCAGATATTATTTAAAAATTATAGCGATCTTGTCGACTCATATTCAAAAGCTAGAATAGATGTAAAAGTGATCATCGCATCTTTTATTGAAGTTAGGGAAGAGGTTTCTCGGGTTTATAAAGAATATACGATGAAACTGATCGATATCTTCGGCGATTCTATCAAAACGGTAGCACCAGATTTATTTGATTTTGATACCATATCATTTTTAAATACTGAGGGCATGCTTAATCGTGTCAAGTTAGAATATGATCTTTTATCAGAAAAATGTTCTACACTTATAGGACAAATATCCAGTAATTTTTCAGTAAATATTATTCATTCGGCAAAGGGCCTTAAAGCGATTGAAAACAAAAAGATAGGACTTGTTCTTGCGGGAATGAATATGGTCAATCATTATCTAGATTCCAAGACGAAAACGATAAATTGTGAACGAGAACTCGAAATCTTGAAGCAAGATATTAAAGGTGATGTGAATACAATAAAAGCTGATTATGTACGGTTGATGGGTATCTTCAAGATAATAAATGACTTGTACATTCCTCAAGCTACTGTGTTTTATAAAAATTTTAAACAAGTTATGTCTCTTGAGTTACAAAAACTGTTTGATGCGCTTTATACGGATCCGCTGATTAAAGATGCCGTTCAGAGAAGAAATAATACGTTAGAAAAATTAAAAAATCTTAATCATTTCATCTTAGATTATCAATTAAATATTGATTCATATACAGAATCGGTAGAACGTGCGCAGGAGCTCCTTCAAAGTAAAGCAGATGATTACGAATACGCCATTAATCGGAAGCCCTCTAAACCATTTTTTTTATTCAATATACTCTCTTTCGGAGCTTCAGGGAAAAATTATAACCGGGATTTTTACGAATGGAATATGAATTGTGCTCCCGTAATAAGAGAATATGAGAAATATCAAATAGATCTTAAGTTGGATGAGGGTGAGCTTGATAGCCAGAGGCTCCAGCTGCAAAAATCAAAAGAAGATCATCATATAATAAACCAAGAATTATTAAAGATCAATACTGTTATTTTAAGTAAACTGCATGCATCTGATGATATAAAGATTCAGATGGCGGATCATTTGGAAACGATCGTAAATTTGTTGCATAATGCTAAAAAGATCTTAGAAAGTAAGTTAGATGATAAATATTTAAAGGTGGCGCAGCTTGAGGTTTTACTTCCTGTAACGGTGCAGCGGGATCTCAAAATGTTCACAGATGATCTAAGAAAAGCTCTTTCAATCAATGATGTTTCTCCAATAATCAATCCCATACTGAGTAAGAATAATAACCTTGATGTTGATAATCTGACGATGCTTAAGACTGCCCAAGATCAGATTATTCAAAAGAGTATTAATCTGTTTGTCGCATGGCAAAATCTTAAGACAGATAAAATTGCAGGAAATCTGAAGGAAGATCTGTATCAAAAAGAATTGGAAAAATTGCAGAAATCATTTTCAAAAGATCTGGAAGAGGTAGAAAGTCAAAGCCAAACATTAACTGTAATAATTTCAAAAATTAATTGTGCTGACAACATGGAGGAAGTAAAAAATGGCTTGTTAGCGCTTTCAGGTAATGATGGTTTTTTTGCCAAACACGATATAGAACAATTTTTGAATGGAACTAAAAAAATTGAAATATAATGGAGCTACAAAGTAGAAGGAGACAACAAGTGCAGGAAGACCTTGGATTAGTAGATGTTACGTTACAAAAGCAAGCTGAAAATGCCATTGCCCAAGAAGAGGCTCGTCGCGTAAAAAAAGAGGAAAAAAGATTGGAAATCCAACAGTCAAGCTCCTATCAGTTGATTAGAGGAATATCGACAGCAATGGATAAATGGTTCTTGGATCCCATCATAGGATTTTTTCCGATCGTGGGAGATTTGATAGGTTCGGTATTCTCCTTGCCGTTTATCTATGTCAGCTTATTTAAGGTCCGCTCCATTCCACTCACTTTGGCGGTTATACGGAATACTTTAGTGGATGTTTTGTTAGGACTTATTCCTTTTTGGATAGGTAGTATAGTCGATATTTTTTATCGATCCAATTTGAAAAATTTTAAACTTATTACAGGTTTTGTAGACGATGATAAAGAAGTAATATCAGAGGTAAATAGAAAAGCGATATGGATGACATTAATAATAGCGATCATTTGCTATTTAATTTATTGGGTAATTGTCGTCGTTTCACAATTAACGACCCAGGTATTGGATTGGATCAGCAGTCATATATAACAATGCATATTTAAAATATAAAATTAAATTATACTATACTATACTATACTATGGAGATATTACTGCCTGTTGGAGCTAAATCTTTAGCTGTTGTGCTTTGTCAAAAAGACAGCGGGAAATACTTTCCCAAAGTAAATAACTTAGGTAAACAAAATAGTACTTTATATACAGAGGAATTTAATAAAGCTCTATTAGCTGAGCGTCGCAAGGCAATAGCTCCCTATCATCAGTTTTTAACAAGAGACAATTATGCTCATATTGATTCCATAAAAATACGTTTTGGAACATATGCAAGCGCGACGCTTCTTGAAAGAAATATGTTAGTTTGCATGGATAAACGCATAGCACGGATCGTAAATGCTTTTGGAGGCAAAGAAGCGCATCATATCGTTGAAGGTACAAATCCATGTGCCCAAATGTCTCGTGATATCTTGAAAGCATTTGGATTGCATATTAATCATCCGGTAAATGGTATTTTCCTACCTCAAGATAAAGGGAGTATTTTTAAAGGAACACTACATAAAACCTCTCATAGCAAGGAATATTCTCAGTATGTTTACCAAAAGATCAGTGGTGCTATATCTTTAAACGAACTGATCTCAGCGCTCGAAATAATCAAATATGATTTATTCTATGGCAAAATAAAACTAGAGGGACAGCTCCATAGCATCAATAAAAATGATATAAATGTTTAATGAAACTGCACGAATGATTTGTGGACTTTAAATAAGACATATCCATGGTCCATCATATGACAAGGAAGTAACCGCCATATCTTTGAAGTACTTTATGTTTATTTAGGAGAAGATGCTAATCTTGAAAATGAGGAACACGATCCCATAATAATTTCTCAACCGTGCAGTAACGACGTGTAAGTTAGCATTTGGTGGATGTTTTGTCTTTAACGGAGTTCTCAGTAAATTTTGATTGATTTTAAATTTCAAAATATAGGGTAAAAATCATGTAAGTGGTAGGTAGGCGGGAACTATTGACCAATATATTGTGATGCATACATACCAATTTGGACCACGACTGTCGTGTTTCGGAAGTGGTGTAACGGGTAGAAGATGATTCATGTATCTATGTGATAAAACTGCAAATAATGAGGTCAGGTTATTATTTTAACGATTACCGATAAGAGATCCATAAAAACGGCCTGATCAATTGATCAGGCCGTTTCTAGCAATAAGGATATTATTTTATATCCCAGAAGATTCTTCCTTCTGTTTTATTCTGTTCGAGATATAACGGGTTAGCAATCAATTTATTTAAAGCATCATTATAATTGTTATTATTTGCTGCGTTTGGTACCGGTAGGGTAGATCTTCGAGGAATTAAAAATGTAGTGCCTCCAGATTTTATCTCATCCAAGAAAGCAGTACCATCTGCAGGATTAGCTTGTGTAAAAGTCTTAAATTTAGGAAGACCTGTCCGTTTCCAAGTAGCCCACGCTTCTTCGGGTCTCATAAAGAAATTGACCCAAGCTTGTGAAATGATTAATTCCAATTTATGCTGCTGGCTTCCGGTGTACTGTACTTGTGGCTGTGCCAGGTACTGATCGATCTTTGTATTGTCTATCGGATTGTAATCGGAAGCTGTATTATTTGCGGCGGCAAGAACCTTCATTCTCACTCCCCATTCCTGATACTGCTCCATAGATGCTCTTATTCCAGATTCATACCATGTTTTTGCATCTTTTCCACCTTTTGAAGCACCTGCTTTCTCTGAAATTTCGGCCATCATAAAGCATACTTCCGCATAGGTGATCTGAGGAGAAAATAATTTCATCTCATCATTATTGTCATATCTCGGGTAGTCGATATTTCTTGCCCCACCGGCGGTTTCTGCATTTCCTCCATTTTTAACAAAATAACGGCTTTGGATCTGAGAAATAGCACGAACGGTATAACTTACAGGTCCTGTGCTGGTCGTTTCGTTAAAACTCACATATTCGTTATATTTTTCATCGGTAGACAAGTCGGGTGAGGCTGGCCTGCCAATATAGCGGTCTGTATATAATTTGTAGGCAGCATCAGTACTGTAGTTCGGATGATATTGCTTTAATCTAGCTTCAACGGCGTCATTGTCTGGATTATTATTTCCTGTACCAAATCCGTTTCTTCTCACAAGAAGCGGAAGCCGGGGATCACTATTCGATTCCAGAAAGGTGACAAACGCATTACTTGCTAAATATTGGTATGTCAATACAGCTGTATCCCAAGTATCGTTATTGTGTTCGATATTGTGGTAATAGATACAGGATTCAGCATTGGATGCTATCAATCCTCCTGGATTTGCCAGTACATCGGTGAGTACAGATTGAAAATGAGCATTGTCTACTTTTTCAAATCGTTGCGCCATTTTTATACGAAGGGTATTTCCAAATTTAATCCATTTATTCACATCTCCTCTGTAAAAAAAATCATTATTACCTAGCGCGATCTGATCTGCAGGTTTAGAATTCAGTAACGCAACGGATTCTTTAACCAAATTATCAAATAACTTGTAATTTTCCTCGTACATATCATATTTAGGCGTGCTATTTCCTAATAATCCCTGCAATGCGTCGGCGTATGGAGCAGCACCATGGGTGTCGAAGACCAGAAAAGCTTGATAGGTCTGCAGTATTTTGGCAATTGCCGCAATATTTTTAAAACGGTCTTTATCAATTCTATTTTCAATGACTGTACTGATCAGATAATTGAGTTTATTTCCATAATTATTATAATAATAATTATAATACGGTAGATATGGTGTCGGGTTTTTGCTTGCCGTTGGGTTTGCATAAATGGCGTCAGACCCACCATTGTTGCCGACAATATATTGCATCAGCTGCATGACACCACTGTATTTACCCGCTAAATCTCCGCGGGATGCATTATTCCAGTTTAAGGTCGCATTGGTGAATACAAATTTTGGATCGGTCGACACTAACAGTTCTTCGTTTGTATTCATCTCAACCATATCTTTTTTACAGCTTGCTAAAGTCAACGAGAAAAGACTAAAGAGCATTATTCTATTTATTTTTTTCATGATTTAATTCTTTAAAATTTAACATTTAAGGAAACCGAGAAACTTCTGGAGTAAGGTACACCGCCATATTCATATGGAGTCAATGGGTTATTGGATTGTATGGATTCAGGATTCAAGCCAGCCTTTAATCCATTATAAATGTAAAATAGATTTCTTCCCGTGATCCCCAATCGCGCATATTCTAATTTGAATTTCTTCGTTAGTGATGCGGGCAGTTTATATCCAATCGTTATTTCACGCATCATGATCCATGAATTATCCATAATCGGGTCCTCCACATTGGCTCCCCACCCATAATTATAAGCATAGAAACTAGAAGCCATCATCGGATTTATTAACCCTGATTCTACCGCTTCCTTATAAGTCATTCCACCGACTGCTACCGTTTTGCTCGGATCCAATTTGGAGGGTGCTTGTGTTCCTTCTTTAAATACGCCATCTAGCATAATACCGTCATAAACAGTATTCCCTTTATAATCTGTTCGCGCAATGCCACCATGCGCTTGATCTCGGCCATGAAGTGATTCTTCAAGTGCTCCTCGTCCCATCGCATACTTATAGGTGTGGGAGTAAAACTGTCCACCTATACGTCCATCTGCCTGAGCATAGAAGTCGAAGTTTTTATAGTATAAACTGGTGTTAAGACCTCCAATGAAATCGGGTTCAATTTTTCCCAGAACTTTTCGTTCAGGCTTGCCCATATCTGCTTCGGTGCTCCAATAATAGACATAGGCAGGATTAGGACTGCCCGTTTTACCTCCGTATTCCAGTATTCTTTTTCCATTGTTTGGATCATTGGGATTACTTTCATTGTTGTATAGGGCTGGTGCAGATGCATAAGTATTATTATATCCAGAAGTAATGACTCCAAAATCGCCACCTTCGTAAGCCCATATCTCTGGTCCCGCATCAACTGAACTCATTAATTGCCATTCTTTGATGTCGGGATGCAATTTTTTGATCTTACCTCTATTGACCGTGTAGTTGAATTGAACATTCCAGCGTAAGTTTTCATTTTTTATCGCATCTACGTCCAACATCAGCTCAATACCTTGATTTTGAATATTTCCAGCATTTATTCTTCGTGTTGAGGATCCTGATTCAATCACATTTCCTAGCGTTAATATTTGATTGAAAGTATTAGTCTTATAGTAGGTGAAATCAATGCCAAATCGATCCTTTAAGAAACGGATATCGGTTCCGAGTTCTATGGATTGCTGAATTTCAGGTTTCAAATCTGTATTGGGTATACTGGATATATTAGGATTGGCTGAGATGATGCTGTTTTTATCCTGATCATATATCGTAGACTGGTTAAATCCTCCTGCACCCACACTTGTGGCATAGGCGGCAGACCCCATTCCTACTCTTGACCAAGACGCTCTTAATTTTCCAAATGAGAACGCTTCAGGAAGTTTGTCCCGAAAGGTATCTGTAAATACCCAAGAGGCATTGGCAGATGGATAGAAAACAGAGTAGTTATTTGTTCCTGCTGTGATCCATGTTGGATAGAGTAAGGACGAGTTCCAGTCATTTCTAGCAGACATTTCTAAGAATAATTGATTTTTATAAGCTAAGTTCAGCACTGCAAATACCCCAAGTACTTTATAATTCCCTTTTGTATAATTGTAAGTTGGATAAATGGTATTGACAGAATTGGAGAAAGCAAATAAGCCAGGAACCACCAACCCGCCATTTGTATTTTTACCCCAATTTTCATTAGCACCGTTCCCGTACATTTCTGACGCTACCTTTAAGTTGGTCGTTAAATCGCCATTTAAAAAATCCTTACTGCCATCCAGCATAAATAGGAAGTTATAATTATTACGTCTGCTACCATTAACCGCGTAATATCCGCCATTGCCTAAATATGGACCTGCACCATACTGTTTATTTGTGGTCAAGGTGTTGTATGTGGTGTAATTGGCTTGAGCAGAAGCTCGGATGTTTTCTGTTATTTGCGCGCGCAATGCCACATTCCCAATGATGCTTTCTTCATCCCTTACCTCATTATAATAATCGAGTCGGTGTAAGAAGTTGGCGAGTGTTCCATAGACTGATTGCGATTTTACAGCGTTTGTGACTGGATCGCGGTATTGTTTATAAAAGCTTGCCAAATCTAAGCTTCTAGGCATATAATAGGTGGTTAACAAGCCTAAATTTTGTCCTTCGCGATAAAAACCTTGATCATAGGCATTCTCGGCAGCTGATTTTGCATAGTTAATACCAAAATCAACCGAAAATATATCGTTGATCTTTCCACTAGACTTTAAACTCAGGGCATCTCTTTTAAATGAATTATTCTTTAAAACGCCTTTGTTGTCTGTGTGCGAATACGAGATTCTGAAAACAGCTCTTTCGTTACCGCCGTTGATCGCAAAGTTGGTATTGGAATAATGGCCGTCTTGATAGAGTGCTTTCCAATTATCTTTCTGTGGAGAAAACGGTACTTTTTCTCCATCGGTATAATACTGGTCGACGAGCTGTCCTTCCATAGCTGGACCAAAATTTGAAGTCGAGGTATTGGGATTGCCCGAAGGTAGAAAGTTTCCCTCATAACCATTGCCGACGCTACCTGCTCCAAATATGTTTTGTAGCTTGACATGCGGTGCATAAATTTTTTGGATTTGATAGTTTTGAGAAAAATCTATTCCCAATCCTTTGCGTGCCATTCCCCCTTTGGAAGTAATAACAACTGCTCCGTTTGCACCTCGAGATCCATATAATGCGGTAGCGGCGGCACCCTTCAAGATATCAATGCTCTCATAGTCATCTGGATTTAAGTTTTTTAACTGCGACCCCCAGTCTTTCCCACCATAGGTGTCTGTAATGTTGTTTTCCATAACAATACCATCGACAACAAAAATCGGAGAGTTGTTTTTGTCGAGAGATTTTGCTCCACGTATGGTGATGCTTGACGATGACGTAACTCCTGATGTACCGACAGCATTGATGTTCACTCCTGCTACTTTACCTTGTAGAGCATTGACAACATTCACCGCATTGGCCCGCTGAATTTCTTCTGGTTTCACACTGCTCGCCGCATATCCCAATGCGCGCTGTTTTTTGGTAATACCCATCGCGGTCACGATCACTTCATCTAAAGCGCCAGCATCTTCTTCTAGCGTCATGTTAATCGTTTTAGTTGATCCGACAATAAGTTCGGATATTTTAAAACCGACGTTTGAAAAACGCAGCGTTTCACCCTGCGCTGCCTGAATCGTAAACTGACCATTTGCGTCTGTCTGTGTGACGCGGGTTGTACCTTTTACCGCTACCGTTACCCCCGAAATAGGTCCTTTTGCGTCTGTTACTTTTCCGGTAATAGACTGCTGTGCAAATAGGGAAGAGGCACTAAATAGGGTACATAAGGCCAAACCCGCACTTTTTTTGTAAAAATAACTCATAATAATTGGTTGATTGTTGTGGTTAGTTTTTGTGAAATAGTGTTTGTAAAAAGTTGTCTATAATAAAGGCTGAAGTACCTAGACTCTGAGCCTGTTTGTTGAAATCAGAAATTTTGAGCTGCGTTGCCTGTGCTAACCTGGGGATACAGAATTCGTTGATTGCAGTCTGTATCTGGGGAAGCAATATAGTCCCGGCACGGGCGCCTCTTCCACTGATAATAATAGCTTCCGGATTGAGGATATGGATAAGTGTCGCAATGCCCTTTCCTAACATATAACCTATTTTGCCGAGGTGGGCAACGGCCAGCTGATCCCCGTTTAATGCACTTTCTAGCAGAGCGTCGCCTTGAACCAATAGGTTATTATAGTGCTCGCTTTCTAAACTTGATTTTTCTCCAGAATTGATGGCGGCCTGAACATTCTTTATTGCTGCAGTCAAGGAGGCCTCAACTTCTAGGCAACCCTTTTTTCCGCAGGAACATAATTCATTGCTGTTACTCAGTGGGATATGGCTAAATTCTCCGGCATATCCACTTGATCCTTTAAATATGTGATCATTGACGATCATACCTAGCCCCACTCCCCAATTGAGATTGATCACTAAAGAACTTTTAATATTTTGAGCTGCTCCAAATTTTTGTTCGGCGAAGGCAATACAGGTAGAGTCATTCTCAATAATAGTAGGTACCTGAAAATGATCGGATATTGTCTTCTTGATATGGTATAGTACAGACTGCTTGTCAAAGGAATCATTGATACCCTTGTCGGTATCCACAAAGCCTGGCATACTGATCCCTATACCCAGGAAATTAGTCAATGGAATCTTTGATTCGCTTATTATTTCCTCTGTCAATGCAATGATGAGTGATAAAGCGCTATCGTTGTCTGATAAAGGATTATAAAAATCAACTTTTTCGACGATGATACTGTTTCCTAAATCAAAAATATAAACGGATGTATAAAATTGATCGAGCGAAATCACAAGTGTATAAGTGTCTAAATTGGTGTTTATTTTAAATTGAACAGCTCTTCTGCCCCCTGTAGAGGTTGCAAATTCATTACCTTCTATGAGCTCCATCTGTAACAAAGACTGGATAGACTTTGTAATAAGCGGTACACTTTTATTAAATGTTTTACTCAATTGTGCAATGGACTGTAACTTTTGAAAGTACAGCGCCTTTATAATTTGGTTATTCATAATTGGATTGGTTTTCCGTTGAGATGAAATTACAATAAATATTATGAATGACATAACACTTATATGTTTTTTTTAAAAAGTTTTTTTTCTTCGTGCCAGAATTTCAGAAATAGAGGCTCTTTTATCTATTTAAAACTAATTTGCATACCTTTAATAATTTTTTTTGAAATGCTTTTTTGTAACATTTTACTCAGGTTTATTATTATGTTATATATAATATTTTTGAAACGCTCATATGAGCACCATAAAACCATCATTTTTTAATATAAATTGATGTTGAAAAATTTACATAACTGGAAAAATGTCATTGCCTCACACTTTTTTATAATCTGATCGGGGTAGTCGACCGATGAAGTTTTTTATTGTGCTCACGCGCTGAGCAGATGAATGTCTTTATTAACGCTGGATGAAAATTTATGGTTTAATTCGTTGAGTGATTCTTAGAATATTAAAATGCGCTTTTATCATATGCTTTTGGATAGGCTGGATCAACACTTAATTATAATAGCTGATCTTGCTATAATGGTCGATAGGTATCTCCTTCATACTCAATACTTATAAAAAGGTGCGTTTTCTTGCGTATTTTATTTTTTATGCTTATCCTTACAGTAAAATAGAATAGTAAACCATTTATTTTAACGAGTATAAACCCTTATAGCCCCATTAAAGTCCTGTTTAAAAACGGACGGAAAGGGTATAACTAAGCTTACATGATGATGAAAACCGGTCAATATATCTTTGGATTTTGCATACTATTGCTGCTTATCCAACCTCTTTTTGCGCAAATCCGTACAGGTGCGGATCAAACTTCTGAATATCTCGACGATTTGAAAGGGAAAAGAATTGGTATGGTGGTCAATCCTACTTCACGAATCGGAGATCAATCCAGTGTGGATAGTCTGATTGCTCTTGGGGTTAATATTGTGAAAGTATTTGGTCCAGAACATGGTTTTCGTGGCGATGTGGGTGCAGGGGTAAAGGTGA
>Ga0308165_1003648_pt1 | contig 16261 bp, 15 predicted proteins | sample PhyWR2_FD_201032 | JGI IMG/M metagenome (GOLD analysis project Ga0308165, IMG submission 201032) | Phyllosphere microbial communities from UC Gill Tract Community Farm, Albany, California, United States - DLSLW.R2 | ecosystem: Host-associated > Plants > Phyllosphere > Unclassified | place: USA...
TAGGTCAGGACTTTACTGTATCAGGAAGCGTCATCAATAAGATTGCTGCAGAGCCTGATCGCGAACTTCATTATAATCCTACTGATATCTACATTAAGAAAACAGATGCACCAGATAGTAGCTACAAACTTGCGACAACGATTGATGCTAATTCAGCGGACAGTAGATTTTCTTATACGATTCCAGCTTCTGAAATACCATTAGTTGCAAATGCCGATTATCGCTTTTCAATTCGGGCAATCAATAAATACGATATGATTTCAAACGTTGAAGATATCCGTTTGGCAGTCAATCATGCAAAACCGACATTTGAGTTAGCAAGCGATATTATTCAGATTTTGGATAATACAAAACCATCTTATACATTAGAGTTGGCGAAATTAAAACACACAGGAGACTCTTACCCACTATTTATTCAATATAAAGTGGATGGTGAGGCGAACTGGACTAAATTAGATAAAGTGATCGGTGCAACTGATCCAAGTAAACCGATGATTGAAACCGCTAATGCGACTTTTGAAATCCCAGCAGAAAAACTTCCTTTTGAAACTGCACACACTGTAACGGTTACAATTGTTGATAATTTTGGTGTGGAAGCGGATGTTCAAAATGTCGAGTTTATTAAGCCAGGAAAACCAGCGTTAGTCTTAGATAACAAGAATGGTCCTTCACTAGGTGAAACGCAAACCGTAAAAGGAACGATCACAACCGAATATTTCCCAGCAAAACTTCAATATAAGATCGTGAAAAATGGAGAAGTTGGTGCAGTTTACAAGGAACTTTCAGAAAACGATGTGGTCATTGATCAAACGAGTGGAAAATTTAGCTTTACATTAGATAAAGGGTTGTTTCCAGTTGGTGCCAGTTACGAAATTTTCGTAAAAGGAATGGATAAATATAACCAAGAAACAGAAGAAGTAAGTTATCGTCTAACAGAAGTCGTTCATTTTAAAGTCAAGTTTGTCAATGCAATAGGAGCTACGATTCATCCAGATATTACAATTGACCGAGCACTAAATGACACGATTGATTTATCGGTGGAGCAAGCAGTGCAAGATACACTGATGAAGCTTAAAGAAGAATACACATTTGATGAGTCTTCGTTACCAAAGGGCGAGCTAGCTGTAGATAGTTCTAGCGCTTCTTGGGAATATAAGTTTACAGGACGTTTAGTCTACCTATCGTCTCCAGAATCATTTGATTTCAAGTTGAATATAGCCTCTTATAAAAAAATAAGAGTAGACGATCCAGAAGTTATTGGTCTACCACTAGTTGTCTCAGATACTAGAGAAAGTAAGCCTGGTTGGTCATTAAGCGTGAAGCTAACAGAAGAATTGTTAAATCAGGATGGTAAGACTATCCTTAAAAATGCTATTCGTTATAAGAACGGTAAAACAGAAACGATTTTAAATAATCAGGGATATCAGATCGTTTCTCACTTAGATTCTGGAAAGTACGATGTAAGCAAGGAATGGAGTGCTGATGGGAACGGACTTAAGCTAGAAATTGCACCTGGTGCAGTGAATGCTTTAGGGAAGTACCATGGAGAGATTCTATTTGAGTTGAGTGAGACGCCATGATGAGAAGGAAGGATGATAAAAAGATGAAACGAAATCGTTATAGTAAGGTTATCTTTTCCTTAATTGTCATGGGTGCTTTTTTCTGGAGCGGTTCTCTTACTGTATTGGCTGAAAGTGTTCAAACAAATGGAGAAATCGTTATTCGCGATGATCTAACCGAACCAACAACAGAGCCGACAACCGAACCGACAAAGCCAACAGCGTCTTCAGAACCACCTGTAGTGAAAAAGCCGGTAGGACGTTTACCTTCAACGGGTGAATTAGTGACGATAAGCTTATCAATCAGCGGTATTCTCTTGGTCGTAGGAATATTCTTATACCGAATATTCAATAAAAAGAAATCAACGAATACACAAGGGAAGGGGCTATAAAACAGTGAAAAAGAAGGTAAGAATGAATGTTGTTTTATCAATGCTCCTATTGAGTAGTACCCTTGGAATGCTGTCTGGAACTGCTGTCTACGCTGAAGGACTTTCTCCAGGTATGGAGGTTGGTTTTTCTGGCCGAGAGGATGAGGGGGATGGCATTAAGGATCCCGAAAATCCGGATCTAACGGTAGAACCTGGTGAGTCCAATACGGCTTCAAAAGAAAGATTACGGATTGACTTCGCACCGAAATTATCATTTAGCACTGGAGAGGTAACGGATAACGATAGTGACTACATCGTTAAAGCTCAGTTGTTTAAAGATGAACAAATTTCAGCAAGAGGAAACTTCATTCAAGTATCAGATTACCGTACTAATCCTACTGGGTGGTTGTTACAGCTACGTCAAGAAAAACAATTTACCCATACAGAAAAGGCTGGAAGTACTTTAGACGGAGCCGTCCTTTCTTTTGATAAGTCATGGACGAATTCAAAGAAAAGCGCTGAATATTCGCCACATGTTTCTAAAGAAATTATCCGTTTAACTAATGTTGGTGAAACATACAACATAGCAGAAGCTGATCTTGGTAATGGTGGCGGTACGTGGTCGATTGTATTCGGAGCATCTGACCAAAATAAAAATGAAAAAGATCCCACTCTTGTACCAATGGTGGATGATAATGGGAAGCCCGTTATGGATCCGTCACTTGGCAAGCAACTATATACAAACAGTGCAGTAAAATTGTCTATCCCGGGGGCAACTAAAAAAGAACCAGGAACTTACACTACGGTGCTAACTTGGATTATTTCCGAGCTACCATAAATAAAAAATATTTTTAGGAGGAAACACAAATGAAATTAACACACAAATTATGCGGAGCAGCTTTATTAGCAGCTTTAGGAGTATCAATTGCTTTACCAGCAGTAACGAAAGCGGATGAACCAGGGAACGCATTACCGCAAGCAGGAATGGATATTCAATTTACTAAAAATACTGGTGAAGGTACTACAAATACTACAACAAATTCAAGTGGTGATATTGTAACCATTACATCTGGTTTAGTAACAACTGATGCCGGAACTTTCGGTTTGAGAGCAGGAACACCATTGAACTTTGGTAAAGATAATTCATCAGCGTCTGGTACTAGCCGTTACTTCTTTGCGAAAAATGCTATTTTGGGACTTACGGGAGATGAAAAGAAAACAGTAGAAAACTATATTTCATTTATCGATGATCGTTCTACAGTTGACCACAGATATCAAATTACTGCTGAAATCACAGAACAATTGCATGCAGTATTTGAAGGTAAAGCTACAGAACTTACTGGAGCGGAATTAAGCTTCTTAAATGGAACTATTTACAATGAAGATACTAAAGGTGCAGAAAGTGAATTAACACCAACTGCTGGAATCTCTACAAATCCGGTTAAATTTGGTGAGGCAACAACAATTCTTGACAATACAAACAAAGATCAAGGTCGTGGGAATTACAAGATTATTTTTGGGAACGTGGCAGAACAAGGTAATGCTACAGATTCAGAGAAATCTATTAAATTAACTGTTCAAGATAAATCAGAATTATTTGCAGAGACAGCTTATACAGGCGGCATCACTTGGAAAATGAATAATATCCCAACAGGTAATTAATCGTAGCGAGACTGTATAAGAATTAATTTAAAAAAATTATTGAAATCAAAGATAAGAGTAGTGATGCTCTTATCTTTGTTCTTAGTGAAAGGTAGAGAAAGAATGAAAAAATGTAAACATATTATTTTTAGTACTCTTATCATATACATACTAGGTATAGCTTTTTATCCCCAAGTCACTCATGCAAATGATGAGACAGGGAATTTTAACTACAGGATAGTTCGTCCTGAAAATCAAAGTGGCTATGCGAACTATTTTGATTTGAAAATGACGCCAAGTCAAAAACAAACAGTACAAATTGAACTTCAAAACATTTCGGACAAATCTATCGATATTGAAATATTATTAAATAGCGCGAAAACAAACGCAAATGGGGTTTTAGAGTTTGGTTCATCGAAATTAGAGAAGGATGCTTCCCTAAAATATGATTTTAAGGATATTGTAAAAGGGCCAGAAAAAGTAACAATTCCGCCGAATGAAACAGCTCCATTGAATTTAGACATTGACATGCCAGCTGAAAGTTACGATGGTATCATCACAGGTGGGATTCAAATGCAAGTGATTCCTTCAGAGGAAACAAAGAAAAGAGAAGAAAAAGAACAACAAATTGTTAATCGTTATGCTTTTGTCGTAGGGATGGTTTTAAGAGAAACCGAAACGCCTGTTCAGCCAGATGTGAAGTTTAACAAATTCTACGCAGGTTTAACGAATTATCGTAATGCTGTTTACGTGAATTTTTCAAATGTAGAGGCGGAATTTTTAGAAAATATGAGTATTGATCTTCAAGTAACGAAAAAAGGTTCTGATGAGGTACTCTATGATACAACAAAAACCGAAATGCGTATGGCACCAAATTCAAAAATAGATTTTCCTGTAGAAATGAATGGGGAAAGAATGGAAGCGGGAGATTACACAGGTCATATTTTAGTTAAAAGTAAAGATAAAAAATGGGAATGGACGGACGATTTTACAATCACACAAAAAGAAGCGGATAAGTATAATGGACAAGATGTTACCTTAGTTCAAGAACGTGGAATTGATTGGAAAATAATTGCTTTGATCGTCGGAGGCATCTTCATTGTTTCAACTATTGTTTTTGTTGTTATTCGAGTGATGAAAAAGAAACAAAAAGTGAAGAAGAAGAAAAAGAAAAAGAAGAAATAACATAAATCAAGGAGGAGCGGTGCAGTGAGCATTTTAGATTGGGCATTTATTGCATTACTATCGTGTGCTATCCTCTTTTTCCTCTTCAGCATATTATCTTTAGTTTTCGCAATTCAAATGAGAACAAAATATACTACCTTAAAAACAAAAAAATTAAAAAATAAGCGTAAACGCAAAAAACTAAAAAAAGTAATCAATAAGACACATAAAGCGATGAAAAAACAGTTTAGAAGAGTGATACTTCTATTTTTATTGATGCTTATTATGGCTGGAGGAGCGGCCTATTCAAGGTATTATCAACAAACCACTTTGGAAAAAGAAGATGCCAATATCATTGTTCAAAGCTACTTCTTAATTGAAGAAGTCGATAAGCAATTGACAAGTGCGCAAGAGGGTGCGAGTGCGGAAGCGATCGAAGAAAGAGTTAGAGAAGTAAGCTCTCTTTTAGTAACCTATGGAAATAATAAAGCATTTGGTGGTTTATCGCTAGATCGTCAAAAAAGTTTGAATCGTTATTACACAAAGATTAGGGAATTGGGAGCTAATCTAAGTAATGTTAATCGAGAAAAAATAGCGACGACAGAATATATTGAGACTTATCAAAAGACCATTAAGCAATTACAAACAAATCAAAAAAATATTTTCAAATTGTTTGGGATAAATGAATCTGCCTTGAAGCAGAAAAAATAGTGATTTTCCAGAGGTGATGATGTGACCCGGGGAAAAAATAATCCTAAAAAAAAAAGGCGTACAGTTCCTTCAGTAAAGGAAAGACCGAAAAAAAAACAAGGCAATGAGTCAATCGTTGCCAGAAAAAAAAGAAAACAGCAGCACGTAAAGAAAAGACAATTATCACATAAGCAGGTGGTAAATAAAAAGAAGAAGCGTAAAAGAAAACTGGAAAAACTACTTAACGAGCTGGGCTTAACTATTCTGATTACATTTAGTTTGTTGATCATAGTGAAACAGCTAACTTTTTCTTTACCAAAAATTGAAGGATATTCTATGTTGAATACTTTAATGGATCAAGATCGTGTATTTGTAAATAAATTGAGCAAAGTGAAACGTTTTTCTTTAGTGTATTATCGTGATGCAAAAAGTAAAGAGTTGGCTGTTAGAAGGATTATCGGGCTGCCAGAAGAGCGATTTTATTATAAAGAAGATCAATTATTTGTGGAAGATAAAAGAATTCCAGAACGTTTTTTAGTGGAGGCATTGAATAAGAGAGGTAAAGGGAATACTGGATTCACTGAAGATTTCACATTACAAGAAATAACCAAGGATCAACAAATTCCAAAAGGAAAATACTTTGTATTAGGTGATAATCGACCATATGCTACCGATAGTCGAGACTTTGGTTATATAGATGAAAAAGATATTATCGGAGTAGTAAAAATGAGGGTCATGCCTTTTCATCAAATGCAAGCTTTTTAGATGTGGGGAAATAGATAATGAACAAAAAATGGGCTATAAAAAAACAACTATCCATAGTGAATTGGAAAAAAAATAGTATTATTTTAATCTTGATCTTGATATGTGTTCTATTTTTTGCTTTCTTGAGGACGCATCAAGTCAGTGGTAATTCCATGCTTCCTACACTAAATGATGGCGATAAGATTTTGGTATGGAAAGGTAGAGTGCCAAACCGATTCGCTATTATAACACTGGAACCGATGGATAATCCTCAAGAGTCTTATGTAAAACGAGTAATCGGGATGCCAGGTGATAAGCTTGACTTAAAAGGGAATTATTTGCGTATCAGTTATGTAACAAACAAAGGTAAAGAGTACGAAGAAATAAATGTAACGGATGGCGTTGCGATGATTTTGGAGAGACAAGACGAAATCCCTATGGATAAATATTTTGTCTTAGGTGATAACAGAAGTCACTCCAATGATAGTCGCAGTTTGGGGCTGATAAATCGAACACAGATTGAAGGGGTTGTTGGTTGGAGATATTACCCGTTCAATAGAATAGGTCATACAAAATAGTTTTTATATAAAGAGTAGAAGAAAGTTGAGGTTCTATGAAAAAAATAACGATGTTCTTGAAAGAAAATGTTTGGGCTATGACCTTAAGCATCGTTTTGCCGATTTTAATTATAGGTATTGCCTACTATCGGCAGGGAATTTATTTTGGCAGCGAGGCAACTTTGTTGGCTAGTGATGCATTTGCACAGTTCTCTAATTTCTACGCTAGTCTTAATAATGTGCTGCAAGGGAAGCAAAGTATTTTTTATACTTGGAGTGGCTCATTAGGTTTGAACTATTGGGCATTAGCGGCCTATTATTTAAATGGTTTATTTACACCAATTGTTGGTTTATTTCACAATAGTCAAATTCCTGATGCGATGTATTGTATTACATTACTCAAATTCGGGGCAATGGGTGGTACGTTTTGGATTTATAGTAATCAAACATTCAAACTCTCTAAGTGGATAACAGTGGGATTGAGTGTTTGTTTTGCGTTGATGTCCTATACAGTTTCTTATTCACCAATGATTATGTGGCTAGATGCGATGGTTTTCTTACCACTTATTATTTTAGGAATCGATCGCTTGATGGATCAAAGAAAGTCAGGCTTGTTATTTGTTAGTTATCTACTTCTATTTCTATCCAATTTTTATATGGCTTTCATGGTAGGGGTTTTCTCTTTTTTATATTTCCTTGCTCGTCTGCTCACTGATTGGCAGCGGTATAAAAAAAGTTTGGGATTATACTTAGTTGTATCGTTACTAGCAGGTGGGGCTTCTATGGTAACTATTTTACCTACTGTTTTTGATTTGAAAAGTAATGGAGAAAGTTTGACTGCCATTTCTCAACTACTAACCCCAGATACTGGAATCTGGGATATCATTGCTAAAAACATGGTAGGTGTATATGATACATCAAAATATGAAGCAGCTCCGTTTATTTATATAGGATTACTTCCATTACTGTTTTGTCTGTTTTATTTTTCAACTAAAAAAATTCCATTAAAAAATAAACTTTTTTATGGGAGCATGGGCGTGATTTTAATTGCCAGTGTCTACATTCAACCCTTGAATCTATTTTGGCACGGGTTACATTCTCCAAACATGTTTTTATTCCGGTTTAGTTTCTTATTATCATTTTTGGTGCTAATGCTTGCAGGCTTTGGGTTAGAAAAGTTTGAAAAAGAAGATCAGCATACACTTGTAAATATAGGAATCGCTGTAATCGCACTATTTATTTTAACTGTGATTGCCTCAAATAAGAAACGCTATAGCTATATTAGTGGAGAATCACTTATATACTCAATTGTATTTGTAATTATTTATGTAATTTTGTTTATAACCTTGAAAAAAATTAAAGGAAAACAGTCTATTTTTTATTTTGGGATCATGCTTGTACTTATTTGTGAGATATTTATTAATACGGGCAAAATGATGGAAGGAGTTCGCAGTGATTGGGGGTATCCTAAACGTGAGTTATATAGTCAATATTATAAGGATATATCCAGTCTAGTCGATCAAACAAAAAAAGAAAATAAGCAATTTTATCGAATGGCTAATTTAAACCCTATTTCTCAAAATGAGAGTTTTAACTATGGTTATAGTGGTGTTACCATGTTTTCTTCCATTCGTAATCGAAATTCATCTAGCTATTTAAATGATTTAGGCTTCCGTTCGACAGGTTCAAACTTGTATATTGATTATCAAAACAACACATTGTTGATGGATACTCTGTTAGGAATTAAATACAATATATCGAAAGATAAACCGATGAAATATGGTTTTGAAAAGGAACAAAGTCAAGGAGCATATACACTATATAAAAACAGCAATGCGTTACCACTTGCAATAAGAACGAGTAAAGAAGTTTACAAAGAAGGACAAAATAAAAGCCAAGAAGATTTATTGAATTATTTAGCAGGTACAAATGAAAAACTATTTTACTTTAAATTACCTAAAGAAGTAAGTACAGAAAATCTAATTACTGAATATGATGGAGACATTGTGTATTACTCTGAAGAAAGACCAGGAAGTAGTAAAAGTATTACTTGGAATTTAGATGTTCCAGCTCATTCTCAAGCGTACATCAATCTTTTGGCTGAAGATAGTAGCATGATGAGAGATGCCGTGGTGGATGTCGAAGTAAACGGTGTTCTTCGTACAGCAGATATGCCAAGATCAGGTCAATATTTCAACGTTGGTTATTATCAAGAAGCTACTACGGTGACAATAAAAGTAAGTTTTAGAGGTGTTCCTGTAGTGAAGTTGATGCAACCGGATGGGTTGATTTTAGATACGAAGGCTTTTGATAAAGTAATGAAGCCTTTAAAAGAAAGAGGCGTCGATTTTAAAGTTGAAGGTAGAAAAGCAGTCAAATCTCTTGAGGTTACCGGAAAAGAAGAAGTGCTACTAACAACGATTCCATACGACAAAGGATGGAAAGCCTATATCGATGGGAAAGAGACGAAGATTCAAGCGTTTAACAAGGCATTTTTAGCGGTAAATGTTCCGAATGGAAAGCATAAAATAGAATTTATTTTCCTTCCCCAAGGATTCAAGATTGGTGCTGTGTTATTTGTTTTCTGTACGACCCTATTTTTATTACTCTATTGGCGAGAACATCAAACGTTGAAAGCTACCATGAAGGATGAAAGGACTATAAAATGAAAAAAAGAATAAGTATTCTCTATTTATTTATAATCTGTTGTATTTTATTAATAGGATGCTCAGGTAAGTTATCAGAAAAAGAAGAAACCTTTGAAGGGCAAGGAATAACCTATCAATTTAAACTTCCTGCAAAATGGAATAAGATTGAGTCTTTTAAAGACACAATCAATAAAAACGCTGTTTTTGGAGCTGAGGATACAAACAGCAATTCAACAATGTTTATTATGACCTATCTTAAATCTACAGTTGATTTAAAAGATTTTGCATCAAAAACAAGAGTAGAATTACAAAAACGCTATAATTATAAAGAATTAGAAGGCGTTTATATGAAAGAATATGAAATAAACAAGCATAAGGCTATTAAATATACGCTGAATACTACTTATAATAAGCAAGATGTTTGGGCTCATTTTTATTATGTAGAAACGGAGCATGGGTTTGTAGAATTGATTTTTTATTCGGCTAACGATGGAGCGTATGAAAAGAGATCTTTGATTATTGATGAGAGTGTTGCCACCTTGGCTGAAACTAAAAGTACAAAAAACAGCGAGACTACTGATAGTACAGAGCATACTGATGAGAGTGACTTAGAAGTGAAAAATGACAGACTTGCGTTTAAGATGGATGGTGTCATGACGTTGATAGAGGATGACAAAAGTAAAAAACTAGTTTTACGCTATCAATTAACTAACTTAAGTGATGAACAGTTGATTCCCAAAGAAGTTCAGTCCTATATCACTGCTACTCAAAATGGTACAAAGCTTGAGCCAACAGAAATTTCTGATGCTAGCAAAGATCTTGACTTACAGGAATTAATACAAGCAGGGGAAAAAGCAGTAGCTAAAGATGAAAAAATTGAAAGTGTTTGGGTGTTCTCATTGCTAGATACAAGTAATGTTACGTTAACGTTTGATCAAGACCAGTTTAAAGATCAAAATCCGCAACTGGTTGATTTAACTAAGTAATGCAGGACGAATTTGGTTTAACGGATTGAAAAGGAGCAAGCAAATGAAAAAAAAAATACTACTACTAGCATTAACGTTACTTACTTTAAGTGGTTGTGCTGAGGCCAATGGACATGATACCTTGAATAAACTAGATAAAGACTTAGTTTGGCAAGAAGCTAGAGAGAAGCCGTTTGGAAAATACGATTATGGAAAGCTAAATGAAAAAAAATTCAATAGTTTGTTAAAAGAAAAATTCAAGGTAGAAATCCCAACGTATTATAAGGATGTAAAAATTAATTTTGAAAAAGAATTTGTGACAGAACAAGTGAAGCTCGATCATTCTGAATATTTCTTAGCTTCTGAAGGGGAAACATTACATTTGAGAGTTGTTAGTCAGTATAACAAAGGAGAAGAAGCAGTGTTATATACGACAACTAAGTTTGAATATCTGTTTGATCGAGAGAAAAAACGAGCAACACTGCGAAATCAATCAATCACTATACAAAACACAGCAGAAGATGGAAAGTTTCCTAAAGAGAATATTGATCAACTAATTTTAAATATGGGTCAAGCAATCAACGCTCAACGTCTTGATAGTAAATTAGAAGAGTTTAATAATTTGAAGGAAAAAGGAAAAATCAAAAATCAAGTACTTGTTATCTATGATAATTCAGATATGGCAAGAGAAAAAAACGAACTGCAGAAGGTTGTATCTGTCAAATACGGCTCAGAAGGGGTCTTAAGAGAAATCTATTTCTTTATCGTAGACGTTATTGATGAAGAAGTATAAAACAGAGGTGAAGACAAAACATCAACTAAGTTTTGCTTCACACTCTAGATTTATGAGGAGTTTACTATGAGCTTATTTACTAGTCAGTTAAACCAGCGTACTAAAAAATATTATTCAATCGCTATGTATGGTCTGTTTTTATTTCTGAGCATCTTTACCATTTATTTTATGTTAATTCAAAATCAAAAAATATTTATCGGAGATGATCTAAGCTTTCACTTAGGGAGGATTGAAGGATTGTACTTAGCCATTTCAAATGGTGATTATTTTCCCAAAATCAACTATTTTTTACTTGAGGGAATGGGCTATATCTCCAGTTTGTTTTATCCGGACTTTTTAATCTATCCAGCAGCCGTACTTAAAGTAATTGGCCTTTCCACAGCGCAAGCATATGTGGTGTATATTATTATGCTTAATTTTTTAACCTTTGTAATAGCCTATCACTCTTTTTACTCTATAAAAAGTTCAAGAAAAAAAGCTTTTTTATTTGCATTGCTCTATGGGTTATCTTCATATAGGTTAAGTGATTTGTTATATCGTGCTGCTTTAGGTGAAATCTTGGCTTTTATGGTTTTGCCAATTGCTTTTGTCGGAATCATTAAGATTGTATTTGGAGATTATAAACAATTCTATATCTTGACAATTGGAATGATGTTATTATTTTTTAGCCATATGATTACGGCGTTTATTTTTTGTATTTTTATTTTAGTTTTCTTGATATTAAACGTCAAAAAACTAATAAAAGAAAAACAAAGAATGCTCTATTTAATCGTAGCGGCAATTTGCACGATTCTGTTAGTAGCACTTTCACTGTTTCCAATGCTTGAACAGCTTCAATTTCAAAAACTTGTTCTTCAAGATAGTCCTATGTTTTATCTTGAAAAAACAGCTGAGCCTCTATTGAAGTATATTGACACTGCTTGGAAAAACCAAGGGTTTAATAATTTGGGCCTCTTTATTTTTATTTTGCTTATTGTACTTACAATAAGCGCTAAAAAGCTAGACTATCTCAATAAACAATTAGTCGGAATGAGTGTTTTCTTTTTCATTATGGCAACGACTTTATTTCCAAACCGATTACTAAACAAATCTATTTTAAACATGATTCAGTTTCCTTGGCGTTACTTTATTATTGTTACGTTTAGTGTTTGTTGGGTAGCTGCAGATACTTTAAAGGAATTAATACCTAAAAAAATTAAAAGCGATAAATGGCTTATACCAGTTAGTCTATGCTTGTTACTTATCAACACTTTTTATTATCAAAAAAATATGGAAACAGACCTTATCGGAAAGAACAGAATGAAAGAGTATTCCTTTTTTTCAGAATTAGATGCCTATCAACTTGGTTATGGGCAAGAATATTTACCTAGTGGCTTTAAATATATGATGAATGCTCATAGTTTAATTATACTGCCAGAAGAGACTAAAGTTGATAATATGAAACGAACCTATAATGTGATGACCTTAGATTTCAAAGCCAAGGAAAGAACCAAACTAATTTTCCCAATTGTGTACTACAAAGGATATAAAGTAAATGTAGAGGGAAGCGGCACAGTCAGCGAGATCCAAAAATGTCAAGAGCCCTATGGCTTTTCAGAAGTTTTCGTAGAAGGAAATGGTCGATTAACTTTTTGGTACGAAGGAACAACGATTCAAAGAGTATCCTTCTATATTTCCCTTACTACAGCTGTGCTTTTGATAGGTTATATTTGGGCACAGAGAAAAAAACGTAATGCTGAAGAAATTGTTAAGTTAGAAGACAATAATGATTGAATCGCAATCTCAAAAAAACATAGAAAAGTATCTATAATGTAACAATTTCGCAGTGAGCTTGAACAAAAAATTGTATGGTCTCAGACATGATGAAGGGCGATTACTCAAAACGAGAAAAAAAGCTAAACTTTAGTTGTTTGGCTTTTTTTCTTGCCTTAGAGTTCACTCCATGGTTTATGATAAATACAACAAATAGAAATGGAGAGGAAGCATATGACCAAAACATTATATTTGATGAGACATGGGGAAACAGTATTCAATCAACAGAAAAAAATCCAAGGTTGGTGTGATTCGCCACTTACAGAAAAAGGCATCAAACAAGCGCAAATAGCTGGAAACTATTTCAAGGAGCATGAGATCACGTTTGATCACGCATATGCTTCCACATCTGAACGAGCAAGCGATACGTTAGAACAAGTCACTGACATGCCTTATAAAAGAGTAAAAGGGTTAAAAGAATGGCATTTTGGGCGATTTGAGTCGGAAAGTGAATCGCTGAATCCGCCATTACCATATGGAGATTTCTTTGCTGGATATGGTGGAGAAGAGGAGTTTCAATTTAGAGAACGTGTATCAGAAGCTTTAATGACCATTATGAAAGAAGCAGGTGAAACTGTCCTAGCAGTCTCTCATGGTGCAGCGTGTCGGCAATTTATGCGAAACTGGGCGCATACTAGTGAAGTCGATCAAAAGGACAAATTAGGGAATTGTTGTATTTTGAAATTTGAGTTTGAGGACGATACCTTAAAATTAATAGAAATCATCAATCATGATTTTTCGAGTTTGACAGAATAAATCAAAGGAGAAAACCAAAATGAACAGTAAAGAAGCAGCTGAAATGTTTGGTTTAACGACAGATACTCTGCGCTATTATGAACGTGTCGGCGTTATTCCACCAGTGGAACGGGATAAAAATGGTTATCGAATCTATACGAACAGAGACCTTAATTGGATTTTCTTAGCAAAAAGTTTACGTCAAGCAGGAGTATCAATCGAATCTTTGATTGAATTTGCAACACTTTCTCAACTTGGAGGGGATGTTCAACAAGCTCAAAAACAAATCTTAAAAGATCAACTACAAGAAATTAATGTGAAATTAAAACAAATGACAGAGACGCGTGATCTACTTCAATATAAAATCGATACGTATGATGACCATATCGCTCAATTTAAATCAGGCGAAGTCACAGCTGATAATGTTGAGAAGCTTTGGAAGAGGAATCAATAAAATGAAGCATCAATCTTTAGCTATAAAAAATTTTTTCTAATCTATAGCACTATTAGAGAAGGTAAACGAAATAGAGGCAATCCAAATGCAAACAGTAATTGGCACAAACTATCAAAAATCAGTAGCCCAAGTTATTATACATTGGTTGCTTGAAAATGATAATCAACACGAAAAAGTAGCACTCTCAATAAAGAAGGGGGCTACTTTTTTTGTTTCTATCAAGCTATTTTTTTACATTTCGATACAAAATATCTTCTGTATCACCATTAGACCAAATTTTTCCTGTTGTGGCATCAAAATCTTCATTTCCTAATTGAATACAACGAATGCGTTGATTATTGTAAGTTTTATAGTAATAATTTAACGAGTTATTCACCATGACTGCAGTGTATTGCGTATAGTCATAGGCTTGGGTTGTTTTGACAACTCCTTTTGGAATATCAACATTCGCAAGCACATGAAACATTGAAGTAACGCCGTCTAATTCTGTTTGTACATCTTGTAGGCAAGCTTTCAAAAAGACCGCTCTGACAAATCGTGATGGCGGTGTAAAATCACCTGGTAAGCCAAATGCGCCAGCTCCTTGTCCAAAAGGTTTCATTACCATGTCTTTTAAGTGGACTTCAGTTTTTTGTTCAGGTTGTAGCCCAATGTAGTTTCTTAGATTTGTCGTATGCCACTTGTAATCTGGGCTATTTGTCATAACACCAATTGTATTTTCATGAATATGTAACGTTTGTTCCGTATATTCAATGACGATACTTTCGCCAGTTTTATCAGTGATGACCCAGTGAAGAGGTAAAACGATTCCTAAGAAATCTAACGCTGTGTTTTCCACTTGGGCATTTTCCATCGTCCGTACTACTTCTTCAATAGTAGAACACGTAGAGAGTAAGAAGGGAACAACGTCATGGGGCGCTAAAGTATACTTTTTAGCAGTGTCTTGACTATTATAATCAGCGTAACCTGAAAAATAAAGTGCTGCGCAGGAAAGGCCTTTTTCGTTTAAGCCATCGGCGAAAACAAAGTGTTCTTTATCGACTTGTCGTGCCATTCCTACGAACGCATACTCGTTTTTATGATCATTGCTTTCATCATTAACAAATACAAATTTATTTCGCGGAATAAAAGTTGGCTCGCCCTCTAGAACAACTGCAAAATCCATTGTTCTTGCGAGTAAAACATGTTGATCTTTGGTAGACATCGTGATACTTGTGCACATAAACCATCGCTCCTTATTATTTATGAAATACAAACTTTATCTAAAAATGAATACTATAGAATCATTTATGCTAGAGTGAACTTTCTAAAAGTTTAACGTAGTTTAAAATTATAATCAAATAAATAGTATAGAGTTTTACATAAGTAAATTTAGAAAAATATGTATCAATAGGGATTGTTTATCTAAATATAGCGAAAAAAAGAAGTTTTTATGTAGTATAAAAGAAACGATGAATGGAGGTGACTAGTAGCTATTTAACAGGTGACACAAAATCTCCTTTACGAGCTTGTTCAATTGAGTAACTGTCTACAAAATCTAATTCTATAAATAACAATTATTATAATTTAATCTAAAATGTATATGTTTTGACACTGTTTCATTTATTGTTTAATATCAAAAAGCAACTTTTTATAAGGTGATAAAAAAATTGGTCTATATCGATAGCGAGGAAGGAACGATGTATAAAAGATGTTAAAGAAATTGTCATGGTGTGTCTTACTGTTTGTAGGTTTTTTAGGAATAGTTGGTTTTAGCCAACAGTCACTGGCGGCAGAATTAAGTAGTGGAGGATTTGTTGATTCGATTCATTTTGATAAAACAGAATTATCAGATGGTGAACTGACCTCTATTCGAGTAAACTTTAGTGAAAAATCTAATACAAAGTTAAAAGCTGGAGATACATTAACTTTAACATTACCAAAAGAGCTTGAAGGTCTTGCAGACTCTGATAGTGAACCACGTGAAATTGATTTAAATGGATTAGGGACAGTCCGTGTTTATAAAGCGAAAGTGATTGCCACATTTAATGAGAAAGTAAATCAGCTCGATCATGTTCGTGGTGAGTTTACGTTCGGTGTACGTGTAAAAAATGTTCCAGAAAATACAGTAACAGAGATCCCAGCAAAC
>Ga0308165_1003649_pt1 | contig 16260 bp, 16 predicted proteins | sample PhyWR2_FD_201032 | JGI IMG/M metagenome (GOLD analysis project Ga0308165, IMG submission 201032) | Phyllosphere microbial communities from UC Gill Tract Community Farm, Albany, California, United States - DLSLW.R2 | ecosystem: Host-associated > Plants > Phyllosphere > Unclassified | place: USA...
ATTTCGGACGCGGGTTCAACTCCCGCCAGCTCCACCAAAATTCTCCATCGGTGATTACCAGAGTCATCCGATGAAGTCCTAAGAGCCCGCACGGCGCAAGCCCTGCGGGCTTTTTTGTGCCTGCAATTTGTCCTGGGAAGTCTGAAGTAAACTAATTAAATCCGAACCTTTTAGGCACCTTGTTAGGCACCTCATAAAGCATTATTGTTTTTGAGGTGCCTAAAACTATGGAAACCCGGCAATGGCAAGACAAACAAAACCTCTTTCTGTTAAGGAAATCGAATCCGCCAAACCCAAGGTAGCGGACTACGTTCTCTATGATGGTGATGGCTTAGAGCTGCTCATCAAATCAAGTGGCAGTAAAATCTGGCAGTTTCGCTACATTCGCCCTGTCACCAAGAAGCGTGCGAAGAAGAGCATCGGCCCCTATCCGTCAGTTACGCTTACTGATGCTCGAAGCTACCGGGCAGAGGCTCGCGTTCTCCTCGCAAAACAAATCGATCCTCAGGAGCATCAGCAAGAACAATTCCGCAGTTCACTTGAAGCCAAAACCAACACTTTCCAACTCGTAGCTGAACGTTGGTGGAATGTGAAGAAAGCCAGTGTGACCGAGGACTACGCAGAGGATATCTGGCGCTCACTGGAGAGAGATGTTTTACCAGCGATTGGCGATATCAGTATTACAGATATTAAAGCTCATACACTGGTTCAGGCCGTTCAACCGGTTCAGGCCAGAGGAGCGCTGGAAACCGTCCGACGCCTGTGCCAACGTATCAATGAGGTCATGGTTTATGCTCAAAATACTGGCCTAATTGATGTGGTTCCTAGCGTCAATATTGGCAAAGCCTTTGAGAGGCCTCAGAAGAAGAACATGCCAAGCATCCGCCCGGATCAGTTACCTCAACTCATGCAGACTATGCGTACCGCCAACATTATCCAGTCAACACGATGCTTGTTCATGTGGCAGCTTCTTACAATCACTCGCCCAGCCGAAGCAGCTGAGGCTCGCTGGGATGAAGTGGAGCTGGAAGCGCGAGAATGGAAAATCCCCGCATCAAGGATGAAAATGAACCGCGACCATACCGTTCCATTGTCAAATGAAGCAATGGCTGTTCTGGAAATGATGAAGCCGTTAAGCGGCAACCGGGAATTTATCTTTCCTAGCCGTATCAAACCCAACCAGCCAATGAATAGCCAGACCGTTAACGCATCGCTAAAACGTGCAGGTTTTGGTGGGGTGCTTGTTTCACACGGACTGCGATCTATTGCTAGTACGGCCCTTAATGAACAGGGTTTTCCACCTGACGTTATTGAAGCTGCGCTGGCCCATGTGGATAAGAACGAAGTTCGTCGTGCTTATAATCGCAGCGATTACCTAGAGCAGCGCCGCCCTATGATGCAATGGTGGGCTGATTTTGTTACATTAGCAAATCATGTTGCATAATTGGAGGAGGTATTAAAGGAATACGTTTAGTTGAATAACGTATTAATATTTATAAAGTTAACGCATTGAGATGATTTATAAAGATTGAACATCCAATGCGATAATCAAACCCTAACAGAGTTGCGACTTTGATATTAATGTACTTCCCATCTACGAAATTAAACTTCACAGCAGATATAAAATCCATCGCATCTCTCATTATTTTAAAAGTGATAATTTATCAAAACGTCTTTTAATTTTGTTAACTAAAATTAAAATGGAGAGTTACGTTATTAAATATCACACTAGACTTAGCATGCTACTAGTAGTAACTCTCTAATTTTTTACCTAGCTCTTAAAGTCATAATATTTCTGTTTAGGTAATCAAAAAGTCATATCATTTTTCACAAAGTGATAAGCAAATTGCGCGCTAGTATATGCTGCATATTGCTGCCATGCATCATTCTTCTCAGGATTTGCAAAATCACAAACAGACTTTGCAATCAGCACTTTAGGTCTTTGTGGGCCTGAGTAAAAAGCTGCAGCCATGACACCGAAGGCTTCCATTTCGATACCATTTGTGGTTCTATTTTGCTCTTTGATTAAATCAACAGTGACTGGATCTTCTAAAACGACTGCTCCCGTAGCCATAGGGCCTACATGCACTTTAGGATTTTGTGGTGGCCTTTTTTCTGTCCATCCGGAATAAATTTCATTCATATAAGTATTTGCAGTTGATAGATGTTGCATTTTTCGTCTAATAGATGGATCAAGCGACATTTGCGTAGGTTGACTTAAGAATTTTGCATTACCATCTACGATCGTCAGTTTTCCACTTCCCCAATCCCAAGTTGGGTCTGCAATTAATATATCACCTAAATTCACTCTATTAAGTATACCCGCACATATTCCGGTCATAATAATAAGTGTAGGTTTAAACTTGACACATAAACTTGCAGTAGTTGCAGCCGCAGCTGCAATCCCCATATGTGGAAGATAAGTTGCAATAATGCTTCGTGATACTCCATCTGATGTTATAAGATTTGATTTGTGATATACATTATCATCATTGATCTCTTGATGCTCTTTCCAGTCTAAAGGAAGATTCATTACTGCCTCGTATTCAGTGTGAGGCAAAGCCGTTAAGAACACGATGTCAAACTTATTTTCTAAAGTAGTTATATGAGTCTTCATTGTTTTTAACACACTTAATATGTGTTCTTGGTCATCAACTCCAAGAATAAGTGACCATCCTCTTTTTTGAAAAAAAGGTAGACAGCTATCGTAAGCGTCCTTATGAGAGGTTATACCTAAGACAACTGTAGGTTTTTTGATTGACTCATTTAACTCAATAAATTGAAGAAGCTGCGTTCCACCATCATTTTTTGCATCTTCCCCTAAAACTTCTGGTATCTGAAGATCCAGTATTAACAAGTCATACTTCTCTAAAGTCATTGATTTTATAGCATTTTTTGAATCAACCACCAAATTGAAATCGGGCTCACCTATGCGATTCAAAATATCAGCAACAATTTTCGCCTTATCTTCATATTGATCATCTACTATTAAGGTTTTCATTTATGTTCCTTTTCTTGTTTCTTCAAGATAATCTGACAATTGTTTTTTCCAACCTTCAAGAAGCGAGTCATAATAAATTGTCCCCTTAAAAAATGGCTTAAACTCACTTGTCATTTTTTCTATAAGGTCCTCAAGACTTACACTTCCTTTTTCAAAACTTTTATATTGTGTAACAACTAGCACAGGTACATTAATTTCTCTTAATTTCATTTGAGACATAATCTCAATACCGGCAAAACTTTCTGGGTCTTCGCTGCCAAACTCATCTGTCAAATCAAAACTAGGCATACTCATATCAAGCAGTATCAAATCTAAGTCACTTAATGACAATATTGCTTTCAAGCCCCCTCTTAATGATTCGCGCTCTTCAATAACAGCTTCCGTACCAATTAAAACTTCCACTTGTTTTTTGATTTTTTCTCGTTTGTCATGCTCATCTTCAATTATCAGTATTCGCATTATATATAACCTTATGAAGTTCTGAGTTAGGTATGGTGATTATAACGGAAAACTCAGTCAAAGATATGTAACCAAACCATATTGTATGTTCAAGTTCTAAATCTTTGTACAAACTTTTCCATACTTTGAAAAAACCACTATTCCCCTCTCCTTGGGCAGCTTTAATTGAGTATTCTTCCTGACCATATGATTTTCGATAAAAATCGAGGTCGTTGTTACAATCATCCACCAAGTGTATAGGTGCGCAATTATTTTTTGTTGTAATGACTAAACTGCCGTTAACAACTGACCAGTCAGTTGTAATTTTCAAATCATCTTTGCCTAAATTTGATTTAGTAACACAATTATCCAAAAGTACATATATTGCATCAACAAAGTAACTTAAAGTCCATCCCTGATAAAGAAAACCAGTATTATCCGTATTTTCGACTTCAGCTCCAACTGACCACTCAGTTATTGAAATGACAGTCTCAGAATCAAAATTAGGAATAGAGAGACCTTTAGAACGATTAAACCATCCGATAATTAAATCAAGAGCAACATTTATCTTACGCCGAGTTGTAGCCATAGATTCATTAAACTCAGCCAAACCTTCGGAATCCCCTACTTGAGAAAACACAGATTTTTCTAGTCCATCTAAAACCTTAAGCAAACGGGCACGTAAAGTTATATTAACCTCCTCCCGTACATTACTTAAGTTCCTTTCTGTTTTTCGCCATAGCCATGCAGTTATTTGTTTAACAAAATCACTGTAATCTGATCCTAGTGGGAGAAACTTTTGCAGATAGAAGCTTTCAAGGTATGTAGTTGAATAGTTGAACAAAGCTATTTTTTTTAACTCACCACCATCTAACCCGGATATATCTTGATCATAAACTACTACTTGAAGCCATTTATCATTTACCTCATTAATTAGGTCGAATAATTTCGACGAAAAATCAGAGAAATCTTTATCTAGCAAATTCAATTTGGATTCACTCAAATGGTTGAATTTTTTCAACCAATACTCATTTCGTTTGAAGCTTCCAGTAGCACTAATTTTTGGGGACACCAAACTTTGATCAGAAAAACATTTTTTTATAGTATTAGGAAGATGACCATGGCGAATTCTAGTGCTCAAATGACCATTTAAACCTTTAACACCAAAAGTAAACTCATCTCTTACAAGTTTAGTTAACCTCATAAAAACTGCATTTTTTTCATTTTGCACTAGATCTTGCACATGTATCATTGATAATGATTGCTCAAATCCTTCCTCTTTCTTAAGATCATCAAGACTGTTTAGTAGTTGATTGAATTGATTCTCATCTTCAAAGTCAGAATAGTTCTTAACTCTTAATTGAGAAAAAGATTCATAAAGCTGACGAATATTTGTTGAATTTATTAGGTTGCTTATATCTGCATGTATTCTACTATTATCGACCTGTTTAACTGCATTCAAAATTACTTGACGTTTAATTCTCTCTTTTACTTCAAAAACTAGTTTATCTTGTGAGTGACCCTTTTCTATTAGTTTTTTACAAATTTCAATCCTGCATTCTTCAATTTCTTTAGTTGTATCAAAATAAAAATACAACTTCATATTTTCAGGAACACAAACATATTCCAAAAAGTAGTTGAGCTGTTTCTCATCGAAACCTGATTTTTTTTCGAACAATTCTAATGGTGATTTATATCCATTATTAATAAGGAACCTTTCGAAGGCGTATTTTAGAGCTGCGTCGTAGTCACTATTAACATGTATTGAGTGTAGTGACAAGACGATTGAAATGGATATATCCGTAGAGTCCTTTATGATTTCTTTTGCACTCTCACATAATGATTCACTGTCGAAGGAGTAAAGTAGATTAAAATTACTCATTACAACATTCACATAAGCTGACAATGCAAGCTCAACTTCGTTAATAGCAACATATGTTGAAACAAGTTGTTTATAGGACTCATTTCTTACTATAATATCATCGTTTTGTGACAGTTCTTTTAATATTAAAATAGCATCACTTACCTCGCCACGCTTAATAAGCTTTAATGCTTCGTATCGTTTTTTTCTATTGATCTCTATTGAACGTCCACCACCTTTATCTTCATCTATATCAATGCGTTCTAAAAATAATTTAACGGAGATAGACTCTCGGAAGTTACTCATCATAATCTTTGTATATTCACAAGATACTTTTGATGGCAGCTTTTCAAGTCGAAGCGGTGAATTTAAATCTGATATGATTGCTGAGGCTCTATCTAATTTATTATTAATGTCTTTTGAGATGAATTTTGCTTCTCGTGTAATAAACATCTCTAATTCTTTGAACCACGAGATTCCGTTAAAAGATTGACATAATAAATATACTCTATTAAGAGCTCCATCGTAATTATCATCTTTCAAGATAACAGATGCCGTTAATTTAAGTAACTCCCCTAAGAAACCATCAGGGTATGTTTTTGTTCTACATGTAGATTTGGCCCATATTTCAAACAATGAGAATTTGAGTGCGTATTCACTATTATTATAAAAAATTGAGCAAACCGAATCATAGTTACCGGCCGTATAATCGTCGATGATCTTTATTTCATCTTCAATAAAATCAAATTCTGTTACTATGTCGAAACCATTTGCTAAACTTTCAATTTTCTTAGTTGGGAAAATTTTAAGTAAACTTGTCACAATCATTTCAGATTCTAAATAATAGCCAGAACTATGATTTGTAAATATTGAAAATCTCACCATATCTAATAAACAATTAAAAATGTCAATAAATGATGTATTCTTTTCCCTGCTCAATATGTGATTAAAATCATAAGGAAAAGTGTAATTTGTTGGTATTATTTTATACATCAGAAAATGTAATAACGGTCCTGAAAAACTACGCCTGATTTTTTGCTCCGCAAAGTTATTAAAAGCTGGTAATGTTGAGTTATCTTCATATTTATTTGCAAGTATAGTTGCAGTAGTTTTAAGAAAAATATTTGAAGAGGAGTCAGTATTAATTTTTGATATCAGAGCTCTTTTATCCTCAGTTTTGTTCAATAATGACAACAAACTTCCCTTTAAACTTATAGTCCATAAAGATACTCCACAATCGAGTTCAAAGACATCAATAGATTTCAAGGCTTTCTCAAAATCACTTTCAAAAATACTCAACAGAATCTCATTTTCTAATGCCAAAAACTGATCTATTTTTTCCTTGTGCGTTTCCACGAGACCAATGCACCAATTTATATTTTTCATTAATTCAGTTCTTGGGGTCATAGTGGAGTAATAATAATTAAAATTGTACTCATGGGTTGAAATCGCTTCTTTGAAATGTCTGTGATTTGCTAATGACCGTACGGACAATCTAATTTCATGCGGTGTAAGTTTAGTGAAAAAATGTTTTAGGACTATATTTCTTTGATCGGATGAAGATAATACCTTAGAAAGTGTAGTTTGCTCTTTCCTTTTTCTACTTTTATTCGTTTTTTTTGCCATTGCTTTGACCCATATATTGTTACGCGCTATTCAGTATTGAGCAAGAGAAGATGATACTAAATCTTCGCTTATCATGTCTAATGCAATTGAAATGGAAATATTTTTATTTCTTACTTTTCATATAGATGCATCATCTTAGCTCTACCTACTGGAAGTGATTCTTTTGACCCACGTGATGTAAAAAATGTTCTAAGCCAGGCTCTTGTTTTTAATCTGTTCCAGAGTAAGAACACCATTTTAGACTACACAGAAAACAAGCACTCCTGAGAGATGCCAAACATTCGGGCACTCGCTGTGTAAACTTGTGTGCCCCTATCACATTATCCGGCATATATATCAGATATATTTTTCGAGTTAAAAGGCTGCTCATGTCATCACATTGACACTAGGAGACTCGTCGCTTTTTCCTAAGAACCTCGTCGAAGGTAGCCCTGATTTCAGGATCAGCTTTTTTCCCTTCGGACCATCGCTTTAATGTTTCAAGTAAAGCACTCCACTTCAACCCTGTTGTTTTTTCTTCTTTTATAAACAGCCATAATTCATTGGCTAGTTTAATGCGCGCCTCTGTCATGCTTTCCCACCCACTCTCAGGCATTCTTCCCTTTAATAAGCGAATAAATTCCTTCTTAACTGGATCAACATTTTTAGCTTTAGCTTTTCCACCCTTACTAGATTTTTCTGCATTTGTAGTGACCATGTTGCTTACATAGTCATTGAATATATACCCTCCAAGAAACCTCCCCAAGTAGTAGATGGCATCAAAGAGGCACTTACATCCTTTTGATTTATCTTCATTATTATAAAAAAACCTACTTAATTCATAACAACAAAGCGAATAAAAAAGATATTCGCAATACTCATTTCTAAGCTGGGCATAAAGATCCACATCATTTTTTAAAAGCCTAAGTTGTCCCTCGTAAGTATTAGCATCAATGGTTTCTGTGCTGAAGTGATAAGTAATATTCTCACCAAGATCATCGCAATTTTCGAATATGGGTAAATTATAAAACCATTGGTTCGCCCGTTTCTGAGAGCGATGAAGGATCTCACCAGAAAAACCTTCAGTGCTCTTCAAGCTTTCAATTTCTTTTTTGTAGTTAAATTCTTGCTCTTCATACAACTCATCTATCTGATTCAATTGAATTATTCCTCTAATTAAAAAAGCGTGTCTGCTCAGGTTTTGTCTTACAAAGGCACGCGACTTTTATAACGTTTTTGCTAACGCTAGTCTTGCCTTGTCTAGACAGGACCTAATCCAGACTAATTGGAGCAAAACTAAGATGTCCACATCAAAAGTGAAAGTACTACGTTTACCTGAAGTTGTTAATAAAATTGGGATCGCCAGATCGACCATCTATGACTGGCTCAATGCCAAATCGCCACGTCATGACCCGGCGTTCCCGAAGCCCTATCCTCTCGGTAAACAGTCGGTTGGCTGGCTGGAATCCGAACTGGACGACTGGGTTTTGCAGCGCAGGCCCGTTATGCCCTGACGCATCTCGTCTTTTCTCAGCTAACGGCTGAAGAACCGACTTAAATCACACACCACTTAATAAAGCCACCGCATGCCCTTACCCGGCAGGGTAAGCCGCATCGGTGATGTCACCCCTGCGTTATTTGGATTTAAAAAGGAAATTGAGATGTCATATTTCCCCCCTGCACTACCACTGATTAATCCAGTCAGTCCCTTCCCCATTGATGCATTGCCATTGATAATGCAAAACGCCATCAACTATCTTCAGGATGGTGGAAAAGTACCAACTGTACTGGCCGTGAACGCTGTTTTAGCGGCAGTATCATTGGCCTGTCATTCGCATATCAATGTACTCAATCCTTACACGAACATAGAGGAGCATTGTTCACTCAACATCCTGACGCTCGCTGATTCAGGGATGGGCAAATCGTCCGTCAGCAAACAGGTGATGAAGCCCTTTGATGCTTTCAGGGCTAAGCTGAATGAATCACACCGGGTCAATCTGGCGGTCTGGCGCGAAAATTACGTCGTCTGGAAAACCAGTCAAAAGGCGTTTGAAAGCAAACTGCGCGATGCAGTTAAAAAGGGCCTGTGCACAGACGAGGCCCAGACGGCACTGAAATCTCACGCATCGGTCGAGCCCGTCAAGCCTATGTTACCCACGCTGGTCTACAATGACACCTCGCTTGCCGCACTCATCGCTGGCCTGAGTGCGTATCCCTGCGCAGGTCTGGTTACAGATGAAGCCAGCAACTTCTTTGACTCTCGTCTTAAAGAAAATCTGGCGTTCTTCAATAAAGCCTGGGATGGCGATGTGTATGAGCATAATCGTCATCAGCGTGCCACCCAGTGCTTTAAACCGACGCTGACGGTGTCCTTGATGTTACAGCCTTCGCTCTTTTTCGATTACATGAAAAAGGATGGTGATAAAGCATTAGAGAGCGGTTTTTTATCCCGCTTCCTCTTTTCAAATATCACCCCGAACAACACGCTGAGTTCCTGTGTGTTGAGCTACCATTATCGTCCGGATACCGCTTACCGTGATGAAAGTGCTTTAACCTGCTTTCACGACCTTATTGGTAAATTACTCGGGCAGCAGCTTAAACAAATTAATTCAGGTGAAGGTAAGAAGAAGATTCTCAAGCTTTCACCTGAAGCTGAAGCCCACTGGGAGAATATACGTGAGAACTGGCTGACATACACACTCCCGGGTTGTGCCTGGTCGTATATCAAACCCATGGTATTGAAAGCCAGTACGAATGCGTTGCGTATCGCTGCGCTGCTGAATTACTTCACCAACCAGGAGGACGACATTATTACTCTTGATGTTATTTCGCGGGCGTCAGCGATGATGAACTGGTATCTCAACCATACCGCGGCCTGGTTTTATAAGTTCACGGATGAGTATAAATTTCAGCAGGATGTACAGGTGCTGACTCAGTGGATCCAATATAAATTCAGGTCCACTAACGGCTTACCGTTCAAAAAGAACGATGTCATTAAATATGGTCCGAACAAATTTCGCCGCAGCGAAATACTGGAACCGTTGCTGAATGCCATCATGAACACAGGTGCTTTCACTTATATTGTTAAATCCCCTGAAAACCCGGCGATTTATATTACCTGGCTCATGAACGATGGTCGCTATATGCCATTTTATGATGATAAACAGCCGCCTTCGCCTCAGAACCCTGCTTAGCCAGAATAGCTACCTCATACCTGAGCACCTTTTTGGATAACACAACAATACACAGGCTCGTGGTCCGGAGGAGATCGCGAGCCTTATCCATCTGAAAAATAAACAGTGATACATTGTTCCTCTGCTACAACCGCTACTGTAGCGAACTGTAGCGGCACTCTGGAAAGCACCCGCAAATGAAACATGCTCTTTTGCTCACAAATCGTTCAACTCGGAACAGACGGATTCACTGCACTACACATCTGGCGATGAAGCACTACCGCTCAGACATGTTGCCCTCGTGTTATCGCCTGTGTCGCTACAACGCTGCTATAGCCGTGTCTGATTGTTGTTTTGATTAGGCCTCTCAATAATTCAGGACTGGCTGCAACCAAAATTTCTGTGCTCGTCAGAATTATCTTTGCTAAATCGCTTAGCCAGATAAGACAGTCTTCTCATAATAGTATCGTAATGCCAAGTGAAATGTTCGCCATTGGAATTAAGATTAAAATCACCTTCATGTACAAACTCTATCAGAGGATAATATTTATTTTGATAATCCTGCTGCGCGTGCAGTTTTAACGCTCTGATCCATGCATCCATAATCATCAATCCCAGGCAGTGAACGTATTGTCCCTGCTTCGGATAATAGGTACCAGCTGCGTACCAGGCATCATTATTCAGCATCAATGCCACATGATAATGTTTCTTCCCCTTTTCTTCACCAAACTCTCTGGCCCATACATAGCGAACTTTACTGTGATGAACTCGCTTTCCCTGTTTTATCTTTCTCTTCTGCGTGAATTTAATCTGTGATTTTAACGACTCCATAAACCGGGTCATTAAGGTCGAGTCTTCAAGGTACTCTGCATAATTCTCATCAGGCAATCTCAAATCAATTCTTAAGACAAAAGTCCTTGGATATTCATGTAAGCAACGCTGCAGTGTTTCATGAATACGTTTAATGTAATGCTGATTATAATCCATATCGCTGCTCATATTTTAATCTCTATGTTATTCATCTCAATATAATCTACGTAGTGTGTAAGTGAATACATTCAGTGCTAGAAGAGTTATTTATTTTACTGTAACAATCCATCTTTATTATTTTAATACCAATCAGACATGCAACATTCATTGATACGAATTTTTTGCTATAGAAGAAAGAAACATTAACTTCTGACCATTAAATTACATAATATAGTCAATAATCACTCTGAAGTTAGATATTCGAGACAAGATAAAAGTTCTCATTATTACGGATGTTTTATTCCACATTTAGTTAAATTTATATTGCAGATATTTTCATACCTATATCACTTAAGAGAATGGTAAAAGACTTAGATTCTCCCTCTATCGCTTATTGATCTGTCATGCCGATCGATGCTGACACAATGATAGTCATAGACTATCGATTTATATGTATTGATCGTTTTTTACAATAGATAATAACGATCAATTTCTGATAACCGATCTGTATTAACGATTATCCCAACAGACCACGAATGCATACGATCAGGCTGCTTTCTGCATGCCGGAAAGTGGCTTTTCACCATATAAATCACACTGTAAAGGAAAGATTCAATTGAACATTCGCACAGTTCTTTTTCTCTGCTCATCGCTGACAGCGACTACTGCTCAGGCCATTACTCCCGAACAACAGTGGGGTGACTGGTATGGCTACATCAATGCCATGGAGTTTGAAATTAGCACAGATAATACCACCGGAGAGCGCCTGACGCTGACCTGCTCAGACGAGCATATGACCTTCTCTTACAGTGTTCCAGCAAAGGACTATCGGTTCTCAGCCACCAGTATAAGCATTAACGCAACCTCATACGCTCCGGACGAAACGGCGTTTATTGCGCTTAAAAATTCCGACGGTCAGGAGCAGATAGAGATCACGATGAAAGATAAGCCCCTTCCGGGAACCTTTAAAACCAAGGGGCTGCGCGAAGCGTTGACTGACCTGAGCTGGCAGGACTGTATCAGCCATTAAGGCTCATGAAAGGCCCTGCTCATAAAGATTCACTGGGTTATCGATGATTGCGACAACCTCACAACACACGATTCAGGATGTAAAAATGAAAGCACTAATTTCACGACTGACCGTCATTTCAGCTCTGCTATTTCCCGCTTTAAGCTCTGCTGTTGTTATCCCCGGAAATATACACCCCGGACGTTACACGTTCTTTCTGACAGAGAAAGGAGGCGAAATGCTGCGCGATATGAACGATGCTGCAGTGAGCGTCAAGGTCAACAATAAAGCAGGCTTCACGGTTGAGGCGCAAAGAATGGCCGCTGCCGCGAATATTTCGCCCTTGCTCTATGCCGCATCACCACTTGAAGGGAACTTTATCCGCTACGACAGCAAACCCGTTAAGGCCCTGACCTGCCTTATCACTTCCCGTAACATGCCGGGTACCAATAAAAATTATTCATGGGAGGAAACCTACTGCCTGGATGAAACCGGTGCAGCTTACATTGGCATCAAGGGCTGGCCGTCACGCGCTATATTCGACAAAAGCTGTGAGGTGGGCGCATCTGACTGCCCTGTCTATCTAAGCCTGAAAAATGACCCACCAACCATGCGTAACGATGTAGCACAGTATATCCCTTACAACAGCAGTCATATCACTAAAGAGAAAGAAAAGCGCCCTCAACCAACAGCTACTGAGACTGTCGCTGAGCAAGACAGTTATGAGGTGAGTTTTACAAAAGCCAGTAGTTGCGCAGACAACAAGCTAATTGTGAAAAACATCAGTACAGGAAAAACCGCTGCAATTACAGGATTAAATGGATGCGCTTTCGATCCGAAGAAAAATGCAGTCGTTATCTTCCCCCAAAATGAATACGTCGGCGTTTACAGTGGCTCCTCTAGCGCTTCTGAAGAAATAGCTTCTGTCGATCTTCCCTAGTCACTCAACCGGTCCGGTATTCGTTTTCTGCGATACCGGACGACTTATGGAGCTAATTATGAATACCCCTAAAACACCCGGCGATACACAGCCAGAAGCAGAGTCTGTGGATCTGAGCTGGCCCATTGTTTTCAGCGTCGCCGGACTCACGCTGTTACGAAGTAAGTCGGTCGTGTGCCAGACGTTGGGAGCCACTATGACAACAATCAGCCTGATAAGGCTTATAAAAAAACTCGCCATCCTTACCTAAATAAGTCATTGCCAGGCAACACAGCTAGAAAGTCAGCAACCAGGCCCATCGCACCATCTCCACTTGGAAGTTACCCGTCAAATAACAACCAGCGATTGTTTAAACACACCATCTTCGAAAAGCTGGCTGTACTGGCAGAGAACAGGCTGAATGACGATGTTTTTGTCCTATCCGTTTATAACAATGCGTGTAAGCACTTGCCTCTGATCATCAGGAGAGTGGTCAGTTGTGAATTGTGCCTTGGATTTTGGCGGTACGGTAAACCCTTTATTTTTCGGCGATTACAACACGTTAGAATTAACAAGTTAAGCGCTCCGGCATCGCCTGACAGCGAACGTACGAAACTTGAAGATTCTTCCCCGACTTCACCCTGAACATTTTTCATCTAGTCAGAACCACTCTTCGGAGTGGTTTTTTTATATCCCTTTTTAAGGAGTTAATTATGAACCGTTTAGCCAGCCGCTTCGGCTCAGTCAATCTTGTTCGCCGCGATCGCCCGTTAACCCGCGATGAACTGGCGCATTATGTACCGAGTGTGTTCAGCGAAGAAAAGCATGAATCCCGCAGTGAGCGGTACACCTATATACCAACCATCACTCTGCTCGATAACCTGCAGCGTGAAGGCTTTCAGCCATTCTTTGCCTGCCAGACCCGTGTGAGGGACCAGAGTAAGCGAGAGCACACCAAACACATGCTGCGCCTGCGTCGCGAGGGACAAATAACCGGTAAACAGGTACCGGAAATTATTTTGCTTAACAGTCATGACGGCTCCAGCTCATACCAAATGCTGCCGGGGCTATTTAGATCAGTTTGCCAAAATGGACTGATTTGCGGTGAGAGTTTTGGTGAGGTGCGGGTGCCGCATAAAGGCAATGTGGTGGAGAAAGTCATTGAAGGGGCTTACGAAGTACTGGGGATATTTGACCGAGTGGAAGAGAAGCGCGATGCCATGCAATCGCTAATGTTACCGCCGCCAGCACAGCAGGCGATGGCGAAAGCAGCATTAACCTATCGCTTTGGTGAAGAGCATCAGCCGGTGAAGGAATCACAAATCCTATCCCCACGCCGCTGGCAGGATGAAAGTAACGACCTGTGGACCACTTATCAGCGCATTCAGGAAAACCTGATTAAAGGCGGTCTGTCTGGACGAACCACCAAAGGTAAACGCGCTCATACACGCGCTGTTAAAGGTATCGACGGTGATGTAAAGCTTAACCGTGCTCTGTGGGTGATGGCTGAGAATATGCTGCAGCTTGCCTCATGAACCTTTTTATTATCCCTTCCCTCAGGTCTTGCCAATAAACCGGCGAGGCTTTTTGTTTTAAGGAACAAATATGTCTGTATTTAATTTATCCCCGGTATTTCCTGCAAACGAGCAACGCGTCATTCGTCGGGCATTACGCCTCCTGGAGAAATATCAGCGTCAACCGAGTGAGCCATTTACCTCCACCAGCTTCACTAAGACCTGGCTGCAATTACAGATGGCTCATCAGGAGCGTGAAGTTTTTATCGTGATGTATCTCGACAATCAGCACTGCCTACTGGGATGCGAAACGCTATTTACCGGCACACTCAGCCATACCGAAGTTCATCCCCGCGAAGTGGTTAAATTGGCTCTGAAACACAATGCCGCTGCAGTAATTCTGGCGCATAACCATCCGTCAGGTACGACAGAAATCAGTCAGCAGGACAAACACAACACTCAGCGGATAGTGAAAGCGTTAGCACTGGTAGAAGTGCGAGTGCTGGATCATTTGGTTGTTGGGAACGAAGTGGTGTCTTTTGCTGAGCAGGGTTTGCTTTAAACGGAGGTTTTCATGTCAATCACACTACCTCATGAATGGGGTCTACAAAGCGATATCACCCCACGATTTGGCGCGAGATTAGTTCAGGAAGGCAACCGGCTGTATTACCTGGCTGACAGGGCTGGATTGACGGGGAGCTTTAGCCCGATACACCTGCAGAAACTGGAGCAAGCTTTCCCACTGTTTATAGAGCAGTTAGAAAATATGTTGCGTTCCGGTGAGCTAAATCCACATCAGCAACGTCAGGTGAACATTCAACTTACGAGTTTAACCTGTATAGCTGATACCCGTAGTAGCTGCGGCTACGTTTACCTCACTATTTATCCAGCCCCATAGCGCCCGCTCTCCTCTTCTTTTATCAGGACTCAACTCATGCACATTTCAACTGTACCGGCCACGGTGCCGGTTTCGTCACGCCTGTCGCCCGTAATGGTGTGGCAGCAACTGTTAACGTATCTGCTGGAGCACCATTACGGCCTCACACTCAACGACACGCCATTCCACGACGACGCAGCCATTGAGGAGCATATCGACGCAGGAATCACGCTCGCCGATGCTGTTAATTTTCTGGTGGAACGTTATGAACTGGTACGCATCGACTGCAAAGGATTTACATGGCAGGAGCAGACGCCATTCCTGACCGCTACCGATATTCTCAGAGCCAGGCGAGCTATAGGGATAATGAGCACTTAAATAGTGTCAGCCTTCTTCCCTATCTCTCTTCCTTTTACCCATCAAAATAGGGTGAAAAAACTTTTAGGCACCTAAATAGGCACCAACGAAAAGTTGAACTAGAAGTTACCAATGTAAATTCAATGAATTACACAACCAATTCAGACTCCGCCAGCCCACCAAAATTCTCCATCGGTGATTACCAGAGTCATCCGATGAAGTCCTAAGAGCCCGCACGGCGCAAGCCCTGCGGGCTTTTTTGTGTCTGTCGTTTTCCGAGGGCAACCAGCTTAATCCAGAGAAATTGATGCAGCTCTCGCGTTTAGGAAAAGGGCTCGTCGTACCCTCGATTGCAATTTCTGTTTACGAAATTTATACCGCTGAAAATAAGGTCTCAGAATCGGGGCGGCAAATAGCGATAAACGCCGCAGGCTGCGTAATGGCGGGATTGATGTGTGGGCCAGATGCACCTGTTTGTGTACTTATTGGTGGTTTTGTCAGCGGTGCTCTTGCAGTATCGGAGATGGGTAGTGTGTG
>Ga0308165_1003652_pt1 | contig 16256 bp, 11 predicted proteins | sample PhyWR2_FD_201032 | JGI IMG/M metagenome (GOLD analysis project Ga0308165, IMG submission 201032) | Phyllosphere microbial communities from UC Gill Tract Community Farm, Albany, California, United States - DLSLW.R2 | ecosystem: Host-associated > Plants > Phyllosphere > Unclassified | place: USA...
CGATAAATTTCCCTTTAAAGCCTCGATAAACAAGGGGCTTTTGAAGCCCCTTGTAAACTGGATACGTGCGCATACTCTTTATACACCAAAGAAGGCCTTGATAACAACAGATACCAAGACCAGAAATAGGCAGGAACCACCCCAGCCCATGATTTCCTTATTAATATCCTGGTCGCCTGAATTCCATTTGATATACACACGCACACCTCCGATAATGCCTACCACGGCTCCAATGGCTAAAGTGAGTGTTGAGACCGGATCCACATAAGCGGTCAGCGACGAAGTTGCGGCATTGATGCCAGTTGTTCCGCCTCCTGTCTGTGCGAGGCTAGCTTGGGCCATGCCCAATAGCATGGCCAATGACAAAAGATTTTTGTTTTTTCTGGTCATAATATGATTTTAAAAAATTAAACTGCGTAATTAAAGCCCGAATAGTCCCCGGAGAAAAATACCAACAAGGGATAGAAAAAGACATGAAAAGAACCATCCCATCACCTGTGCATCGATGTGATGCTTTCCCATCTGCCAATTGGCATAAATCCTTAACCCACCAAGGATCCCTGAAATTGCGCCTATCACCATCACCAGGTCAGATAGCGAAAAATACCAACGGTGGATTTCTGAGGATGCTGAATAAAATTCTGTAATTCCTGGCTGGCCTTGGACAGGAATTCCGACAAGCAGACAAAGGGCGACTAATATTAACCTGAATAAGCTTGAAAACACCTTCATTAAAAGACTAGTAGGGTATGGAGCGGGTATGCTCAATAAGATTATCCTTTGCAAGGGAAAATAGTTGCTTCAGACCCACGCCTCCACTGGCATTCATAGGTCCGCTAGGAAAAAAAACTGGTGTTTTTTCCTGTACTGATTCCTCTGCGACAGGCTCCGCCTTCCTTTCGGCGGTAATCAGTTCCGGAGTATGGGTCTGGGTAAAAAAGAGTTCATCCTCGGAAATTTCAACAGCAGGTGCCCCTGGAGATAGAAATAAATCAAATACAAGATTCAGACTGTAGTAAATCAGGTAAACGATGAAAATTGCGGTAAGAAAATTAATCCAGCTCATGGGCCATTTGTTTTAAGGTTTGAGAAATGTAGGAGTTTAGCCAGGGATGGGACTTTAGGAACTGTTGCAATGCAAACGCGATTACCCTGATCATTTCAATATTGGTTGCAACTTTCAGCTGCTTTAATTGCGCAACGGTGCGCTTATCAAGGCGAATGAGAATTTTTTCTTGTCCATCCATATTGAAATCCTGAAGCGCTGAAAGAAATGCTGCAATCTTTTTTGCCTCTTTGGCTTCATGGGGGTTATTGGGCTTTCCATCTTCGCTTTGGGAAGGTTTATCTTCCACGCCGTGAATTAAGGGTATGCCTTTCTGCTCTTCCAACTTAGATTTGAGCTGCTCAGCAAGTGACTTGATTTGACTCATGATGATAAAGCCTTCCTCATGTGGGTATTGAAAATAAAATCAAGTGCTGGCATAAAAACGGGTATAAGAGTGGCTGGAATATGTACAGTTCCCACACGCTGGAAATCAATCCTATCTGCAATATTAACTGAGACCTTGCCAAACCTGCCCAATACCCTATCGACCTCCTCTTTGGTTTCATATTTTACCGTGGCCTTAATGCGGTTTGGAACATATACAATCGGCGCTAGTTTATTGATTTCTTTACAGACCAGCGAGAAGAGTACGGTACTGTCAACAGAAAATTCGTCGTAGTTAAATGGACAAATAATGAGCTCTGCTGAGCTGATAATGGGTATCAAAAGATCATCATCCATTTTACCGGGTAAATCGATGAGCACAAATTCTTCTTTGTTCTGCGTCAAAAGCTCCAATAAAGCTGGATAATATTTGAGATCAGATGCGATAACCTCATAAATTGGTTCATTTTCCAGGATCTTAGCTTTTTCAAACTTGCCGGAAACAGATGCCTGATAATCCATATCCAGGACAGTGACCTTCGCTTTTTTCAAGGTGGAAAGATAATATGCCAGCAGCAGGCAAAGCGTGCTCTTACCCGCTCCACCTTTTTGATTGCCTATGAGTATAACCATAACTTTAATTGTTTATCTTGTATTCGTCCTTGCCTTTCTTTGCCTTCTACGATTTCTACCATTAATCTGCTCATCATCTATATCATCGGCGATATCTAAATCAAATGACAAATCAATAAGCTCTGTATCTTCGGCAAAATCAAGATTCCCCAAAGAAGTAAATACCGAATCAGAAACCTCGAGCAACAGACCTTCGGTAGGAAAATATTGGCTTTCGTTAGAAACTGGATCAATTTCGGCACCACCTGGAGTAATCGTTAGCCCTTTCTCTGGGGCCACGAACTTATTCAATGCCATAATCTCGCCACCTTTGAAAACGTTCTTATTCACGTGATCGAGAATGGTATAGCCATAGGGAAAGGATTCATCTTTGAAATGAAATATGAACTCCAATCCGAAGTCGGCGGAAAGTTTATCACTCAACGGAGAGGAATAACCCCGTATTTTGCCATTTGCCCCACCCGGCAGATTCTCCTTGGAAGGAGAAATACGCGCATCTGATTTCAACCTATATTTCTCGAAAATCATTTTAAGCTGAAATTTCCGCTGAACTGAATAATTTTTTGATGCTATGTTCGCTTCCACTTCTGACCTGTTAATCCTGGCAACCTGCTGTCCAAACTTTGATAACATAAGATCACTTCCAATAGAATTTACAGCGTACCCTCTCGCTTCCAAAAGCATTGAAAACTGTGCAGCTGTAGAAAAATGATACTTGAATGCGTCCGCGATTGCGACATTGGCCAATTTCTCCTGGTCCTGGCCGATCAATTGATTCAATACGCGATATGCCCGAATGTTTTCGAAAGAGTCGGGAATTTTTTCTCCGTTCCTGCTTACTCTGGAAGAAACGATATGAATATGATTGTTTGCGGTGTCTTTATGAAAGATAAGCAAATATGGTTGCGATCCATAGCCCATTCCCGATAACCAATTTTCCGCGAGCACCACTAAGCTTTGCTTATCTGCCGACTTACCCTTGGCAGATATTACGGCATGAAATTGCGGATAAATCACCCGCTTATTTAAGGCGGCAATAGCGGATAAGTAGTTGATATAATCCTGGGGTTTGAGTTCTGATAGTCCAGACAATGCACTGAAACCTGAAACTTTTAACAGCTCTCCAGTATTTTTCTCAACTTTATTGCTATTGTATCTCACCGCCCTAAAGGTTTTGGATTTCGATAAAATTTTAACAATCATTACTAGGCCTTAAAGAGGCGCAATAGTGTCCTGATTCCCTTCTCCATATCCCTGAAAATAAGGATGTAATCGGAGAATAGCTCATTGAATTTGCTTACAGTTTCTGGGTTGAGCATTCCTCTCTTGTTTAAAAAATTTGCATGCCGTGCCAGCTGATTTATGTTATTTCCGGATCTACCGATCTCACTGCCTAACTCATCGAGTCGCATAATCAACCCTGCCGAGTTCACTTTGCCCAGTATCGATTCTGGTTTAAAAAGCTTTAAACGTAAAAAGTCACTCTCTTTTATCGATAACGATCGCCATTGATCTGATAACATTGCATATTCAGCTTCTGTCACCCTGGTTTTCAAGTGTTTTGTTTTTTTGCCTTCTAGCATGATTGGCCTGCCGTTCTTCTTTTTACTTCTCATTGCGAACATTTAATTATCCTCCCAAAAAAAGCGAGTTGCGAGTTTTTTCTCCCCGCTGCCGTTCAACGGCAAAAAACAGCGGGCAAGTTATAGGGTTTTTGGGCACCAAAAACACAACTTGCAGACTAAAAAAGCGAGGGGATAGCTGTAAACATATATAGCCACATTATTTACAGTCTACTATTAGTGAAGCTTATGATTTTTACCCCATTGCCAATAAAGGTAAAACGAGTTGAATTAACGGAGTCCACTAAGCTAGAGATAACAACTTTTAAACTTCACAGCATAAACATTAAAGTCTATGATAAAAAATGCAAATATTTAAATAGTCAGATTGTTGAATGTCCGGATATTCATTTAGACAAATATCCTCCTATATAAATTGCCAGGTATCAGCCTATTGAAATAGCTGTATATTTAGATAAGCACACATGCAAATATTTACATATGCAAATAGTTTCTTTCGCAGATATTTAGAAATTACGATATCTATCTATCAATATATACAACTATGCGCACAACAAGATATTGGTATTTCTAGATAAATAACTATAAATAAGGTTTATTTAGAGTGCCTTCTACTTTTATACAAAAACTTTTTTCTTCAAGTTACAAATCAAAACTCCCGTAAAACGAGAAAGGGGCTATCCGCCCCTCTCCTGCGCCATTTCACTCAAGGCGTGAAAAGCGTAGTATAATTGTTCGGAACTACCCACCTCGGATCCCCCGATCCGGGCCATGCGGCCTGCCCCTGCGCTTTCACCAATTTGACGTAATCTCAAAGCTTCGCAGGATTTCCAGTTTGTGGCTGGATAATGTTTCATTCCCAAATGTCAAAGACCATTACTTTTGTTAGGTCAAAATTCAAGAAGAAAAATTTTGTTAGTTGACACCTTGAGTAAAGTGCCTACGTTTTTTTTTAAACAAGGACGAAAAGATAATTGGTTCTATTGAATTCTGCAGATAGAGAAAAGAACAAAAAACGAAAATGTGATGAAGCTGGATTCAAATAAACTGGGAACAGGTGCATCCGTATGGCGCCTGCACTAATAGAAATCTGTATTTAGGATAATTCATTTTCGCGCAATAATTTCATATCCAGTGAAGCAAATAACGATAATAAATCATCATTCCTTTTTTTTATATTGTCAGCATCTATTTTTTAAAACTCTCCAATGACAAGAACCTATATCAATCATACGATTGAACAATTAGAATATGAATTTGCAAATAAAAAACACCTCCCAAAGCTTTTAGAAGCTATACATTCGGAACTGGGCTATCGTAGCACTCAAAGAGCTAAGAAGCTGATGGCTGAATTAATCGAATTTCAGAAAAGCCAGTCACAGACCAACAAAATCCCTGATGATAGTCCAAAAATCCAGGCAACAATTCCCCCGGTTAGAATGAACACCGAACCTTTACCGATAAGTAAAGAGCGTAGCGAAAATATTATTTCCGCATGGACATGTTTAGAAGTCCTTTCACCACAAACATTCATAAAGCCAGAAAATCTTGCTCAAAATGGAGACCCGAATCTAGTGTCATCATTCAAATCAGGCCGATTACCCTGGGAAGGACTGGGCGAAAAGTCAAAACCTAATTACCAGTTATTTTACCATGTGATTATCGGAACATTGAAAATCGATGAATCCTATAAAATGTTACTGAAGGTTTACAATGACAAAAGCGAAGAAAAAGCGTCCAGAAAAGGGGAAGCTGTTCTTGCATCAGTATTGGTAAATAGTAAAGGCTATCTAATCGAAGCTCCAGCTGCATCAATATCAAGTTTCGCATGGGCATTACCCTATGCAAAAAATGGTCAATTGCCGATACTAGGCAACTGGGCCAATATAGAACAGAAACTACACGAAGAATTTGAAGAGATTTTAAGACGTAAAGATGTTGATGAGACAGAGCTTCCTTTGGACCTTGGCATCATCTCCAAAGCTTACAATTGGCTTGTAGGCAAACTCGAACTTCCACAGGAAGTTATCAAACCAAACCAGTTTGCAGTCAAATATTTTCACTACTACAAAAGTGGCGGCTCGCCGGAGGCATTGCTGTTGAACAGCTTCTATTTAAACGATCTTTCGGCGGCTAAAAAACTGATCTCTACCAAAAAATCCACCCAAAATCTAAAGAAATATCTAGGTGAATCTGACCCAGAGAAAAACATTAACCTCTTAGAAGACAGTTTGGCCCTTGACAAAATAATTGCGCCTGCAAACATGCCACTTGCAAGATGGCCAGGCCGAGGACGCCACCCTTTAGTACTCCTCCAGCAGGCAGCAGTAAACCTCACCTTCCAAAACCTGAAAACTGACGGCATCTTACCTGTTAACGGTCCGCCAGGAACAGGTAAAACGACTTTACTGCGAGATATAATTGCAGGTATCCTCGCTCAAAGAGCCGATGCAATGTGCGGTTTTCAAGATCCTAAGCTCGCATTCCAACCCACAGGACAAAAGATAAATGTGGGTCAGGGATGGCTTCATTTTTACGAACTAGACAGCAGGCTTAAAGGTTTTGAGATGCTAATTGCCTCCTCCAATAATAAAGCGGTAGAAAATGTCAGTGCGGAACTGCCAACTCTCTCTGCAGTGAGTGATGAATATCCAGATCTGCGTTATTTCAAGAGCACCTCGGACGCCCTCCACAAAAAAGAAACCTGGGGACTAATTGCCGCAGTATTGGGAAACGGACGAAATAAAAACATCTTCCAACAGACCTTCTGGTGGGATAAAGATTTTGGCATGCGTACCTATTTGGCCGAGGCATCAGGCACCCCTCAATGGATAGAAGAAACGGATTCCCTTACAGGCGAAATAACAAGAACCAGACCTAAAATTCTCGCATTAGAAAATGCACCCCCAAACCCGGAGACGGCATTGCTAAACTGGAAAAAAATCCGACATGATTACATTTCCCTGCAACAGGAAAGTAAGGAAAAACTAGATCTGCTGGAAAAAGTCCGAGAGATAGTCCTATCCCTACCGGAAATCAAGGCAAATATCCAAAGGGAACAAAAAGATTTATATCATTTGGCCATCGCACTAAAAGATGCGCAAAGGAAGCATGAACCTTTAGCAGAAGAAATAGCTGCAAATAAAATTGAGGAGCGGCAAGTAGAAGGCCAGAGGTCACTACACTTGCAATCCCGGCCGGGCTTCTTTGCCAGATTGTTTGGTACAGCCGAATACAAGGTGTGGAAAAAGAAAGACCTGAGCTTGTTAAGCGAACTTTCCACGATATTAACCAATCTGCACAGGCTGACCAAAGAAAGCCATAGACAAGAAAAAGAAATAGCAGAATGGAAAAAAAAGAACCAGACAACAGAAAAAAGCCTCAACGAATTTAAATCAAAGTTAGAAGCAGCGCGGGAAAAAATAGACCAGGCCGGAAAAACAATTGGCAACCACCTGATAGGAGAAATCTTCTGGAGCCAAAAACCAGAAATAATCCACATGATCTCTCCATGGTGTAATGATCAGGTTCAGGGTATGAGGGATAGAATGTTCGTGGCAGCGATGGCAGTCCATAAAGCGTTTATAGACGCCTCGGCGTCTAAATTTCGACATAATCTATCACTGATGATGATGGTGCTTTCGGGAAAAAAAATGCAGGACAAAGAAAAAAAGATGCTGATCCCAGATCTTTGGTCCTCACTATTTATGGTCGTTCCTGCTATTTCCACAACCTTTGCATCCATTGAGCGCATGCTAGGAGATATCCCAGCTGAAAGTCTGGGATGGCTGTTGGTAGATGAGGCCGGTCAAGCCGTCCCACAGTATGCCATAGGTGCAATAATGAGAACTAAAAAAGCCGTCATTGTTGGCGACCCAATACAAATAGAACCTGTTGTTTCCCTTCCCGAAATCATGACAAAAAGTATCTGTGAATATTTCAAAGTTGATGCAGACCGCTTCAATGCACCGGGAGCATCAGTCCAGACTCTATCTGATGAAACCTCGGTGTATAACGCGGAATTCAGCGGAGGCGATGGAATAAGAAAAGTCGGTATTCCATTACTGGTACATCGCAGATGCACAGAACCTATGTTTACAATTTCAAACAGCATTGCATATAGCGGGAAAATGGTACAGGCAAAACATAAGGGCAGTTCCCCTATCAGAGATCTCATGGGAGGTTCGCATTGGTTCGATATCAAGGGGAGATCACAAGACAAATGGAGCCAAAAAGAAGGAGAGCAAACACTTCAAATCCTCCAAAAAATAAAAGGGGCAGGCATTAAGCCAGACCTCTACATTATTAGCCCCTTTCTGATTGTAGCTGAAAACCTGAGAAAACTAATCGAAAACAGCGGGATACTGAATGGATGGGTAGAAAACCCTTATCTATGGTTAAAAGACCGGATTGGAACAGTGCATACCGTACAGGGAAGAGAAGCGGAAGCCGTTATATTTGTCCTCGGCGCCCCCTCTCCGGAACAAATAGGCGCCAGAAAATGGGCTGGATCCAGTCCCAACATACTCAACGTCGCAGTCACCAGAGCCAAAGAGGCTATTTACGTAATTGGAGACAAGACATTATGGAACAGCGCAGGCTTGTTTAGTGAATTGGCATTAAGGCTAGCCACTAACTCCCAATGATAAACCAACATCAAACATAAAAAATCAATGCAAATATTTGATATCATCAGCCATTATATAAACGATAAGCCGATTTACACGAAAACCAGAAAACTGCTGGATCTTTTATTTCTGCTAAGCATCAGTGCGTTCGCATTCAGGCATTTCTTCGGCCCATACCGCTGGCTGGATTTCAATGACTACAAAGGAATGATAAACTTCTTACTCGAGGGCCATTTTGTCGTACCCTTAAGCCTGCTTCTAATAACTTACGGCACAACAGAATTCATAGCATTTTTTATCTTTTCCCTCCTGCTCGACATCAAGTCAGCCAAGATCAGAAGAAAGATCATCCAATATCAGCTCACACATCTCGATTTTTACTTAGGGCTGAAAAGCATCGAGAAAATCATTCAGCCACTAACGGATTTCGAGATGGGACCGGAAAAAATACTGACCGGTTATCAGAAAATAAGGTCAGAACTGTCCATATCAAAATTAGCAGGACTAGAAGCCGAACTAAATGATTTCAACAAAAATCTGAGAGAAAACTTTACAGTAGCCATCAGGGCAACTCTCGCACTGAGCATTTTTAAGTACTCCCTTACAGATTTTCCATGGTGGCTGTTCAATCTGACCATTATAATGATTTTCATCTGGGGAATATTCACCATAGTCGCCTATCAGTTTATGAGCATTCTACCTGGCATGCTTAAAAAATTCATTGAAAAGGCAGAAGAAATTCTAAAAGAAAAAAGGCAAAAATTATTGGCAAGCTGATCTAAAAAATCAAAAGCATTCACCAGAAAATAAAAAACATCAATTTTAACAACCAGACAATGATAACTGAATTTCCAAGTTCATCAAGACCTTACTTAATAGAACTATCTGCAAGACTTTACGGCGGACATGCCACGGTGATGATCGGAGCCGGATTTAGTAAAAATGCCATAAAGAATGACCATACCAAAGATGGCTTCCCTTCCTGGTTTGAACTTGGAAATGCTTTTTACGAAAAATTATATGGTAATGCTCCAGATAAGAATAACAATTATCTCAATGCACTAAAATTAGCAGAAGAAGTCGAAGCCGCTTTCGGGAGACCTGTCCTTGACCAAATGTTGAGGGCCTTAATACCCGATAACGATCATCAGCCAGCTGAGATTCATTCCAAATTACTATCCTTGCCATGGACAGATATATTTACCACAAATTACGACACCTTATTGGAACGTGCGAGTCAGACAGTATTGAATCAAAAGTATGACTTGGTTATTAATAAAAGCGACTTAGTTTATGCAGAGCAGCCACGCATTATCAAGCTACATGGCAGCTTCCCTTCGGAAAGGCCGCTTATCATCACAGAAGAGGACTATAGAACATATCCAAAAAAGTTTGCTCCATTTGTAAATACTGTTCAACAATCGTTAATAGAAAATACACTCTGTCTCATCGGTTTCTCAGGCGATGATCCAAATTTTCTTTCCTGGATCGGATGGATACTAGATAATCTGGGACGTGAAAACTCGCCTAAAATCTATCTGGTTGGAATCATAAATCTGACAGATGCCCAGCAAAAACTGTTGGCCACAAAAAACATAGTTATTGTAGATTTGGTAGAAAAAGGTAACCATGACCATTATGCGGCGATAGACAGACTCTTAAATTTCCTTGCCTCAGAGGACAAAAAAGACATTTACATTAATTGGCCTGAGAATGAACGCTATCTTGATGGAGAAGGCAGGACAGAAGAAATCTTGCAAAGCTGGGTCAAAACAAGAGTACAATATCCAAATTGGCTGATTTTACCAAGAAAGCAGCGCGATCGGCTTTGGCAACAGACACAATATTACATAAATTCGCTAGAAGGAAAAGATTACCCCACCAATTCAACACTGGATCTGGAGATTTTCTACGAGCTGAATTGGAGACTCGAGAAATGCCTATGCCCGATACTGAACAACCTCATCCCAGATTATGAAAAAATCATCAGGAAATACAGCCATGAATTCCTGGATAGTATATCAAGAAATGAAAATATTGAGGGAGGTCGGTGGAAATTAAAGAACAAATGGGTTGAGCTGATGTTGGCACTTCTTCGATTCTATAGAGAAGAACATCTTCTGGAGAAATGGGAGATACTTGACCAAACCCTTTCCAACATCGAGAAAGAACTCCAACCAGAACAGACAGCAAAATTATGGTATGAGCGCTGCTTGGAAAAACTATCAAGACTACTATATTCAGAATTGAATGAAACGCTAGCCAAATGGCCAGTGAATACTGCACTACCCTACTGGGAGGCGAAAAGGGCGACAATGCTGGCGGAAACTGGGCAAGGTGAAAAGGCAATGAATATACTGGCTAGTTCACTAATAAACATACGCACCCGATTACAACTTTCTCCAGTTGTCAATGACTACACCTGGGTATCGGTAGAGGCATATCTAATGGTCTTATTCAGTTATATAAAGCAATATAATCTGGACAACAATTCATCTGAAACCTACAACCAAGATAGCCATTTCACCAAGCGTACAGATCACCTTAAAATATACAAGTGCGATCCTGCAGCAGAAATCGATGCCTTTACCATGATGCTCAGTCCTGAACCGGTAAACTCTGATACTGGTATCAGTTACGATTTCGAGCTTGGAAGAAGTAACCAGACTGTAAGTTTCGGAAAGGAAAGTGCTGACGTTCTATTGGGATACAATTACCTTCGGTTCATTGAAGAAATCGGGCTACCGCCAATTCTCGGAAATCTCACCTACGGGCAAAAACCCTTAATCGGCGCTGTAAAAAGAATTGCTGAAGCATCCACCTATCTGGCAATGTCATCATTAGTCCGAAGCGCAAATAAGAATGCTGTTAAGGAGATTTTCAAACGCGAACTCATTAGGGACTTACCTTTAAGTACAATTTCTGAACTAATTTCAACCTTCATTGAAACCTCCGAAAACATGTTCAATGAACTCTCATCGGACTCGTTATTCAAGCCAAGCCTCATGCAGGTGATCATACCTGAAATGCTATCAAAGCTGGCAACCAGATGCCAGGCAACTGATCGGGAGAAAATGCTGTCATTCCTGCTTCGAATATATAATTCACATCATCGTATACAGTTCAAAGGATGCGCTGAAATGATGTCAAGGTTGATTTGGTCAATGACGCCATCAGAAAAAATGGAAAAGTTCAATATCCTCTTAGCATTTCCTATGATAGATAATGAATGGTCAATAGATGATTTTCCAGATCCTTTCACATTTGTAAGTGTATTTACGAACTCAATTGAAGGGCCGGTTCCAGAAATAGAGCGTAGCTTCATTCGCACAGCCTTGAAAAAATCCATGGTGCAAAGTAAGCACAGACATAAAGGGCTCATTCGCTTGGGAACCCTTGACAGGCTCGGCGTGCTTAATCCTGATGAGAAAAAGGAATTCGCAAAAATACTCTGGTCGCAAATACAGCCAAATGGATTTCCGGACAATACTTCATATCGGCCGTTTTCATTCGTTCACCTGCCGCACCCGACAGAGGTCAACCCTGAAGCATTATTCAAAACATATCTGCAAAATCAAAAGATACCAATCCATAAGGGCCAAAACCAGTTAGGCATAACAGGAGGGAAAATAGATTTATTTAACGAGTTATTGGATGGAACATGGACTAAAATCAATCCGATCGGTGTAAAATGGACTAGTGAAGAAATAACTATATGGCTGGATAAGCTGATAAACTGGTGGGAAAGCGATAAACAATTCTTAAAACCAGGTGGCCCGAAGCTAATGTTCAGCTCAAAATCACGGGAGTTTGAACGAAGATTTGCCAATCTATCCAGAGTGTTGAATTCAGTAATTTCAGAACATAGTTTTTGGAAGGAGAATATCGCAATCCAGCAGTCGATTAGAACACTGATCACCGATATGGGCGCCCATAACATACCCATTACCAGCTTACAAATTGTGTTCATAAAACTTTTTCCAGAATGCCACGGCGAAATTGCGCAGCATATAAATACTAGATATGCAGCCGAAGAACACGAAAACATTGTTGACGCGGCGAACTCTATGATTGATGTGATCAAAGATGATAAAATCGAGACCCAATTTCCTGAACTGCTTGAGGGAATACTAGATATGGTAACCGGAAGCATCAAATGGCGCGACCTTAAACGCTTAGAAGTCGCAACAGAGGTGCTCAAATTCTGTATACAAACCAATCATAAGAGCTTAAATTCCAAACATTTAAATAACATCATTTTTGGCCTTAGTAAACTTATCATCGAGACTGGGAATGGCAAACCGGATATTCACATAAATGAAAAACTGATCAACCGTAAGCAATCTGCAAAATTAGCCAATTACCTATTTCATTATTACCCTGAAATCGATCAAACTATAATTGAAAAGTGGAAAGCAATTACTGATTCAGAAGAAGAATTCACAGAGATACGCAAACAGTGGAAAACTATAAAGCCATCCGATGAAACGCTATAAATAATCAACTTTAGATTGACTAGAGAAAAAAGAATATTATGAAACACATCAAAAAAAAGTTTTTAGGCAAACAGAAAGTCTCCCCAGATTTAGTAAAAAATATGATGGATATTAATCTCACTGCTGAATCTGAAGATCTAAAAATTGATGAGATGGTTGTCTGGGGACTAAACGAGGATGATGAATTTATATCAATGTTTACCTTAAAAGATGGACGTAACAACTACATCATGCCAGAACCCGATCTGGTAGTTTGTATGTTCGAAATGGGGAGACAAAATTCGCTGCGAGTTCCGGAACTAAGGAAAAAACTACTATCCTCTTTGAATAGTACCCATGATACCTTTGTTGCAACAAACGAATTTTACTCATCAACCTCGATAGCAGCAATTTCCTTGATTAATGCTATGGAATCCTTCATTAACAGGATCATTCCGAATGGTTTTAAGTTTGAGCTGGAAACTGCTAAAAACACTACCATCCAAAATAAAAAGCAAATCGAGCGTCATACCTCTTTCGAATATAAGATCAAGGAGATCATTCCTAAAGCTCTAGGCAAAAACTTCCACTTAAGCTTCCCATCCCAATATAACGCCATCATCGCTCTAAAAGAATTAAGAGATGAGATGACGCACATGAAGTCTTATAATGAGTCTGAAAGACCATTAACATATGCTGAAATTTATAATTTAGCTTTCAAGATAGATTACATGAAATCACTAAATGCCGTAAAAACATACATTAACCATTATACGGAAAACCTTATAGAACCCTGTCCTTGCGGAAATGATTTATAACGGCTTGAAGAGAAAAAATTTTCGGCAGGAAGTAGAAAACAGCAAATGCAGGCGACTTTACACCAACTATTTGCCGCGTCAGTTTGAAGCTAATTCCAAGAGATAATAAGGAAGCACTACTTATTCTATTGAATTAGTTTTCGCGCAACATCTGGAATTCATTCTGATGAGTGCACCCCACTCATAAAGCTTATCGCGATAGACAGTAAAGACTACCTAGCGCCAGTTATAGATATCCTCTTTACGTAAGTTGTTATGAAGATTTCTATTAAGACGGTAATGTCTAGAGTCGAAATACTGAAAACCGGGGCCAAGTAGGTACATGACATTCCGAATTTCGACCTCTAATTCTAGTAATTCGCCGTCGGGCTGCTGGTCCCTTATGAACAGAAGAAAATCTTCGGATGATCTAAAGATTTGAAGCCAAAAGGGTTCAGGAACATACCAATAGTCCTCCTCAACACTCTGACCCGAAGAAATCCAATATGGCCTTAGAAAATTTCTCAAATAAAAGATCAACGAACTTCGTTCCCTTAGCTTTTCTCTCATTTTAATTGTCACATCCTTCGAAAGGATTGCATGTGAGTTTTTTAGGTCTGAAATGCAGGTATACAATAAAGACATCCCATTGGAATCCAAAACCTCATTTTCGATAAATTGACTAAAAAAATAAATATTGATTGCCTGATATTCAGCTAAGGGCAAAAAATCTAAAAACAACTTTGAATCCTCGTTAAGTGAGTTCCTCAATATTTGTAAAATAATACGTCTTAGCACATCACTGGTAAAAATACCATAATGAGGGGTTGAGTGTTTAATGGTCTTGACAAAGGTGTAGGCACGAATATCATTTTGCGCGACACTCAAGAACAGGTTTTGCTTAATTCCCTTTTCAATTAATAAAGCGCCTGCCCTTTCATGGTAACCACTTCGTTCAAGAAACTGTAATATGATCTCCAGCAATGCCGCATAGGTATCAATCCCGGGAACACTATCAGTCAACTCAATTTCCTTCAGAAAAGTTTCTGTTTCTCCATTGGAAATTGCCTGTATAACATACTGTTCTCTTGTCATGATATTAACGTGTCCTTCCAAGATTTAGCGCAGCGGCAAGACCTCCGGTGGGAACATTCTTTTTTGCAAAGATAAAATAATCCTCAAAATTATTGACCATTAACATTGCTTTATCATGGTTAAAATCGCCCATAGATGGTTGCTCAAATAGCGCTTCAACAATAGTTTTAAACTGCATTGTTTTGCCAATTCTAAGATCATATGAACCAATGTCACCTAACACTCTGGCAGGTATTGGTGTAGTTGCAGTTGTTGAGTGTGCAATCGGTGTTGACGAAAATAGCTCATAGTAAACTTTTCCAGAAGAATCGGTTACTGAGGTAAGATATTCGCCCTCATGCCCAATTTCTTCATAATTTTTGATGTCAAGGAATTTTATTATCTCCAGTAAGATCAAATCTGGCAAATATGTATACTTATAGTTAGATCTATAAATTAATAGCAAAGAATTCGAAAAGCGGATAACATCACGCTTATTCTTTAGGATAGACCATATGAGCTCGTTAACGGCTTTAAATTTCAAATCTGAACTAGATGTTGTTGCATTTGTGAGCAATTTAAACTGATCCAAAATCTGCGTCAGCTCATTTTGAACAATTCCAAAGGTATTAAGACCCGTTTCAAATGCTTTAATCAGCATCTTACTTAAATTGGATTTTTCAATATAAGGCAGCAACATTTCAAGGTTAAAAATTTTCTCCAAATACTTCTCGGGCGCATAAACGTTATTTTTTTGCAAGGCATTTAAAAGATATCCTTTATCATAAGCAACGACGAAGATCATCCGTGAAAAATTTGCCGTATTTCGTATTAACCTTAGTACCTCAAAAACCTCCTGATTATCTAGCCTGTCAAGATCGTCGATTATAACTACAAATCGCTTGTTCGTTTTTTGAATAAGCGATGATACAGAATCATGTCGCTCTTTCAAGGAAGTTTCTGACTCAAATAATTTACCAACTGTTTTCAGGGGATTCTGACCAACATCGATTTTCGCCAAAGCCTTGCCGTAGCGTATGATGAGATTGTCGGTTTCAATATGACTAGACAATGTATCTTCCAGCTGAACAAAAAAATCAAGTGTCAATCCAGATTTTGATGAAGACATCCAAGGATTATAATCCATGTAAATTGTATCGGGAGTGCCTTCAAAAAGTTTTCTTAATATGATCAGTAGAGAAGTTTTGCCGTAGCCCCAACTACTGTTCAGACCAATTGAAAACGCCTTTGTTGAATCAAATTTTATATCTCTTACCGTATTTTGTATGTGTGTAAAATAGTCAGTTCTAAAAAAACCATCATTCGCAATTTCCTCAATTGGTAAATCTTCGGCGAAGATATTTGCTACCGCATCATATTTGCCATGACGAAATAAATTGATAGTCAGGGCAATCGACAATATCGTGATAAATAAAGCGATAGGGTCTGAAAGACCAATGGTGTATTTGAAAAGCCTAGCTGAATAAAGTGGATATTGTATATAATCTCCCCTGTTGAGCCAATACTCCACTACTACAAAGCCCAATATAAAACAATTGAACAGCCTGGTTTTATACCCATTCTTAAGAACCGATTTTTTCAGGCAGCTAGCTAACCATAATAGCATACCAAAG
>Ga0308165_1003658_pt1 | contig 16239 bp, 16 predicted proteins | sample PhyWR2_FD_201032 | JGI IMG/M metagenome (GOLD analysis project Ga0308165, IMG submission 201032) | Phyllosphere microbial communities from UC Gill Tract Community Farm, Albany, California, United States - DLSLW.R2 | ecosystem: Host-associated > Plants > Phyllosphere > Unclassified | place: USA...
TGCTCGCGAAAGCGGTTTGTCAGTCGATACGCTGTTTGCTGAACCACCGCATTCGCGAGCAAGCCCGCTCCCACACGGCGGACAATGGTTTGCCTCAGGCTTGAGTCAAACGCTTCTGGAAAAAATGCCGCCTATGTCCCGGCGGGTAGTCCACGATCTCACCCAGTTCGCTGTATCCCAGCTTCTGGTAAAACGCCGGTGCCTGGAAGCTGAAGGTGTCCAGCCAAATCCCCACGCATTCCTTCTCGTGCGCCAGGTCTTCGGCCATGCGCATCAGCTTCGAACCCATGCCGTCGCCTCGGGCCTGTTCCGGCACCGAGAGCAATTCGATAAACAACCAGCGATAGAAAAACCGGCCATACAAACCGCCGAGGATTTCGCCCTGCTCATCGCGTACCAGCAGCGCCAGCAGTTCCGATTTGCCGTCTCCGGCCTGTGCGACGTTGTAGGCCCGCAGCGGGGCGAGGATCGCCTCGCGATCTTCCGGAGTGGGGTCTTGCTTGTGTTCAATGATCAAGGTCATCAGCTATGTCCTTATGGCAGAGCCGCGAGCGTATCGGGGTTGTGGAAATTGGTCCATCCCTTGAGGAACCGTCGTCATCGCGTCGCTGTCTAGCTCCCTGAGCGTCATTTCAGAACGCGGCCGATGAGGATTGCCATGAATATTTTTGAAGCCTTGCGCGAAAGTCACGAGCGCCAGCGCACCTATGCCAAGGCGCTGATCGAGACCAGGGGCGACACGCCGGAGCGCGTCGAAGCCTATAAGCAATTGAAGGCCGAACTGCAGGCCCATGAAACCGCCGAGGAACGGCACTTTTATATCCCGTTGATGCAGTTCGACAACGGCGTGGACCTGAGCCGCCACGCTATCGCCGAACATCACGAAATGGACGAGATGATGGAAGAACTCGACGAGACCGAAATGTCCAGCCCGGCCTGGCTGGCAACGGCGAAAAAACTCAGCGACAAGGTCCATCACCACCTCAAGGAAGAAGAGCAGAAGTTTTTTCAGATGGCGGGCAAGCTGCTTGATGACAAACAGAAGGAAACGCTCGCCGGGCAGTATCAGAGGGAATATGAGGCACAGCTTTCATGATGCGTTCGGGCCGATTAGGATGAGCGTTTTCCCGACGCAAAAAGGACGTTCTGTCATGCCCAACACCGCCGAGCGGGTCAACATCATCGAGTCTCAGGTGTTGTCCCACGACTGGTATCTACTGAAGAAGATCACTTTCGATTACCAGCGCAACAACGGCGAGTGGCAACGCCAGACGCGTGAGGTCTACGATCGCGGCAATGGCGCCGCGATCCTGCTGTTCAACCGGGAAAAGCGCACCGTGGTGCTGACGCGGCAGTTCCGCTTGCCGGTGTTTGTCAACGGCCACGATGGCTTGCTGATCGAAGTGGCGGCCGGTTTGCTCGATGGCGCCTCGCCCGAAACGCGTATTCGCGAGGAGGCCGAGGAAGAGACCGGTTATCGCGTGCACCATGTGCAAAAAGTGTTCGAGTCTTACATGAGCCCCGGTTCGGTCACGGAGAAACTGCACTTTTTCATTGCCGAATACGATGCCGCGTCCAAGGTCAGCGAAGGTGGCGGGCTGGAAGAAGAAACCGAAGAACTGGAAGTGCTCGAATGGTCATTCGATGAGGCGCTGCAGGCATTCGAACGCGGCGAGATCTGCGACGCGAAGACCATCATGCTGTTGCAGTATGCGGCGATGAAAAACATCTTCGCCTAAGTAGCGATACCCCGATCCCCTGTAGGAGCGACGCCTCGACAGGCTCGCTCCTACAGTAGCCAGAAACCTTCGAGTTTCAGCAACAACTCCTTGGCCGCAAGCCCCCCTGCAAACCCGGTCAATTTCCCCGACGCCCCAATCACCCGATGGCACGGCGCGATGATCGATATGGGGTTCCGGCCATTGGCCGCACCCACTGCACGCACCGCACTCGGGTGGCCGATCTGTTCGGCAATCTGGCTGTAGCTGCGGGTTTCGCCGAACGGAATCGTTAGCAACGCCTGCCACACCTTTTTCTGGAAATCGGTTCCGCAGAACTCCAGTTCCAGGTCGAAGCGCTGGCGACTGCCGGCAAAATATTCAGTCAATTGTTGCCGTGTGCTCACCAGGATCGGCAGGTCGGGCGCTTGGCACATCGGTCCGAGGCGAACCCGGTTGGGTTTGTCGTTTTCCCAGAGGATGGCCGCCAGTCTCGAACCGTTCGCGACCAGGGTCAGTTCGCCCACTGGCGAGGTCATGGTGGTGCAGGTGAAAGTCATGCCGGGGTCTGCGCCCAAGAGCTGAACAAGGTGCAAGCATACTGCCTGATCGGGGAGGCGCAATACGCAATCCCGACCATACTTGCCTCTGCTCTTGAAGCGCTGTCCTCTGCTGGATGCAGAGCCTGAAAACAAGAAGAGACCGACCCATGAAGTTCGAACCTTTTGCCAAATCGCTCATTGCGACCTCCCTGGCGCTCTCCTGCCTGACTAGCTACGCAGCCTCCGTTGCCCCGGTCGCGGCCGAAAACGGCATGGTGGTGACTGCCCAGCACCTGGCGAGCCATGTCGGCGTAGACGTACTCAAGAACGGTGGCAACGCCGTCGATGCCGCCGTCGCGGTCGGTTATGCGCTGGCGGTGGTCTATCCCGCAGCCGGTAACCTGGGCGGCGGCGGTTTCATGACCATACAACTGGCGGATGGCCGCAAGACCTTCCTCGACTTCCGCGAAAAGGCGCCGCTGGCCGCGACCGCCGACATGTACCTGGACAAGGCCGGTAACGTGGTTCCCGAGCTCAGCACCCGCGGCCACCTGGCCGTCGGTGTTCCGGGCACGGTCTCGGGCATGGAGCTGGCGCTGAGCAAGTACGGGACCAAGCCGCGCAAGGAAGTGATCGCCCCGGCGATCAAGCTGGCCGAAGACGGTTTTGTACTGGAGCAGGGCGATGTCGATCTGCTCGAAACCGCCACCGACGTGTTCATGAAAGACATGAAGGATTCCGGCGCGATTTTCCTGAGCAACGGCGAGCCGATGCAGGTCGGGCAAAAGCTGGTGCAGAAGGATCTGGGCAAGACCCTGCGGGAAATTTCCGAGAAGGGCGCCGACGGTTTCTACAAGGGGTGGGTGGCCGATGCCCTCGTCACGTCGAGCCAGGCCGGCAAGGGCATCATCACCCAGGCTGACCTCGATAAGTACAAGACCCGCGAGCTGGCCCCGGTGGAGTGCGACTATCGTGGCTACCACGTGGTCTCTGCGCCACCGCCCAGCTCCGGCGGAGTGGTGATCTGCGAGATCCTCAACATCCTCGACGGCTACCCGATGAAGGATCTGGGCTACCACTCGGCGCAGGGCATGCACTATCAAATCGAAGCGATGCGGCATGCGTACGTGGATCGCAACAGCTACCTCGGCGACCCGGATTTCGTGAAGAACCCGATCAGCCATCTGCTGGACAAAAACTACGCGACCAAAATCCGCGCAGCCATCAATCCGCAGAAGGCAGCGGTGTCCAGCGAACTCAAGCCAGGCGTCGCGCCGCATGAGGGCAGCAACACCACCCATTACTCGATCGTCGACAAATGGGGCAATGCGGTCTCGGTCACCTACACCCTCAATGACTGGTTTGGCGCCGGGGTGATGGCGAGCAAGACCGGGGTGATTCTCAACGACGAAATGGACGACTTCACTTCGAAGATCGGTGTGCCGAACATGTACGGCCTGGTGCAGGGCGAGGCCAACGCTATCGCGCCCGGCAAGGCACCGCTGTCGTCCATGAGCCCGACCATTGTCACCAAGGACGGCAAAGTGGTCATGGTCGTCGGTACACCGGGTGGCAGCCGCATTATCACCGCGACCTTGCTGACCATGCTCAACGTCATCGACTACGGCATGAACATCCAGGAAGCGGTCGACGCGCCGCGCTTTCACCAGCAGTGGTTGCCGGAAGAGACCAACCTCGAGACGTTCACCACCAGCCCGGATACGGTGAAGCTCCTCGAAAGCTGGGGACACAAGTTCGCCGGTCCCCAGGATGCCAACCACGTGGCGGCAATTCTGGTGGGCGCGCCTTCGCTGGAGGGCAAACCGGTGGGCAAAAACCGTTTCTACGGGGCCAACGATCCTCGACGCAACACCGGGTTGTCGCTCGGCTACTAGGGGCTTGTCAGAACAGGAGGACAGATCTATTTTCTGTCCTCCTGCACACCGACATCACAAGGAAGGCACCATGACCAGCGCATTGTTAATCATCGACGTCCAGCAGGCACTCTGCTCGGGCGAGTACGAGTGTTTCGAGATCGCGCGTGTCATCGACTCCATCAACGACCTCAGTGCACGCGCCCGCACGGCGGGGGTTCCCGTGGTCGTGATTCAGCACGAGGAACCGGACGGGCCACTCGTCCATGCGGCCGACGGTTGGCAACTGGCTACGGGGTTGGACGTCTCGCCACAGGACGCCCGCGTGCGCAAGACCACCGGGGATTCGTTCTACCAGACCAGCCTGCAGAAGTTGCTGCCGGTCCAGGATTTCGATCGGCTGGTAATTTGTGGCTTGCAGACCGACTACTGCGTCAACGCGACCGTACGTCAGGCATTGAAACTGGGATATGACGTGGTGCTGGCGTCGGACGCCCACTCAACCGTCGACAACGGCAACCTGACGGCCGAAGACATCATTGCCGAGCACAACAAGGACCTGGCGCATCTGACCGGGTCGGTGGCGCGGATTGATGTGGTGCCGACGAGCCGTATTGTTTTCTAGCCGCGGTGTCCGAGTTGGCTGCATCGCGAGCAGGCAATGACAATCCACAGCCGAACATCAGCCTCATCTACGCTCAACACTTGGTGGAGACCGCATTCATGGATATCCAGATTCATCGCGCCGACGCCACCCACCTCGACGATGTTGCCCAACTGTTCGACGCCTATCGAGGTTTCTATGGCCAGCCCTCGAACCTCGGACAGTCGCGGCACTTCATCGCCGAACGCATGGCGCGGGATGAATCAGTGATCTTTGTTGCCCAGGACGGGCAGGGATTGGGGCTAGGCTTCGTGCAGTTGTTCCCGACTTTTTCATCGATCGAGGCGCATCGCACCTGGCTGTTGGGCGATCTGTTCACCGCACCCGAGGCTCGGGGTCGGGGCGTGGCCAGGCAATTGATGAACACGGCCCGCGACTTTGCGTCGCTGACGGGGGCCAAGGGCATGACGCTGGAAACCGCCACCGATAACCACACGGCGCAAAAGCTCTACGAGTCCCTGGGCTACGTGCGCGACACGGGCTACTACACCTATTGCCTGGATCTGAAGCAGGGTTGATCACTGCTCCGGCAAATTCCAGCGATCGCGCCACTGCGCGTATTGCGCCTCGGGCATTTGCACCAGCAGCGGTGATTGGCGCGGGTCCAGCCATTCGAACAGGCGCGCGATGTCCGCCTGATCCATGGCCGTGCAGCCCGCCGTCGGTGAGGTCGGGCTACGCCAGATGTGGAAAAAGATGCACGAACCCGAAGCGGGAGTGGCAGGGGTGTTGTGCTCGATGACGATGCCCTGGCGATAGCCGGCCTCGCTGCGCATCTGTTCCGAGCTGGCCCAGTCCCGTGTGGCTTTCGCGCCGTCGAGCACTTGGTTGTAGCTTCGGGATTGGCTGTCGTCGACGCATTCGGTGGTGGGCGTCAGGGCGAGGTAGGGCAGTCGGGTGGCGGCGGTGGCGTCGAAGCCAAAGGCCGTCCCGAGTTTGAACATCCCGGCTGGCGCTTTTCCATCGCCCTCTTTCTTGACCGGGGCGTCGCCCGGATCGGCGCTGATCAGGCCTTTGCCCCAGGCCAATCCGTTTTTCCCAAGCACCACCGCGAAGGCCTCACCGTATTTGCGAAAGCCTGTGCCATCGCGCTCATAGCGTTGGGCGATGCCCTGGATATCGTTCCAGGTTTTGCTCGTGACCACGATGAGTTGCCCGCTCGTGTCGAGTGCTGTGCGGGCGTCGAGCGGCGTGATCGGGAAGTCCATGACCTCGCCGGGCGCACCGTTGCGGGTATAGGAGAAGTGCCACCACTCCTTTGAGTAACCGGCGAAACCTTCTTTTTCCATGGCCGTGCCCAGGCGCTGGCGATTGTCCCTGGCCGTGGCATTGATCACCGGGTTGGCGGTGTGGGTGCGCTCGTCGAAACAGTCGAACCCGGTGCCCATGTCGAGCGCGCCGTCCTGCCAACGCTGCCCGTAAGGCGCGGTGCAATCAACTTGCGTTGCAGCGGGTGTCCAGGTTGCCGCGGGCAATGCCTTGGGTCCGACCAGGGTCAAGTCCACGGTCGAACCACGGGAATGGTTCGACACCCGCGCTACATAGCCCAGGCGCCAGAAGTCCTGTTTATCCACGCGGGGGTAGAACTCGGCCTTCAGCGGATCGCCCGGTTCCGTGGCGAAGCGGCCCATGTCAGCGACTGCGCGCGTCGGTCGATAGCAGTCGAACACCTTCAAACCGTAACCCTGTGCGCGCAGCGACGCCTGCACGCGGGCGAGGGCGTTGGCCGTGTCCAGCGTCAGCAGGCATTCGGCTGCGTTGTACCCATCAAGGGGATGACCGGTGAAATTGTGAGCGCCGGCGTAGCGCATGTCCTGTTCGATGGTCGGATCGATCGCGCGCAGATAGACCATGTGGTCCGGTCGCTGCTCGGCATGGGCCGTGGCGACCAGGCACAGCAGCGGCAGTGATTGCAGCCAGGGGCGGGTGAGGGTGGGCAAAAGGCGCATGCGGACGTCTCCTGGCTGTGTTCGATCGATCAGGTCGGTTGTGGCGCCTGTTCACCGAACACCGGCCTGAAGAAACTGCGCTCGTAGCTGAGGATGCACTTGGTGTCTTGCGCGTATTGGAAGGCCGCGATGCACTCGGGGTCCTTCATGGAATCCTGGCGGTAATGCTCGTAGGCCGCAAGGCTGGGGAAGCTGAACATCGCCAGGGCGATATTGTTGGCGCCTTCGGCGGGCAGGAAGTAACCGTGATGCTGGCCGCCAAATTTCTCGACCAGGGGAATCCACAGCTTGCCATAGTGTTCGAAGGCTTCGATCTGGTAAGGGTCCAGGACGTATTTCAGGTAGCAGGTGATCATGTTTTCACGTTCTTCCATGGGCAGGCACACGATGACGGCGGGAGCAAAACTGTCGAGTCGTCGCACCGTCGCGATGATCGTCAACGATAACACGCGATTGCGCGAAGCCGCGGCGCTCGCTGGGTCATCGCCACGGTTCGACAGGCTCACTCCCACGCTGGCTAGCGTTGAACCCAGTGCGCCGAAGCAAGACTCCGACTAATTTCCATCGGCAACCTTGCGTTCAATTTCATCCGTCTTGCGTTTGAGTTCCTCGGCGTCCTGTTCCTTGGTGCGGGTCGACGTCGGCGTGATGGTTTTATCGACGCCTTCAGTGGCATCGTCCGGGTCGCGCAAGTCTCGTTCAACCACGTTGACCGGCTTGCCTGAAGTGTCGGTCGGCGGGGCGTTGTTGGGTGATGGGGGCTGGCGTGTGTTGTAATTCATGTCTCGTTCCTCCGTTGGCCTACACATTGGATGCGGGGGCCAACGGTGAGTTCGAGTTTTTTTGCCGGTTTACAGCGCCGGCGTCCGCGGCGGGATCATCCGCTTGCTGCCGGTCGATTCGAACGCCGACGCAAAACGCAGCAGCGCCGAGTCATCGTAGGCACGCCCGGCGAACGTCAGCCCGACCGGCATACCGATGTCCGCCATGACGCCCATTGGTACGGTGACCGTTGGAACACCCAGGTGACGGATGGCGAGGTTGCCGTTGGCGACCCAGACGCCGTTGCACCACGCGATGTCGGCGGCGGCCTCGTCGATGTCGGCGTTGGCCGGTGCTACGTCGGCTACGGTCGGGAACAGCACCGCGTCGAGGCCCAGCCGGTCCATCCAGTCTTCCAGGTCAATGCGACGGGTCTGCTCTAGGCCTCGCAGGCCGTCCGGAACTGTGCTGATCTGGTCCCACGGCGTGATGCCGCGTTCGGCCATACGCACATATTCGTCCATGCCCGCCGCCAGGTCGCCTTCACGGTTGGGCAGGGTGCTGGGGTCGTGGGGGAAAATCAGCGAACCGTCGACGTCCACCAATCGGTTGAGTTTTGGATCGCCGTTGGCCTTCAGGAAGTCGTCGAATGCCCAGGCCGTCAGGTCCCACAATTCGTGGTGCAGGAATTCCTTGGACACCAGGCCGCGGGTGAACACCGTCGGTGCGCCGGGGCGGTCGCCCTCGCAATTGGACACCAGCGGGAAATCCACTTCGATGACTTCAGCGCCGGCCGCTTCAAGCGCCTTGCGCGCTGCTTCCCAAAGTGCAATCACCGAGGGGCGGGTGTTGATGCGCTGGCCGGTCGGCCCACCGATGCCCGGTGCTTCGCTGGTGCCGGCTTCAGGGTCGGCGTTGATGAACATGCGCGGCACGCCGAGGCGTCTGCCGGCCAGTGCATCGGCCTTCACCGCCAGTTCGGCGTAGGAGGCAGGGCGCACCGAGGCAACGCTTGGGATCGGCACCCAGGGTTGCAGACGCCACAGATCGCCGCGGGTGTCGGAGTCTTCAGCGACGACGATGTCCAGTACTTCGAGCAAGTCAGCCATGGTCCGGGCGAACGGCACGACCACGTCCATGGTCGGCGTCAGCGGCCAATTGCCGCGCACCGAGATGACCCCGCGCGAAGGTGTGTAGGCGCAAAGTCCGTTGTTGGATGCCGGGCCGCGACCGCTCGACCAGGTTTCTTCCGCCAGGCCGAACGCCGCGAAGCTGGCAGCGGTGGCGGTGCCAGCGCCGTTCGAAGAACCGGAAGCGAACGGGGCGGTGAGGTAGCCTGCGTTATACGGGCTCTCCGCACGGCCATAGACCCCGCGTTGCATGCCACCGTTGGCCATGGGCGGCATGTTGGTCTTGCCCAGGCAGATTGCCCCGCCAGCGCGCAGCCGTTCGATGGTGAACGCATCGCGATAGGCGATCAGGTTGGCGAAGGCCGGGCTGCCGGACGCGGCGGTCAACCCTTTGACCAGGTAACTGTCCTTGGCTGTGTAGGGAATGCCGTCGAGCGGACCCAACGTTTGACCTTGCGCGCGACGGGCATCCGAGGCTTTCGCTTCCTTTATGGCGTCGGGGTTGCGCACCGCCACCGCGTTAAGGGCCGTCGGGGTGTCGGCGCCGTCATAGGCGTCCACGCGGGCAAGATAGGCCTCGACCAACTCTACCGCCGTGGTCTGCCCGGACTCGAGCGCCGCGCGCAGTTCGGCAATGGAAACCTCGGTGACCTCGAACATGTTGGTACCGCCGTTTATCGATAATGAATGGGGGATGCGCGGCATGGTAAGCCGAATAGGCAGGCACTGCCAGATGGCGGGGCAGGGTTTGACCTGATACCCATCAGCCGTTTCCTGCGTTAAGGTATGCGCCGCCCGAGAGATGGATCCCGGGCGTTTACCTATGGAGTGACATTGTGAATTATCTGAGTAAAGTGCTTGCCGTTTCCTTGTTCGGCGTGGTTCTCGCCGGCTGCACCGGCGCACCGATGAAGACCCAGCATTACGACGCCAGCCAATACACTGTCGTTGGCCACAGCGAAGCCAGCGCCACCGGCCTGATGCTGTTCGGTCTCATCCCGATTCGCCAGAACAGCCGTTTCGTCCGTGCACAACAGGCGGCGATCCAGGCCAAGGGCGGCGACGCACTGATCAACACCCAGGTTGAAGAAAAGTGGTTCTGGGCCTGGGTCCTGAACGGCTACACCACCAAGGTGTCCGGTGATGTGATCAAGCTGAAAAACGTTCAGTAAGCGCATTGGCTCGCCGCGCGGCGAGCACGCTTGAGCGTTGATTCACGAAAAAGCCCCGCAGGCTCATGCTTGCGGGGCTTTTTCATTGCACTGCTGAACCTGAACGAGCTTTCTCGCGAACGAATGCCCGGACAACGCGGGCCGTCAGGCAGCCTGCGTCATCGTTGACGACCCTCGCGAATAAATTCGCTCCTACAGTTCACCCGCCCATCAAACCCCCGCCTGCTTGTTCAACGCCGCCTCTGCCGCAGCGATTTCCGTTTGGCGCTTGACGATCAGGTCGCCTGTTGGCGGGCCCTGGAAGCGCCGGGCTTCGAAGCCGAACCAGACGATGGCGGTCAGCACCAGGAAGCCGATGGTGATGTACAGCGCCCAGTCGTTGGGAGGCTGGATGCCGATGACGAAAATCACCACCATCGAGATGATCGAGAGCAGGGAAAACAGCGTGTACAACCCGCGCCCCATGTTCCACGGCCCCATGGTCGGCCACTTCGCGGTGCCGTAGGCAAACAGGCCCAGGACAATAGGGATGATGAACGAGAAGAACAGGAAGATCACCGTGCACGAGACGACGATGGTGTAGACCGGCGTCTCGCCAATGGAGATCACCGACGATCCCCAGTCGAACAGCACTGCCAGTGTGGCACCGGTCCAGATCGCTGCCACCGGGCTGCGGAAGGTCGGGGACACCGACGACAGGGCTTTGGAGCAGGGCAGGCCGCCGTCACGGGAGAACGCGAAGATCATCCGCGACACCGAGGTCACGGTCGCCAGCCCGCACAGGAACTGCGAGACGAAAATTGCCACGTACAGCGCGAACTTGACGTTGGGATTGACCTGGGTGTCCATGGCCCAGAAGAACACGTTCCAGCCTTGTTTGGCCGCATCGTCCATGTTCGGCAGCATCAGCACGAACGAGCTGAGCATTACCCAACCGAACAGCAGCGACCAGATCACCGACATGACCATGCCCTTGGGCACCGACATGGCAGCGTTGCGGGTTTCTTCGGAGGTATGCGCAGACGCGTCGTAACCGGTGATGGTGTAGATCGGCAGCAGCAGGCCGAGCATGAAAATCCAGCTGTTGGAGACTTCTGGCCATACGCCGCCACCCGCCGCACCTGAATAGTTGCCGAACGTCCACAACCGCACGAATTCATAACTGGGTGCCGAGATCAGGCAGACGATGGTCAGCGCCAGCGCCGTGGCAAAAATCAGGTAGCCGGAAAAGTCGGTGAGCTTGGCGGTCAGGCCGATCCCCAGGTGGTTGCACAACGCCTGGATGCCGGTGAGGATCGCCAGGAAAATGACCCTGACCGTGGTGGTGTCTTCCATGCCGAGCGCCGGTCCGAACGCGCCGAAAAAGAAGTAGTAGGTGCCGACGTTGATCGCGCCGAGAACGGTGACCAGCCCCAGCAGATTGAACCAGGCCGTCAGCCAGCCGGTGAAGCGGTTCCCAAGAATCGAGCCCCAGTGATAGAGCCCGCCAGCAGTAGGGTAGGCTGAGGAAATTTGCGCCATGGCCAGGGCGAACACCCCGGAGATCAGGCAACCGATGGGCCAGCCAATACCGATCGATGCGCCCCCGGCACCCGACGTGCCCTGGGCCAGCGAGTTGATGCCACCGGAGAGGATGCAGATGATCGAAAAGGAAATCGCGAAATTGGAAAACACGCCCATCCTTCGCGAAAGTTGCTGGGCGTAGCCCATGCTGTGCAGCGCTTTGACATCCTCGTCGTGAGTGTCGGCGCTGGGCTGGCTTGCTGGGTTCATGCGGTGTACCCCTTGAGGTTTGATCAAGCCATTGGCGTGTGCGCAATGGGCTGGCCTTCAACACCTTGTCGTACTGCTCCGTTACAACCGTTATTGCCCTGGATCTACACGCGGCCCTGATAAGCCGCGGTAAAAATACGGGTGGCGCCATCCTTGTTCAGGGGCAGCGGATTGCCGCCGGCCGAGGGGTCGACGATGGCCATGTCTGCGATCAGTTCCACCTGGCGGTCATCGACGCCCAGCGCGTGCAACGTGTGTGGCACGCCGATGTCTGCGCGTAACTTGAGGACAAAGTCCAGGAAGCTGTCGAAGCCGGGGGAAGGCAGGCCCAGGTAAGCGGCGAGGCGGGCGATGCGCTCCTCGATGGCCGAGCGATTGAATTGCAGCACATAGGGCATGAACACGGCATTGGTCATGCCGTGGTGCGTGTCGTACAACGCGCCCACCGGATGCGACAGCGCGTGCATGCCACCCAGGCCTTTCTGAAACGCGGTGGCGCCCATCGCGGCGGCGGCGAGCATTTGCGCACGCGCCTCTAGATCATCAGGTGTGTGCACCGCACGTTGCAGGGCGGTGGCCACCAGGCGCATGCCTTCGACGGCAATGCCGTCCGCCAGCGGATGAAAACCAGGGGCGCAGTAGGCTTCCAGGCAGTGGGAGAGCGCGTCCATCCCGGTGCCAGCGGTGATTCTGGTCGGCATGCCAACCGTCAGCGCCGGGTCGCTGATGACCACCCGGGGCATCATTTTCGGGTGAAAGATGATGCGTTTGGTGTGGGTGCTTTCTTCGATGATCACCGCCGCGCGACCGACCTCGGAGCCGGTCCCCGCCGTGGTGGGCACCGCGATGATCGGAGCGATGCGACTGGCGTCGGCGCGGGTCCAGTAGTCGCCGATGTCTTCGAAATCCCACACCGGTCGGCTCTGGCCACTCATGAAGGCGATGAGCTTGCCCATGTCCAGGCCGCTGCCACCGCCGAAGGCGACCACGCCATCATGATTGCCGCTGGCCCAGGCCTTGAGTCCGCCGGCCAGATCGGCCGAGACCGGATTGGCTTTGAGGTCACAAAACAGCGCGGCGCCCAGGCCAGCGGCGCGCATGGCATCCAGTGCGGCGAGGGTGATCGGTGCCTGGCCCAGGCCCCGGTCGGTCACCAGCAGCGGACGCTCGATGCCCTGGCTGCGGCAGATGGCGGGCAGCTCCGCGATACGACCGACACCGAAGCGAATGCTGGTGGGGTAGTTCCAGTTTCCAGTCAGGCTCATGCTCTACACCTCGTGGCGCAGATGGAAGGATTTGGGTCGGGTCAGGTGCTCGTAGCCGAGGTTCGATAAGGTGGCGCCGCGCCCGCTGTGCTTGACCCCGGTCCAGGCCAGTGCCGGGTCAAGGTAGTCGCAACGGTTCATGAACACAGTGCCGGTGGCGATCTGGTTGCCCACGTGTTCGGCGGCGGCAGGATCCTGGGTCCAGATCGAGGCGCTGAGCCCGAATTCGCTGTCGTTCATCAACCGAACCGCTTCGTCGTCACCGGTGACCGACATGATGCCGACCACCGGTCCGAAGCTTTCTTCGCGCATCACTGACATCTGGTGGTTCACGTCCACCAGCACCTGGGGTGCGAGGTAGGCGCTGCCCGGCACATCAGGGGGGAAATCGCTGGCGTTAATCAAGGCCCTGGCGCCCTGGGCCTGCGCAGCCTTGATCTGGCCGCGGACGAAATCGGCGGCAGCCGGAGAAACCAGCGGCCCCAGCGTCGTCGCTTCCTCCAGCGGATTGCCCAGCACGTACTGGCGCGTCAGCTCGGCGAAGCGTGCGATGAACGCCGGGTAAATGGCCTGGTCGACGTAGATGCGCTCGATGGCGCAGCAGCTTTGTCCGGAGTTGAAAAAGCTGCCATCCACCAGATTCTCCACCGCGTGTTCAAGGTTGGCGTCGGCGCGCACATACGCGGGGTCCTTGCCGCCCAACTCCAGGCCCACACCGATGAAGCGGCCGACAGCGGCGGCTTCAATGGCCTTGCCGGCTGGCACGGAACCGGTGAAATTGACTTGGTGCACACGGCCCGAGCCAATGATCTGTGCGGTCATCGCGTGGCTGAGCAACAGGTTGTGAAACAAGCCTTGCGGCAGGTTCGCCCGGCGAAAAGCCTCGGCAAAGCGTTCGCCCACCAACAGGGTTTGCGAGGCGTGCTTGAGGATCACGCTGTTGCCGGCCATCAGTGCCGGGATGATCGTGTTCACTGCCGTCAGGTACGGATAGTTCCAAGGCGCGACCACCAGCACCGTGCCCAGTGGTTCGCGTTTGATGTAACGGCCGAACCCGGCGATGGGCGCAGGTTCCACTGTCGCCAGCGCCTGTGGGGCAATCGCGATCATGTGCCGTGCCCGTTCGGCAAAACCGCGCAGCTCGCCAGCACCATAACGCACTGGACGCCCCATCTGCCACGCCAGCTCCGGCACGATGTCGGCTTGCATTTTCAGCATTGCCTCGACTGCGGCGCTGCACAGCGCGGCGCGTTCGCCCAAGGGCCGGCGCTGCCAGTCGAGCTGGGCGATTTGCGCGGCCGCCAATGCCTGCTCGACCTGTGACGCGTCGGCACTCTCGCGCTCGACATAGACCCGGCCATCCACCGGGGAAATGAGCTCAATCTTCGCAGTCATGGTGATCTCAATAGCGCTCGAAGCCGCGCTGCAGTTCCCAGTCGGTGACACGGCGGTCGTACTCTTTCTGCTCCCATTCGGCGGTGTGCACGTAGTGCTCGACCACTTCATCTCCGAAGGCCTGGCGCAACATGTTCGAGCCCTTGAGCGCGGCGCAGGCCTCGCGCAGGGTTTTCGAGACTTCCGGCGAGTGTTCGTCGGCGTAGGCATCGCCTTCGAAGGGGGCTGCGAGTTCGAGCTTTTCGTCGATACCGGCCAGGCCCGCCGCGATGAGTGCGGCGAAGGCCAGATAGGGGTTGAGGTCAGCACCGCCGATGCGGCACTCGATGCGGATGGATTTGCTCTCTTCGGCGCACAGGCGAAAGCCGGCAGTGCGGTTGTCCCGGCTCCACACCGCGCGGGTGGGCGCGAACGTGCCGGCCTGGAAGCGTTTGTACGAGTTGATGTAGGGCGCGAGGAAACAGGTGATGTCGTTGGCATACTTGAGCTGGCCGGCCACCCAGGACCGCATCAGTTTTGACATGCCGAATTCGGCCTTGGCGTCGAAGAACAGCGGCTTCTTGCCGTTCTTGTCCCACAGCGAATTATGGATGTGGCTGCTGGACCCGGCGGCGTCATAACGCCACTTGGCCATGAAGGTGATCGCCTTGCCCTGGGCATCGGCGATCTCCTTGCAGGCGTGCTTGATGAGCACGTGGTGGTCAGCCATGGTCATCGCGTCGGCGTAACGGATGTTGATCTCTTCCTGTCCCGGGCCCCATTCACCCTTGGAGTTTTCCACCGGGATGCCCGAGGCTTGCAGGTGCTTGCGAATGGCGCGCAGCACGGGCTCCTCGCGGGTGGTCTGGAGGATGTTGTAATCCTCGATGTAATGGCCAGCGGTTTTCGGATGACGGTAATTGCGTTGGTGGATCGCGTCGTAGCTTTCGTCGAACAGGTAGAACTCCAGCTCCGAGGCGAACATGCCGGTGTAGCCGCGCTCGCGCAGGCGCTCGACCTGGCGCTTGAGGATCGCCCGGGGGCTGTGGGGCAAATCCTGGCGATGGTGATGATCGAGTACATCGCACAGCACCAGCGCCGTACCTTCCAGCCACGGCACGCGGCGCAGGGTGGCCATGTCGGGCTTGAGCACGAAGTCGCCATAACCCTTGCTCCAACTGGCGGCGGCATAGCCGGGCACCGGCTCCATGTCGATGTCGTCGGCCAGCAGGTAGTTGCAGCAGTGGGTTTCCTGATAGCCGCTGTCGATGAAAAACTCGACCTGGAATCGCTTGCCAACGAGCCGTCCCTGCATGTCGACCATGCAAACCAGGACGGTATCGATATCACCTGCGGCGGCAGCGCGCTTGAGCGCGTCAAAACTGAGATGGGGCTCGGTCATCACGTCATTCCTGCGTGAACAAGTTGGGCCTGTCTGAGGTAGCTGTTGCAGACGCTCTCCAGAAAAACCACAACCCTGCAGAAGCGAGCATCGTGAGCAATAAGCTGCTCACAGCTTAGCCTGCTTTTGCATGACGCAAGTTGTGACGCGCAAAAAGACGCGGGGCTGAGCGGGGCAACCCCAAGGGGGCATCACGCCGCGATGGGCGGGCGTCGGGTGGGCTGACCTTCTTCTTCGCGCAGTTGCAGGCTCATGTCATCGCAGCTGCGCGACCAGTCCGTGAGCCACTCGGGCATGTGCAACGATTGCTCGGACAACCCCAGTTCAAGGGCAAACTCGCCCGGGTCGACGGTGCGCTTGCCGGCGCGGAACAGGCCGCGCATCACGACCACACCGACCACGCGCCCGCCGCTGACGAAGCGGTGTTCCATGAAGCTCCACTTATGGTCCCAGCCGAGCATTCGCGTGTGGATTTCGAAGGCTTCGAACAGTTTCAGTTCACGGCGGAACTTGCCCCAGGTATCGCCCACGATCGGCACCGCTTTGTGCCGAAGTGCCACGCGAAAAGCGCCACTGCGCAACACGTAATCCATGCGGCCAATATCGGCCAGGGT
>Ga0308165_1003662_pt1 | contig 16224 bp, 11 predicted proteins | sample PhyWR2_FD_201032 | JGI IMG/M metagenome (GOLD analysis project Ga0308165, IMG submission 201032) | Phyllosphere microbial communities from UC Gill Tract Community Farm, Albany, California, United States - DLSLW.R2 | ecosystem: Host-associated > Plants > Phyllosphere > Unclassified | place: USA...
GTGGCAACGGCCTGGGCTTCATCACCCGCCTGTCCGACATGGTCACGCGCCAACGTGCCGGCAAGCAGTTCCTGACTTTGGAAGAGGGCGATCTGCCGCAGCGTCCGGTGCCGGTGTGGTCGGGTGCAACGCGCCTGGCCTTGCTGACCGCCAAGGGCCGCTTCCTGTTGTTCGGCCTGGAAGAGGTCAAGGTGCTGAGTGCCGGTGGACGCGGCACCATGCTGATCGATCTGGACCCGAAGGATTCGCTGTCGCAAGTCGTGCCGATCGGCGATGCCGGCCTGCGCGCCTCGGGCATCTATCGCAACAAGCAGACCGACGACGTGTTGTATGGCGCAGCGCTGGATGTGTACCTGGGCAAACGGGCCCGCAAGGGCAAGCAGCTGGATGTGCGGCCGAAGCAGCCGGTGTTGTCGCCGGTGTTGTAAGCGGCTTGCATTGAAACGCATGCTCTGAAGTCTGATCCAGCAAGCCGAAAAAACGGGCGCCGTGAAAGCGGCGCCCGTTTTTTTACGTCCCCGACCTCGACTACGAGATCCAGGGCATCAGCAGTTCATGCGCCAGTGGATACAGCGAGGCCACCAGCAGCAAGGCCATCGACACGTTGAAGGCCCGCACGGCAGAAGGCGCCCGCAGCACGCGCGACAAGGCGCTGCCGAATGCCGCCCACAAGGTGATGCTGGGCAGGTTGACCAGCATGCACACCAGCGCCGCCACCAGCAGGTTCACGTAAAAGCCGTTCTGCGGGGTGTAAGTGGCCACGATGCCGATCGACATGATCCAGGCCTTGGGGTTGATCCACTGGAACGCGGCCGCCTGCAGGAAGGTGAAGGGCTTGCCGCGGGCTTCACCCATACCCACGGGGCCGGCCGTGCCGATGCACCAGGCCAGGTACAGCAGGTAGGCGCCGCCTGCGTACTTCAGCACCGTATACAGCACGGGCCAGGTCTGGAACACCGAGCTCAAGCCCAGTCCGACCAGAATCAGCATGGCCGACACCCCGGTGGAGATACCGAAGATATGCGGCACCGTGCGGCGTACGCCAAAGTTCAGGCCGGAGGAGGCCAGCATCAGGTTGTTGGGGCCGGGCGTGATCGAGCTGACCAGCGCGAACAGCGCCAGCGAGGCAATCATGCTCAGGGACAAGCCTTCCGATGGGGTGATGGTGACGGGCATCTTCATTTGCCTCCGACGGCGCAGCGACGGCCCACGGCAATCACCGCAATGACGGCAATCGCGCACAGGTAGGTGCCGGTATCCACGGTTTCGCCGATCAGCAAGGCTGCAACCAGCACGGTAAGAAAAGGCTGCAGCAACTGCACCTGGCCGACACGCGCAATGCCGCCCAGCGCCAGGCCGTGATACCAGGCAAAGAAGCCCAGGAACATCGAGCCGAAAGACAGGTAGGCCACCGCCAGCAAAGCGGGTGTGGACGGCAGGCTCTGCACCTGAACCGCCATCGCACCTACGGGAATCACCAGCAGCGGGGCGCTGGCGACAAGCGCCCAGCAGATGGTGCGCCAGCCGCCCAGGGTGCGCGCGACCCGGGCGCCTTCGGCGTAGCCCATGCCACCGGCAACCACCGAGAGCAGCAGCCACACGTCGCCGGGTTGCAGCGTGCCGTGACCGGCCTGCAAGGCAAAGCCGATCACCAGGGCAGCGCCTACCAGTGCGCAGGCCCAGAAGCCCAGCGAGGGACGCTCGCCGCTGCGCCAGGCTGCGAACATGGCGGTGGACAAGGGCAGCAAGCCGTTGACGATGGCGCCGTGCGAGGACGGCACGCTGCGCATGGCCAGCGTGGACATCAGCGGCCAGCCGATCACAATGCCCAGCACCGCCAGCGCCAGGCCAGACCATTCCTTGCGCGTGGGTCGTCGGCTGCGTGTCATCCACAGCAGCAAGGCCGCAGGAATTGCAGCGATCAACGCGCGGCCCAGACCGACCAGCAAGGGATCGATCTCGGCGACGGCAATGCGCGACATCGGCAAGGTCATCGAAAACACCAGCACGCCGACAAAGCCGTATGCGTAAGCGGTCCATGAAGGACCTGCCGTCGGCGACGACGGTGAGCTTGCAGCGGGAGAAAGCGCAGGAGCGGCGCGCATGGCGGGTGATTCCAGTAAGGCGGGCAGCTGACTTTAGCGTCAAACAGCAGTACAGTACCGGTACACTTCAGCAATCAATTCAGGCACTGGCCTGGTCAAATTTCCATGACACTCGATGCACATCCTACATTCGGTGACGGTGCCGCCTCCGGCATGCTCAGGCGTGATGCGGATCAAACGCTGGTCGAACAGGTGATGCGCCAGTTGATGCACCGTATCGAGCGCGATGCCATGCGGCCGGGCAGCCGGTTGCCGTCGATACGACAATTGGCGGCCGAGATGGGCGTCAGTCGTTTCACGGTGGTCGAGGCCTATGACCGGCTGGTGGCCGACGGGCAGGCAGAATCTCGACGTGGCGCCGGCTTCTTCGTGGCCGCCCGGGCCACCGCGCCCCTGGCGCCGGTGTCGGGCCGCATGGACGCGGCTTCTGATGGCAACATCGACATTCGCTGGCTGCTGCGCAACATGTTCCGCGACACCTCGGCGGCCGACCATGCGGGCGGCGGGCTGATGCCGGCGGATTGGCTGGACGCCGAATTGGTGGCCGCCAGTGTGCGCGCCGTGGGGCGCAGCGCCCGCGACAGCTTGCTGGGCTACGGCACCGCGCTGGGTTATGCACCGCTGCGCCACCAACTGGCGGCGCGGCTGCAGGCCGATGGCATTCCTGCGCATCCCGATCACATGCTGACGGCCAGCGGCGTCACGCATGCGATCGATCTGATTGCGCGCCACCTGCTGCAGCCGGGCGACACGGTCCTGGTGGAAGACCCCGCCTGGTTCCTGGTCTTCGGGCGCCTCACTGCCTTCGGCGCCCGGCCGATCGGTGTGCCGCGCGGTCCGGACGGCCCGGACCTGGACGCGCTGGCGCGCCTGGCGGCCTTGCACAAACCCAAGTTCTTCCTGATCAATGCAGCGGTCCACAATCCCACCGGCTACAGCCTGTCGGCCGGTGCGGCCTACGGCGTATTGCGGATTGCCGAGCAGCACGACTTCCTCGTGGTCGAAGACGACACCTATGGCGAACTTCACCCGGGCCAACCGATTCGCCTGGCGGCACTCGACCAATTGAATCGGGTGATTCACGTGGGCGGCTTCAGCAAGACCCTGGCAGCCAGCCTGCGAGTGGCGTACATCGCCGCAGCGCCCGCCTTGATCCAGGCCTTGACCGACCTGAAAATCCTGACCGGGCTGCCCACGGGTGAGCTGGGCGAGCGCACCGTGCATCGCATCCTGGCCGAAGGCCACTACCGGCGGCATCTTGCGCGGGTCAGGGCGCGTGTCGACATGGAACGCGACCGCACGTTGAACGCGCTGCTGAAGCTGGGTGTGCGAGTGCCCGAACTCCCGCCTGCCGGTATGTTCGTCTGGGGCGATTGTGGGCGCGATACCGAGCGCATGGCGCGCCGTGCCGCCGCACACGGGGTCGTGCTGGCGCCGGGCAGTTTGTTTTCGCCCGGACAAATGCCCTCAACACGGATGAGGTTTTCTGCTGCCACCGCCGGTAATATCGGCGCGCTGCGAATCATCGAATCGCTGTTACAAGAACCTGAATAAAGGATATTGACGGTTTATCAAAACAATATGCCAATAAATCATAACTTCTGAATTTCAAAACCTTGAAAAGGGCGGAAAACCCGCGCCAAATATAGATATTGGGTAGTTAATAAAAACTCGCTTTTTCCCTTAAGAAGTTCCTAATATGACCGTTAAAGAGAAATAGACGTTACGTACCGTCACCTCTGTAACGAGTCCATGAATCCCACGCTCCTTTCCCTGCCGGCCCGCAAATCCCCCTTGCCCGACGTCGCCGTCGGCGCTGGCTTGATTGCGGTTTTCGCCTTTGCCCTTATTGGTGCACGTGGCTGGTTGTCACCTTGGCTGAGCGCCGGGCTTGCCGCGTGCGGCGGCTTGCTGCTGCTTGCCGGGGCACTCGCCTGGCGCATGCGCGCGCAGGCCTGGCTTGCCCATGCGCGAGCGGCCGAGATCGATGCCAGCCAGGCAGCGCAGGCCCACGCCGAGCAACTCTCGCAGGCTGCCGAGGGCGCAAGCCGGCAGCTGGGCGAAGTGTGGGGCGACCTGATCGAAGTGGCACGCGCCGAAACCGAAGCCTCCATCACCGAGCTCACCGGCCGTTTTGGCACCATCGTCAGCAGTCTCGAGCAATCCATTCGCGTGGCCGACGACAGCATGCAAGGCGATGCCGTGGCGGCGGTCGAAGCGCACGGCCGTGCCGAACTGGCTGGCCTGATCGCCGAGTTGCGCGAGTCCTGCACGCGTGAGCGTGTGATGCGCGATCGGGTGGAAGCCCTTGCCACCCGTATCGAACAACTGCGCGAAGGCGCAGATTCCGTGCAGGCGGTTGCCAAGAGCGCCACGCTCCTGTCCCTGAATGCAGCGATCGAAGCTGCCCGTGCCGGCAACAGCGGCAGCGGCTTCTCGGTGGTTGCCGCGGAAATGCAGCGTCTGTCGCAGGCGTCCGGCGAACTGGGTGTGCGCATGGCCGCCACCTCGACCGAGACCATTGCCTCTATTTCCGAAGCCGTCGAAGCCGTGCGCGATTCCGTGCGCGCCAGCGAAGCCGCCGCCGTCGCGGCCGAACAGCGCGTGGCGAGTGTGCTCGATGAGTATTCCGGCCTGACCCAACGCATTGCCGACTCGGGCGCCACGCTGGCGCGCGAGGCGCATGGCGTCAATGAATCCGTGTCCGCCGCCATCGTGTCGCTGCAGTTCCAGGACCGCACCAGCCAGATTCTCTGTCACGTGCGCGACAGCGTGAAGCGCGCGTCGGCCACGGTGTTTGCACCCGCTGCGGGGGCTGGTGTCAGCAGCATGGACCCGGCGCGGGAGCTCGAGGCACTGAGCAACAGCTACGCCACCGAGCAGGAACGCAACGTCCACGCGGGGCGTGGCGCGGAAAGCTCGTCGGCAGGCGAAATCACTTTCTTTTGATTGATGGCAGCGGCGCGCGCGCCGTCGCCTGATCCACCGCTCGGGGCAACAGGCGGCACGGGTTCGGCAGCGGGACAGCCAGGCAAGGCGCGTGGGACGCGGCAAGGTTTTTTTTTGGAACGGACATGGCAAAAACTATCTTGATCGTCGATGACTCGGCATCGGTTCGACAGGTTGTCGGCATCACCCTGCGTGGCGCCGGTTACGACGTGATTGAAGGCAGCGACGGCGCGGTCGGACTCACCAAGCTGACGGGCCAGCGCGTGCACTTGATCATCAGCGACGTGAACATGCCGAACATGGACGGCATCACCTTCGTGAAGGCGGTCAAGCAATTGCCGGCCTACAAGTTCACGCCGGTCGTGATGCTGACCACCGAAAGCCAGGAAGAGAAAAAGCGCGAAGGCCAGCAGGCCGGCGCGAAGGCATGGATCGTCAAGCCCTTCCAGCCCGCCCAGTTGTTGGCGGCTGTGGAAAAACTCGTCCTGCCCTGATCGGGCGAACCCTGCACGCGATGCCGGCAGGCCTGCGTGCATCCATCTCGAGGCGTCGCCTGCCTGGACGACAGCATTCACGTACGGAGAGCCATTGTGGATACGCGTGCATCCTTGCCCATCGAGGGCGAGATGACTATTTATCGGGCCGCCGAGCTCAAAGACACCGTGCTGGCGGCAATTGCCGACGCACAGGCGCTCGACATCGAGCTGCGCATGGTCGAAGAGATCGACAGCTCGGGCATTCAGCTGCTGTTGCTGGCACGTCGTGAAGCCGCGCGCCAGGGCAAGCCGCTGCGCCTGATCGGCCACAGCGCACCGGTGCGCGAATCCTTTGCGCTGCTGGGCTTCGACGAGCAACTCGATCCGATCGGAGTCACGGCATGAATCTCGATGACGCACTGCAGACCTTCATCGTCGAAAGCCGCGAACTGCTCGAAGACATGGAAACCGCGTTGCTGTCGCTTGGCCGCGATGCCGACGATTCCAGCGAGCGGGTCAATGCCATCTTCCGCGCCGCCCACACCGTCAAGGGATCGGCAGGTCTGTTCGGCCTGGATCACCTGGTGAGCTTCACCCACGTGGTGGAAAGCGTGCTCGACGATGTGCGCGCCGGCAACCTGGCCATCGACGATTCTTTGATTACGCTGTTGCTTGCCTGCGGCGACCACATCGGCGCGATGGTGGCGCTGATCGCCGCCGGCCGCACCGACCCCGATGCAGCGCTGACCGCACAAGGCGAACCGCTGCTGGCACAGCTGCAGACCTATCTTGCCGCCGAGGCCGCGCCCGCCGCGAAGGCGACCGGTTCCAGCACCGACGACAACGCAGGCGCAGAAGCCTCCGAAGACGGCACCTGGCACATCTCGCTGCGCTTCGGCACCGAAGTGCTGCGCAACGGCATGGACCCGCTGTCCTTCATCCGTTACCTGGGCACACTGGGCACGATCACCGCCATCGTGCCGCTGGCCGACGCCTTGCCCGAGGCCGAGCAGATGGACCCGGAGCAGTGCTATCTGGGCTTCGAGATCGTGTTCCGCACCGACGCCGATCGCGCCACCATCGAGAGCGTGTTCGAGTTCGTGCAGGACGACTGCTTGCTGCACCTGCTGCCGCCCAAGCGTGGCATCCAGGATTACGTCGAACTGGTCGGGCGCCTGCCTGAGACGCCAGCGCGCCTGATCGAGGTGCTGAGCCTGTGTGGCGCTGTCGATGGCGATGCGCTTGCCGCTTCCTTGCAGGGCGGCCCGGTGGTGAGCGCGTCGGCTGCCGCACCGGTGCCTGCTGCTGCCGAGCCGCAAGCCGCTGCCGCATCGGCTAGCCGCGACAGCGCACGCGACAACGGCGCACGCGAAACCAAGAGCCGTGAAAGCCCCTCGATCCGCATCGATGCCGACAAGCTCGATCACCTGATCGACCTGGTAGGCGAACTGATCATCATGGCGTCCGGCGCACAGCTGGCAGCCAAGCGCGTCAACGATCCCGAACTGCAGGAAACCCATTCCGCACTCGCCGGCCTGGTGGAAGCCGTGCGCGACAGCACGCTGCAACTGCGCATGGTCAAGATCGGCGGCACCTTCAGCCGCTTCCAGCGCGTGGTGCATGACGTGGCGCGCGAGCTGGGCAAGGACATCGAACTGAAGGTCAGCGGCGAAGATGCCGAGCTGGACAAGACCGTGGTGGAACGCATTGCCGATCCGCTGACCCACCTCGTGCGCAATGCCATGGACCACGGCATCGAATCGGCCGAGTTGCGCGCCGAACGCGGCAAGCCCGCGCGCGGCACGGTTCGCCTCAATGCCTACCACGACTCCGGTGCGATCGTGATCGAGGTGGGTGATGACGGCGGTGGCCTGCAGCGCGACCGCATCCTGGCCAAGGCCATCGAGCGCGGTCTGGTCGAACCGGGCCGCCACCTCAGCGATGGCGAGATCTACGCCATGATCTTCGAGCCCGGCTTTTCCACCGCGGCTGCCGTCACCAACCTGTCTGGCCGCGGCGTGGGCATGGACGTGGTCAAGCGCAACATCGCCGAATTGCGCGGTTCCGTATCGGTGGCCAGCGAGGCTGGCCAGGGCACGACCGTGACGGTGCGCCTGCCCTTGACGCTGGCGATCATCAACGGCTTCCAGGTCACCGTGGGCAAGTCGGTGTTCGTGGTGCCGCTGGACATGATCGACGAGTGCGTCGAATTCTCGGCCGAGCCTGGCCACGACTACACCAACCTGCGCGGCGAAGTGTTGCCCTTCATGCGGGTGCGCGAGCTGTTCGCGCTGGGCGGATCGCCCGAAGGTCGGGAGAACATCGTGGTGGTGCGTCACGCCGGGCGCAAGGTCGGCCTGGTGGTGGACAGCTTGCTGGGCGAATTCCAGACCGTGATCAAGCCGCTTGGTCGACTGTTCAGCCAGATCCGCGGCATCAGTGGATCAAGCATCAGCGGCAACGGTGAAGTCGTGCTGATTCTCGATGTGCCGGTGCTGATGGAACAGGCCGCTGCCCAGGCCACCGCCGACCGCGCCCGTCATTCGATCGCGGCCTGACCGCGCCGCCTCTCATTCCGAATCTTTAGGAAGCTCTCGTCTCATGAACACCAACGCCTCACGCCAGTTGGCCCCCGTGGCCGTCGCCGCTGAGCCGGCACAGTTCCTGACTTTCCTGTTGGGCGACGAAGTCTTTGCCATCGACATTCTGTCGATCAAGGAAATCATCGAATTCCGCAACCTGACCACGGTCCCGCTGATGCCCGAGTGCGTGCGCGGCGTGCTCAACCTGCGCGGCGCGGTGGTACCGGTGCTGGACCTGCAGGCACGCTTCAACCGCCCGGTCAGCCAAGTCGGCAAGCGCACCTGCATCGTCATCGTGGAACTCACCAACGCACATGGGCGGCAGGTGGTCGGCGTGCTGGTCGACGCCGTCAACGAAGTGCTGGAGATCGGCGACGACGCAATTGCCGCAGCACCTGCGTTCGGCGCTCGCATCCGCTCGGACTTCATCCGCGGCATTGGCAAGGTCGATGAACGATTCGTGATTCTGCTCGACGTCGATCAGGTGTTCTCTGTTGACGAACTTGCCGCCCTGGTTGATGCCGGCGCGGACACAACCGTCTAAGACGGGTATTTCTCACGGAGCGTGATCATGCTGTCGAACTTCAAAATCGGTACCCGTCTTATTGCGGCGTTCGTCGTCGTGGCGTCCTTGGCCGCCGTGGTGGGTGTAGTCGGCTTGATGAACACCCGCGAGATGAATGAATTGGCCGCGCAGATGTACAACCGCGAATTGCTGGGCGTGTCCTACATCAAGGAAGCCAACCTGAACGTGGTCGAGATCGGCCGCGCGCGTGCCAACTATCTGTTGGCCACCACCCAGGAAGAGCGTGAGCGCCACCAGGCATCGATCAAGCGTTCGTCGACCGCTGCGCGCGAGAATTTCGACCAGGCCCGCACCCGTTTCACGTCTGATCGCGCCCGTGCCTTGTTCACCCAGATCGATGGCGTGTGGGAAGAGTATCAACGCGACATGAAAAACGCCTTGAGTCTGGCCGCCACCGAGCCACTGGCATCGCGCCCGCCGGAACTGATTCGCCTGCTTGATGCGGTGCGTCAGCAGGCCAACGTCATGGACAGCGCGCTCGGCGAACTCGAAGACCTCAAGCGCATGAACGCCAAGACGGCTGCGGAGCGCACCGAGGTCATCTACGAAAACAGCCGCACCACGATGATCGCGATCATCGTCGCCGCGATGCTGATCGGCGTGGGCCTGGGCCTGTTGATCAGCCGCAGCATTGCGCGCCCGCTGCGTCGCGCTGCCGAAGTCGCCGATGGTCTGGCGCAAGGCGACCTGAGCATGCAGATCCAGGTGACCGGCAAGGACGAGACCTCGCAGTTGCTGGGGTCCATGCAGAACATGGTGAGCCGCCTGTCGACCGTGGTGTCGGAAGTCAATGCCGGTGCGCATTCGCTGGCAGGCGCCTCGGAAGAGGTCAGCGCCACGGCGCAATCGCTGTCGCAAGCCGCCAGCGAACAAGCTGCGGGCGTGGAAGAAACCAGCGCATCGCTGGAACAGATGACGGCGTCCATCGCCCAGAACACCGAGAACGCCAAGGTGACCGACGGCATGGCATCGAAGGCATCGAGCGAAGCAGCCGAGGGCGGCGATGCCGTGCGCTCCACCGTGTCGGCGATGAAGCAGATTGCCAAGAAGATTTCGATCATCGACGACATTGCGTACCAGACCAATCTGCTGGCCTTGAATGCAGCGATCGAAGCGGCGCGTGCCGGTGAACACGGCAAGGGCTTTGCCGTGGTTGCCGCCGAAGTGCGCAAGCTGGCCGAACGCAGCCAGATCGCCGCGCAGGAAATCGGTGAAGTGGCCTCGTCCAGCGTTGAATTGGCCGAACGTGCCGGCAAGCTGCTGGACGAAATGGTGCCCAGCATCCGCAAGACCTCCGACCTGGTGCAGGAAATCTCTGCCGCCTCGGAAGAGCAGTCGGCGGGCGTGGCGCAGATCAATGCCGCTGTGGGCCAACTGAGCCAGACCACACAGCAGAACGCGTCCAGCTCGGAAGAGCTGGCGGCCACTGCGGAAGAGATGAGCGGCCAGGCCGAGCGCCTGCAGGAAACCATGTCCTTCTTCAAGCTGGACGGCCCCGCTTACGCCCGGCCCGTTCCGGTGCGGGCACCGGCCAGGACGGTGCGTCAGGCCAAGCCCGTTATTTCCAATTCGCGTCGCCAGTTGTCCCACGTCGACGACGACGTGGACGAGTCTCAGTTCGCGCGTTTCTGACGCGTCCCAGCGCTTTCTTGGCTGACCGGTAGTGGCACTGCCTGATCAACCGCATTTTTGGTGAAAGAAGACATGTTGAAAAATATGAAAGTGGCAACGCGGCTTGGACTGAGCTTCGGGATCGTGGTGGTCCTGTTGCTGGGCCTCTCGGTGTTGAGCGTGCTCAGGCTTGCCATTGTCAACGACGTGTCGACCGTGATGGCGGAGCGCATTTATCCGACGGTCAAGCTGGGCATTGATATCACCAACGGTTTGGCCGAGAACTCGCGCGATGTCCGCGACGCGATCCTGGCGAACCCGGGGGCGGACACCACCGCAATGTGGAAGAAGATTGACGACGGCCGTGCGCTGAACAGCGAACGCTTCAAAAAGCTCGAGGCCATGCTCGTCACCGAGAAGGGCAGGGAGCTGTTCAAGGCGATCAGTGCGCGTCGCGCAACGCTGGCGCCGGCTTACGAACGTATTCGCGAGCTTTCCCTGACCGACAAGGCTCAGGCTGCCGATTACCTGAAGACTGAATTCATGCCTGCCAACCGGGCGTACACGTCGGCGTTGGCAGACTTCACTGCCTACCAGGGGTCGCGCATGGAAGCGGCCAGCACCAGTGGCGATGAGGTTTATGACGCGACGCGCACCCTGGTCATTGGCGTGGCCATCGCGGCCGTGCTGTGCGCGAGCGTGCTCGGTTTCCTGATCACCCGCAATCTCTCGAAGACGCTTGGCGGTGAGCCCGCCTATGCGGCTGAGGTCATGAAGCGGGTTTCCGTAGGTGACTTCACGGTCGACGTGGCCGTGCGTCCAGGCGATACCAGCAGCCTGTTGTATGCGACCCGGCAAATGGTGGTCTCGGCCGGCGACAGCATCAACGACGTGGTGCGCGCCATTGGCGCGATGGCGCGGGGCGACCTGACGCAGACCATCGACAAGCCGTATCAAGGTTCCTTTGGCGAGATGCGCGACTACGTGAACAACACCGTCGCCAAGCTCAATCAGGTGATCGACGGCCAACGTCGCGTGGTATCGGCCGCCAATGCGGGCGACTTCCAATCGCGGGTGGATCTCGCCGGCCTGCAAGGTTTCCAGAAAGAAATGGGTGAAGGGCTCAACAGCCTGGTCACGACCACGGGCGGCAGCATCAACGACGTGGTGCGGGTGATGGGCGCGCTGGCCGATGGTGACCTGACCAAGAACATCACGCAGTCCTACGACGGGGCCTTCAATGAAATGAAGACCTACGTGAACGACACGGTGGCGAAGCTTTCGCAGGTCGTCACCGAGGTCAATGCCGGCGCCCATGCCTTGGCCGGTGCGTCGGAAGAGGTCAGCGCCACTGCTCAGTCCTTGTCGCAAGCCGCCAGTGAACAGGCGGCGGGCGTGGAAGAAACCAGCGCATCGCTGGAACAGATGACCGCATCCATTGCGCAGAACACCGAGAACGCCAAGGTCACCGACGGCATGGCGTCGAAGGCATCCAACGAAGCCTCGGAAGGTGGCGAAGCGGTGAAGGCCACCGTGGCTGCGATGAAGCAGATCGCCAAGAAGATTTCGATCATCGACGACATTGCCTACCAGACCAACTTGCTGGCCCTGAACGCGGCGATCGAAGCGGCGCGTGCCGGTGAACACGGCAAGGGCTTTGCGGTGGTCGCGGCTGAAGTGCGCAAGCTCGCCGAACGCAGCCAGGTGGCCGCACAGGAAATCGGTGAAGTGGCCTCGTCCAGCGTGGAGCTGGCTGAACGCGCCGGCAAGCTGCTGGATGAAATGGTGCCCAGCATCCGCAAAACCTCCGACCTGGTGCAGGAGATTTCTGCGGCCTCGGAAGAGCAGTCCTCGGGTGTAGCGCAGATCAACTCGGCAGTCACGCAGTTGAGCCAGACCACGCAGCAGAATGCGTCCAGCTCGGAAGAGCTGGCAGCGACGGCCGAAGAAATGAGCGGTCAGGCCGAGCGTCTGCAGGAAACCATGGCGTTCTTCAAGCTTGACGGCGCCGGCCTGTCGCACAGGTCGAGAAGCGCGGTCGACGCCGCGCGCGCCTCGAAGCCAAAGGCTGTCTCATCCGCCGCGCGACGTCCGCCAGCGTATGCCAGCAACGACGTCGACGAATCCGAGTTCGCCCGTTTTTGACTTTTATCGGCCACACGCTGACCAGCAGGGCCATTGCAGCAGAGAGCTCGCCCACACGAGCTTGGTGACACAAGGATAGGTATGTTCTCGAATATGAAAGTAGCAACGCGATTGGCCTTGAGCTTTGGCGTGGTGGTGTTGTTACTGCTGGCGATTGCCGTGCTCAGCGTGTTCCGGCTGGCAGCGGTCAACGACACGACGGTGACGATCGCTGGCGGTATCTATCCGAGGGTGGTGCTTGCCAACAGCATCGACAAGCGAACCGTTGATAACGGCCGACTGGTCAACGAATACCTGCTTGCTGCCACCGACGCCGACGGTGATCTGGTCTGGAAGCGCCTGATGGAAAATCGCGGGCGCAACAGTGAGCTGATGAAAGAACTCAGCGCCTTGCTGGTGACGCCGCGCGGCAAAGAGCTGTTCAAACAGATGGAAGACGCGCGCTCGGCCATTTCACCGCGCTACCAGCGTCTGTTTGAACTGTCTCGGATCGACAAGGCACAGGCGCTTGCCTATCTTTACTCGGACTTCGCGCCAGGGCAGGCCGCCCAAGGGGCTGCCGCGGCCGCGATGGGTCGCTTCCAGGAAGAGCTGTTGGAGACCGCCCGCGCAGATGGTGAGGCGCTGTACATCAATACCCGGAATTGGTTGATCGGCTTGTCCGTGGCTGCAGTACTGCTCGCTGCGGTATTGGGTCTGCTCATTACCCGCAACCTGTCCCGGGTGCTTGGCGGCGAGCCTGCCTATGTGGCGGAGGTGATGCAGAAAATCGCGGTGGGGGACTTTACTGGGGACGTAGCGGTGCGTCCCGGTGACACCAGCAGTTTGTTGTTCGCCACCCGGAAAATGGTGGTGGCTGCTGGCGACAGCATCAACGATGTGGTGCGCTCGGTAGGCGCCATGGCGCGTGGTGACCTGACGCAGACCATCGACAAGCCCTATCAAGGTTCGTTTGGTGAAATGCGCGACTACGTGAACAACACCGTGGCCAAGCTCAACCAGGTGATCGATGGCCAGCGCCGGGTGGTATCGGCAGCCAACGCCGGTGATTTCACTGCGCGGGTTGACCTGGCCGGTCTGCAGGGCTTCCAGAAGGAAATGGGCGAAGGCCTGAACCGCCTCGTGACGACGACGCGCGCGTCCGTCGAAGACGTGGTGCGCGTGATGAGCGCGCTGTCCGATGGCGACCTGACGACGCGCATCGACAAGGCCTACGAAGGCGAGTTTGCCAAGCTGAAGGAATACGCGAACAACACGGTCGACAAGCTGGCCGAGGTGGTGTCCGAGGTGACGAGTGCCGCCGATTCGCTGGCCAGCGCCTCGGAACAAGTAAGCGCCACCGCGCAGTCGCTGTCGCAGGCGTCGACCGAACAGGCGGCCGGCGTCGAGGAGACCAGCGCCTCGCTGGAGCAAATGACCGCGTCGATTGCGCAGAACACCGAGAACGCCAAGGTCACGGATGGCATGGCATCGAAGGCGTCCAATGAGGCTTCGGAAGGTGGCGAAGCAGTGAAGGCCACCGTGGCTGCGATGAAGCAGATCGCCAAGAAGATTTCGATCATCGACGACATCGCGTATCAGACGAACCTGCTGGCTTTGAATGCGGCGATTGAAGCCGCGCGCGCTGGCGAGCACGGCAAGGGCTTTGCGGTAGTGGCCGCTGAAGTGCGCAAGCTGGCCGAGCGCAGCCAAATCGCAGCGCAGGAAATCGGCGAAGTCGCCTCGTCCAGCGTGGAACTGGCCGAACGCGCCGGCAAGCTGCTGGATGAAATGGTGCCCAGCATCCGCAAAACCTCTGATTTGGTGCAGGAAATCTCTGCGGCCTCGGAAGAACAATCGTCGGGTGTGGCGCAAATCAATTCAGCCGTCACGCAACTGAGCCAGACCACCCAACAGAACGCGTCCAGCTCGGAAGAGCTCGCCGCAACCGCAGAAGAGATGAGCGGGCAGGCTGAACGCCTGCAGGAAACCATGGCCTTCTTCAGGTTGAACGCCGTGGCCGACAGCCGCAAGGCATCAGTACGTGGTGATGCCGTGCGCCACGCGCCGCTGACTGCTGTCCCTGCGGTTACCCGCCGTCATCCGGTCCAGGTCGTCAGCAGCGTCGACGAGTCGTCCTTCGCCCGTTTCTGAGGTCTTTGGAATATCCGCCCAGTGCCGGCAAGCCGGTGCTCTTTGTTCGATCCAAACGCATTGCTCGACCACGACAGGAATAGCGAGATGTTCAAGAACATGAAGGTAAGAACCCGACTTGCGATGGCATTCGCAACGGTACTGGTCCTCTTGCTTGCCATCGTGGTCGTTGCGGTGCTGCGTCTGCAGTCGCAGCAGGATCGAATTGCCTACATGAACGAAGTCAACAACGTCATGGTCGGCCATGCGCAGCGCATGATGACCGCGACGATCGGCGTGGCGTCGAGCACGCGCCGCATGTTGCTGGCGGAAGGCAAGGAAGAAATCGAGATTGCACGCGCCGCCGGGCATGATCGACGCGCGGTGGTCGAGACCTCGATCGAGGCGCTGGCCAAGATCCTGGCCGATGACCCGACCTCGACCGCCGGCGAACGCAAGATGATCGACCAGATGCGCATTGATTCCGCGAAGGTTTATGCCATCGTCACGCGTGTCATCGAGGCACATCTGGCAGGTCGAACTCAGGAAGCGATCGATCTGCTGCGCACCGACTTCGATGCGGCCAATCAGCCCTTGCAGAACAAGATCGCCGAGTTTCTGAAGTACGAGGAAACCGACAACGCCGCGGCGTTCGCCGAGGCCACCGAGAGCTTCCACTTTGCGCGCACCACGCTGATCGTCACCGGCCTGGCTGCATTGCTGGTGGCCATCGTTGCCGGCATGCTGGTGACGCGCAGCATGCTGCGCCAGTTGGGCGGCGAGCCCGACTATGCCGCGGCAGTACTTGATCGGGTGGCCAATGGCGACCTGGATGTCGACATCCAGATCAAGGCGCACGACAGCACCAGCATGCTGGTGGCAGTCAAGAACATGGTTGCCCGCCTCAAGCAGGTGATCGATGGACAGCGGACTGTCGTCGAAGCAGCAAATGCCGGTGACTTCACCAAACAGGTCAGCCTGGTCGGACTCCAGGGGTTCCAGAAAGACATGGGCCAGGGACTGAACCAGTTGACGACCACCGTAGGCGCCAGCCTGAGCGACGTTGGCCGAGTGATGTCTGCGATGTCCGAAGGCGATCTGACCCAGCGCATCGACAAGCCCTATGAAGGCGCTTTTGATGAGATGAAGGGCTATGTCAACGGCACGGCCGACAAGCTGTCCTCAGTGGTCGCAGAAGTGAATGCCGGTGCGCAGGCGCTGGCCGGGGCATCCGACGAAGTCAGCGCCACGGCGCAGTCCTTGTCGCAGGCCGCCAGCGAGCAGGCGGCAGGCGTGGAAGAAACCAGCGCGTCGCTGGAACAGATGACGGCATCCATCGCCCAGAACACCGAGAACGCCAAGGTCACCGACGGCATGGCATCCAAGGCGTCGAGCGAAGCGGCGGAAGGCGGCGAGGCTGTCAAGGCCACGGTGGCCGCCATGAAGCAGATTGCCAAGAAGATCACCATCATCGACGACATTGCCTACCAGACCAACTTGCTGGCCCTGAATGCGGCCATCGAAGCGGCGCGTGCCGGTGAACACGGCAAGGGCTTTGCGGTGGTGGCGGCCGAGGTGCGCAAGCTGGCGGAACGCAGCCAGGTGGCGGCACAGGAAATCGGCGAAGTCGCCTCGTCCAGCGTCGAGCTGGCCGAGCG
>Ga0308165_1003664_pt1 | contig 16211 bp, 13 predicted proteins | sample PhyWR2_FD_201032 | JGI IMG/M metagenome (GOLD analysis project Ga0308165, IMG submission 201032) | Phyllosphere microbial communities from UC Gill Tract Community Farm, Albany, California, United States - DLSLW.R2 | ecosystem: Host-associated > Plants > Phyllosphere > Unclassified | place: USA...
GATCCCGCGCTCGGAAGCAACAATATAGTGGGCGATCAGCGCGAAGGTCGGGAACAGCGGAATGAGTCCGGCAATATAGTAATTTTTGGTTTTGGCTAATACGCCGATCAATACCACCACCAGCGCACCGATTGCCGCTTTTATCAACAACCCCATCCCTTTTCCCTTTCAAAAACAGCCACGATGTCCGGCAGCATAACGGAACCGCAACAATTTGCGAATGATTAATGGAACGTTAAGGTTGTGCGGTGTATGTTGGCTTTTTTCGCAGATCAGACGGCGTATGAACAAGATCGTATATGTTGAAGATGAACCCGAAGTCGGCCAGCTGATTGCTGCGTATCTGGGCAAGCATGATATGGAAGTCATCGTCGAACCGCGCGGTGACCGCGCGGAAGAGGTGGTGGCGCGGGAGAAACCCGACCTGGTGCTGCTGGATATTATGCTGCCCGGCAAAGACGGCATGACGCTATGCCGGGATCTGCGCGCCCACTGGAACGGCCCGATTGTGCTGCTCACCTCTCTGGACAGCGACATGAACCATATTCTGTCGCTGGAGATGGGTGCCAACGATTATATTCTGAAAACCACCCCGCCCGCGGTACTGCTGGCGCGCCTGCGCCTGCATCTGCGCCAGCACGTGGCGGCCACCGGCGACAACCCGGTCCCGACATTAACCCCGCATAAAGCGCTGCGCTTTGGCACCTTGTCCATCGACCCGGTGAATCGCCAGGTGCTGCTCTCAGGCCAGCAGGTGGCGCTCTCGACCGCCGATTTCGACCTGCTGTGGGAACTGGCGACTCACGCCGGGCAGATAATGGACCGCGATGCCCTGCTGAAAAACCTGCGCGGCGTCAGCTATGACGGGATGGATCGCAGCGTGGATGTGGCAATATCGCGCCTGCGCAAGAAGCTGCTGGACAGCGCCACCGAACCCTTTCGCATCAAAACCGTGCGTAACAAAGGCTACCTCTTCGCCCCGCACGCCTGGGACATCTAAATCTTTATCCGGGTATCGTCATGAAAAAACTGTTTGTGCAGTTTTACCTGCTGCTGTTTGTCTGCTTCCTGGTGATGACCATGCTGGTCGGGCTGGTCTATAAATTCACCGCCGAGCGTGCGGGCCGCCAGTCGCTGGATGATTTGATGAAGAGTTCCCTCTATCTGATGCGCAGCGAACTGCGGGAGATCCCGCCCCACGACTGGGCGCGCACCTTAAAAGAGCTGGACCTGAACCTGTCGTTTGAGCTGCGTATAGAACCGCTGAAGAAATACGTCCTGGATCCGTCCACGATGCAGCGTCTTCGCGGCGGCGACATTGTGGCACTTGACGAACAGTACACCTTTATCCAGCGCATCCCGCGCAGCAACTATGTGCTGGCGGTGGGCCCGGTACCTTATCTCTATTTCCTGCATCAGATGCGCCTGCTGGATATCGCCCTGCTGGCCTTTATCGCCATCTCGCTGGCCTTCCCGGTGTTTATCTGGATGCGCCCCCACTGGCAGGACATTCTGCGTCTCGAGGCTGCCGCCCAGCGCTTTGGTGACGGGCATCTGACGGAGCGGATTCATTTTGACAGCGCCTCCAGCTTTGAGCGGCTCGGCGTGGCCTTTAACCAGATGGCCGATAATATCAACGCCCTGATTGCCAGTAAGAAACAGCTGATCGACGGCATCGCCCATGAACTGCGCACCCCGCTGGTGCGGCTACGCTACCGGCTGGAGATGAGCGAAAACCTGACGCCTGCTGAGTCGCAGGCGCTGAACCGCGATATCAGCCAGCTCGAAGCGCTTATCGAGGAGCTGCTGACCTACGCCCGTCTCGACCGCCCGCAGAATGAGCTAGAGCTCAGTACTCAGGATCTTCCCGCCTGGCTACGCAGCTATGTGGAGGACGTGCAAAGCGTCAACCCGCAGCGCACGCTGCAGGTCAACAGCATGAGTGGCGACTACGGTGCGCTGGATATGCGCCTGATGGAGCGCGCGTTGGATAATCTGGTCAATAACGCCCTGCGCTACAGCGACAACCAGCTGCGTATTTCGCTGCATCTGAACGGCAATCGCGCCAGCCTGTGGGTGGAAGATGATGGCCCCGGTATTGCGCCCGATGCCCGCCAGCGCGTGTTCGAACCCTTTGTGCGTCTCGACCCGAGCCGCGATCGCTCGACCGGCGGCTGCGGCCTGGGGCTGGCCATCGTCCACTCCATCGCCCAGGCGCTGGGCGGTGACGTCAGCTGCGAAGAGAGCGACCTCGGCGGAGCACGGTTCTGCTTTAACTGGCCCGTCTGGCATCAACTCCCTTCCTTCACCTCTGCCTGACCCTACGCGCACGCTGGCCTGACCGGGCGTGCTGTGCTATATATTCAGTATGTTGTAACTAATGCGGTGTACTATGGCAACTTACGATCTGATTGAACGTTTAAACAGCACCTTTCGCCAGATGGAGCACGAGCTGGCGCAATTGACCGCCGACCTGCAAACCTGTCGACTGCTGGCGGCGCGCGTTTTCTCCCTGCCAGACGTCGCCAAAGGTGCCGAGCACGACCCGCTCAACACCATTGCCGTTAAGCAGCACCTGGGGCAAGAGGCGCTGGGTATGGCGCTGCAGCACTATCGCCATCTGTTTATCCAGCAGCAGTCCGAAACCCGCAGCAGCAAGGCCGCCGTGCGCTTGCCCGGGGTGATTTGTCTGCAGAGCGACGCCGCGCATCGGGAACAGCTCACGGCACAGATTGCGAGCATTAACGCGCTCAAAGCCGAATTTGAAAAGATCGTCACCGAGGAGTCCGGCCTGGCGTCTGCCGCCCGCTTTGAGTGGGTGCATCACCAGTTGCCGGGGCTGATCACCCTCAATGCCTATCGCACCTTGACTGTCATTCATCATCCGGCCACCCTGCGCTTCGGCTGGGCCAATAAGCACATCATCAAGAACTTCACCCGCGACGAGGTGCTCTCGATGCTGGAGAAAAGCCTGAAAGCGCCGCGAGCGGTCGCGCCCTGGTCGCGGGAGCAGTGGGTGGAGCGGCTCGAGGCGGAATATACCGCGATACACGCCCTGCCTGCTGACGCGCGGCTGAAGATCAAGCGCCCGGTGAAGGTGCAGCCGATTGCCCGGGTCTGGTATGCCGGGCAGCAAAAGCAGGTGCAGTACGCCTGCCCCACGCCGCTGATTGCGCTGTATGACATCGACCAGGGCGCGGTGCTGCCGGACATCGGGGAACTGCTGAACTACGATGCTGAGAATGTTCAGCACCGTTACAAACCGCAGGCGCAGCCGCTACGGCCCATCATTGAGCGGCTGCACCTGTACGTGGCGGAGTGACTATTTGTGGCTGCCGACCATCTGCTCCGGGCGCACCCAGTTGTCGAAATCAGCCTCAGAGAGATAGCCCAGCGCCAGCGCGGCGGCCTTCAACGTCAGCCCCTCTTTATGCGCCTTCTTGGCAATTTCTGCCGCCTTGTCATAGCCGATATGGGTATTGAGCGCGGTCACCAGCATTAAGGATTCGTTTAACAGCTGGCTGATGCGTTCGCGCTCAGGCTCAATGCCGATCGCGCAGTGCTCGTTAAAGCTCTCCATCCCGTCGGCGAGCAGGCGCACCGATTGCAGGACGTTATGGATGACCATCGGACGGTAGACGTTGAGCTCGAAGTTGCCCGACGCGCCGCCCATGTTCACCGCCACGTCGTTGCCCATCACCTGACAGCACAGCATGGTCATGGCTTCGCACTGGGTCGGATTCACCTTCCCTGGCATTATCGAGCTGCCCGGCTCGTTTTCCGGGATGCTGATTTCCCCGATGCCGCAGCGCGGCCCGGAGGCCAGCCAGCGCACGTCGTTAGCAATTTTCATCAGCGACGCCGCCAGTCCTTTTAGCGCTCCGTGGGCGTGCACCAGCGCGTCGCAGGTCGCCAGCGCTTCAAACTTGTTTGGCGCGGTCACGAAAGGCTGTTGGGTGATGGTCGCCAGCTCCTGGGCCACGCGCACCGCGTACTCGGGATGGGTGTTTAGCCCGGTGCCGACCGCGGTACCGCCCAGTGCCAGCTCCGCCAGATGCGGCAGGCTGTGGTCAATGTGGCGCAGGTTATGTTCAAGCATCGCCACCCAGCCAGAAATCTCCTGACCCAGCGTCAGCGGCGTAGCATCCTGCAGATGGGTACGGCCAATTTTGACGATATCAGCAAAGGCGTGGGCTTTCTGATCGAGAGTCTGTTTCAGCACGTTGAGCTGGGGGATCAGCTGCTCACGCAGGGCAATCAGCGCCGCCACGTGCATCGCGGTCGGGAAGACGTCGTTGGAGCTCTGGCTTTTATTGACGTCATCGTTGGGGTGGATTTTGCGTTCCATGCCGCGCACTCCGCCGAGCAGTTCGCTGCCCCGGTTTGCCAGCACTTCGTTCATGTTCATGTTGCTCTGCGTACCGGACCCGGTTTGCCAGATAGCGAGCGGGAATTCATCCGGATGTTTGCCCGCCAGCACTTCGTCGGCGGCAGTGATGATGGCGGTGGCTTTCTCCGCTGCCAGAAGGCCTAAATCCTGGTTCACTTTGGCGGCCGCGCGTTTGGTCAGCGCCAACGCCTGGATAAGCGATACGGGCATTTTTTCGGTGGAGATACGGAAGTGTTCCAGCGAACGCTGGGTTTGCGCGCCCCAAAGTTTGTCCTGCGGGACGTCGATGGCACCCATCGAGTCTTTCTCACTGCGTGAGGTGGTCATTACTTTCTCCTTGATAACAACGAAGTGGGTTGCTCACAGCTCAAAGAAATAAGTATTGATGAGAACGGGAAAACGGTATGGCGCTTTGTGCGCTCTTTTTTTTCCCGGCGGCGCTGCGCTTGCACGGGCCTACAGGCCGCCGGTCATTTTTAACTTATTTCACACATGCCGAACACTGGGACGACTGGATCTGCTTGAAGAAGTCATTGCCTTTGTCATCCACCAGGATAAACGCCGGGAAGTCTTCGACTTCGATTTTCCAGATAGCTTCCATCCCCAGTTCCGGGTACTCCACGCATTCCAGGCTCTTGATACTGCCCTGCGCCAGCACCGCGGCCGGGCCGCCGATGCTGCCCAGATAGAAGCCGCCGTGTTTGTGGCAGGCGTCGGTCACCTGCTGGCTCCGGTTACCCTTCGCCAGCATAATCATGCTGCCGCCGTTGGCCTGTAGCTGATCGACATAGGAGTCCATACGGCCTGCGGTGGTGGGGCCTAATGAGCCGGAGGCATAACCGTCCGGGGTTTTCGCCGGGCCTGCATAGTAGATCGGGTGATCTTTAATGTACTGCGGCAGCCCTTCGCCGTTATCCAGACGCTCCTGCAGTTTGGCGTGGGCGATATCGCGACCGACAATAATGGTGCCATTCAGCGACAGGCGGGTGGAGACAGGATAGGAAGAAAGTTGCGCGAGGATCTCGCTCATCGGACGGTTGAGGTTAACGTGGACCGCTTCCCCCTCGCCCGCTTTACGCAGCGCTTCCGGGATGTATTTGCCTGGGTTGTTTTCCAGTTTTTCGATCCAGATACCGTCGCGGTTAATTTTGGCCTTGATGTTGCGGTCAGCCGAGCAGGAGACGCCCATCCCCACCGGGCAGGAGGCACCGTGACGCGGCAGGCGGATCACGCGGATGTCGTGGGCAAAGTATTTGCCGCCAAACTGCGCGCCCAGACCGAGGTTCTGTGCTTCGACCAGCAGTTCCTGCTCGAGCTGAACGTCACGGAACGCCTGACCGTGTTCGTTCCCTTCGGTCGGCAGGCCATCGTAGTATTTGGTGGAGGCCAGCTTGACGGTTTTCAGGGTGCTTTCTGCCGAGGTACCCCCGATCACAAACGCGATGTGGTACGGCGGGCAGGCGGCTGTGCCGAGGGTGCGCATCTTTTCGACCAGGTAGTTTTTCAGCTTGCCCGGTGAGAGCAGCGCTTTGGTTTCCTGATAGAGATAGGTTTTATTGGCGGAACCGCCGCCCTTGGCGATGCACAGGAATTTGTATTCGTCGCCGTCGACGCTGTACAGGTCAATCTGCGCCGGCAGGTTGGTGCCGGTGTTGACCTCTTTGTACATATCCAGCGCCGCGTTTTGCGAGTAGCGCAGGTTATCTTCGATATAGGTGTTGTACACGCCGTGGGCCAGGGCCGCTTCGTCACCACCGCCGGTCCAGACACGCTGGCCTTTTTTGCCGGTAATGATGGCGGTGCCGGTGTCCTGACAGGTCGGCAGAATGCCTTTGGCGGCGATATCGGAGTTACGCAGGAACTGCAGCGCGACGTATTTGTCGTTCTCGCTGGCCTGCGGATCGCTGAGGATATCGGCCACCTGCTGCTGATGCGCCGGGCGCAGCATAAAGGAGGCATCGTGGAAAGCGTGCTGCGCAAGCAGCGTCAACGCCTGCGGATCGACTTTGAGGATCTCTTGTCCCTCAAATTCAGAGACGGAAACGTGGTCGCGGGTTAACAGGTAATATTCGGTCTGATCCTTTGCCAGCGGGAAAGGATCCTGATAATGGAAGGGTTTGTTCGACATTGATCTCTCACTTACGACATTGCTGATTATGGTTCAGGCAGATCTTCCGTTGCCCTGCTTAAAAGCGAGTTGGCCTATCCTACACAATTTTTTAACAAAAACTGAGACTAGTACGACTTTTTCCGTGCACAGGTTACTTCCGCCCGGTTTATTGCTTTAATACGGGCAGTTAATTCCACATTTGAAACAGGGCTTGATAATGCAAAAACTCATCAACTCAGTGCAAAACTACGCCTGGGGAAGTCAAACTGCGTTAACGGAACTCTACGGCATCGCCAACCCGGACAACCTGCCGATGGCAGAGTTGTGGATGGGCGCGCACCCGAAGAGCAGCTCAAAAATTGAAGATGCCCACGGCGTACGCGCTTTGCGCGATGTGATCGATGCTGATAAAGAGACGCTGTTAGGCAGTGCTGTCGCCCACCGTTTTGGCGAGCTGCCGTTCCTGTTTAAGGTCTTGTGCGCCGATCAGCCCCTCTCCATCCAGGTCCATCCTAACAAGCAGGCCTCCGAAGAAGGTTTTGCCAAAGAGAACGCCGCCGGTATTCCGCTGGATGCCGCCGAGCGTAACTATAAAGACCCGAATCACAAACCTGAGCTGGTGTTCGCCCTGACCCCGTTCCTGGCGATGAACGCCTTCCGCGAGTTCTCTGAGATTGTCTCCCTGCTGCAGCCGGTTGCCGGGGCGCACAGCGCGATTGCCCACTTCCTCGAAAAACCCGATGCCAGCCGTCTGAGCCAGCTGTTCGCCAGCCTGCTGAATATGCAGGGCGATGAGAAAGCGCGCGCGCTGGGCGTGCTGAAAGCGGCGCTGAATAACCAGCAGGGCGAGCCGTGGCAGACCATTCGCGTGATTTCAGAATTTTACCCGGACGACAGCGGCCTGTTCTCTCCGCTGCTGCTGAACGTGGTGAAACTGGCCCCTGGCGAAGCGATGTTCCTGTTTGCCGAAACGCCGCACGCCTACCTGAAAGGGGTGGCGCTGGAGGTGATGGCCAACTCCGATAACGTCCTGCGCGCGGGGCTGACGCCGAAGTATATCGACATCCCGGAACTGGTCGCCAACGTGCAGTTCGTTGCCAAACCGGCGGCGGAGCTGCTCACCCAGCCGATGCAAAACGGCGCGGAGCTGGACTTCCCGATCCCGGTAGATGACTTTGCCTTTTCCCTGCACGCGCTGAGCAGCACAGAAACAGTTATCGCCCAGCAGAGCGCCGCGATCCTGTTCTGCGTGGACGGCGAAGCGGTGCTGAGCAAGGGTGACGAGCGGTTGGTATTGCAGCCTGGCGAGTCCGCCTTTATCGCTGCTAACGACTCACCGGTTAGCGTCAGCGGCGTCGGACGACTGGCCAGAGTGTTTAACAAGCTCTAGTGACTTACTGATAATTTTAACAATTGTTGCTAAGCTAAGGGTAACCTTATGACCTCACCGGGCGGCTTTCACCGCTCGGTTTCATTTTTATGGATAATCACGATGAAAAAATCGGTTATAGCTGCAGGCATTATTGTTGCGTTAGGCGTGGTCTGGACAGGTGCTTCCTGGTTTACCGGGAAACAGCTGGAAACCCGCATGGCGGAGATGGTGGCTCAGGCAAATAGCGAAATCAAAAAATCCGGTCTCGAACTGAGCTATCAGGACTATCAGCGCGGCGTGTTCTCGAGCCATCTGCAGCTGGTGGTTAAGCCGCTGGCTGGCACCGACAGCCCGTGGCTCAAGCCGGGCGAGAGCATGATCCTGAACGAAGAGGTCGATCATGGTCCGTTCCCGCTGACCCAGCTGAAAACCTTCAACCTGATCCCGTCGATGGCCTCGGTTAAAACCACGCTGGTAAACAACGAAGCCGCCAAGCCGCTGTACGATCTGGCAAAGAATGAATCCCCGTTCGTGGTGGACACCCGCATCAGCTATGCCGGTGACACCCGCTCCGATATCGCCCTGAAACCGCTGAGCTACGAGAGCGGCGACGAGAAAGTGGCATTCAGCGGCGGTAACTTCCAGCTGGATGCGGATCGCGAAGGCAATGTCTTCTCCCTGAAGGGCGAAGCGGCCAGCGGTCTGGTTAACGCGGTGAACGAGTACAATCAGAAGGTCCAGCTGACCTTTAATAATCTGAAAGCCGAGGGCGACAGCCACCTGACCAGCTTTGACGAGCGCATTGGCGACCAGAAGATCGCCCTGGATAAGCTGGCAATCGCCATTGAAGGCAAAGAGATGGCGGTGCTGGAGGGGATGGATCTCAACGGTAAATCCGAGGTCTCGCAGGATGGCAAGAGCATCAACAGCCAGCTGGATTACACCCTCAAGAGCCTGAAAGTGCAGAATCAGGATCTGGGCAACGGCAAGCTGACGCTGAAAGTCGGCAATATCGACGGTCAGGCCTGGCACCAGTTTAGCGAGAAATACCGCGCTGACAGCCAGGCGCTGCTGGCCGACAAAGCGCTGATGACCAACAACCCGGCGCTCTACCAGCAGAAAGCGATGGATGCCTTCTTCGGCAATCTGCCGATCCTGCTGAAAGGCGAACCGGTGGTGACCATTGCCCCGCTGAGCTGGAAAAACAGCAAAGGCGAGACCAACTTCAATCTGTCGCTGTTCCTGAAGGATCCGGCCACCGCCACGGGTGAATCGCAGACCCTGTCCCAGGAAGTGGATCGCAGCGTGAAGTCCCTCGAAAGCAAGCTGACCATCCCGATGGACATGGCAACCGAGCTGATGACCCAGGTGGCGAAGCTCGAAGGCTACAACGACGAAGACGCGGGCAAGCTGGCCAGCCAGCAGGTGAAAGGCCTGGCGGCGATGGGTCAGATGTTCCGCATCACCACCCTGGAAGACAATGTGATTGGCGCCAGCCTGCAGTACGCGAACGGCCAGGTGACCCTTAACGGGCAGAAAATGCCGCTGGAAGAGTTTGTTGGGATGTTTGGCGTGCCTACGCTGGGGATGCCAGAACCGGCAGTTCCGGCTGAGCCAGCCGTCCCGGCAGATCCTGCGGTACCGGTCGTGCCACAGCAGTAATAAACGAAACCCCTCTTCGAGGGGTTTTTTATTGCCGGGCCGACATCCGCTGTAGGCCCGCGCATGCGCAGTGCCGCCGGGTGCTAACGCCCTGCCACCAGCCTTGCCGAGACAATTTGATGCCCCGCCGCTACATCGCTGCGTTCAATCCGCTGCATGATGCGGTCGGCCAGGGTATAGCCCATCTCGCGGGCGGGCGTCGTGACCCAGGCAATCGGCAGATCGTCGAGCGCGTTTTCCGGCACATCGGCGAACGCCCCCAGTGCGACCTGATGATCGAAGAAAGCATCGACGCCAACCTCCCCGCTCTGGCGTCCGGCCCGCATCAGGCCAAACCACGCCCCCATTGCAATCGCCTCGTTATAGCAGATCACCGCGCTGATGGTCGGGTTGTGGCGCAGCAGCGCCCCGATGGCTTCGGCGGCTTTTTTCTGGCTGGTGTCGCACTCGACCACCCATTCGCTGTGGAACGGCAGGCCGTATTTCAGCAGCGTGGCGCAATAGCCCCCCACCCGCTCCGCCCGGGTCAGGGAAGCGCTGTTGCCCCCCAGCCAGGCGATACGCTGGTGACCCCGACGAATAAGATGTTCGGTCAGCATTTGTGCAGCCTGCATATTATCCGGGCGCAGCGTGTCGGCTTCGTCCAGATAGCTGGCGCGGGAGGCAAACACCAGCGGAACCCCTTTTTGCGCCGCGCGCTCGCACAGTTCATTGCTCAGACCGGAGGCACCGGCAACGATCACCCCGTCGACGCCCTGAGACAACAGCATGTCGAGACGCTGAAGCAGCTGATCGGCTTCACGCCCGCCGTGGAGTAAAAACACCATTCGGCCCTGGGCCTCCAGCGCCTCCGTCAGGCCGGCGGTGAGCTCGGCATAAAACGGCGAGGTCAGGTCGCGCACGATCAGGCCAATCACCCCACTTTGCCCACCGCGCAGCGCCGAGGCCTGGCGATTGCGCACAAAGCCCAGCTGCTCAACGGCGTCGTTGACTCGCTGACCGGTGGCGGAAGAGATCCGCCCTTTCCCGCTCAACACCAGTGACACGGTACTGACGGACACGCCAGCCGCCAGTGCGACATCGTTGATGGTGATTTTTTTCGCTACAGCCATGTGTCGGCGTGACTCCCTGATAATGAGATCGGTAAAACGTTTTATCAATACGTTCTCTTTATACTCTCTGCCAAAGCCTGAGAATGTGATTTAGCGCGCACTAAACTTTGATAAAACGTTTTATCTTCTCGCAGCACTGAGGCAGGTAAACTTATTTTAACATTCAAGGAGTCGTTTTATGACGGCGAAAGCAGCACAAAAAATATCGCTATGGGAGTTTTTCCAGTCGCTGGGTAAGACCTTTATGCTGCCCGTAGCGCTGCTCTCCTTCTGCGGGATCATGCTCGGGATCGGCAGTTCACTGAGCAGCAACGATGTCGTTACCCTGATCCCGATGCTGGGCAACCCTGTGCTGCAGGCGATTTTCGTCTGGATGAGCAAAGTCGGCTCCTTTGCTTTTAGCTTCCTGCCGGTCATGTTCTGTATCGCTATCCCGCTGGGGCTGGCACGCGAGAACAAAGGCGTGGCGGCATTTGCCGGTTTCGTTGGCTACGCGGTGATGAACCTGGCCGTCAATTTCTGGCTGACGGCGAAAGGTATTCTGCCGACCACCGATACGGCAGTGCTGAAAGCCAACAATATTCAGAGCGTGCTGGGGATCCAGTCAATTGATACCGGTATTCTGGGCGCGGTGATCGCGGGCGTCATCATCTGGATGCTGCACGAGCGTTTTCACAATATCCGCCTGCCGGACGCGCTGGCCTTCTTTGGCGGCACCCGCTTTGTGCCAATCATCACCACAGTGGCGATGGGCCTGTTCGGTCTGGTGATCCCGCTGGTGTGGCCTGTCTTCGCAATGGGCATTACCGGTATTGGCAATATCATCAACAGCGCCGGTGATTTTGGCCCGATGATTTTTGGTACCGGCGAACGTCTGCTGCTGCCTTTTGGCCTGCAGCACATTCTGGTGGCGCTGATCCGCTTTACCGAAGCCGGTGGCACCATGGACGTCTGCGGCAATAACGTCAGCGGTGCGCTGACCATCTTCCAGGCGCAGCTGAGCTGCCCGACCACCCACGGTTTCTCGGAGAGCGCGACCCGCTTCCTGTCGCAGGGTAAAATGCCGGCCTTCCTCGGCGGCTTGCCGGGTGCGGCGCTGGCGATGTATCACTGCGCGCGTCCTGAAAATCGGCATAAAATTAAAGGCCTGCTGATTTCCGGGGTGATCGCCTGCGTCGTCGGCGGTACCACCGAACCGATCGAATTCCTGTTCCTGTTCGTCGCTCCGGTGCTGTATCTGATCCATGCCCTGCTGACCGGTCTGGGCTTTACCACCATGGCGGTGCTGGGTGTGACCATTGGTAATACCGACGGCAACGTGATCGACTTTGTGGTGTTCGGTATCCTGCACGGTCTGTCGACCAAATGGTATCTGGTGCCGGTCGTCGCCGGGATCTGGTTTGCGGTGTACTACACCATCTTCCGCTTCGCCATCACCCGCTTTAATCTCAAAACACCGGGCCGTGATATCGAGAGTGCGGCCAGCGTGGAACAAGCCGTGGCGGGCGTCACCGGAAAATCGGGCTACAACACTCCGGCGATTCTGGCGGCCCTCGGCGGCGCGGATAACATCACGACGCTGGATAACTGCATCACCCGCCTGCGCCTGTCGGTGAAGGAGATGTCGAAGGTCGACACCGCTGCGCTGAAAGCCAACCGCGCCATCGGTGTGGTCCAGCTTAACCAGCATAATTTACAGGTGGTAATTGGCCCGCAGGTCCAGTCGGTGAAAGATGAACTCGCCACCCTGATGCGCACCGTAGAAGCCTGACGTCACGCCCCCTTAGCCGAAGGGGGCGTTTATTTAAAGGACGAGAAGATGTTCGATTTTTCAACCGTCGTGGATCGCCACGGCACCTGGTGCACCCAGTGGGATTACGTCGCCGACCGTTTCGGCGCATCCGACCTGCTGCCTTTCACCATCTCCGATATGGATTTTGCCACCGCCCCCTGCATTACCGATGCCCTGCACCAGCGCCTTGATCATGGGGTGTTTGGCTACAGCCGTTGGAAAAACGACGAGTTTCTGGCGGCGGTCGCCCACTGGTTCCAGCAGCGTTTTGCCTGCCCGATTGACACCGACGCATTAGTGTATGGCCCGTCGGTCATCTATATGGTTTCTGAGCTGATCCGCCAGTGGTCAAACCCGGGCGATGGCGTGGTGGTGCATACTCCCGCCTATGACGCGTTCTATAAAGCCATCGAAGGCAATCAGCGCCAGGTGGTGGGCGTGGCGCTGGAGAAAGACGCCGCAGGCTGGCAGTGCAATATGAACGAGCTTGAAGCGGTGCTTGCCCAGCCGCAAAACCGCATTCTGCTGCTGTGCAGTCCGCAGAACCCGACCGGCAAGGTCTGGACCCGCGACGAACTGACCACCATGGCCGCGCTGTGCGAACGTCATAACGTGAAGGTCATCAGCGATGAAATTCATATGGATATGGTGTGGGACGAGCACCAGCATATCCCGTGGAGCGCGGTGGCGCGCGGCAGCTGGGCGCTGGTCACCTCCGGCTCCAAAAGCTTTAACATCCCCGCCCTCACCGGCGCATATGGACTGATCAGCGATGCGCCCAGCCGCGGTGCGTACCTGCAGGCGCTGAAAAACCGGGATGGCCTGTCATCGCCCTCGGTGCTGGCGCTGGTCGCCCATATTGCCGCCTACCGCCAGGGCGAGCCGTGGCTGGATGCATTGCGTCATTATCTGGAAGCCAATTTACGCTATGTCGCCGACACGTTGAATGCCGCGTTTCCCGCGCTCAACTGGCAGCCGCCGCAGGCCTCTTATCTGGCGTGGATTGACCTGCGCCCGCTCAATCTTGACGACAATGCCCTGCAGAAGGCACTGATCGAGCAGCAAAAAGTGGCGATCATGCCGGGATACACGTACGGCGCGGAGGGCGCAGGTTTTGTGCGACTCAATGCCGGATGCCCGCGCAGCAAGCTTGAGCAAGGGGTACAGCGGCTGATTGCCGGGATCCGCTCGTTGGGTTAAAACGCTTGCGCAACGGAATATTCCCTTGCGCAAATAGCTTTTTACCCCGTTTTATTTTTATAATGGGCCGCACTACTTTAACTATAAGAGTGCGACCATGATTGATTCCCGCCTGCCGTTAACTGACATTCACCGCCATCTTGATGGCAACATTCGTGCCCAGACCATTCTCGACCTCGGGCATCAGTATAATTTGACCCTGCCCGCCCAGACGCTCGAAACCTTAATCCCGCACGTTCAGGTCACCGAAAACCAACCGGATCTGGTCAGCTTCCTGAGCAAGCTCGACTGGGGCGTTAAGATGCTGGCCTCGCTGGATGCCTGCCGTCGCGTGGCGTACGAGAACATCGAAGACGCTGCCCGCAATGGCCTGCACTACGTTGAGCTGCGTTTCTCGCCGGGCTATATGGCGATGACCCACCAGCTGCCGGTCGAGGGTGTGGTTGAAGCGGTAATTGCGGGTGTGCGCGAAGGTTGCAAAGCTTTTAATGTTGAAGCGCGTCTGATTGGCATCATGAGCCGTACCTTTGGCGAAGCGGCGTGCCTGCAGGAGCTGGAAGCGCTGCTGGCGCACCGGGATCACATCACCGCCGTTGACCTGGCGGGTGATGAGCTGGGCTTCCCGGGCAGCTTGTTCCTCTCCCACTTTAACCGCGCTCGCGACGCAGGCTGGCACGTCACCGTGCATGCCGGTGAAGCCGCAGGGCCGGAGAGCATCTGGCAGGCGATCCGTGAGCTGGGCGCCGAGCGTATTGGTCATGGGGTAAAAGCGGTGGAAGACAGAGCCCTGATGGATTTCCTGGCCGAGCAGCGCATCGGGATTGAATCCTGCCTGACATCCAATATCCAGACCAGCACCGTCGCCACGCTGGCGCAGCATCCGCTGAAAACCTTTCTTGAGCATGGGGTTCTGGCCTCGCTGAACACCGACGATCCGGCAGTTCAGGGCGTGGACATTATTCATGAATACACGGTGGCTGCGGCGCTGGCCGGGCTGAGCCGGGAGCAGATCCGCCAGGCACAGATCAACGGCCTGGAGATGGCCTTTTTAACGCCTGCCGAGAAACAAGCGCTGCGCGATAAGGTTGCGCAGGGATAAAAAAAAGCCCGGCATCGCGCCGGGCTGATGGCATTACGCCAGACAGAGCGTCGCGCGATGTTTGGCGGATTCAATCCCCAGCTCGATCAGCTCCATAATCTGAATCGCCTGACTTGCCGGAACCGGGTTTTCACCGTCACCGTTCAGCGCATCGCGGATGCCCGCATAGTACGCCGGATAATTGCCCGGCAGCGTCAGCCAGCTCTCTTCCACACGCTCTTCACCTTCAACGCGGGTCAGGACGCCGTCACGCATGTCGTAGCCCCAGTCTTCCTGCGGCAAACGCTCGCCATTTTTCAGACGATCTTCCTGCGGGTCGAGACCGTATTTCACATAGCTGCCGCGTGTTCCGTGAACGATATAGCGCGCCGACTCTGCCGCCGCCAGCATGGTGCCGTGCAGCACGACGCGACGCTGCGGATAGCTTAGCACCGCATGGAAATAATCCGTGGCCTGCGAGCCAGGGCGCAGCTGGGCCAGATCGACGGTCAGGCTGACCGGCAGGCCAAACAGATTGACGGCCTGATCGAGAAGATGCGGGGCCAGATCGTACCAGATACCGCTCCCCGGGCCTGCCTGCTCGCGCCAGCGGTTACGCACCTGCGGACGGAAGCGGTCAAAATGAGACTCAAAGAAGGCCACTTCGCCGAGCGAACCGTCGGCAATCAGCGCCTTCACGGTCAGGAAATCACTGTCCCAGCGACGGTTGTGGAACACGGACAGCAGCTTGCCGAGGCTTTTCGCCAGCGCATCCAGCTCGCGCGCTTGTGACAGTGTCACCGTAAAGGGCTTATCGACGACGACGTGCTTACCCGCTTCCAGCGCCGCTTTTGCCAGCGGGAAGTGGGTATCGTTCGGCGTCGGGATCACAATCAAATCGATATTCGGATCGTTAAACAGGTGCTTAGGCTCAGAAACCACCGGGACCGTCGGCCAGTCGGCATGAACCTTCGTCGCGTCGCTGCTGGACACCGCCGCCAGCGCCATCCCCGGGGTGCCGGCAATCAGCGGCGCATGAAACGTTTTACTCGCGTAGCCATAACCAATTAATCCAACACGGATTTTGTCACTCATGTCGTCGCCTCTCGTCTGTTTACACGTTTATTCCACACGATCTCTTCATACGTCACAATAGTTTAATCTGGGGTATGTCGGGGAAATACAACACTTGCAATCAGTAATTTCTAATTAACATTTATAACTTGCTGAATAAAATAATAAAACACCCCCGCAAACCGCTTGCCGCATGGCCTGGTGCACTGTAAAATTCTCAACCTGTATTTATGGACAAATCAAATTTACGAATCATGACGACAATTATTAATCGAATTATTGAGTTAGCAGGGTGGATTGTTCTGGGGGTGTCGGTGGTACTGCTGGGCATCGCCAGCCAGATTGATAACTATCAGCCGCCAGAGCCGGTTAACAGTGTGATGCAACATACCCCCCCTAATAACCACAGCTGATGGCCGTT
>Ga0308165_1003666_pt1 | contig 16208 bp, 20 predicted proteins | sample PhyWR2_FD_201032 | JGI IMG/M metagenome (GOLD analysis project Ga0308165, IMG submission 201032) | Phyllosphere microbial communities from UC Gill Tract Community Farm, Albany, California, United States - DLSLW.R2 | ecosystem: Host-associated > Plants > Phyllosphere > Unclassified | place: USA...
AGTAGTGCAGCTCTTTGATCGCCGCCCACACGGCGTTGCGGGTTTCTTCCGCCACGAAACGGGTTTTGTTAATTACATGTGACACTGTTGTAGTGGAAACGTTTGCGCGCTTCGCTACATCTTTAATTGTTGCCATTACTTCTCACTCCAGACCTTGACCTGATCGTCTGATTATCGATACGTAAACGTTTGCCTATACACACCCTGAATACAATTTTCAACATTGCATCACGTCGGGAAAACGACACAGAACGACAGGAAGGGGTCAATGGCCGATACGCTTTCAAATTAGCGTGGGATTTTGTCCGATCTTGCGGCAAAGGGGAAGAGCAAAAATGTGCATCACCCTAAAACATGGAAGATTTTTGCGCTATATTGTGCAAAAATGAGCAAGCTCACTTTTCATGTGGGGATAACTGGGGGGAAAAATTGATGGATACAGATTTAAAGTTTTCGCTGACGACAACGATTATTGTCCTGGGTCTCATCGTGGCCGCCGGCCTGACAGCGGTGCTGCACTGATTTATCCGGGGGAGAGGCCTCTTTCCCCCGACATCCCGCCATTATTATCAATTTCGCAAAAATCTTTTGCCATTTCGTTTACTTTTGTTTTTTTGTGATTGATGTCATGCTTTTGACTTCTGATGAGATACCGTCGCCGATGACGGTCTGCTGGAGTCATTGAATGAAAATCAACTTTCCCTTGTTAGCGCTGGCGATAGGCGCGTTTGGTATTGGCACCACGGAGTTTTCCCCGATGGGGCTGCTGCCGGTAATTGCCAAAGGCGTCGACGTGTCAATTCCGGCGGCGGGAATGCTGATCAGCGCTTATGCGATCGGCGTGATGGTCGGGGCGCCGCTGATGACTTTGCTGCTCTCTCATCGCGCGCGCAGAAATGCGCTGATTTTTCTGATGGCGATCTTTACGCTGGGTAACGTCCTCTCCTCAATGGCGCCGGATTACACCACGCTGCTGATTTCGCGCATTATCACCAGCCTTAACCACGGCGCTTTCTTCGGCCTCGGTTCGGTGGTGGCGGCGAGCGTGGTGCCAAAACACAAACAGGCCAGTGCGGTGGCGACCATGTTCATGGGGTTAACCATCGCTAACATTGGCGGCGTTCCGGCGGCGACATGGCTTGGCGAGACCATCGGCTGGCGGATGTCGTTCCTCGCGACGGCAGGTCTGGGGCTGGTGGCGATGGTCAGCCTGTGGTTTTCGTTGCCCAAAGGCAGCGCTGGCGAGCGTCCGAACGTAAAGCAGGAGCTCTCCGTGCTGGTTCGTCCGCAGGTGCTCTCCGCATTGCTGACCACCGTGCTGGGGGCCGGCGCGATGTTTACCCTCTATACCTATATTTCACCGGTGCTGCACACCATTACGCACGCCTCGCCGCTGTTCGTCACCGCCATGCTGGTGTTGATTGGCGTCGGCTTTTCGCTGGGTAACTACCTCGGCGGTAAATTCGCCGACCGTTCCGTCTCCGGGACGCTGAAGGGGTTTCTGCTGCTGCTGATGGTCATCATGCTGGCGATTCCGCTGCTGGCGCAGACGCAGCTGGGGGCTGCAATCAGTATGGTGGTCTGGGGGGCGGCGACCTTCGCCGTGGTTCCACCGCTGCAAATGCGGGTGATGCGGGTGGCTCATGAAGCGCCGGGGCTCTCTTCGTCGGTCAATATCGGGGCCTTTAACCTCGGCAATGCGCTGGGGGCGGCAGCCGGTGGCGCGGTGATTTCCGGCGGACTGGGCTATGCCTTTGTGCCGGTGATGGGGGCGATAATTGCCGGTGTGGCGCTGCTGCTGGTGCTGTTCGGCGGGCGTTCGCAGCCGGAAGAGGCGTTGGTCGGACAGTAGTCGGTGTATTCGCAGAAGGGTTTCCCCTTCTGCGTTAGCGTTTTAGGCCGCCAGGTTGGCCGCCACAAACTTCCAGTTTACCAGCGCCCAGAAGTGCGCCAGATAGTCAGGACGGGCGTTGCGGTAGTCGATGTAATAGGCATGTTCCCAGACATCCACGGTCAGCAGCGGTTTGGCGTCGCCGGTCAGCGGCGTGCCAGCGTTGCTGGTGGAGACAATGCTCAGGCTGCCATCGCTATTTTTAACCAGCCATGTCCAGCCTGCACCAAAGTTCTTCGCTGCCGCGTCGGTAAACTTCGCTTTGAACTCTGCGAAGCTGCCGAAGGATTGATTGATGGCGGCTGCCAGCTCACCTTCCGGCTCGCCGCCCGCATTCGGCGCGAGGCAGTTCCAGTAGAAAGTATGGTTCCAGACCTGGGCCGCATTGTTAAAGATGCCGCCTTCAGAAGAGCGGACGATCGCTTCTAAAGATTGACCTTCAAACGCGGTGCCTTTGATCAGGTTGTTGAGGTTGGTGACATAGGCCTGGTGATGTTTGCCGTAGTGGTATTCCAGGGTTTCTGCGGAAATGTGCGGCGCCAGGGCGTCTTTTGCATACGGTAATGCAGGTAATTCAAACGACATTGTTACTCTCCTTATAACTTCTTGTTTTCTAGCTCACATTCAAAGGATGTTTGACCATCCACAACAGCATGTACTGTCCCTCGCCGGGGCGAGTGCAACAGGTTTTTATTGTGATCGGAATGCTAACACTTGCAGAAGGGAGTTAAAAGCCTTGCAATGATAAAGGGTATATTTAACAAATGTACCTGGTTAAGCCTTCGCCGGAGCGCAAGGCAGCGCATTTCAGCAGAGCCGGTTGATCGCTGTTGCTGTTGAAATATAAAGTGATTACTGAAAAATCCATTTTGCAGAGGTCTGTTTTGTCTAACATAGTCTATCGCCAGGCGACCCTGGCCGACGTCGAACGCTGTTTTGAAATTGAAACGAGCGCGTATGAAGGGGATGAGGCGGCTACCCGTGAAAAGATTGCCACCCGAATCCAGCAGTACCCGGAAGGATTTCTTTGCATGGAACGGCAAGGAGAGGTTATTGGCTTTATTAACTCAGGGTGCGCGTGGGAAGTCGTTATGTCGGATGAAGCCTTCAAGGAGCTGGTCGGGCACGATCCCCGCGCGCCGAATGTAGTGATTATGTCTGTAGTCATTGCGCCTGAACACCAGGGAAAAGGGTATTCGACCGCCCTGATGGAGCGATTTATCCGGCAGATGGCACAGGCGCAGAAGAGCGCCATTCACCTGATGTGCAAAGACCGACACGTGGCCCTGTATGAGCGGTTTGGTTTTCGCTACGAGCGGCCTTCGGCCTCGGATCATGGCGGGATGTCCTGGCATGAGATGAGCATGGCGTTATAGCCGGGGAATTGACCTGCCGCAGGTGCGGCAGGTCAGGTTCAGCGAATGGTTTTGGGGGTCATCACCCGGCGTGCGCCGACATAGTGGCGAATCCAGTAATCTTCGCTTAATGAGGTGATCTGAATATCGCGGCCGGTACGCGGCGACTGAATAAACTTGCCGTTGCCAACGTAAACGCCGACGTGATCGGCGGTGCCGCGCCCACGGGTGCGGAAGAAGACCAGATCGCCGCTCTGCAGCTCGCCGCGATCGACCGGACGGGCATCGCGCAGGTGATACATCTCATTGGCGGTGCGCGGAATGCGGATTTTTACCAGATCCTTATAGGCGTAGTAGACCAGCCCACTGCAGTCAAAACCAGTACGCGGCGAGGTTCCGCCCCAGCGATACGGTTTGCCAATCTGATCCATTAACTTCGACATCGCGGTGCTTTGCGCTTTCTGCACGCGGGCTTTGTGCGCATCCGCCAGCGTCAGCGGCGGTTCTTCCGCGATTGTTTTACAACGTTTTTTATAGCCTTTACGGACGACGCATTTGCTCTGCATGCTGGCCATGACCGGAGCCGGTTCGGCGGCCGGCGCGATCGTTTTCGCACACTGCTTTTTATACCCTTTACGCAAAACGCATTTTTTGCTGCCGGCGGCCTGACGGTTCAGCGCCGTCTGGCTGGATGCGGTGGTGCGAGTGGGGTGTCTGGTGCGGGTGGCCGTTGAGGCTTTCTTGCTGGCGGTTTTGGTTGTGGACTTCGTTTTCTGAGCGGTGGCTTTTTTCTTACGTTCTGTTGTGCCTTTCGCCGCGTGCGCTTTTGGCGTGGCGGAGGTGTGCGTATGCCCTGAAGCATGCGCCAGTGGTGTAAATGAGATAGATGTAAACAGTAATGCACAGAGCGAAATCGCGATTTTGTTTAGCCGCGCCACTGAGCAATCCCCTGATTAATGACAGATATGTACCCATACCTGACGGTGAATGACAAAACCCAACGATTCTAAAGCATAAAAACCCGGAAAGTTAATACTCTTTTGTATCTAAAGTGTCGTTTGATTAACAATTGCAAAAAATTATCTCAGACATTAACCACCTTGTACGCGAAATGTACAGCGATACCGCTTTTCGGTGGCCAAAATGATATTTTTAAGGCAACTTCTGACCACAGAAGATAAAATATAATGAGTGAAAAAAATGTTATTATCTGTCCTGCGTTCAGGACGCTACAATGACAAATTACTGCCGTATAGAAGTTAAGGAAGCATGACAATGAGCACGACTGTAGAAAAAATCCAACGTCAAATCGCTGAAAACCCGATCCTGCTGTACATGAAAGGGTCTCCGAAACTGCCAAGCTGCGGTTTTTCCGCTCAGGCTGTGCAGGCGCTGTCTGCATGCGGCGAGCGTTTTGCCTACGTTGACATCCTGCAGAACCCGGATATCCGCGCGGAACTGCCGAAATATGCGAACTGGCCGACCTTCCCGCAGCTGTGGGTTGATGGCGAGCTGGTTGGCGGTTGCGACATCGTGATTGAAATGTATCAGCGCGGCGAACTGCAGCAGCTGATCAAAGAAACGGCGGCAAAGTACAAGACCGACGAGCCGAAAGCTGAATAAGTCTGCTGCCAGTAAAAAAGCGACTTCCTGTGAAGTCGCTTTTTTTTGTCTCTTACTCTTGTCCGGCAAGCGGTAACGGCCAGCCGCCAAGACGTTTCCAGCGGTTGACGATTTCGCAAAACAGCTGCGCCGTCTGCTCGGTGTCGTACAGCGCAGAGTGCGCCTTGGTGCCATCAAACGCCATACCGGCGGCCAGGCAGGCTTTGGACAGCACCGTCTGACCGAGGGCCAGTCCACTCAGCGCCGCGGTATCAAACGTCACGAACGGGTGAAACGGATTACGTTTGAGTCCGGCGCGTTCGGCGGCGGCCATCGTAAAGGTGAGATCGAAGGTCGCGTTGTGCGCCACCATGATGGCACGATTACAATCGTGCTCCTTAATGCCCTTGCGGACCATTTTAAAAATGGCGTGCAGGGCGTCGTATTCGCGCACCGCGCCGCGCTCGGGGTCGTTCGGATTGATGCCGTTAAAGGCCAGCGCTTCAGGCTGCAGATTGGCGCCTTCGAAAGGTTCAACATGAAAATGCAATGTCTCGTCCGGCATTAACCAGCCTTGCTCATCCATTTTCAACGTAATGGCGGCGATCTCAAGCAGGGCGTCGGTTTTAGCATTAAACCCGGCGGTTTCTACATCAATTACCACGGGGTAGAAACCACGAAAACGGTCGCACAGACCATTAAGTTGAACGTTCTCGGACATCTGATTCTCTTAACTGGAAAAAAGTAGCGCGCATTATGGCAAATTTTGCCGCGCCTTGCAGCAGGAAGGGGAAAAACAGCGGGCGCCGATAAGCGCCCGGAGCAGGTTAGTTGCCAAGACCTTTGCCGGCATCTTTCTCTTCAATCAGCTCGATTTTGTAACCGTCCGGATCTTCAACGAAAGCGATCACCGTGGTGCCGCCTTTCACCGGACCGGCTTCGCGGGTGACGTTGCCGCCGTTCTGGCGAATACGCTCGCAGGCTTCGGCGGCGTTATCCACGCTCAGCGCGATATGACCGTAAGCGCTGCCGAGGTCGTATTTGTCAACGCCCCAGTTGTAAGTCAGCTCGATAACCGCCGTATCGCTCTCCTCGCCGTAGCCGACGAAGGCCAGCGAGTATTTGTACTCGGTATTTTCGCTGGTGCGCAGCAGCTTCATGCCCAGCACGTTGGTGTAAAACTCGATAGAACGTTGCAGGTCGCCAACGCGCAGCATGGTGTGAAGTAAGCGCATAGTTTTTATACTCCTTGTTTACAGCCCCTTAGCAGAGACCGTATGTGCAATTGTCTGAATAGCGTAACAAAACGGACAAGGCGTTTCATACCCCTGAGCACTATATCGTAAAAAGGCCGCCATTTCAGGCGGCCCTTACGCCGATCTTTCTTATCGCATCCGCGGACGGCGTGAGTGCGTCCAGGACGTGCAGTCAGATGCGACAGAATACGAGTATAGCGGCTAAACGTCGCCATACCCGGCCGGATTATAACGTCGGGTAGTCGGTATAGCCTTCCGCACCGCCGCCGTAGAAGCTTTCAGGGCGCTGCGGGTTCAGCGCGGCCTTGTGCTGCAGACGTGCGACCAGATCGGGGTTGGCGATATAGTCACGACCGAAGGCGACCGCATCAATTAAGCCTTTGCCGATCAGATCGTTGGCTTTTTCTACCGTATAGGCGCCGGCGCCGATAATCGCACCCGGGAAGCGATCGCGCACTTTTTGGCGGAATGCGTCGCTGTACGGCTGGCCGCCGGCCCAGTCCGGCTCGGACATGTGCAGATAGGCAATGCCGCGTTTGGCGAGTTCTTCAATCAGATACAGCGCATCGGCTTCTTCGTTCGGGCCATTATCGACATTCTGGAAACTGCCGATTGGCGACACGCGGATCCCGATACGATCGGCGCTCCACTCTTTGCTGACGGCATCGACAACTTCCAGTACCAGACGCGCGCGGTTTTCAACGCTGCCGCCGTATTGATCGGTACGGTGGTTGGAAGAAGGAGACAGGAACTGATGCAGCAGGTAGCCATGCGCAGAGTGCAGCTCTACAAGGTCAAAGCCGGCATCGCGGGCATTGCCGACCGCCTGGCGGAAATCATCGACGATCCCCGGGATTTCATCGAGCTCCAGCGCACGCGGCATGGAGGTGTCGACGCGAATAGCGTGGCCATGCTCATCGCGCAGGGAGGTTCGGGTGCCCGCGCTGATAGCAGAAGGCGCAACCGGCGCTTCGCCGCCGGGCTGCAGGGAGTTGTGGGAAATACGACCGGTATGCCACAGCTGCACGGCGATACGGCCATGTTCAGCGTGAACCCCGGCGGTAATTTTCTGCCATGCCGCGATCTGTTCCGGGCTGTGCAGACCAGGCGCGCCGGCGTAGCCTTTCGCCTGGGCGGAAATCTGCGTGGCTTCGGAGATGATCAGTCCGGAGCTGGCACGTTGACGATAGTACTCTGCCATTAACGGCGTCGGGATATCGCCGGGTTCGATACTGCGCAGACGCGTCAGCGGAGCCATAAATACGCGGTTAGGTACAGTTATTGCACCGACTTTCAGTGGAGAAAACAGTTTTGATTCGGACATAATGACTCCTGAGTAGACCGGTCGTCTTGTAATTCGTTAAATAAAAACGCCTGTTAAACGCCAGGCGCTGCAATAATCTGTTTGGCATGGGCAAGGGCGCTTTCCAGCGGCATTGCGCTGCGGGTAATCTTGGCCTGCAAATTGGCCCCCAGCCACAGGGAGTAAAGCACCTGGGAGAGGGTAAAGGCATCGCCGTCAAATGTCAGGCTCCCTTCCTGGCGACCCTTTTCCAGCGCTTCGCCCAGTAAAGCAATAATCTGGCTGGCGCCTTTGTTCATCTCTTCACGCATGGATTCAGACAAATCGCACACTTCAGCGGAGAGCTTGACCGTCAGGCAACCGCTGATAATACCCTGCTGGCAAAACTGCGTCAGGGTGTGCTGGTAGTAAGCCAGCAGGCGGTCGCGATAGGTTCCTTCGCCGTGAGCAAAATGGTCAACCAGGCGGCGGATATAGCCAGCATAGTGATATTCAAGCAGCGCGACGCCGTAAGCTTCTTTAGAGCGAAAATAGTGGTAGAAAGAGCCTTTCGGCACTTCCGCTATTTTCAGCAGCTCGCTCAGGCCCATTCCGGTAAAACCGCGGTGCATGCACAGCTGTTCACCGGTCAGCAGAATATGTTCGCGGGTATCGTATTCACAATGTTTGTTCATGGCGCTCACTGTAATAGACCGATTGGTCTAATGCAAGCAAAAAAATGTCGCCTGGGGCAGAGGCTGAACAACAAAAGTTGCGAAGCAGAGTTGAAACGTCTTCAATAAAAGACACAGAGAAGTCGCCGGAGGCGTGGAGTGGCAGAGCAGCTGGAGTTTTTCCCGGTACAGAGTCCATGCCGGGGAATTTGTCAGTCGGACGAACGTGGATTTTGTCGCGGTTGCTTTCGTAGTCGCGAAGAGCGTTTTCACTGGCAAACAATGAGTGATGTCCAGAAGCAAGACGTGCTGCGCCTGTGCCGGCAGCGTCTGTTGCGCAAATTACGCGCGAATAAACCGCAGGCCGAGGAAGAACCACAGCAGCCTTCACTGTTTTAATGGCAAAATTGCGTATACTCAACACACTTTTTTGTTGAGGACGTTGTTATGGTTCAGCGTATTGCTATGGCCCCACAGGGGCCGGAATTCTCGCGTTTTGTGATGGGCTACTGGCGTTTGATGGACTGGAATATGTCCGTGAACGAGCGGGTCAGCTTTATTGAGCAGCACCTGGATCTGGGCGTGACTACGGTTGATCACGCAGATATTTACGGTGATTATCAGTGCGAAGCGGCCTTTGGTGAGGCGCTGAAGCAGGCTCCGCATCTGCGTAGCCGCATGGAAATCGTCAGCAAGTGTGGGATTGCCACTAAAGCCCGCGCCGAAAACACCATCGGCCACTATATCACCGACCGCGATCATATCGTCTTAAGTGCCGAGCAGTCCTTGCGCAATCTGGCGACCGACCATCTTGATTTGCTGCTGATTCACCGCCCGGATCCGTTAATGAATGCGGATGAGGTGGCGGAGGCCTTTCTCGCACTGCATCACAGCGGCAAAGTTCGCCACTTTGGCGTCTCCAACTTTACGCCGGCGCAGTTTACGCTGCTGCAATCGCGTCTGCCGTTTACGCTGGCCACCAACCAGGTTGAAATCTCCCCGGTACACCAGCCGCTGCTGCTGGATGGTACGCTGGATCAGCTGCAGCAGCTGCGTATCCGGCCAATGGCCTGGTCATGTCTCGGCGGCGGGCGCTTGTTTAATGATGAAAGCTTCCAGCCGCTGCGTGATGAGCTGGCGCAAGTGGCTCAGGAGCTGAATGCTGAGAGCATTGAGCAGGTGGTTTATGCGTGGATCCTGCGTCTGCCGTCGCAGCCGTTGCCGATTATCGGCTCCGGTAAAATTGAGCGTGTGCGCTCTGCCGTGGTGGCCGAAAAACTGAATATGTCTCGTCAGCAGTGGTTCCGCATCCGCAAAGCCGCGTTGGGCTACGACGTACCATAATCCTCCCACCGCCTCCGCAATGGCCGTCTCTGGTTTACACTTATCAGGGACAGAGCCATTCTGGAGGTGTTATGCAACGATGTATCCTCGCCATATTGACTTTAGCGATCTCAGCGGGCGCGCAGGCGGCCAGCGAAAACGTGGATCTCAATCTTGTTACCCGCCAAAGCGTGGGCCAGGCCATTGGCAGCGTTAAAATCAGCGAGACCGCAAAGGGGCTGGAATTTACCCCAGATCTCAAAGCGCTACCGCCGGGTCGACATGGTTTTCACATTCATGCTAACGGTAGCTGCCAGCCGGCGATAAAAGAGGGTAAGGCCGTCGCTGCCGGTGCCGCCGGCGGACATTACGACCCGCAACAGACCGGGAAACATGAGGGGCCCGAGGGGCGCGGGCATCTGGGCGACCTGCCGGTACTGGTAGTCAACAGCGACGGGAAAGCCACCCGGCCGATGGTGGCGCCGCGGCTTAAAACGCTGGATGAGGTACGGGGAAAAGCCCTGATGGTCCACATTGGTGGCGACAATATGTCCGACAGTCCGCAGCCCCTTGGCGGAGGCGGCGAACGTTTTGCCTGCGGGGTGATTAAGTAGCTCTTTCGGTTATCGTCCCGACCTCAGGTGCCTGCTCAAGTTGAGACAGGGCGCAATACAGCCGCCAGATCACGGCGGCCAGCTCTTTTGCCGCCGGCTGGTGATGGTGGTTCAGGGTATCGCAAATTCGCTGTAGCTCCTGCAAGGTTGAGGCCAGAGGACGCTGCTGGACGCCGCGCTCGCTCATGACATCCCGGAGCAGACTGATGCATAAATCCCGCACCTGCGAGAGCGGGTCAGAGCGGGTTTCCCACTCGCGAAGCTGCCAGACCACGTGCGAACAGTTAAGCAGCACCACGCCCCAGCGCAGCAGCCAGCGGCGCGCGAGAGCATCCTGGCTGTTACTTAACTGACTGATGTGATGGTAGACCAGCGATTCAAACTCGTGCTCGCTATGCTGAGGGCGGCGGCTCAGCTGGTCGACAAAGTGACGGCGTAACGCCTTTATGTGCCGGCGGCTCTTGCGCGCATCGGAACCGGGACTGATCACCGCAAAAGCAAGCCAGGCAAAGCCAACGCCAATGATTTTTCCAAGATTGTCGTTGAGAAACGAGGCAAAGTCGTAGACCGGCGGGTTGGTCACCGAAATAAACGACCCCATGAACACAATCAATTGTCCCCAGAGACCCGCCAGCTTTGGCATCTGCAGTTTGAGCAGTTGCATGGTGGTGAGCAGCGGGAAAAGGAACAGCAGGAACTGCCACAGGTCGGTTATCTGCACCATCAGACCGAACTTCACCCCGAAGCTGAATAGCGACAGCAATATCAGCGTACGCATCAGCAGGCTCAGCGATTTGAACGGCGAAGGTGAGACTGAATAAAGCACGCAGCAAATCGCCGCCAGGGTGAGCGCGGCGGCGCAGGACTGCCATTGGGTGCTGATACCCCAGGCACCCACCGCAACCAGCGCACAGAAGGTTCTGATACCGTTCCACAACGCTTCGGCCTGATCGGTATGACGCGCTAACGCCGGGGCGGAAGGAACATTAAATTCGGCGATTACCGAGGCGTTTTCCACGCGGCGGAGCCAGCGACTGCTGTCCAGATACAGGCGGCAGAAATAGCGCAGGCGCTTCCAGAACGCGAGATGGCGATAGTCGGCATCGGCGGGAGGCGCCAGCGGGGCGATTATCCGTGCGACAGCGTAAAAATCGGCCCGTGGATTAGCCAGCGCGGTAAGCAGCGTTTCCAGCACTTCGCGGGTCTGCGCCGGCGCGGCCGGCCAGTTCACTAACATCCGGCGCAGGCTGGATATTACGCTAGTCAGCCGCAGCTGCTGGTGGAGTAAATAGTTCAGCAGCGGATTCTGACGGCGAAAACGGTAATGACTCCAGAAGGCCTGAATTCGCAGCAGGTTCATGGTCAGGATTTGCCCGATCACGCTTTCGTGGGCGGTACGAATGGCATCGGTGGTTTCCGGCACCCACAGCAGACTGGCGTGCTCAAGCAGACGAGCATGCATATTTTTCAATGCCGTCAGCAGCGCAGTGCCATCCGAGGTACTGGGCATGATCATCATCATCAGCCCGCCGCACAGGATACCGACGATAACCTCGCACACTCGCGACTGCGCGATAGTCCACAGCTCGTTGGCGTCGGTAATGTTGATAACCGGAAAGGCGATAATGGCGCAGGTATAGCCGGCGAGCTGGAAGGCGTAGGCTACGTTGTTGGTATACATCGCGCAGGCCCAGGTGCAGAGTGCAATCCACGCCGAAATGCTGAATAAAAATAGCCAGGGGTCGTTTAGCGTATGCCCGGCGAGCAGTAGCGCGGCGCAGGCGCCGAGCAGGCTTCCGGCAATACGCCCGAAGCTCTTACTGATCACGCCACCCACCGTCGGGAAGCTGACGACGGCGGCAGAGGTCATCGCCCAGTAAGGCTCATCAAGATCCAGCCAGTAGGCAATACTCAGCGCGAGACACATCGCAATGCCGTTACGCAGGGCATAGCGCCATTGCGGACGGCTGGCTTTAACCCAGGGAAGAGCACGCCATGACGAGACCTGCAGTTTCATCAGGGTTCGCCAATTGAGACGGTGCAGGTGGTCCCGGAAACCAGCGTCGTATCCGCAGGCAAACTGTTGAGTTCGATGCGCACCGGTACGCGCTGGGCCAGACGAACCCACGGGATATTCGGTTTAATATTGGCAACCAGGCTGTTCCCGCCTTCGACGCTTTGGTCGACGATGGCGCGACCGATACTGGATACGTGACCCTGTAACGTTTGTTTACTGCTGTACAACACTATCTGCGCATTATCGCCAGAGCGAATATGGCGCAGCTTAGTTTCTTCAAAATAACCAATGACATAAAACGAATTGCTATCGACAAGGGCGAAAACCGGGTGGCCTGCCGAGGCGTAGTCGCCCACGCGGGTCGTTAAGTTTGTCACCCAGCCATCTACCGGCGATTTCACGGCCGTCTGGCCAAGCTGCCATTGCGCGTGCTCCAGACTGGCCTGCGCCACGCCGACCACCGCTTTGGCGGCCTCAAGGTTGGTGGTGGCGGTGTCCAGCGCGGTATTGGCGCTTTCCAGATCTTCGGCGGAGATGGCCTCTTGCGAAAGATGACGACGACGACGGGCATCACTGGCCGCTTTCGTTTGCTCCGCTTTGGCTTTAGCCATTTCCGCTTGAGCTTTCGCGAGCTGCGCTTCGGCGTTGAGAGCGGCAATACGATAGGGGGTGTCATCGATCCTGAACAGAACGTCGCCGGCTTTGACCAGCTGGTTATCGCGCACGTTCAGCTGGAGGATGCTGCCAGAGACCTGCGGCGTAATGCTGACCTGTTCGGCGCGGACTTTGCCATCCCGGGTCCACGGCGATTGCGTGTAATAGTTCCAGACCAGCCAGGCGGCAATGATGGCGAGTGCGGCGACCAATAAGGTCGAGAGGTATTTGAGTTTTTTCATGTCGTGAACATTACCAGGCAGTCAGTAAAACCAGAGCCAGACACACAGAAAGTGCAAACAGGGACAGATCCATCAGCAAGGGATGCCAGATATCGCCGGCATACATCCAGTCTCGCAGCTGGCGGTGAATAACCAGCCAGATAAAAAATCCCAGCAATACGGCTTTAAACAAGGGGGGAAAGTAAATTGACGCACCGAATACCAGGTCCTGGAGCGCCAATCCGGAAGTGTTAAGACTCAGTTTCACAAGCAAAAATCCTTTGCCATTGCAGGGAGAATGTTCAGAGCATGCTACTATTACACATTGTAAATCATTGTTTTGAATTTGGTGTATCAGGTAATTCATTTGTTTTGATTATTCAAATGCTGCACACTATTCTAAAATCAGTATAATAACTTAGCAAGCTAATTATAAGGAGATGAAATTGGAATCGCCACTGGGTTCTGATCTGGCACGTTTAGTGCGCGTCTGGCGCGCGCTGATCGACCATCGCCTGAAACCTCTGGAGTTAACGCAGACCCATTGGGTCACGTTGCACAATATTCATCAGCTGCCTCCTGAGCAGTCGCAGATTCAACTGGCGAAAGCTATTGGTATCGAGCAACCCTCACTGGTGCGTACGCTGGATCAGCTGGAAGAGAAAGGGCTTATTTCTCGCCAGACTTGTGCAAACGACCGGCGCGCGAAACGAATCAGGTTAACGGAAAAAGCCGAGCCGCTGATCAACGAAATGGAAGAAGTGATCGGCAAGACGCGAGATGAGATTCTGTCTGGTGTGTCGGCAGAAGAGGTCGCTACGCTGCTCAATTTAATCCGTAAACTGGAACAAAATATCCTCGATCTTCAGGCAAAAGATTAATTTATTCAGGGCCCTGAGCATTCAAGGCCCTTTTTTTTATCTCCGGTTATGCGCTGCATCAGTTAGCCACCTGATAACCTCGCCGTTCCTCGCCTGATACAGGGCGGCATCGGCTGGTTTATCGCCAGACGGAACCCTTCTGCCACCGTCAGTCTTCATAATAAGGCCCGGAATCAACGTATCTCCTCCATCAAAACAGCGCTGAATTTCTGCACGCCGGACGGAAGAATAATACGCATTGCCGTTGACAATAATTTCCATCTTTTAGGGCAGCGCAATAGGTGTGACAGGACAATATGACGAAGCCGTTATTCGTTAACGGTGAGCGGGAAGATGAGGTTGCCTGAGTACGCTATTTTTATCGTTAACCACGGCGCTGCTGAGTTGCAGTTTTCAGATGCTGGCGGACAAGGTTTTGATATTAACAACAGGGAAAAGCAGGGCGGCCATAAAGACCGCACTGAGAGGTTCAAACTTAACGTGGGGAAACGGTAACCTGGCTGCCGCTGCCGGCAATCGCCACGCGCTGACCGACAGAGAACGGCGTGGTACCCTGTTTCTGCACGACCAGGATGGTATTGCCGTCATCCTTACGGATTTCCAGCTCAACGCCCTGAGTTTTGTTCATTGCGCCCTGTACGCCCTGGCCGGCTACGCCGCCGGCGACTGCACCTGCTGCGGTTGCCAGAGAGCGGCCAGTACCGCCGCCGATGGTATTACCGAGGAACCCCCCCAGTACCGCACCACCGATAGCACCGATAGCATTGCTGTCATCACCGCTCTGGATCTGAACTGCACGGGTATGAACAATGGTCCCGTAGGTGACGCTTTGCACCTGTTTGGCTTCCGATGCGGAGTAAACGTCTCCGGAGAGGCCGCTGCTGCTCACGCAACCTGCAAGCGATAAACCAATCATCGAGACAGCCAAAACACGTAAAATCATTTATGAATCTCCTTCACCGAATAGTGTTCTGTTGAACGTCCATGCGTTCAATTATATGGCATTTCATCGTCGGCTGGCATACCTCCGGCATGGACTATACAAAAAATAATAATCCGTTCCTCTTCAACTTAACATAAACATAAGTTCTTTACGTAATGCGCAATCTTTCGCGCTTTAGTGTTAATAAACGTTAGTGCGCCGTAGCATTGCCCTCTTCTTTATGATGGAGTGTGAGGTATACGAGAGTCATGGAATGAAGGAAGACGTATGAAATCAGGTCACTTTATCGGCGTAATGTCCGGAACCAGCCTTGATGGCATTGATGTGGTTCTGGCGGCAATCAACGAAAGCGTAGTGGCGCAGCAGGCCAGTCTGTCGTACCCCATTCCGGTGGCAATAAAAGAGGATATTCTGGCTATCTGCCAGGGACAAACGCTGACGTTATCCCAGCTCGGTCAGCTGGATACGCGTCTGGGGCGCTTATTTGCCGATGCCGTGCTGGCCCTTATGCGTCAGGAGAATGTGCAGCCGACGGATATTGTCGCTATCGGTTGTCATGGGCAAACGGTATGGCATGAACCCACTGGCGAAGCGCCGAATACGCTGCAAATCGGGGATAACAACCAGATAGCGGCCCATACCGGCGTGACGGTGGTAGGGGATTTTCGGCGTCGTGATATGGCGCTAGGCGGTCAGGGAGCACCGCTGGTTCCTGCTTTCCACCATGCGCTGTTGGCGCATCCCGTAGAACGGCGGATGGTGCTCAATATCGGCGGGATTGCCAACCTGTCGCTGTTGGCACCGGGCGTGCCGGTCCGCGGCTATGACACCGGGCCGGGTAATATGCTGATGGATGCGTGGATCTGGCGTCAGTGTGGCAAACCCTACGATAAAGACGCGCAGTGGGCCAGCGAAGGCAAGGTGCTGCTACCGCTGCTACAAAATATGCTCAGCGACCCGTGGTTTGCGCTCCCGGCGCCGAAAAGCACCGGACGTGAATATTTCAACTACGGCTGGCTGGAGCGCCATCTGGCTCGTTTCCAGGGGCTGCGTCCGCAGGATATGCAGGCGACGCTGGCAGAACTGACGGCGGTGACCATCGCGGAACAGGTGCTGCTGAGCGGCGGCTGTGAACGTCTGCTGGTGTGCGGCGGCGGCGCGCGTAATCCGCTGCTGATGGCGCGGCTGGCAGCGCTGCTGCCGGGAACGGAGGTCTCCACAACCGATGCGGCTGGCATCAGCGGCGATGATATGGAAGCGCTGGCGTTTGCCTGGCTGGCATGGCGGACGATGTCCGGCCTCCCCGGTAATCTCCCGTCGGTCACCGGCGCTTGTGAAGCCACTGTGCTCGGGGCCATCTTCCCCGCAAACCGACCGCAGAATCAGAGTTAACTGAAACACCTATTTTTTATTAACCGGTAAACTGGATGAAGTTAACGGGGGGCGATTTGCCCTCCTGGACCGGGAAAGTCGAAGGCAAACGAATGAAAAAAAT
>Ga0308165_1003667_pt1 | contig 16207 bp, 15 predicted proteins | sample PhyWR2_FD_201032 | JGI IMG/M metagenome (GOLD analysis project Ga0308165, IMG submission 201032) | Phyllosphere microbial communities from UC Gill Tract Community Farm, Albany, California, United States - DLSLW.R2 | ecosystem: Host-associated > Plants > Phyllosphere > Unclassified | place: USA...
ATATCCATTGATTCTGCCGATGCTGGCGCGCGCGCGGCCGGCGGGCCCGGCCGCGCGGCGTTCAGAAGAAGTAGTTGACGCTCAGCGTGGCCTCGCGGTCGACGCCGCGGAAGATGCCCGCAAAGTACTTCCTGCCCAACAGATTGTTCACGTTGAGCGCCACGCGATAGCGCGGCGTCTGATAGGCCACGGCGAGATCGGCCAGCGTCACGCCCGCATTGGTGTTGAGCTGCCCGTTTGACGCCACGCTGTACGGCGAAGATCCCTTGTAGCGCAGGCCGGCCGCCAGCATCAGGCCCGGTGCCTGGCGCGGGCGGTAGTCCAGCCACAGGCTGGCCATGTGGCGCGACGTCTGCAGGGTCTGGCGGCCGATTTCCGCGGGGCGCGTGCTGTGCGTGGTGCGCGGATCGGTGTAGGTATAGCTTGCCAGCGCGCCGACCTGGCGCGTCACGGCAAACCGCCCTTCGAGCTCCAGGCCTGTGGAGCGCACTTCGCCCGTCTGCACGCTGAAGCGCGGATGGTCGGGGTCCTGGGTGCTGACATGGGTCTGCGTGAGATCGAACAGCGATGCGGTCAGCAGCGTCGTGCTGTCCGCGGGCTGGTACTTCACGCCGACTTCATACTGCTTGCCGCGGCGCGGCTTGAAGGTGCTGCCGTCGAACATCAGGCCCGTGACCGGATCGAACGAGGTGGCGTAGCTGGCATACGGTGCGATGCCGTTGTCGAACTGATAGAGCAAGCCCGCGCTGCCCGTGGTCGCGCTGTCCTTCATCTGCGGCTGGGTGCTGCTCGGCTGCGTGGTCTGCGTCCTGTCGTGGCGCAGGCTCAGGTTCGCGACCCAGCGCTGCCACTTCAGCTGGTTGAGCGTATAGATGCCGGTCTGGCGCAGGTCGCTGGGGCTGTCCTCGAGCTCGGGCGCGGCGATGTTCTGGCCATAGACCGGCGCCTGCAGATCGAGGTTGGGCACATCCCAGCCAAAGCCCAGGCCGCCGCGCTCGCGGTACTTGACGTAGTCCAGCCCCATGACCAGCCGGTGCTGCAGCGCGCCCCAAGCCAGGTCCTTTTGCAGGCGGCTGTCCGCCGTCAACGTGCGCCCGCGCGTCTGCTGCGCCAGACTGGCGCGCGTCACGCTGCGGCCATCGGCCAGCAGGTCCATGGCATAGATATGGCGGTAATCGATATCGATGGTTGCATAGCGCAGGTTCTGCGTCAGCAGCCAGCCGCCGTCGGTCTGGTGCGAGAACTCATAGCCCAGGGAACGCGTATCACGGTTGAAGCGGTCAAAGCCAGGGTCGCCGGCGGTCAGATGCGCGGGCACCTCCATGATCTGCGGATAGCTGAACAGGCTGGGCCACCAGGACTTCGGCGTACCGCGCTCGTTGGAGTAGTTGGCCAGCAGCGTCAGTTGGGTCTGGTTGCCGAGGTTCCAGCGCAGCGAAGGCGCAATCGCGATGCGGTCGTCGCGCGAGCCCACGGTGCGGGCGTCGGCGTCGCGCGCCTTGAGGTTGAGGCGGTACAGCAGCCGGGCATCGTCATCGAGCGCCCCACCCAGATCGGCCGTGGCCTGCACCCGGTCGTAGCGGCCGACGGACAGACCGACGCTGTTCACATGCTCGGCGCTGGGGCGCTTGGACAGCACATTGATCACTCCGCCGGGGCGGCCCTGGCCAAACAGCACCGAGGCCGGGCCCTTGACCACCTCGATGCTTTCGAGTTCGTCGATCTCGTCGTTCCACGAGCCATAGGTGCCGGCAGCGAACAGCCGCAGGCCGTCCTTGTAGTAAGAGCTGCCGTCGCTGAAGCCGCGTATCATCGCCCCCGTCATGCGCACATCGGCGCCCGTCACTTCGGTGGCCACGCCGGCGGTATACGACAGCGCCTGCTCTATGCTTTTGGGCGCCTGGTTCCTGATCTGCTCTTGCGTGACGATGGAGATCGCGCGCGGCGTCTCGCGCAGCGCGCTGCCCAGCTTGCTGCTGGCGCTGCGTTCGTCGGCCACATAGTTCTGCACCACGCTGCCGCGCTGCGAACTCACGGTCACCGTGGCCAGGGCGACTTCGCCCGCCGCCGGAACCGCAGACGGAGCCCGGGCCTGGCGCAGCGTGAAGCCGCCTTGCGGCGTCTGGTGCAGCGCCAGGCCGCTGCCCGCCAGCAGGCGCTGCAGCGCTTCGCGTGCTTCGAAGCGCCCTTCCAGGCCCGGGCTGCGCAAGCCCTGCACCTGCTGCTGGGTGTATGACAGCAGCGCACCGGACGTGCGGCCATAGCGGTTGAGCGCGTCCTCCAGCGGGCCGGCCGGAATCTGGTAGCTGCGCACATCCTGGGCGCTGAGGGCCGTGGCCGGCGCCTGCGCCCCGGCTGCGCCTGCCAGTCCCGCGCAGGCCAGGGCCAGCAGGCTGCGGCCGGCCCATGCAGGCGCGGTCGGGCGGCGCGGGTACGCCGAGGGTGAGGAAGCCGGGAACAAAGAATATGCCATGGTGAGCAGGGGCCTGAGCCTGAAATGGAACAAAGAAAGCAACGGCGGGCTGCCGCGCAAACACGGCACAGCGCCGTACTCTTTGTCCATGTCACGCGAAACGCGAAAAGACCCCAGCATTTCCAAAAGATTTTTCAGCGCGCGGCGCTGGCGGCCTCCAGCCGCACTTCCTCGCGTCCCCACCAGCGCGTCACGCGGCGCAGCTGGAGCTCGGGCAGGCTGCCCAGCGTGACCAGCACCCGCGCCATGTCGTCCAGGGGATAGGAGCCCGACATGGCCAGGCCCGCCACCTCGGGCGCGCACACCAGGCTCGCCCGGCTATAGGGCTGCAGCGCCTGCAGCATTTCAGCCAGCGGCATGCCGTGCGCAATCAGGATGCCGTCGGTCCAGGCGGTGCTGTCCTCGTTCACGCCTGTCGCGGTGGAAATGCGCAGCGCGTCGAATACCGCCTGCTCGCCGGCCTGCAGCACCTGCGCCTGCCCGGGCGACTGGCGCGGGCGCAAGCGCACCGCGCCTTCAAAGACGCCGACCCGCGTGCTGCCGTCATCGCCAGCGCGCACCACAAAGCGCGTGCCCAGCGCCTGGGCTTCGCCGGCGGCGGTCTCCACCACCAAGGCGCGCGCATCGGCCGCCGTGGTGACCAGCATCTCGCCTTCGAGCAGGCGCAGGCGCCGCTGCCGCGCGCTGTAATCGATGTGCAGCGTGCTGCCGCCGTTGAGCACCAGCTGCGTGCCGTCCTGCAGCACCATGCGCCGGCGCTCGCCGCGCGGCGTGCGCGCATCGGCACGCAGGCGCTGCCAGGACGCGGACTGCTCCAGCTGCCAGGCCGCGCCGCCGCCAAACACCAGCAGCGCGACGGCCTGCAGCGCGCGCCTGCGCGCCGCCGAGCGCGTAGGCGCGAGCGTGGCGCGCGCCAGACCCGCCTGCTGCGGCGCCACCAACTCAGCCAGCTGCTCGTTGACCTGCTGGATGCGCTCCCAGGCACGCGCATGCAGCGGATCGGCCGCGCACCAGGCCTGCCACGCCTGGCGCTGGGCCTCGCTGGCATCGGCCGCCATCAGCGCCAGCCACCAGTCCACGGCCTGCTGCGCCACGGCGCTGGGCACGGGAAACTGCGCGCCATCCGGGGCGCGCATCAGGCCGCCACCGCAAAGTAGCAGTGCATGCCGGCCTGGGCGAGATAGCGCTGTATGGTGTTCACCGACAGCCCCAGCGCCTGCGCGATCTCGGCCTGCTTCATGCCTTCGAGCTGCGCCATCAGGAAAGCGCGCCGCACCGCGGGCGGCAAGCCGTCGAGCATGCGGTCTATCGCATCCAGCGCTTCGAGCAGCAAGGCGCGTTCCTCGGGCGAAGGCGCGCACACCGGCGGCAGCTGGGCCAGCGCTTCGAGATAGGCGCGCTCGAGCTGCAGCCGCCGGTAATGGTTGGCCAGCACGCGCTGCGCAACGGTCGTCAGGAACGCCCGGGGTTCACGCGCCTGCATAGGCGCGTCCCGCGACAGCAGGCGCACGAAGGTGTCCTGGGCCAGATCGGCGGCCTGGTGCGCATTGCCCAGCTTCTTGCGCAGCCAGGCCTGCAGCCAGCCATGGTGGTGGGTGTACAGCTCGGCAACTTCACTGTGAAGCGTGTTCTGGGCGGACGGCATGGCGGGGTGAGGAGGGAAAATGACAAATGAACGAGAACCATTCTCATTCTATTGCAGTTCCTCCACCCGCCTCGTCTCAGTTACGTAGCCCCGCCGCCAGCCTCAGGCCCGGCGCACAAACACCAGGCCATCGGCGTCCAGCCCGGCCCAGTCGCCGTCCGCGATCTCCACGCCGCCCAGCGCCAGCGCCCCGTGACGTGCTTTGTCACGCGCACCGGCTTGCGCCGCGGGCGGCGCCCGCCGCGGCACCGCGCCCAGCGCCAGCACCGCGAAATCCAGCCCGGCCAGCGCCGCAACGTCGCGCACCGCGCCGTGCACGATCACCCCGCGCCAGCCGTTGGCCAGGCCCAGCCGCGCCATGCGTTCGCCCAGCACCGCCACGCGCAGGCCGCCGCCGGCGTCGGCCACCAGAATGCGTCCTTGGCCCGGCGTGTCGAGCAGCGCGCGCAGCGGGCCTGCATCCTCGAACGCCTGCACGCAGGCCATCGGCGCGCCCGCGGCCTGCAGACCACCATAGGAGCGCCAGGGCAGATGGCAGATCCGGGCCTGGTCGCCCAGGCGATCGCACAGATCGGCCGTGGCTTCGCCCGGGAGAATGGGAGTCGGCGCGCCGTCAGTCAAGCGTGGCTCCCGATTGCTTCACCAGCTTCTGGTGCTTGATCAGCTCGGTCTGAAAGAACGCCGGCGCGGCGTCCGGCCCCAGGTTCAGCAGCACCAGTCCCTGGCCGACCACGGCCGCATGCGCCTCGGGCGAGGCCATGGCCTTGTGGATGGCCGCCGCATAGTCGTCGACCAGCGGCCTGGCCAGGCCGGCCGGGGCCACCAGCGCGACCCAGGCGTCAAACGCGTATTTGGGCACGCCGGCCTCGGCCAGCGTGGGCACATCGGGCAGGGCCGCCGAGCGCTGGCTGGTGCTCACGGCCAGCGCGCGCAGCGTGCCGGCCTTGACCTGGGCCGCCACCTGCGAGATCGACACAAAGCCCAGCTGCACCTGGCCGCCTATCAGGTCGGTGATCAGCGGGCCGGTGCCGCGGTAGGGCACATGCTTGATGTCTATGCCGGTTTCGCTGACCAGCAGTTCGCCCGCGAGGTGCAAGGTGCTGCCGTTGCCGGCCGAGCCAAAGTTGAGGCTTCCCGGGTGGGCCTTGGCATGGGCCAGCAGTTCGGTCACCGACTTCACGGGCAGGGCCGGATTCACGGCCAGCACCAGCGGCACCGTGGCCAGCACCGCGATCGGCGTGATGTCCTTGAGGCTGTCAAAGGGAATCGACTTGTAGATGCCGGGATTGATCACGTGGTTGGATGAGATCATTCCCAGCGTCATACCGTCCCTGGGCGCCTTGACCAGTTGGGCCGTGCCGGTGATGCCGCCGGCGCCCGCAAGGTTCTCGACCACCACGGCGTGGCCGGTGGCGCGGCCAAAGCCAGGCGCCGCCGCGCGCGCAATCGCATCCACGGTCGAGCCCGCGGCCAGCGGCACGATCAGCCGTATCGGCCGGGCGCTGTTGACTGCCTGTGCCAAGGCGCCGACCGGCGCCGCGCAGGCCGCAAGCAAGGCCGTGGCCAGCAGCGCGCGCCGCGCCATGAATGTAGTGTGTTTCATCGTCTTGTCTCCTTGGTTTTATGGGTGGACGGGGCCGGTCTGCGCCGGCCCTCGCCATGGCTCACGCGCGCCGCTCAGCGGTGGCGCGCCTGCAGCTGCTCGAACGACAGCAGTTCTCCGGCAATCGCACTGGCCGCCACCGTCGGCGGGCTCGCGAGCCATACGCTGCCGGGGCCGCCGCGGCCGGGGAAGTTGCGGTTGATCGCGCTGACCGTGACCTGGTCGGCGCGCTGCGAGCCCCCGGGCCCGCAGTTGCCGCAGGCGCCGCACGAGGGCTGCAGAATGCGCGCGCCCACGCGCTCGAAGGCGTCCATGTAGCCCGCGGCGATGCAGTGATCGCGCACCGCCGTGGTGCCGAACTGCAGGTAAAGCGCCACGCCGGGAGCCACGCGCAGCCCGCGGTCCGCAGCCCAGCGCAGCACCGCGTGGTAATGCACGAAATCCTCGCGCTTGCCCGCGGTGCACGAGCCGCCGTAGGCGATGTCTATGCGCAGCGGCGCGGCGACATCCGCCAGCGCCAGGCCGTTGCCCGGATCGCCGGGCGCCGCGACCATGGGCGGCACACCCGCGCAGTCGATCTCCAGCACCTGGGCGTACTCGGCGCCGGCATCGCTTTGCATCCAGTCTTCGAGCCTGAAGTCGACGCCGCGGCGCTCGCGCAAAAAGCGCAGCGTCTCCTGATCGGGCGCGACGATTCCCGTCAGGCCGCCGAGCTCGGCCGTCATGTTGGTCAGCGTCGCGCGCTCGTCGATCGACAGCGCCTGCACGCCCTCGCCGACAAATTCAAACACCTTGCCCACGCCGCCGCCGGCGCGGATGAACGGCTGGGCCAGCAGGTGCAGCACCAGGTCCTTGGCGGTGACGCCCGCGGCCAGCCGGCCGTTGCAGCGCACCAGCAGCGAGGCCGGCACCGTGAGCCGCACCGCGCCCGTGACCAGCGCATTGGCCATGTCGGTCGTGCCCACGCCAAACGCCACGCAGCCCAGCGCGCCGCTGTGCGGCGTGTGCGAATCCGTGCCCACGACCAGCTGGCCCGGCAGCGCGTAGTGCTCGGCGACCATGGCATGCGAGATGCCGGCCGCGTCGCTGGCCTGGTCGTCCAAGGCTTCGGCCTCGGTCAGCGTGCGGTGCGAGCGCAGGCCGTATTCGGCAACAAAGGCGCGCTGGGCCTGGACCATGCGCTGCACGTTGGGCACCAGACCGGCGCGCACATGGGCCGGGCTTTCCTCGACATACGAGGTGTGGTCCTCGAAGACGATCACCGAGCCGGGATCCTGCAGCGCCAGCGGCCGGCCCAGGCTGGCATGCAGCATGTGCGCGGCCATGCCGGTGTAGTACTCGTGGATGAAGCGCCAGTCGGCGCGCACGAAGATTCCTGCGCCCACGAGCGGCGACGCGGGCGTCAGCGCCGTCGCCAGCGCATGGCGCGCGACGATCTTCTCGAACAGCGTCTGCGGCGCGGGCGCCGCGTCACAGGCGCTCTCCTTGATGGCGCGCATGTGCGCCTGGCCAAAGCGCAGCAGCCCGCCGCTGCGCAGTATGGCCGCGGCCAGCGCATCGCGCCCGGCGAGCAATTCCTCCAACGGGATGGCTTCTCCCGCCGCAATGCGCTCGACCAGGCCCAGATCGGTGGAGGTGAACAGCCCGATGTTGTCGGCGTTCTGCCGATAGATGCGCTCGAAGCTTTCGGCAATCACCAGTCGCACGCCGGCCAGCTTCTCTGCCGTGGGGCTGTGCTCGCGCGACGAGCCCTTGCCGTAACGCTTGCCCGCGACCACGACTTCGATGCCCGCGGCGCGCACCGCGTCCGCGCCAATCGGCAGGCTGTCGCCGGCCTTGAAGCCGGTGTAGGGGTAGCGGCCCAGCTGCTCGTCGTAGTGCGTGAGAATCGGCAGCGGCGTGATCTCGTCGGTCGATACGTCATCGCGCAGCGGCATGGCCTGGGCCAGCGCCCGGGTTTCGCCGCGCAGCACGGCCTCGACCGCTGCCGGCGACTGGCTCAGGAACAGAATGCGCGCATTGAAGCGCAATGCGGCGGGTGTGTGGATGGGTGGGGAATGGGGTTTGTCAGCCATGCGCCATGCTGGCGCGCCGGGGCCTGCAGGCCAAGCGCCAACACGGCAAGGGGGGTCGCGCGAAATGCGCGATCGGGACTTACCCCGGGGCTGGCTGCTTGAGGCTGTCGATCAGTGCCTGTGTGGCGCGCGGCTGCGGCGAACGGTGCAAGGCGTAGAGGTGCAGGCTGCGCGCGGCCCAGGACGCAGCCAGCGGGCGGCGCGCGAAATGCGCGGCACCCGCATAGGCCGCGGCCGCGCTGTGCGGCACCACCGCCACGCCCATGCCGGCTTCGACCATGCGGCATACGGCATCGAAGCTGCTGACCGATACCGTGGGCGCGAACACCCGGCCCAGCGCGAGCGCACGCGCCGTGAGTTCGCGGTCCAGCGCCCCGCCCTGGTGGATGCCTATCAGCGCATGGTCCAGCGTCTGGCCGAAATCGACGCTGGCCTGGGCCGCGAGCGCATGCGCAGCGGGCACCACCACATACAAGGGATCCTGCGCGAAATGCCAGGCGTCCAGGCCTGCGGGAGCGTCCACCTGCACGCCCACGCCGACATCGGCGCGGTCGTCGAGGCAGGCGCGCAGCACGTCTGAGGTGTCCATTTCATGCAGCGCCACGCGCACCTGCGGATAGGCCGCCATGAAGCGCTTGAGGCGCTCGGGCAGAAAGCCTATGACCGACGACATGTTGGCGTACAGCCGCACCGTGCCACGCACCTCGTCGCCTTCGGACTGCACTTCGCGCACCAGCGCCTGCAGGTCTTCGTCTATCTGCAGGCCGCGCGCGAGCACCACGCGCCCGGCATCGGTCAAGGACACGCCGCGGGTCGAGCGCACCAGCAGCGGCCGGCCGAACGCATGCTCCAGGTCGGCAAGCCGCCGGCTCAGCGCCGAGGCCGCGATATGCTCTTGCGCCGCCGCGCGCACGATGGAGCCGGCCTGGGCGGCGACGACAAAAAGGCGCAGGCTGTAGGGATCGACGCGGCGGGTGGTCTGCAAGGGGGCGCACTCCTGGAACAGGCAGCATTGTCCCATGGCGAGCACGCAGACCATTCAAGACCGCCCTGCCCTGGCTGCGCGCGCGCCTGAAACTTTAGCGGCTAAAAAAAAGGGCGCGCGCGCCCCCGGGGCTCAGCCCAGCGTCTGCAGCTGCTGCTGGCGCTTGGCATGGCGCACCAGCGCGTCCATCTGCGACTGCACGAAGCCGCGCGTCGTGGAGTCGGTGCACTGGCCGTCGGCGTCGAACTTCTGGTTGGCGAAACCGACGAACACTTCGGGCTTGACCAGCACGGCGGCATTCATGAACAGCAGCACCTTGCGCAGGTCATACTGCACGCGTGCGCCGCCCAACGGGCCGGGAGTTGCCGACAGAATGGCCACGGGCTTGTCGAGCAGCGGCTGGTCGTCGCCGCGCGAGACCCAGTCGATCGCATTCTTGAGCATTCCCGGAATCGAGAAGTTGTACTCGGGCGTGGCAATGATGACGGCATCGGCCTTGCGTATGCGTTCGCGCAGCGCCGACACCGCGGGCGGCAGGCCCTTGGCCATCACATCGGAGTTGAACGCCGGCACCTCGTCCCAGGCAACGACATCCAGGCTGGCGCCCGCAGGCAGGCAGTCGCCCGCGAGATTGAGCAGCATGCGGTTGATGGATTGGCCGCGCAGACTGCCACAGATTCCGACGATGTCCATGAAAATTTCCTTGAAGGTCACAAAAAAAGGGCTGCGTCCGCAAGCCTGCGGCGCAGCCCAGCGATTGTCGCGTGAAATCAAGTCTGCAGTGGAATGCCGACCTGCTGGATGACATCGCGCCAGCGCGCGATTTCGCTGCTGACCATGGCGCGCATCTGCTCGGGCGAACTCGGCGTCGCGGCGCTGCCGGCCTGGGCCAGGGCCTGCTGCAGATCGGGCGCCTTGAGCGCCTTGTGGATTTCGGCGGCGAGCTTTTGCACCACGTCCGCGGGCGTTCCCGCGGGCGCGGCCAGGCCCAGCCAGGAGCGCACCTCGAAGCCCGGCAGCACCGCGGCGACCGTGGGCACGCCCGGCGCCGACGGCCAGGCCTCGGCACTGGTCACGGCCAGCGCGCGCAGCCGGCCCGACTTGATGTGCGGCGCGGCCACGGTGAGCGTGTCGGTGAGCACGTCGACGTCGCCGGCGATCACCGCCTGCACCGGCGCGCCGCCGCCGCGATAGGGTATGTGCAGCAGCTTGACCTGGGCGCTCGCGCCCAGCAGCTCACCGACCATGTGCTGCGTCGAGCCCACGCCCACCGAGGTGAAGCTGATCTTGTCCGAATCCTTGCGCGCCATGGCCAGCAGTTCGGCCAGGTTCTTCGCCGGATGCTCGGCGCGCACCGCGACAACGAAAGGAAACGACGACACCGTGGACAGGAAAGCAAAGTCCTTGACCGCGTCATAAGGAATGGACTTGCGCAGCGCCGCCGACACGGTGTGCGCGCCCGTGAGCATCACCAGGCTGTAGCCGTCAGGCGCGGCCTTGGCCACGGCGTTGCTGGCAATGGAGCCGCCCGCGCCGCTCTTGATTTCCACGACCACGGGCTGCCTGAGGCTTTCCTGCAGCTTCTGGCCCACGAGGCGGGCGACGACATCGGCATTGCCGCCCGCGCCGAAACCGTGGATCAGCTGTATGGGCCGGTTGGGATACGCGCCCTGGGCCCAGGACGTGAACGGCGCCAGCGAAGCGGCGCCGGCAAGCAGCGCGCTGCGGCGGGAAATGGGGGCGGTCATTTTTTTGTCTCCTTCTCTTCTTGGTTGGAAAAATGGCGCGCCGCGTCTCAGGCCGGCGCGCGCACGTAGCCGGTCTGGGCGCCGAACACCTTCTCGCGCTGCGACCAGTCGTGGGTCTCATTCCACAGCGCCAGCACTTCGGGCGCCTGCGCCTCGAACTGCGCGTAGCGCTGCGGATCGCAGGTGCGCACCGTGAGCTCCAATCTGTGGCCCGAGGGGTCGAAGAAATAGATCGAGGTGATGAAGTCGTCGTGGTTGGTCGGGCCCACGACCTGCAGGCCCTTGGCCAGCAGGTCGCGCCGCGCCTGCTCCAGCGTCTCGAGGCTGTCGACTTCGAACGCGAAATGCTGAATCCAGCCCGGCGTGTGCGCGTCGCGCCCCGAGGCTTCGCCCGCATCCTGCGGGCATTCGAAGAACGCAATGTTGCTGCCGTCCTCCATCTCGAAAAAGATGTGGATGTGCGGGCTGTACTTGCCCGTGGACGGGACATGGTCCTCGCCCATGGCATGGGCGAACTTCAGGCCCAGCACTTCGGTATAGAACTGCACGGTCTGGGCCGCGTCCTTGCAGCGAAAGGCCGCATGGTGGAGTTTCTTACATAGCATCGGGGGTCTCCTGTTGAATGGGGGTGACGCAAGGGGCTTGCCACAGCGGCGTGAAGAACGGCGCGGGCGTGAGGAACTTCGATTCCTGGCTCTGCAGCAGCGGCAGCATGCGCGCCACATAGGCCAGCCAGCGGGGCTCGGCCATCAGGCGCGCGCGCCGCGCCGCGCGTTCGTTGAGATCGACATAGGCCCACAGATGCACGATCTGGTTGAGCGGGCCGGATTCGGTGGTGTAGTAGCCGACCATGCGGCCCAGGATGCGCTGCTGCACTTCCAGACCTTCGGCTTCGTACAGCGCGAGGTAGTCGCGCCACTTGCCGGGGTGGGCGGTATAGGTGCGTTGTTCGACAAGCATGGGGTTCTCCTTCAGCCCAGGGGCGTGGCCGTGGCCGCGCCCAGCGTGGCCGTGCAGTCGCCCCAGCCTATGCCGACAAAACCCGGGCGCTCGCTGCGCGCGCGCAGGCTCACTTCGTCGCCATCCTGCAGGAAAGTGCGCTGCTCCTGCGTCGCGGCCAGCGTCAGCGGCTGGGCGCCGCCGCGCGTGAGCTCGAGCAGGCTGCCCAGCGCGTCGGCGCTGCCGCCCGAAATCGTTCCCGAGCCCAGCAGATCGCCGGTATCGAGCGCGCTGCCGTTGCTCGTGTGGTGGGCAAGCATCTGCGCAAAGCTCCAGTAGAGCGTCGCGGCGTTCGAGCGCGACAGCCGCTGCGCAGGCAGCTGCTGCTCGCGCATGCGCGCACTGCGCAGCAAGGCCTCGATCGCCACATTCATGCCGCCCAGCGCCTGGTCGGCGGCATCGAACAGATGCGGCAGGGGCGCGGGATCGCCGGGAGCGCGCTGCGCCATGGCCTGGCGAAACGGTGCCAGCGCCTGGGCCGTCACCACCCAGGGCGCGACGCTGGTCGCAAAGCTCTTGGCGAGAAACGGCCCCAGGGGCTGGTATTCCCAGGCCTGGATGTCGCGCGCCGACCAGTCATTGAGCAGCGAGAAGCCGAACACATGCTCCCAGGCACTGTCCACGGCCAGCGGGCGCCCGGTCTGCGAGGGCGCGCCAATATAGATGGCCAGCTCCACTTCGTAATCCAGGCGCTGGGCCGGCGCGAACACCGGTGCAGCCTGCTCCGCGGTCTTGAGCTGGCCCCAGGGCCGCTGCACCGGAGCGCCGCCCACGCGCACGCTGTTGGCGCGGCCGCTATAGGCCACGGGCACATATTTGTAGTTCGGCAGCAGCGGCGCATCGGGGCGAAACAGCCGGCCCGCATTCGTCGCGTGGTGCACCGACGCAAAGAAATCGGTGTAGCCGCCGACCTTCACGGGCAGATGCAGCTCCACATCGGCCAGCGGGTGCAGCGCCTGGGCGATCGCGTCGCGGTGCTGCGACTGGCCCGCGCTCAGCAGGCGCGAGAGTTCGGCGCGCAGCGCCGCGGCATGGGCCTGGCCCAGCGCCATCAGCGCATTGAGCGTAGTCGCCGCGCAGGCCTGGGCGGCTTCGGCGGCCAGACCGTTGAGCAGCGGCGCGCAGGCCGCGACATCGAGAATCCGGTCGCCAATGCCCACGCCGCAGCGCCGCGCGGCCGCTGCGCCGCGCATGCTGAACACCGCGAACGGCAGGTTCTGGATGGGGAAATCGGCGCCGGGCAGGTTGGCGCTCTCAACCCAGCTGCGCAGCGCGGGGTCGTGGGTGGCATTGATCAGCGAAGGGTTCACAGCGAATGCCCTCCATCGATGACGATGCGCGCGCCCGTGGCGGTGCGCAGATGCGTGGCGCAGGCCAGCACGGCCTGGGCCACATCGTCGGGCACGACCACGCGGCCCAGCGGCGTCTGCGCGGCTTTCTTCTCGAGCTCGGCGCGGCTGCGGCCGCCGACGAAATCGGTGTCCACCGAAGCCGGCGACACGCACAGAAAGCGCACCGGGGCAAAGGCGCGCGCCATCGACATGGTCAGCGTGTCCAGGCCCGCCTTGGCCGCGCAGTAGGCCAGGTTGCTGCCCAGGCCCGTGAACGCCGAGACCGAGGACAGGTTGACGACGACCGCGCTGTCGGACCGGCGCAGCAGCGGCAGCAGCGCGCGCGTGACCGCATAGGTGCCGCCGACATTGGCGCAGAGAATGCTGTTGAACAGGTCGGGATCGAGCGTGTCGGTGTCGGCATGGGCGATGCGCTGCGTGAAGCCCGCGGAGTTCACGAGTATGTCCACTTGATCGAATGTCTGCGCAAGCCATTGCGCGGCCGCGGCGTGGCTGGCCTGGTCTTCAAGCCCGATGCGCAGCGCATGGTGCGCGCCGGGCAGCTCGCGGCACAGCGCCTGCGCGCGCTCCAGGCTCTGGTGGTAGCCGATCACCACGGTGGCGCCGGCGCCGGCCAATGCGCGCACCGTGGCCGCGCCTATGCCGTTGCTGCCGCCGGTGACGAGCGCGATCTTGCCGCGCAGGGGGGAATGCTGGTGTTCCGACATGGGCATGTCCAATAGTTGGATGTCAGGTTGTTGAATGGCTTTGATTGTTTTCTAATCAAGCGGCATCAGTCCCAGGCCTGTCCGTTAAATGAACACGAAAAACACTACCGAAGCCGGCTCGCTCAAGCGCGGCGTGGTCCTGCTCAAACTGCTGGCGACCGGGGGCGCGCGCGGCTGTCCGTTAACCGAACTGTCTGAAAAGTCGGGCATGCCCCATCCTTCGGCGCACCGCATACTCAAGCAGCTGATGGCCGAGCGTCTGGTCGCGCACAACCGCGAGACCCACCGCTACCGGCTGGGACCGCTGGCGTTCGAGCTGGGCATTGCCGGTTCGACCATGTATGACGTGCGCGATCTGTGCGAACCCGCGATGGCCGAACTCGAGCGCGCGACCGAGGACACGGTCTACCTGGTGCTGCGCAGCGGCTTCGAGGCGGTGTGCATGCACCGGCGCGAAGGCTCGTTTCCCATCCGCACGCTGGTGCTGGAGGTCGGCAGCCGCCGGCCGCTGGGCGTGGGCGCGGGCGGGCTGGCCATTCTGGCGGCGATCGCGGGCGACGAACGCCAGCAGATCATCGAGCGCGTCGCGCCCGCCTTGCCGCTGTTCGGCAAGCTGACGCCGACGGCGCTGGCCGAGGCCTGCGCGCAGACCGTGGAAGCCGGCGTCGCGGTCATACAGAACCGCGTGAGCCTGGGCGTCACCGCCGTGGGCGCGCATTTCTGCGACTCCATGGGCCAGGCCATAGGCGCGATCAGCGTGGCCGCGCTGAGCCAGCGCATGACGCCGGGCCGGGTGCGCAGCATCTCGGAACGCGTGCGCGCTGCCGCCCGCCAGGTCGAGCTCAGCCTGCGCGCCCCTGTGCCCGGCTGGAGCGCCGGGCGCTGAGCGGCTGCGCGCTCACTCCACCTTGATGCCTGCGTCCTTGACGACGACGCTCCACTTCTGGATTTCCTCGCGCAGGTGGCTGCCCAGCTCCTGCGGACTGCCGCCCGCGGGAACGATGCCATGCTGCGGCAGGCTCTTTTGCATTTCCGCGGTGGCAAGAATCTTCACCACTTCGGCATTGAGCTGCCGGATGATGGGCTCGGGCGTGCCCGCGGGCGCAAACAGGCCGAACCAGGCCGTGACTTCAAAGCCCGGCAGGCCCGACTCCGCCACCGTCGGCACCTCGGGCAGCTCGGACAGCCGGCCCTTGCCGGTCACGGCCAGCGCGCGCAGCTTGCCCGCCTGGATATGCGGCAGCACCGAAGGCAGGGTGGCGAAATACATCTGCACCTGGCCGCCCAGCAGATCGGTCACCGCCGGCCCGCCGCCCTTGTAGTTCACGCTCACGATATCGATCTTCGCCATGCGCTTGAACAACTCGCCCGCCAGATGGGCTGTTGTTCCGCTGCCGGAATTGGCAAAATTGATGCTGCCGGGCTTCTTGCGCGCCAGCTCGATCAGCGCCGCGGTGTTCTGCGCCGGCACCGACGGATGCACCACCAGCACCAGCGGCAAGGTGCCGACCAGCACCACCGGCGCAAAATCCCTGGCGGTATCGAAAGGCAGCTTGCTGTACAGGCTGGGGTTCACGGGAAACGAGGTGATGGGCATGCCCAGCGTATAGCCATCGGGCGCTGCGCGCGCGATCTGCTCGGCGCCGATGTTGCCCGAGGCCCCGGGCCGGTTCTCGACGACCACGCTCTGGCCCAGCGCGGTCGACAGCTTGTGGGCAATGGCGCGCGCGCTGTAATCCGTGCCCCCGCCCGCTGCCACCGGCACGATGATGCGCACCGCGCGCGAAGGATAACTGTCTGCCCACGTGGCCGCCGACGTCGCCATGGCGCAGCACGCCACGAGGAAAGCCCGAAGAAACATGGGAGCAGCACGCATGGAAGTCTCCTGAAGCCGGGCGCGGGAGGCGTCGGGCAGGTTGAAAATGGGTTGTTAAAAAATGCTCAATGCATAATGCATTATCCTGCCACGCTTGAGATTGGTGATTACCCGTTGAAACGCATGTTGATATGGTTTCCTGGGGGAAGTTGGTTCTCTGGGAAACGCTTTCTAGGAGAGGCCAGCCATGCACGGATGGCTGCAGCCCCGGCCGCTCATCCGTTGAGCGGCCGGCAAGACAAATTCCGAACAAAGGGTTGGAGTGGTTGTCAGGCTTGGCTTGATGCGGCTGGCCAAGCATGGCCCGCAGCCTTCTCTTGCCGTTCGTGCTGAGCCCGTCGAACCATGAACGGCCCACCCTCATGCCTGGAGCGCAGGACGTTCTTCCTTTGACGCGGCCGGCAAGGCAAGCCCGGGACGCACGCGATGGCATTGGCGCGGCGGTACAAGCATGGCAAGCAGTGTTGTCACCCCGTTCGTGCTGAGCCCGTCGAACCATGAACGCCCCTGCCTCATGCCTGGAGCGCAGGACGTTCTTCCTTTGACGCGGCCGGCAAGGCAAGCGCGGGACGAACGCGATGGCATTGGCGCGGCTGTACAAGCATGGCAAGCAGTGTTGTCACCCCGTTCGTGGTAAGCCCGTCGAACCATGAACGGCCCTCCCTCATGCCTGGAGCGCAGGACGTTCTTCCTTTGACGCGGCCGGCAAGGCAAGCGCGGGACGCACGCGATGGCATTGGCGCA
>Ga0308165_1003670_pt1 | contig 16204 bp, 18 predicted proteins | sample PhyWR2_FD_201032 | JGI IMG/M metagenome (GOLD analysis project Ga0308165, IMG submission 201032) | Phyllosphere microbial communities from UC Gill Tract Community Farm, Albany, California, United States - DLSLW.R2 | ecosystem: Host-associated > Plants > Phyllosphere > Unclassified | place: USA...
CCATCACATACCAACTTAATCATGGTATTTCTGTTGGTACATGCCAATACCAGCAAACCCGATACCAACAAGGGGGCCAACCGTGGCGCTTACCGACACCTTCATCCGAAACACGAAGCACAGCGGTGCGCCTGCTGGCGACAAGCACAGCGACGGTGGCGGGATGTACTTGCACGTCAAGGAGGCAGGGAAGTACTGGCGCATGAACTACCGCTTCGCCGGCAAGCAAAAGACGCTGGCGCTTGGGGTGTACCCGGCGGTATCGCTGGCAGACGCCCGCAAGGGACGTGAGAAGGCCCGGCAGCTGCTGGCACAAGGCACAGACCCGAGCACCGCCAAGCGCGAAGATCAGCGGGCCACGGCTACGGCAGCGGCCAACACCTTTGAGCTGGTGGCGCGGGAGTTCCACAAAAGCAAGGGCGATTCCTGGTCAACCGGCTATGCCGCCAAGTGGCTGCGCGGCCTGGAGAAAGACCTGTTTCCCTACCTAGGGGCGCTGCCGCTGGCCACCATCACCGCACCCGTGCTGCTAGATGCCTTGCGCCGGGTGGAAAAGCGCGGGGCGATTGAGTCAGCCCACACGCTCAGACAAACCGCCGGACAGGTATTCCTCTATGGCGTGCAGACTGGACGCTGTGAGCGCAATCCTGCGCCCGACCTGAACGGCGCCTTGAAGCCCGTCAACGTCAAGCACATGGCCGCGCTCCTGGAGCCGGTCAAAGTAGGGGAGTTGATGCGCGCCATCGACGGCTATTCAGGTCAGCCCATGACCCGGGCGGCGCTGGCACTGTCTGCCTTGCTGTTTCAGCGCCCCGGCAATATCCGGCAGATGGAATGGGCCTGGGTGAATGTTGAAGCTGCCTTGCTGACCATCCCCAGCCAAGACATGAAGCGGCGCCTGCACCAGAAGGTCAATGGCCGGCCGCACCTGGTGCCGCTGGCTCCGCAGGCGCTGGCCTACCTGGCCGAGCTGCGCCCGCTGACGGGACATGGGCGGTATGTGTTCCCCAGCCTGCGCACGGGCGAGCGGCCCATGAGCGACAACACCATCAATGCCGCCTTGCGGCGCATGGGGTTCAGCCGGGATGAGATGAGCGCCCACGGATTCAGGGCCACGGCAAGAACGCTGATGATCGAGCGTATGCCGGGCATCTCTGCAGACGTGATCGAGGCGCAACTGGCGCACGGCAAATCCGGACCGCTGGGCATGGCCTATGACCGGGCTGAATTCATGGACCAGCGGCGCAAGATGATGCTGGAGTGGGCCGACTACCTAGACAAGCTGCGCACGGGGGCTGAGGTCATTCAGTTCAAGGCAGCTTGAAGTGACGTATAGATTCAGGTTTTCAAAAGTGCTTGCGTACTGCCTTGCAATATCTGTTGGGGGATGTATGCCAAGCACTGAAAGTTTTACCCTTTACCGCAACAGCCCACTTGACCCGACGATGCGCATTCACATAGCCACTTTTAATGCAACAGACGGCGAAAAATACAATGCAGAGAACTGTGACGCCGCCGCGAATTTGTTTGTTTCTCAGGCGGGCGTGAAAGTGCGCTATTGGTGTGAACGCGGTGGATTCAAAAAATAGGAGTATTTCATGCCCAAATTAAAAGCGGCATGAAAGTTTTGAGCCACGCCTAGCCACGGCCTAATTACCCGTGGTGAAAACCGGGACACCCTGACCCGGCGGCGCTGGTTTTCTTTCAGGTGCGAGACAGGGGACGCATGAATACCTACGACGAAAAAAGCTGCAATGCACTAGAAAAGCCGTACTACAAGCCGATTGAGGCGGCTCTACGCTGGTGCAATTTAATAAATCATGAAGCGGTAATCTTGCAAACGGTGAGGGAGGAGTTGTTTCCACCGCTTGGAGCTTTCCCTCAATGGAAGTGCCTTCGTCCAAATACCGAAAAAATCTATGAGGCAATCCTGAATGGAGAATTGCCTTATGGACGCGACGGTAGGACGGTAAGTGCAGGCGACCACGTCAAGAAGGAACGCCTCACCATCCGACATGCCGATCTAAAAACATGGATGGCAAAGCACTACCCCGGACAGAAACCGCCCTTCCTATTTGATGAAGTGGAGCGCACCACTCACACAGCGATTAACGCCGATTCATTCAAGGCGCTTCAAGTGGATAGGGATGCACTCAAAGCAAGAATTGAAAAAGCCATTGAGGCATATCAGGTGTTGCGGCAAGAGCGCGACCGCATAGAAGGTGAACGGGCCTCATTGGCCGCGATGGTTGAAAAGATGAGTGCTCCTGGCGCAAGAGCCGAAACCACTTACCTGAACATCATTGGCGGGCTGTTGGGGCTGATGCTGGGCAAGTCCCCGGCGGGAGTTCAGCAATCTGTATTTCAAAATCAGGGGGCAATTATTTCGGCTTTGTTGGCGCACCATGGCAATAAGCCCGGGATTGCGGATTCAACACTTGAAACGAAGTTTGCCGAGGCAAACCGCAGTATCAAGGCACCTTGATTCCGTACCCTAACTAGGGCGGACACCACCCTAGTTAGGGTGACGCGCAAACCGCGAAAAAGGACATTCAAGCCTTCATCCACATGAGGGCAATCAATGTCACGCACCCCCAAGGCGAAACAATCGCCAGTCTCCACCCCCATCACCGCACCAGCCCCCACGGCAACGGCGGTCATCCCGTCATTCGATACCCTGCCCGACAGCGCGCTGATTCGTGAATCGCACCTGGTGCAAAGCCCCAAGCGGCCCGACCGCCCGGCCCCACTGCCTTTCAGCGGTGCAACGCTCTGGCGCAAGGTCAAGGCCGGGACGTTTCCCCAGCCGCTCAAGCTGGGCGCAAAGATCACTGCCTTCAAAGTCGGCGAAGTTCGCGCCTGGCTCAATGCTCAGTCGCTGGCATAAGGGAATGGACAGCATGACCACCACCTACACCAACGGCGCCATTGCCGCCAAGAAGGGCCATTCGCTGGCCATGGAAGTGCAGGATGCCTTCCTGAGCACCGACGACCAAGAGGCCCAAGCGCATTGGATTGAAGAAGCCCTGCACGACCTGGCAGCGACGCCGCGCCATGACAAGGCCATCCCTGCGTTCCTGCGTGAAATGATGCCCGTCCTGCGCCGTGGCATGGCCGTAGAGCATGGGCTGTGCGACATCGAGGGCGGGGCTGGCCTGCACACGCTGTACGAGCATCCTGACGTGGGCGGCAACATCACTTTCGACGCCAAGGCCCAGCGCCTGATCGTCTGGAATGGTCACGCTGAATCGTTTGGCGCGGCATCCATTGGCCCGCTCGGGTTGCGCGAACTGGGCGACAAGCTGCTGGCGCTGGCCGCTGAGTTGGAGGGTGCCCGCAATGGCCGCTAACTTCGCACCCACCTCGCCAGCCATCACGCTGACCACGCTCAAGGCTGAGCCACGGGCTGACAGCCGCCTGCTGGCCAAGAGCCTGCGCAACCAGCACAAAGCCGTCATGGCACTGATCGAGCGCTACGCTGAGCAGTTCAAAGCCTTTGGCCAACTGCCATTTAAAAAGGAAGTTGGCGACCGAGCCCAAGGCGGCGGTAACCCCGAGCGCTTCGCCCTGCTGAACGAGGATCAGGCCTTTTTCCTGCTGTCCCTATCGCGCAACAGTGCGCATGTGGTCAGCCTCAAGGCCCAACTGGTCAAGGCCTTTGGCGAGGCGCGCCGGGCCGCCGGCCAGCACAGCGCCGAATACCTGCCCACGTACCACCAGCTCCATGACGAGCTGCACGCCCTGGCTGCCGGCTCAGACCATGAGCGCCATGTGCACATGAACGTCAACCGGCTGATCAACAGGACGGTTGGCCTGGAGGCTGGCCAGCGCGCCGCGGCATCCATGCCCGTGCAATCCCTGCTGGCGGTGGCCCAAGCCGTGGCGGTGAAGGCGGCGTACGGCGCGGCAGACCACCGGGCCGGGTATCAGCGCATCAAGAGCGCCATGGACGCCTTGTCGGCTGCCACGCTGGGGCTGGAGGTGCGCGCATGATGACCACGCCTGACGACAAGCGCGAAGCCCTGGCATCCATTCTGGCGGCGCACCCCGGCAACAGCTGCGCTGTGCAGTGCGCCCGGATCCGGGCAGCGCTGAGCCGGTTCAGCCTCACGACCTTCGAGGCCATGCGCCATCTGGACGTGTACGACCCACGGGCACGGGTGCTGCAGCTTCGCAACTCTGGTGAGTCCATCACGACCACCTGGGGCCGCATCACCACCGAATCCGGCGACGTGCACCGCGTCGGTGTGTATGTGCTGGGCGCCGGGAGCACACGATGAAGGCACCCATGGAAAAAAATATTAACTATATTAATAGTATTCACAATATTAATTTCTCTGCTGCCTGCAGAGGCACCACAAGCACTAAAGGCTTTTTTGGTTTGAACCCTGGTGGTGGTACCAACCAGCGCCGGCGTGGGGCGCTTCAAAGCTGTGATACATTCATTTCCGGTGCTAGTCACACCACAAAACAAGCGGGCAACCTCCCCGACAGCGAGGTTTTTTCACGTCCAGAATTCGTAAGCGCGGGCTTTCCCCGCCTTCATGGTTTCGGGGCTGGGAGTGCCTATCCGCAAGGACGGCAGCACAACTTGTTTTGTGTGACTACACCCAGCCCCACCCTATGCCCTAGTCAGGCAGACGGTGGCTTTTCAGTTCGACAAGGAACGAAAACCATGACCACGGTCAACATCACACCCACGCCCAAAGCGGCATCCCTGGGCATCACGCCTGCCACTTCCACCAGCTCGATAAAGCGCCAGCAAGCGATTGAAAACGCCCTGAGCGCGGCGCTCTACTTCATCCGCCTGCCCCACACGGATTCGGGCCTGAAGGCTGCCATGGGCCGCGCCATCCGCGCCGCATCCATGCTCAAGCAGGCCTGCGCCGAGTCCACCAGCGGGAGGGCTTGAGCATGGCCAACACCACTACAGCGCACGCCGTGCGCGGCCTGTGCACGCCTGAGCAACACGCGCCAGCCCATCCCATCGTTCGCCATGCCGACGGCAGGCGCACCCAGCGCGGCGAACTCTCCTTCTTCACCCGCGAGCTGAATCGCCTGGGTGGCTTCAAGAGCGAAAGCTATTTCGACGTTCCCGCCGAGTCGTACACCGATGGCTGGGTGACCGGCTACCGCTGCGCCGCCGAGCTGCTCGATGCCTTGGAGCGGGGCGTGTATATCGATGTCAGTTGGGTCATCCGCGACGCCACCGAGGCGGGAAAAGAGTCTGGCGGCAAGCCCAGCCGGCGCGGTGCATCGGCGGCCTTCATGGAAATCATGGTGGAGGCCATCGGTTTCACGGTCAGGCACGGCCGCAATGGGCCCTGGCTGGCGGGCAAGATTGCCAACGCCGAGCGCCAGCGCGACATCTGGGATGCGCACGCCACCGAACAACGCGCCAAAGCCAGCGCCCGCATGAAGGCGCAGCGCCAGGCCAAGCGCACGGCACAAAGCGCCAACGAGGAGGCTGCAGCATGAGCCGCACCCTTACCGACCAAGACAACCGGGAGCTGATTGCCAGCTTTTTCAACACGATTGAATCTGCAGTCAAGACCGCCCGCTGCCACATGAAGGATGGCGCAGGCAGCCGCCCTGAAGTCGTTAACCTCATGCTCGCGTTCATCCAGCACCAGGCAGAGCGAGCGCAGGAATTCAAGTGGCCCAACCCGGCTGCAAGGCGGGCAGAAGCTGCCCGTCAGGATGCGGCTTTGCAAAAGCTCCTCAAGCGCGCTTCCAAGCCAACGCCCATCCGGGCCACTACCGGCAAGGGTGCGCGCCGGGCGCTCAAAGGCGGTGCAGCATGAGTAGCCACATTGCCGACTTCCACCAAGCCATCGAGGCCGCCGGCCTTGAAGCGCCCGGCCAGATCGTTGACGATGGCGCGCTGCACCGCTTTGGCAAGGACAAGGCCTGCTGGTACGCGCTGCACGGCGATGGCGTTCCAGCCGGCGCGTTCGGCGACTGGCGCGCCGGGCTGCAGTCCACCTGGTGCGCCAAGAGCGACAGCGCCATGACGGCGCAGGAACTGGCCGACCACCGCCAGCGCGTGCAGGCCCTGCGGGCGCAGCGCGACGCGGATCTGCGGGCCACCCAGCAGCAGGCCGGCGAGACGGCGGCGGCGCTGCTGGCGCAGGCCGACCCGGCCACGACGCATCCCTACCTGAGCGCCAAGGGCGTGAAAGCGCACGGCTTGAAGGCGTTCGGCGACCGGCTCCTGATCCCCATGCGCGATGCGGCGGGCAAGCTGCACAGCCTGCAGGCCATCAGCCCCGAGGGCGACAAGCGCTTTCACCCTGGCGGACGCATCAAGGGCTGCTACCACGCCATCGGCAGGCCGGCCGGCCGCCTGGTCATTGCCGAGGGCTACGCCACGGCGGCGAGCATCCATGAGGCCACGGGCGAGGCCGTGGCGGTGGCCTTCAACGCCGGCAACCTGGAAGCGGTGGCGCTGGCCCTGCGCACCAAGTACCCGGCCCTGGCGCTGATCGTGGCCGCCGATGATGACCACTTGACGGACGGCAATCCCGGACTGAGCAAAGCCACGGCAGCGGCGCAGGCCGTGGGCGGGCTGCTGGCCGCGCCATCGTTCCCGGCGGGCAGGCCGGACAAAGCCACCGATTTCAACGACCTGGCCGCGCTGGCGGGGCTGCAGGCGGTGAAGGCGTGCATGGAGAATGCTATTGATTCAGGAGCAACCCATGCAGGCGGCGCCTGCGCAAGCGGCCAGTTTGAGCTGTGGCCCGAGCCTGTGCCCCTGCCTGATGCCTTGCCGCCTGTGCAGGCCTTTGACGCCGAGCTGTTGCCCGGCGCCTTGCGCGCCTGGGTGATGGACGTGGCGCACCGGATGCAATGCCCGGCTGACTTTCCAGCCGTGGCGGCGCTGGTGGCCGCATCGAGCCTGATCGGCGCGCGCGCCGTGGTGCAGCCCAAGGCACGCGACGACTGGCAAGTGGTGCCCAACCTGTGGGGCATGACCATCGGCCGGCCGGGCGTGAAGAAAAGCCCGGCGCTCAGCGAAGCCTTGAAGCCCCTGGGGCGGCTGCAGGCCGACGAGTTCGAGCTGCACCAGGCCGCGCATGACGCCTGGGTGCTGGACTGCAAGGTATCGGCCATGCAGGACGATGCCAACGAGAAGAAGGCCAAGGCGCTGGCCACCAAAGACCCGGCAGCGGCGCGGGCGCTCCTGGAGCCGATGAGCACCCCGGCAGAGCCGACCGCGCGGCGCTTCATCGTCAACGACGCCACGGTAGAGAAATTGGGCGAACTCTTGATGCAAAACCCCTGGGGACTCCTGAGCTACCGGGACGAGCTGTACGGGCTGCTGATTAGCCTGGACAAGCAGGGGCAAGAGGGCGCGCGGGCCTTCTACCTGCAAAGCTATGACGGCAACCAAGGCTACACGTTTGACCGCATCGGGCGCGGAACGACCCACATCCCGCGTGTGTGCCTGGCGATGATCGGGGGCATCCAGCCGGGCCGGGTGCAGGAGTACGTGCGCGGCGCGGTGGCCGGGGGCAGCGCCGACGATGGCCTGTTGCAGCGCTTTGGCCTGGCAGTCTGGCCCGACACGGCGGGCGAGTTCGTTCACGTTGACCAGTGGCCCGATACCCCCGCCAAGCAAGACGCCTGGGCCGTGTTCGAGCGCCTGGCTGCCCTGCAGCCTGCCGGCGACACGGAGCCGGCCGTCTGGCGCTTTGACGAGGCCGCGCAGGCGCTGTTCGTAGAGTGGCTGGTGCCCTTTGAAACCGAGATACGGGGCGAGGAGCTGCACCCGGCGATGGTCTCTCACCTGTCCAAGTACCGCAAGCTCATTCCCGCCCTGGCGCTGGTGTTTGCCCTGATCGACACGCCGGACAGTGGCGGTCTGATCCATGAGCGCGAGCTGCTGCGGGCGCTGGCCTGGGGCGAGTACCTGCGCACCCACGCCAACCGGCTGTACGCGGGCGCGGCAACGCCCGAGACCACGGGCGCGGCGGCGCTGCTGGGCAAGGTCAAGGCGGGACTGGTCAAGGATGGCTTCAAGGTCAAGGACGTGCAGCAAAAGGGCTGGGCCGGTCTGAGTACCACCGACGACGTTCGCAAGGCCGCATCCATGCTGGCGGTCTATGACTGGTTGCGGGTTGAAGTCGTTCAGTCTGGCGATGCAATGGGCAGGGGCCGGCCAAGCGAGACTTTCAGGATTCACCCATGCCTGAAAAGCGGGGGTGAAAAATGAAATACCCTCACCCAGACCCCCCCGTAAAACCCGAAAAACCCTTTCTCGGGTTTTACGGGGGTGGGTGGAGGGGCATATTCAAAATTTCATGCCTGCTTGGAGGTGCGGCATGAACTGGCTGGCGCGACTGAAAAGGGAAGAGCCGGCTTCCGCCTGCAACCCCAAGCCCGAACCACTGGAGACGCTGCAACGGCCGACACCGCCAGCAGTCCAGCCGCCCGCCCTGGTGCAGCCGCCAGCCCCAGCCCCACCGGCCAAGCCGTGCAAGCTGAAGTTCCTGGAGTGGGCCGATGCCTGGCGCGAGCTGGACAGGGCCTACCAGCGCCATCACTTCACCTGCCCGGCCTGCATTGCCGCCGGCAAGGGCTACGGCCTGCGCTGTGGCGCTGGCGCGGCGCTGTACCGGGCCTATGAGGACGCATCGTCCGACAGGAGCGGCCTTGACTGGTAACGAGCGCGCCATCGTTGCCGCTGCCCTGCACTGGCATACCGCCCATGCGCGCCGCCTGGCCATCGGCGCAGACAAACGGCGCTGGGACAAGGCCGCAAAGGAGGATGGCAGCGTTTTCAGCCATGCCAGCGCTCAAGCCGCTGATGCGGCTGCCCGGCTGACGCCCGCCAAGCGTGTGGAGCTGGCTGCCCTGCGGGCGCTGGGGAAGGCTTGCGCGAACGAGCGCGGCAGTCGGCATCTGGTGGAGGATGCCGCCCTGGTGATGGACGTGCAGGTGGTGTGCCTGCGCTGACTATCGATCACCACCACGACAACATCGGCCTGGTGCGCCGGGCTTTTTTCATTGGGGAATAAACCAGCACCCAGCCTTTAGGGACTCCGAAAATTCAGGCTGTACCCAGCTGGGCTTTTTGCGTCTGGCGGGCCTGCGCCACGCGCGCGTACTGTTCGGCGGCGGTATCCATGGAGGTATCCACGGAAAAGCCATCGCCACACGCGCGTACTGGGCGGCGCTCAGCTGGCGACCATCACGACCAGCGCATAGGGGGTGTCGAAAGTCTGGAAGGCTCGATGGCTGGAAACCACACGGTTCCTCACGCGGACAATAAATCCCCTATTCAAACGGAATTCAAATGGCAGGTAAACCCGGCGTTTCCGACCAGATACCGGCGCGCCTGGGCAAGGATGGCCGCATCGTTGAATGGATGGCGAACAGCAAGGTTTCAGCAAGGGTTGGGGCAGGTGCTTGGCTTGAATCACCTGGTTCGCAGTCACGCATGGGTCTGCGCAGGTTGCCATGAGTGGTTGCCAGCAAAAGCCGGTATCCAAACGAGCGGTATCCACCAGAAACGCCGGTTCGCACTTCACTACTTCGCAGTCTGCTTTGCACCAGAACGCAAGGTGCGCAAAGTGAAAGTACGCAAGGAAGTGCGCGCAGAAACGCAACAAAAAATCAAACCGCTGCAAACCTTGCCAAACCCAGCACTGGCGCGGGCTGGCGGGGTTTTTGGCATGAAACAGGTGCGCGACGAAAACCTAAACTTGCCAATTGATTTCGGTTCGCAAAAGAGAAGGAACACCATGAGCAAGAGCTGTACTGAGGACTGCCGGGCGCTGGACGTGCGCAAGATCAACCGGGCCGGACGCCTGGCGCCGGGAAGTGCCTGTAGCTGGGTCTGGAGCCGCAACGGCGAGACCGTGGCAACTATCCACATGCTGGCAGGCGTGGGCAGCGTGACGCTGGGCTACCGGCAGCGGGCGTACGGCGGCGAGTGGCGCGATATGAATTACCCTGTGCGCCTGGCCTACACGCCCTGCCACATGGGCGGGCAGCGCGTCTGGTGGCAATGCCCTGGGGCTGGGTGCGGGCGGCGTGTGGCGTGTGGCGGTGCTGTACCTGGGCGGCAGCATCTTTGCCTGCCGCCACTGCTACCAGTTGGCCTACCGCAGCCAGCAGGGCAACAACGCCTTTGGGCCTGCCGACAAGCTCAGGGAGCGCATGGGCTGGGTGCCGGGCATTGCGCACCCGCCAGGCGGCAAGCCCAAGGGGATGCACTGGAAAACCTATTGGCGCCTGATGAACGAGTACCACCACCACGTCAGCCGGGCCGTGGCCGATTCGGCAGCAATGCTGGAGCGCATCAAGGGCAACCTCAGCCGCATCAAGCTGTGAGCAGCATATGAATTTCTTAACTCATTCAAGGCTGCGCTCAGTCGGGCCTGCCTGTTATCAAAAGTTAAGGTTCGGTTAATAGACGCACCGACCTGGGCAGTTGCCAAAAGCAGGTTGCCAATAGTTGCCAAAGTGTTGCCAGCGACAGATCGGTTGCAACTGCGCCGGTTGCAAGGCGGATTACCGCCAAGAGCGATGCTTTGCACTTTAGGCCTAACCGATGCTTGCCTGCCTTGGCGTATGGGGCTGGACAACAGCCACACAGAACGACGCGCCCGGAACGTGCCGAAAACACCACAAGGGGAGACACTTTTCTTTTTGTTGGTATTTATGTTGGTATTTTTTCAAAAGCAACAGCAAGAACCTAGTATCCATGCGGGTTTCAAGAGGTTTTTAGATCCCCTCCGGAGCAGCTCATCGTGCGCCAGCGTCCTGTCTGGCTTGAAAATCAGCGTCTTTGGTATTGCGCGGCGCCAAACAGGACTTCACGTTGCCTGTCACCGCTGAGGGGCTGGCGCAACGCGGCCAGCACCTGTACGCCGCGCCCGACGGCCGGCCGGGCGCTGATCAGGTCAAACCAGCTTTTCAGATGCGGATAGTTGGCCCAGTCAATGCCCTGGTCCTGCCAACTGCGCAGCCACGGAAAGATCGCCATGTCGGCAATCGTGTACTGGTTGCAGGCGATGAACCTGCTTGTGGCCAGTCGCGTGTCCATCACGCCATAGAGCCGCCGGGCTTCGTTGGTGTAGCGGCTGATGGCGTAGTCGATCTTTTCAGGCGCGTATTTGCGAAAGTGATGGGCCTGCCCGAGCATCGGCCCTACGCTGCCCATCTGGAACATCAGCCACTGCAGCACCTGGAACTTGAGCCGGTCGCTTTTGGGCAGGAATTTCCCGGTCTTTGACGCCAGGTACAGCAAAATGGCGCCGGACTCGAACAGCGCCATCGGCTTGCCGTCCGGCCCTTCGGGATCGACCAGCGCGGGAATCTTGTTGTTGGGGCTGATGGCCAGGAACTCGGGCTTGAACTGCGCGCCGGCGCCGATATCGACTGGAAACACCTGCCAGTCGCGCCCTAGGCGCAGGCCGCATTCCTCCAGCATGATGTGAACCTTGTGGCCGTTGGGCGTGGGCCAGGAATAAACATCGATCATCCGGGTTTCCTTCAGTGTGGATGCGCAGGCAGTCCACTTTACGGCAAAAGGAAAAACGCTGCCGCCGGGCAATCCGGCATCATCCGATGGCTCAGAAAGAAAGACTTTTCGGCCCGCAGCGCAAGCCCGGTGTGCGCATCATGCTATGTAAAACATAGCAATCCGCAGACTCGGCAGTCAGCAGCCGCGCGTCACCGGCATCTCAACCTCGCCAGGGGCCGCCAGGCGCCTGGCCAGCTCCAGCTTCGCCAGCGAGGCGCGATGCACTTCGTCGGGGCCGTCGGCCAGGCGCAGCGTGCGCTGGTTGGCATACGCATAGGCCAGCGGGAAATCGTCCGACACGCCGCCGCCGCCGTGCGCCTGGATCGCCCAGTCGATCACCTGGCAGGCCATGCTGGGCGCGACCACCTTGATCATGGCAATCTCGGCCTTGGCCACCTTGTTGCCCACGGTGTCCATCATCCAGGCGGCCTTGAGCGTGAGCAGGCGCGCCTGCTCGATCATGCAGCGCGCCTGGGCGATGCGTTCGTGCCAGACCGACTGGGCGGCGATCGGCTTGCCAAAGGCCGTGCGGCTGTTGAGCCGCTTGCACATCATCTCGAGCGCACGCTCGGCAATGCCGATGCTGCGCATGCAGTGGTGGATGCGCCCGGGGCCCAGCCGGCCCTGGGCGATTTCAAAGCCACGCCCTTCGCCCAGCAGCAGGTTGCTCGCCGGCACGCGAACATTGGTCAGCCGCACCTCCATGTGGCCGTGCGGCGCGTCGTCGTAGCCGAACACGTTCAAGGGCCGGATGACCTGCACGCCGGGCGCGTTGGCCGGCACCAGGATCATCGACTGCTGCTCGTGGCGGCCGGCCTCGGGATTGGTCTTGCCCATGACGATGTAGACCGCGCAGCGCGGATCGCCCGCGCCGGAGGACCACCATTTCAGGCCGTTGATGACGTAGTCGTCGCCGTCGCGCTCGATGCGGCAGGCGATGTTGGTCGCGTCCGACGAGGCGACCTCGGGCTCGGTCATCAGGAAGGCCGAGCGGATCTCGCCCTTGAGCAACGGGTCCAGCCATTCGTCCTTGTTGGCTTCGGAGCCGTAGCGGGCGATGGTTTCCATGTTGCCGGTGTCGGGCGCCGAGCAGTTGAAGACCTCGGCGGCAAACGGCACGCGGCCCATGATCTCGCACAGCGGCGCGTATTCGAGGTTGGACAGCCCCTCAGGGGCGCGCGGCGAGTGCGGCAGGAACAGGTTCCACAATCCGGCGGCGCGCGCCAGCGGCTTGAGCTCCTCGATCAGCGTGGTCGGCACCCAGGCGTTGCCCTTGACGCGGTTCTGGGCAATTTCGCTGAAAAACCGCGCCTCGTTCGGATAGACATGCGCGTCCATGAATTTCAGCAGCCGCGCCTGCAGCTCTTTTACTTTGGGGGTGTAGTCAAAATCCATGGAATTCTCCTGAAGGGACGGGGTGGCGTGAAGAAAGCAGCAAGGCGGGCTGTTCGTGCGCAGGCCGCCTCAGGCCTGCGTCCTGAGTGCAAAGTCCCAGGCCATTTTGGCCAGCAGCGGTGCGCCGGCGGCCGAGCTGACGGCCTGCGCGCTCGAAGCGGTTCCGGCCTCGACGCGCTTGGCGATGCCCTGCAAAATGGCGGCCATGCGGAACAGGTTGTAGGCCAGGTAAAAATTCCAGTCGGCTTTCAGCGCCTCGGGCGTGGCGAGGCCGGTGCGCTGGCAATACTTTTGGATGTAATCTACTTCTTTGGGAATCCCCAAACTGGCCAAATCCAGCCCGCCAATGCCGCGAAACGCACCCGGCGCGATGTGCCAGGCCATGCAGTGGTAGCTGAAATCGGCCAGCGGATGGCCCAGCGTCGAGAGTTCCCAGTCAAGCACCGCCAGCACACGCGGCTCGGTGGGGTGAAACAGCAGGTTGTCCAGCCGAAAGTCGCCATGCACGATGGAAACCATGGCCTCGTCGCGCGCGCTGGCCGGAATGTGGCCCGGCAGCCACTCGATGAGCCGGTCCATCTCCGGGATCGGCTGGGTGACGGAAGCGGCGTACTGCTTGCTCCAGCGGCCGATCTGGCGCTCGAAGTAATTGCCGGGCTTGCCGTAGTCGGCCAGGCCGCGTTCGGCAAAGTCTACCGTGTGCAGCGCGGCGATGACGCGGTTCATTTCGTCGTAGATGGCGCCGCGCTCGGCGTTGGACATGCCGGGTAGCGACTGGTCCCAGAGCACGCGGCCCTGCACGAACTCCATGACGTAAAAGGCGCGGCCAATCACCGATTCGTCCTCGCACAGGCAATGCATCTTGGGCACCGGAACGGCCGTGCCCTGCAGCGCCCGCATGACGCGGAATTCGCGCTCAATGGCATGCGCCGAGGGCAGCAGCCGGGCCACCGGGCCGGGCTTGGCGCGCAGCACGTAGGCGGCGCCCGGCGTGATGAGCTTGTAGGTCGGGTTGGACTGGCCGCCCTTGAACATCTCCACGTGCAGGGGGCCGGCAAATCCGGGCAGGTGCACGCCCAGGTAATCGGCCAGCGCCCCGGTGTCGAACGCCTGCCCGGGGCTCACGTCCCGGGTGCCGATGAAGTGGTCAAAGTTGCTCATGGGCGGCCTTTCTCCTGCGTGGGGTGTCGGTTACTTGTCGGCATCGGCTTCCGAGATGCGCAGCAGCGCCTGGCGGTTGCGCACCACCAGGCCGCCGGGCTCGATGCGGATGGCTTCCTCGCGCTCCATCGATTTCAATTCCTGGTTGACCCGCTGGCGCGAGGCGCCCAGCAGCTGCGCCAGCTCCTCCTGCGCCAGCTGCAGGCCGATGCGGGTGTCGCTGCCGTTGGCCAGGCTGGGCACGCCATAGCTGCGCACCAGGTGCAGCAGCTGCTTGGCCAGGCGCGCGCGCAGCGGCAGCGTGTTCAAGTCCTCGACCAGGCCGAACAGCTGGCGGATGCGCCGCGCGTGCAGCCGCAGCAGCGCCTCGTACAGCTCGACATGCTGGGCCAGGATCTTGCGCAGGTCGGCGCGCGCCACGCACAAGATGGTGGTCATGCCGTGTGCGTAGGCGTCGTGCGTGCGTCGGTCGCCGTCGAAGATCGCCACGTCGCCAAACCAGATGCCCGGCTCCATATAGGTCAGCGTCACCTGCCGGCCCGAGATCGAGGTTGAGCTCACGCGCACCGCGCCCATGGCGCAGGCGATCCACTCCTCGGGCGGGTCGCCGCGCGCGGCGATGAGGTCGCCGTCCTTGAAGCGTTTGACGTAGGCGCATCGCAGGATGTCGTGTCTAAGGGAAGGTGAAAGGGATGAAAACCAGCGGCCGCTGTTGATGGCCGTTCTTTCTTCTATCGTAAGAATGGGATCGTCCATGGTCTGTCTTGTGGGTGACTAACGGGTGACTGAAAAGCCTTGCATTGTCGCCATCGCGACCTGGGGCAGGGCGGGCTGCTGTCGCATCGGCGCCAGGCATGCCGCGTGCTGGCAAAAACGTGCTGCGGCCCCGAACGCCAAACCTTTGCCGTTGATGCGCTGGCGAGCAGACGTTGTAGTCGGGCGCGCGGGCGCCGTCAATGGGCAAGTGGGCGGGAAGCGCCCGGGCAGGGGTCGGCGCCGGTGCCGCCGCCAGCGCGCCACAGCGCCTGAAAACCGGTATTTTTATGCCAAATACGCCTTTTGCGCAGGCTCTGCTTGCGCTGGCTGCTATCAATAGATGAGCGGATGAACGACCGCAAGGCGCGCTGCTTATGGCGCGCGGCAGGGCGCCTGGCCTAGCGGTACTGCGGCTTGCGCTTGTGCAAGAAGGCCTCGATGCCTTCGCCGCCGTTGGCATGGTGCAGGTTGCGCACGAAGTGGTCGCGCTCGCTGGCCAGCTGCTGGCTCAGGCTGTGCGTGGGTGCGTCGTTGATGAGTTCCTTGATGCTGGCCAGCGCGTTGGGCGCGCGCGCGTTCAGCCGCGCTGCCAGCACCAGGGCCTCGGCGAGCGCGCCACCGGCAGCGGTGACGCGGTTGACCAGCCCCAGCGCCTGCAGCCGCTCGGTGCCGATGCGCTCGCCGCCCAGCAGCAGCTCGCTGGCCAGCGCGCGCGGCAGGTCGCGCGCCAGGCGCCAGCTGCCGCCGCCGTCAGGCGAGAGCGCGACGCTGCTGTAGGCCATGACGAACACCGCGTTGTCGGCCGCCACGATGAAGTCGCAGGCCAGCGCCAGCGAAAAACCGGCGCCGGCCGCCGCGCCTTCGACGGCGGCAATCACCGGCTTGGGGTAGGTGTGGATGGCCTCGATCCAGTTGTGCAGCGCCTCGATGCTCTGCGCCTGCACCTCGGGCGCTTCGCGCCGGTTGGCCTGCAGCCGCTGCAGGCTGCCGCCGGCGCAAAACACCTCGCCTTCGCCGGTGATGACGACGCTGCGGATGTCCGGGTTGTTTTCAGCCGCGTTCAGCGCTTCGATGCCCGCGCTGTAGATGTCGGGGCTGAGCGTGTTCTTGTGCGCCGGGTTGCTCAGCGTCAGCACCAGCGTGCCGGCGTCGCTGGTGCTTTTCAGCCAGCCCGGCACGTCAGGCCTCCTCATGCAGCAGGCTCAGGCCGATGGCGCCGCGCCGGCGCAGCCACGGGGAAGGGCGGTAGCGCTGGTCGCCATACACCGTCTGCATGTTGAACAGCACCTCCAGGATGTTGGTCGGGCCGTAGCGGTCGCCCATGGCCAGCGGCCCCATCGGGTAGCCCAGCCCGAGCGT
>Ga0308165_1003671_pt1 | contig 16203 bp, 12 predicted proteins | sample PhyWR2_FD_201032 | JGI IMG/M metagenome (GOLD analysis project Ga0308165, IMG submission 201032) | Phyllosphere microbial communities from UC Gill Tract Community Farm, Albany, California, United States - DLSLW.R2 | ecosystem: Host-associated > Plants > Phyllosphere > Unclassified | place: USA...
TTTGGTGCCGCTTCGCCACGAGCAGCGCCGCAGGGCCTTGGGGCCTAATGTTTCAATCATCTGCACCACTGACACACTCGGTACAGAAGGCTTTGCATATTTGGCGGGACGTCCTACCGCAGGATTAGCCGGCACATCGAGCCGCACATCAGCTGGATAGACCTTCTGCGTCGGCTGCACGCCCACTGCCCATAGCAGGCCTCGCTGCGTAAGCCCAGCGCGAAAGCCTGCCGAACTGCCATAGCCCGCATCGGCCAGCACCATGCCAAAGCGCACGCCGTCTGCCAGCGCAGCATCGATCTGTGCCAGTGCGATGTCGCCCTTGGTCTCGAAGGAGATCGCCTCAGGCACCTTGGCTGCTGCCCGACGCGCTTCATCCTGTGCCCAATCTTCGGGCAAGTACAGCCGCAGGGCGATCGGCACTGGCACTTCCTTGCGAGCCAGGGTGAGCGATACCAATACCTGGCAGTTGGCCTGCTTGCCGAGCACGCCGCAGTGCTGGCGCTTGACGCCAACCGAGTGCTTGCCCTGCTTGGGCAGCGCTGTGTCGTCCACGATGAGCGCAGCGTCTTTGCCGCCTACCAAAGCGTCAGCTGTCCTGCGCAGCACTTGTTCCAACGGGGCAGTTGACCACGGCGACGTCGACACGAAGTGGTGCAGTTGCTGCGTCTGCCCGGGGCACACGCGTTCGGCCATGGGCTCGACACTCTTGCGCGCGCCCGGCCCCAGAAGTCCTTGCAAATACAGCGGTGCCCAGCAGCGCTGCTCGGAACGTTTGAAAACAGCCAGGAACGGCTGGAGCCATTCTTGAAAATCTTCAGGCCAATTGGTTCTGACAGGAATCACGGTTTCCATGAAGAGCCCTCCAGCTAGCCATATCCAGAAATTCTACCTTTTCACTTGGCAGAGTAGTGATAGTCGGTCCTGAACAATTCCGTTTTACAACGCGACAGCAGAGACATGGAGCTTGTTCAGCATCAGCCGGATGTTGTGGCCAGCGCCGCACAGCACGGCGTGCAGTGCATCGCCAAGCGCACCCTTGAGCGGATTTCGTGCCAGTCGGCCCTCCATCTTCATATGGCCAATGGTCGGCTCGATCGCACTCCTTCGTCTGATCATCGCCTTCATGGTTCGGGTGACGCCCCGGCGCTGACCTGATCGGAGAATCTGCACCCCGTCGACCTGCACGCCCCGGTAGCCCTTGTCCACGATGGCAATGCAGGGCCTTTGCTCGGCGAGGATTTCGACCTGCTCGATCGTCTCGTCCAGCGTATGCCCGTCATACGGATTGCCCGGCATGCTCCTGCAGCCCACCACCAGACCTTCTTTCAAGGTGGCAGCAATGCTGACCTTGACGCCAAACTCGTAGGGTGTTCTTGCCTTGCCTTTGGCGATGCATTCGACCTCGGGCGCGTGCAGCGCATACAGCTTGTTCTTGCCCCTGATCGTTTGCGTCAGGATGCGGCCCACGCGGTGCAGCAGGTTCTTCGCTTTAATCTGTGCTTGCTCTGGTAGTTGACCGAGCTTGCGAGTGACTTCCCGGTAAACACGGGCCACCCGGATTCTGAGCGCCTTGAGGGCTTTGCGCATGCGCTTGAACTGCTTGGCATGCGCGTAGCGGCCGATCTGCGCGGCCATGCGCGGAGCCTGTCGGTTGTAGTTCTGGCGCAATTGCAGATGGTGTTCATCAGCGAGCTTGACCAGGTGCTGGCGGCTTTTCTCCAGCAATCGACTATCGGTGAGATGGGCTATCGCCTTGGGCATGACGGTGGTATCGACGATGATTTTTTCTAAGCTGCTTTTCCTGATCAGGCCCGCTGCACGCGCCGCTTCAATGGTGACGGCCAGCAAGACCTCAACGCCTTCTTCACCAATGCGCTTTCGCCAGCGCGTCAGGCTCGAAGGGTCAATGGGCAGCGCCGTTTGAAGATAGGTCTCGCCGCAAAAGTATTGCCAGTAGGGATTCTCCAGCCAGGTAGCCACCACCGCCTCATCGCTGGCGTCGTTGGCATGCTGCAGGTACAGCAAACCCGCCACCAAGCGAGGGCTCAATGCGGGACGCCCCCGGCTTGAAGCGAAGTGCGCGCCAAAACTACGCTCGATTTCCTTCCAGTTCATCAGGTCAGCCAGTCGCACCAAGGGATGGCTCATCTTGAGCTGCTCGTCCAAGCGGGGGCGTGGCAACTCATCGGTCTGTGGTGTGCGCGGTTTGGGTCCCATCAAAACCTCATCGAAATTTGCAAGAAATCAAATGCGGGTCATTTATTTTCTTGCAAATCCAGCCCTCACAAATCCGTAAATTCCCCAGATAGATCAACAGCTTGCGAGTTTTTCAGCGTGGACTAAATAAGTCGTAAGGCACCAGCTTTTCAACCAGCATGACCAGGTGAGGCAGCGCCTTGAATTGCCATGTTCCTGTAGGGCTGCGACGCAAAGTGTCGCAACCAGTGCCTTGCTACTGCATACACTCGCGCAGGTCTTCTGCGTCGACGTTTATTGTCGAGCTGTTTCTACAAGATCCGAGTTGCAGCAAATTGCAGGAGTGCTTCCCTGCCCAGTTGCAGCACCTGGACCATCCAGTTCACGGTGGCTTCGTTTTGCTCCAGATTGCTGTTGTGGTCACTGCCAGGCTCATCGGCGTAGCCGGCATAGACGATATTCGAGCGGATCTGGAGCGTTCCGGCTTCGCTGTCGTAGCTGGTGGCGCAGCCGTATCCTTGCCTGTTTAAGATGTTCGCCAACTCGTAATTCGACAGGAGGGGCCTGGAACTCAAATCCTGCGGCAAGGTCAGCACGATCTTTAAACTCGGGCAATCGCTTTCCCAGGCACTGAGCGCCAGGTGAACCCAATCGTCGCAGTCGCTGTACTGAAACAGCACGCCAAATCCGCCTGCGTCGCCTGGCGGAGATTCGTCTGTCAATATTGATGTGTCGTCAACTGACAGCGACAGCATGAACTCGATCCGTTTCCAGCAGCGGTACATCAGTTGCGATGGCTTCATTCAAATACTTCCTTGATGATGAGCGCCAATCATGCTGCCAGACAGCGACGCGATGTGTCGCATAAAGCGGATTGCAAATCAGTGAAAGGCATAGCCGCAGTGGCTGAACCATCCTCTCGCGTCGGAGGCAGTCACTGTCTCGATGACATGCGAAAGTGCTTCATCGAGTGCCTCCCGGGTACGGGCCTTGATGGCGCGCAGGCCTGTCTTGAGTTTGGACCAGCACGGCTCGATGGGTGAATAGTCGGGCGAATACGCTGGCAGATACATCAAGGCAGCGCCTCTGGCTTCGATGGCGCTGCGGATGCCATCCACCTTGTGCGCGCCCAGGTTGTCCATCACCACTACGTCGCCCGGCTTGAGCGTGGGCGCCAGCACCTGGCTGACATAGGCACGAAATACGGCCCCATCGGTGGCGCCTTCGACTGTCATTACCGCTTCGAGCCCATGGCACGACAGCGAGCCCAGCACGGTCACGTTGCGGCCCCAGTTTTTCGGCACTGCGTCATGCACGCGCTGGCCGCGCCGGGCGCGCCCGTAGCGGCGCGTCATCGCGAGGTTGACGCCAGATTCGTCAATGAATTTCAGCCGCGCGGGGGCATGCCGGGCAATGTCTTGCCAGTATTGATGGCGTGCCTGACGTACCTGCGCAGTGTCGCGTTCTGAGGCGTGTACGGTCTTTTTTTTCGGCGCAGGCCCAGGCGCTGCAGCGCCCGGCACACGGTTGGCGTGCTCACTGCCGGGCGACCATCGGCCTGTAGCCGGGCGGCTAGTTCTGCCAGCGTCAGGTCGGGCTGGTCCTCAAGCCAGCGCGCCAGACGCTGACAGGCGTCGTCATCGACCTTCGCCTGAGGGCCGGGGCGCCTGCGCAGCGGCGCCAACTCACCGCTGCGGCGCATCCGGCGCAGCAGAGCCTCGACAAACGACAGGCTTACGCCAAAGAACTCGGCCACCGCGCGTTGCGATTGACCAGGGCGTTCACATGCTTGAACGACTTTACGGCGCAAATCCAGAGAGTAAGGGGCGGCCATGATTTCACCATTTTCTTGATGACACCTTGCTTGGACACCTGCTTTTTCAAAAATATCCGTTGCCTTTGGTTATCTTGAAAACCGCTCTAAAAAAACCTTTTCCAGCGACGCAATATGACGCACGTTCGGGTGACATTGCGTTTTTAGCAACCCACCCCAGCCTGGAGAAACAATGCGCCTGTCACCGGTTTTCAGCGGAGCAGACCTGGAGCCTGCCTATTTGCCGCTGCTGCGCTTGTGGACCCTGCGCGCGCTGGCCCACTGCAATGGCGTAGCGAATTTCCTGTCGAGCCGCGGGTTCAACGATGCGGTGCTTCCGGGCTTCCTGGGGTTCAGCCAGGCCGACCGGGACGACTACTGTCCCCGCAAAGCCGGCGCCAAGCTCAGGCGGCTGCTTGCCGCCGCCGAGAAGCGCGGGGCCCGGTTGCCAGTAGACACGGTGATCGGGCGCAACTTGGCCGGGTTGCAGCACAAGCTGGGCTTGACGGACATGGACAGCGAGATCCTGCACTTCGTGGTGATCGAGCGGCTGCACTCCCCGCTGGCCACGGCACTCGAGCATATCGGCGCGCTGACCGATGCAGCCGCCATCAATGTGTTTGCCCTGTGCCTGGGAAAATCCGTTGCCGCCGTGTACGAGGCCATGGACTGCCGCGGCAAGCTCGCGCGCAGCGCCATCCTTGGCCTGGACGCCAGCCGCTCCTACTCCTTTCGCACGAAGGTGGACGTGCTCGAAGGCTTGAGCGAAGGCTTGATGCTCGAGCAACGCGACCTGATGGACCTGTTCGTGCAGAGCTTCACACTGTCGCCGGCTCCCCGCCTGGCGTTGTCGGACTACCCACACCTGGCGCAGGACGCCGCCATCCTTCAAGGTTATTTGCCCGGCGCAAGCAGCGCCGATGCCCGAGGCGTCAATGTGCTGGTCTACGGCCCGCCCGGCACGGGAAAAACCGAATTCGTGCGCGCCCTGGCGGCAGCAGCGAACCTGCGCCTGTTCGAGATCGCCTGCGAGGACAGCGCAGGCAAGCCGCGCTCGGGCAAGGCGCGGTTCGTCGCCTGCCGGCTCGCGCAAAGCCTGCTCAAGGGGCCGGGCGGCTGCGCGCTGCTGTTCGACGAGGTCGAAGATGTGTTCAGTGACGACAAGCGCCCGCTCGATGGCGGCAATGCCAGCGGCATCAAGGGCTGGGTGAACGCGCTGCTCGAGACCAACCCGGTGCCCTGCTTCTGGGTCACCAACCACCTGGGCGCGATCGACTGCGCCTACCGCCGCCGTTTCGACTACGTGCTGCGCATCGACGTGCCGCCGCGCAGCGTTCGCCAGCGCCTGATAGAGCGCCATCCGCTGACGCAGTCGCTGGACGCGCCGTGGCGCGAGGCCGCGGCCAGCCACCGGTTCCTGGCGCCCGCCATCCTGGAGCGCGCCGCGCGCGTCACCACCGAGGCCTGCCTGGCTTCGCCCGCGCTTGAGCTGGCGCAGGTCATCACCCGCGTCATGAACAACACGTTTGACGCGCTCGGCGTGGGCCGCCTCAATCCGAGCCATCAGGCTGCGGCGCCGACGTTCCGGCTCGACCTGCTCAACGCGGACTGCAACCTGGACAGCCTGTGCACCGGCCTGCTTCGCCATGGCGAAGGGCGCCTGTGTCTCTACGGCCCGCCAGGCACCGGCAAGACCGCCTTCGGGCACTACCTGGCCGAGGCGCTGGACCGCCCGCTGATGCTCAGGCGGGTCTCCGACCTTTTGAGGCCACTCGTGGGCCAGACCGAGCAGAACATTGCCGAGATGTTTCGGGAGGCCGGGCGCGAGCAGGCGGTGCTGCTGCTCGACGAGGCCGACAGCTTTCTGCGCGACCGCAGGGGCGCCCGGCAGGCGTGGGAACTGACCCAAGTGAACGAAATGCTGACCCAGATGGAGGCTTTCCAGGGCATCTTCATCGCCTCGACCAACCTGATGGACAGCCTGGACGAGGCGTCGCTGCGCAGGTTCGACGCAAAAGTGCGTTTTGGCTACCTAGACGCCGCGCAAGCCGGGGCGATGTTTGCCACGTTGTCAGGCAACCTGGGACTCGCTGACAACGCCGATGCTCTAGCGTTGCTCAGGACGACGTCTCACCTTACGCCTGGGGATTTTGCCAGCGTGGCGCGTGGTGCGCGGCTCAACGCGCCTGCCACAAGCCGGGAACTCGCCGAGTTGCTCGTCCAGGCGTGCCAACTCAAAAAAATTTCACCTCGTACGATTGGATTCACCTCCTACTTGAATTCAACCGTTTCATGACATTTTTTTAAAAGTAGACAGTGCTGCGCTAATTTTATATAGAATGTATCAAAACAATACATTTGTATATATTTCCATGCTTGAAGAGGATGCTCTTTATCTCTGCAAATCGCGGCCGTGCTGCCTATATCAAGCTTCCTGCGCAACAAGTCTTCGCAGCCCGTCTAAAAAGCGTTAAATGAAGTTGCAGACAGTAATTTTACGGATGTGGCTTGGTGGAAGTATGACGATAGAAGCTTGACCATGAATCTACACAAGTTGCCGCCACCCGTTTTCCAAAAGACAAAAATAAATGCAAGACAATGTGTTTTCACACGGTGTCGTCATTAACCAAGGCTGTCTAGAAAATGCTACATACGTATGCATTTAAGGCGAAGAAAACTTTTAAAGTTTAACGTTTGGAACTACGCAAGTCTGATTGGCCACTTCAGGCACATTATTAGATGAGTTTTTAAAAGAAAAGAAGAGATGAATAATAATATTTTTTATAATGCTGCTGTTAATTACCTGAAAGCGGGAGAAATTTTTAAAGTAAAGACAGGCTATGGCTCTGGAAAAGCTCAGGAACTTCTAGTATCTGCTTTCGTTAACGAATGGTTGGTATTGCAGGGGGATGCTCGTCAATTAGTACCTACTTTCAAGCCCAATGGTGTAGATGGTTACGTAGTAGTAAATGGCATTAATATTCATGGAAGAAACGAGGTCGAGATCAAGACATTGCAAAATGGAAGTGCGTTCCAATTCGCCCGTCACTTCTTGCCTAGTGGATTAACTCATAAAGTAAGCGGTACTGTTTTAAATCCAAATGCGTGTGGTTTCGATACTCATCTTCTGGTTGTGTGCGCCATCTTGAAAAACTCTGCTATCAAGACAATCTATATTGCTCACGGTCCAGATGTAATGGAAGAACTTGCGACGCAACTTGGAGTAGATAGTGAAAGGCCAAGCTTTATTGTTCAGCGACCAAGGCAAGCAGACAATCCTCTGCTGTACGCCAGTCAAAATTCAAAGCGCACTACTCGGTCTCTGACAAAGAACATTGGCCTGCCCTTGCTTTATTCAGTGCCAGAAGGGCTTGATGATCTTGCTGCTACACATTACCCTTTCTCAAAAACGAGCGATGTGAACTGGGTGAAAAAGTTTAATAGTGGAGACGCTGAATATGCCGATATTATCAAGACATTAATGCCACCAATAAACACTGAAAAATTGTAAATGGGTGCGTCTTCGGAAAGTGTAATGTATTGATTTTTCTGTAGTCATAAGAATATTTTTTATTACGGGTGTCGCCACTTTTAGCAGTGCAATACGGCATTGGTTTTACGAAGTTTATTAATCTCATTGCCGAGATTGGCAACTTCTCGTGCTTTGAGTTAGGGAAACTCTGCATAACTCACTCGTTTGTGTGAATGCTGCAAGTCCAGCCAGAGAAAATACGGACCATGAAACAAGCCGCCTTGGACCTCAATCTCAGCCTGAAGAAAACCCGCAAGCGCGAGTTTCTAGAGCAGATGGAGCGCGTCGTTCCTTGGGCCGCGCTGGTCACGCTGATTGCGCCGTATTACCCCCAGGGGCGCACCGGCAGGCCGCCGTTTGCGCTGGAGACGATGCTGCGTACGCATTTCCTGCAACAGTGGTTCAGCCTGTCGGACCCGGCAATGGAGGAAGCGTTCTTTGACGTGCCGCTGTACTGTGATTTTGCCCAACTGGACGCGAATGGGCGCTTGCCCGACGAGAGCACCATCTTGCGATTTCGCCACCGACTGGAAAAGTACAAACTGGCCGATGCCATTTTGGCAACTGTCAATGATTTGCTCGGCGAGCAGGGCTTGCTGCTCAGGCAGGGCAGTGTCGTGGACGCGACCTTGATTGCTGCGCCAAGTTCGACGAAGAACAAAGACGGCAAGCGCGACCCCGAGATGCATTCGAGCAAGAAGGGCAACCAATGGCACTTTGGAATGAAAGCTCACATCGGCGTGGATGCCGACTCAGGACTGGTGCACACCGTGCGCGGCACGGCGGGCCATGTGGCCGATGTCACCGAAGGCAATTGTTTGCTGCATGGCGATGAAACCGTTGTATTTGCCGATGCGGGTTACCAAGGCGCCAACAAGCGGCCCGATGCCAAGGCAGGCGTGCGCTGGCAGGTGGCCATGCGCCCGGGCAAACGCAGGGAGCTGGACAAGGCAAACAACCCCATTGACACGCTCATCGACAAGGTTGAAAAGCTCAAGGCGAGCATCCGGGCCAAGGTCGAGCACCCGTTTCGCGTCATCAAGCGCCAGTTCGGGTTTGTGAAGGTGCGCTATCGGGGTTTGAAGAAAAACACGCTGCAGCTCAAGACGCTGTTTGCGCTGTCGAACCTGTGGATGGCCCGGCACCCATTGATGGCGACGCAGGGATGAGTGCGCCCGAAAGCAGAAAAATTGCCCTGAATAGGGCAAAAATTCTCAAATGCTCTCTTGAAAGACGGCCCTGAAAAGCCTGAATTGAAAGCCAGTTGCCTCACCTGAACAATATCAGACCGGTAGCACGCCTGAATTTAAGTTATTCAGACCTTCCTTAGTGCGCAGTTTATTTCTCTGTTTTTGTTAGATGCTAGTTTGCTCTTGATTGGAGGGTGCATAAGTCTCAGCCAGTATCATCAAGCAGTGAGCCCGATGCTGTGCTTGTCTTAAATTATCTTTCTCCGCATTACTGACAAAACAATAACCATATTCATCACTAATATTGTTCGTCGATTTTTGCTGATCAGCGTCAACTGATTGCTATACAGGTACGACATTACATAGAAGGAATGTTCGGGTGCGACACGTATTGACGCACCCCGGCCAGACAATGACCTTGTATCCACAAAAAAGGTCATTCATGCCATTACCGCATTTCCTCAGGCGTTCAAAGACTGCAGATGACATCACTCCCGGCATCCGGCGGTGGATTCTGCGCCTGCTGGTTCCCTTGAATGCGCACCCCGAGTTCATCACCCAGCATGGTTTTGCGAACGATGCCGTGGCCAAAGCGCTGGGCCTGGGCGCCTGGGTGGATCCAGAACACCGTGATTTTGATGCCAAGAAGGTCCGCACTGAATTGCGAAAGCTTTTCCAAGCCTGTGAGCGCGAACCGCGCGAGGACGCAGCCCCATCGTGCCTGGCCGGCAATGTCGCGCGCCTGTCCAAGCTGGTGGGCCTGTCCGAGGTCGATTGCCGCCTCCTGGAGTTTGCTGTGCTGATCAGCAGCCACCGGGCGCTGGACGATGCGGCCGACTGGCTGGGCCCGCTGTCTTCGAGCAAGGTGTTCCATGCTCTGTCGGTGCTGCTCGACCTGCCCGAGGACGAGGTCCGGGCGTCGCTTGGTGCGTCCAGCATCCTGACCCGCTCGGGGCTGGTCTCCATGAGCCGCAACGGGTCTTCGACCCTGAGCGCAAAGCTTGAGCTTCTTTCCGACAACTTTGCCGACCACATCGTGTCGTGCGACACCGACCCGGTGGCGTTGCTGCGCGACACGGTCACGTCGGGTTCCCCGGCAGAACTCAGCATGGCCGACTTCGGGCACATCGAGCCGTATCTTGCCGTGCTGCGGCCCTACCTCCGCCAAGCCCTGGCGAGCGGCCGCAGGGGGGTCAACATCTATGTGCATGGCGCGCCCGGAACCGGCAAGACCCAGCTGGCCAAGGTACTGGCCCGGGAGATGGAGTGCGAGCTGTTCGAGGTCGCCAGCGAGGACGGTGACGGTGACCCGGTCAAGGGCGAGCGGCGCCTACGCGCCTTCAGGGCCGCACAAAGCTTTTTCTCCGAGCGCCCGGCGCTGATCGTCTTTGACGAGGCCGAGGATGTGTTCAACGACGGCAGCGGGATGTTCGGGCGCAAGAGCACGGCGCAAACGCGCAAGGCCTGGGTCAACCGCATGCTCGAGGACAACGCCGTGCCGGCGCTGTGGCTGTCCAACACCCTCGATGGGCTCGACCCGGCCTTCGTGCGCCGCTTTGATATGGTCCTGGCGCTGCCGGTGCCGCCCCAAAGGCAGCGCCTGCGCATCATCGAGCAGGCCTGCGCCGATGTGCTCGACGCCCCCAGCCGCTCGCGCATGGCCGAGTCGGAGTCGCTCGCACCGGCCGTCGTCACCCGGGCCGCGTCGGTGGTTCGCCTGATCAAAAGCGAGCTCGGCCAATCCGGCGCCTCAAACGCCATGGCCCTGCTGATCGACAGCACGCTGCAGGCGCAGGGCCACGCAGCGGTCATGCGCAGCAACGCCAGCGGCCTGTCCGAGATGTACGACCCTGCCTTCATCCAGGCGGACGCCGACCTGGCGCAGGTTGCCAGGGGCTTGGTGCAGTCCCGGTCCGGGCGGCTGTGCCTGTACGGCCCGCCCGGCACCGGCAAGACCGCCTATGGCCGGTGGCTGGCCGCTCAGATGCGCGTGCCGCTGCTGGTCAAACGGGCGTCCGATTTGATGTCGAAGTATGTGGGGGAGAACGAAAAAAATATTGCACGCGCCTTCCTGCAGGCCGAGCAGGAGGGCGCCCTGCTGCTGATCGACGAGGTGGACAGTTTCCTGCAGGACCGCCGCGGCGCCCAGCGCGGCTGGGAAGTCAGCCAGGTCAACGAGATGCTCACGCAGATAGAGTCGTTTGCCGGAGTCTTCATTGCCTCGACCAATCTCATGACCGGACTGGACCCCGCAGCACTTCGCCGCTTTGACCTCAAGGTGAAGTTTGATTTCATGGCGCCCGACCAAGCCGGTGCGCTCTTGCGCCGCTGCTGCGGCCAGATGGCGCTGGATTCGCCGCAGCCCGGGCAACTGGCCCGGCTGGCGCGCCTGCACAAGCTCACGCCGGGCGACTTTGCTGCTGTCCAGCGTCAGAGCCGGTTTCGTCCCATCGACTCCGCCCATGCGCTGGTCGCCGCCCTGGAGGCCGAATGCGCGGTGAAGGAGGGCGCTGCTGCCGGTATCGGATTTCTTCAATAACAGCCTGATGAGTATGGTTCAATGACAGCTCAACAATAAGTAACCCATGCGCACCCTGTCCAAAACCAAGCTGCTGGCCTACCGGCAATGCCCCAAACGACTCTGGCTGGAAATCCACAAAAAGGAACTGAGGGCCGACTCCCTCGCCACCGAATCGGGGTTTGTCCAGGGCAACCGGGTGGGCAGCATGGCCCGGCAGGTCTATGACCCGAAGGGAACGGGTCAGCTGATCGATGTGGGCGTCACCGGGTTCGCTGCGGCGTTTGCCCGCAGCCGCGAATTGCTGGCTTCAGCAGCGCCGATTTTCGAAGCCGGGTTTTCCGCCGGGGGCGCCATGGCTTTTGCCGATGTCATGCTCCCCATGCGAAAAGCGGGAAAGCCGGGCTGGCGAATGGTCGAGGTCAAGTCGTCCACCGGCGTGAAGGATTACCACCGCGACGACCTTGCGATCCAGGCGTTCATCGCACGAAGCGCCGGCGTGGCGTTGACCGGCATTGCGCTGGCCCATATCGACAGCCAATGGGTCTACCCCGGTGGTGGTGATTACCGGGGCCTGCTGGTCGAGCGCGACCTCACCGAGGAAGCCTTCGGCCGCGCCGAGGAGGTCCGGGACTGGATCGCCGGCGCCCAGGTGGTCGCCAACAAACGCAAGGAGCCTGTCAGGCCAACAGGGGGACATTGCGACCAGCCCTACGCCTGCGGCTTTCTGGCGTACTGCCAGAGTCAAAGACCGCAGGCCCAGTACCCCGTCCATTGGCTTCCCCGGATCCAGGCCAAGACGCTCAAAGCGCACATCGAGGAGGAGGGCGCCAGCGATCTGCGCCATGTCCCGGATGATCTGCTGAGCGACAGGCAACTGCGCGTGAAGAAGCACACGCTGGGCAATACGGTGTTTTTTGACGTAGCAGGCGCCGCGGCAGACATGGCGCCCCACAAACTTCCGGCGTATTTCCTCGACTTCGAAACCATCCAGTTTGCCGTGCCGATCTGGCAGGGAACCCGGCCCTACCAGCAGATCCCGTTCCAGTTCAGCGTGCACCGCTTGGGGCGCAGCGGTAGACTGAGCCATAAAGCATTTCTGGATATCAGCGGCCAAGACCCTTCCAGGCCGTTTGCCGAGTCGCTGATCACCCATTGCGCCAAGCAAGGACCGGTGTTCGTCTACAACGCCGGTTTTGAGACCGCGCGCATCAAGGAGCTTGCGCAGCGCTTCCCGGACCTGGCGACTTCACTGCTGGCCATCAACGCGCGCGTGGTGGACCTGCTCAGGGTGGCCGAGCAGCGCTACTACCACCCCAGCCAGCATGGCAGCTGGAGCATCAAGAAGGTGCTGCCCGCCGTGGCGCCGGACCTTTGCTACAGCGACCTTGAAGGCGTGCAGGACGGCGGCATGGCGATGAATGCGTTTTTGGAAGCGATTGCAGCGGTGACCACAGGCATTAGAAAGGCCCAGATCGAGAAGCAGCTGCTCGACTACTGCTGCCTGGACACCTATGCCATGGTCCGGTTGTGGGCGTTTTTCTCCGGCCGCGCTGGTTTTGTGAAGTGACCCGCATGTCCAAGCGACCTGACACCAAGGAAACCGTCCTGCTGGCGCTCGAACTGCTGCGTCGCATCCCGCGTGGCCGCAAGATCTCGGCTTCGGAGCTGCACCGCCAGCTCCTGGGCGCTGGCATCGAGCGGGACCTGCGCACCGTGCAGCGGCAGATGGAGATGCTCAGCGAGCACTTCGACGTCGAGCGCGATGAGCGCAGCAAGCCTTACGGCTACTGCTGGAAGGAAGGCGCCAAGGGCCTGGCCCTGCCGATGCTCAGCGAGCAGGAGTCGCTCCTCTTGACTCTGGCCGAGCAGCACCTGCGCAACTTGGTGCCCGCCAGCCTGATGAAGTCCATGGATGGCTTTTTTACCCAGGCCCGCTCCAACCTGGGACCGCAGGTCAGCATCAAGCGCGAGCGCGAGTGGCTCTCTAAGGTGCGCGTGGTCAGCACCACGCAGCCGCTGCTGGCGCCCAGGGTCAAACCCGACGTGTTCGACGCGGTGAGCAATGCCCTCTTTGGCAACCTGTGGCTGAGCGTGACCTACAAGAACGCCAATGGCAAGCAGACGACGGCCGACGTCATGCCGCTGGGACTGGCGCAGCAGGGACCGCGCCTGTACCTGGCGTGCCGTTACCGCGATTATGAAAACGAGCGCAGCTTGGCGCTGCACCGTATCGTCTCGGCCACGGCGTCAACGCTCACGTTCGAGCGGCCCAAGGGGTTTGACCTGCAGCAATACGACGATGACGGGCGCTTCGGGTTCGGGGACGGGCAGCGTATCCGGCTCAGTTTTTCGATCGACAAGAAAGCGGGCTTTCACCTGCTGGAGTCGCCCCTGTCGCTAGACCAGCAGGTAAAGGACGCAGGAGATCGGTATGAGATCAGTGCAACCGTGGTGGAGACAGCGCAGCTGGAGTGGTGGCTACTGGGGTTTGGAAGTGCGATTGATGAGCTTCAACGCAGTCCTCTTGGTCGGGCTCCCAAGCCATGAAAAGAATCAGTATGAATGCCTGAAAACAATAACTCTCACAGTTCAACGTCTGAAAAGCGATGCACGATGCGGCAGAAAAGGCCGTGATCCAAGCGTGCGCGCAGTTGTTGGAGCGGGGCTGCAGGGTTGATTTGAAAAACAACGAAGGCTTGGGCGCCGCTGCAGGCGGCCCAAGAGTGCAGCAGGGTGACACTGAATCCTTCTCTTCACTCGGCGCTGGCGCTGCAGGAGGCTGGGCGCCTGATGGACGAGATGGCTGATGCAAGTGAACTTACAGAGAAATGAAACCATGAACGAACAAGAACTTAATAGGCTTTTGCTCGATGCCTGCATGGTCGGCGACGCTGCGCGAGCCAAAGATCTTCTCGATCAGGGCGCCAGCCTGAAGGCCAAGGATGAGAACGGAGCTTCGCCTTTGCACACGGCGGCCGCCAACGGACGCTGTAAGACCTGCTTGATGCTTGTCGGGCGTGGCGCGGACCTGGAGGCTAAAGACAACAAGGGTTGCTCGCCGCTGGCCCTGGCGGCTCGGACAGGTAACTTGAAAGCTTGCCTGCCGCTTATGCTGCTGGGGCCTGACCTGGAAGTCAGGGACAATGGCGGAAACTCACCGCTGGCCCTGGCGGCAATGAATGGCCGCACCGAGGCCTGGGTGGCGCTTCTGGATTGGGGGGCTGACCTGGAGACCAAGAACAATAAAGGGCACTCGCCACTGACCGAGGCAGCATCGCAAGGGCTAACCGAAACCTGCCTGGCGCTCTTGGAGCGCGGGGCTGACCTGGAGAGCAGGGACAATGGCGGGCACTCGCCACTGGCCGAGGCAGCATCGCAAGGCCACACCGGAACCTGCCTGGCGCTCCTGGAGCGCGGGGCTGACTTGGAGAGCAGGGACAATGGCGGGCACTCGCCACTGGCCGAGGCAGCATTGCAAGGCCACACCGGAACCTGTCTGGCGCTCTTGGAGCGCGGGGCTGATCCGAAGACCAGGACCAGGAAAGGGCGCTCGCCGCTGTTCGTGGCGGCAAGGAATGGCGACATCGAGCTCTGCTTGGCGCTTCTGAATTACGGGGCGGACCTGGAGGCCCGGGACAATGCTGGCAATTCACCGCTGGCCGAGGCAGCATCGGAAGGGCATACTGGAACCTGCCTGGCGCTCCTGGAGCGCGGAGCTGATCCGAAGACCAGGGACAAAGCTAAAAACAACTCCCCGCTTGCCTGGGCGACAAGGCATGGCGATACCGAGCTCTGCTTGGCGCTTCTGGATTACGGGGCGGATCTGGAGGCCCAGGACAATGCTGGAAACTCACCGCTGGCCGAGGCAGCATCAGTGGACAACAACACCAAGTTCTGTTTGGCGCTGATTGCGCGCGGCGCCAATGTTGGCGCGGCGCTTGGCTCGACCCAAGCCTCTAAATTTAGCGCCCCAATGCTCAGATGTCTTCACCATCCGCTGCATACTGCGGCAGAAAGGGGCATGGCCCAGGAGTGCGCGCAACTTTTGGCGCTGGGCTACAAGTCTGAGCAGCAGGACGGCAAAGGCTTGACGCCGCTGCAGGCGGTCCAAGCAGCGCAACAAGAGGCGACGGCTGGCTTTCTTCGCTCGTGGACAGCGCTTCAGGCGACCAATCAGGTTTTAACGGAAGCTTCGGCGGCAAAACCATGACCATTTGCCCTGCTGGAACGAAAGACCGCGCACTCCAGCGCAGATCTTCGGCACGCAACAACAGCGTGTTGATGATGCGGATGAAGGAGATCATGCAGACGCACGGGCACTATGGCTACAGGCGAGTGCACGTGATGCTCAAGCGCGAGGGCTTCAAAGACAATCACATTGACCTTGCCCCTGAATCGTGTAGTTCTTAACCCGACAATTACGCGGCCTTTTTGCGCTGTGCCTCGTACCAGCGTTGTTCAAACTGCATTGGGCTAAGGTAACCCAGGCTGGAGTGCAATCTTGAATGATTGTAGAAGGCCATCCAGTTCAGAACCGCATCCATGCACTCGCGCCGTGTGGCGAATTTATTGCCATGAACGCTTGCCGTTTTCAGCCGGCTCCAGAAGCTTTCCGTGGGGGAATTATCCCAGCAGTTTCCTTTACGACTCATTGACGAGCGCATACCCCAGTCCTTCAATGAGTCCTGAAACTCATGGCTGCAATACTGGCTGCCACGGTCGCTATGGAAGATGACACCTTTCGGTGGCCGCCGGCGAAACCAAGCCATGGCCAGTGCGTCCTTGACCAGGCTTGTCTGCATGTGCCGCTGCTGGCTTCCTGCCCACCAATTGGCGGCTGTGAAGGTCAATGACGCCAGCCAGGTACACCCAGCCCTCATCAGTCGGCAGGTAAGTGATGTCTCCCGTCCAGATTTGATTGGGTCCATCTGGGTTGAATCGGCGCTGT
>Ga0308165_1003673_pt1 | contig 16191 bp, 16 predicted proteins | sample PhyWR2_FD_201032 | JGI IMG/M metagenome (GOLD analysis project Ga0308165, IMG submission 201032) | Phyllosphere microbial communities from UC Gill Tract Community Farm, Albany, California, United States - DLSLW.R2 | ecosystem: Host-associated > Plants > Phyllosphere > Unclassified | place: USA...
CTGCGGGCTTGCCTTTATATTGTGCACCATGCGCCTGAGCACAGTCTTCAATCACATAAAGTCCTTTTTCCTGCGCCAGTTGCATGATCGGATCCATATCACACATCCAACCCGCCAAATGCACGCAGATAATGGCTTTAGTATTTGGAGTAATGACCGCTTCAATGGTGCGACGCGAAATATTTTGTGAATCCAGTTCGACGTCGGCAAAGATTGGATTTGCACCCGCTGTCACAATTGAACTGGCAGAAGCTAAAAAAGTACGGGAAGTGACAATTACATCATCCCCTGCACCAATGCCTAATGCTTTAAGTGCAACATCTAAAGCGACTGTACCGTTGGCAAGTGCTACTGCATATTGAGTTCCCGCAAACTGTGCAAATTCTTTTTCGAACTCACGGCATTCCTGTCCTGTCCAGTAATTGACTTTATTGGAAAGCAAGACTTGCGATACGCCATTGGCTTCTTCTTGACTAAAGCTTGGCCATGGTTCAAATGCAGTATTTAACATTACCTATTCCTAGATTTTAAAAAGTTTAAAAATTATTTTTTCTCTAAAATTCGTGCAGGATTTCCGACAACGGTTACTCCTGCAGGTACACTTTTAGTGACCACTGCTCCCATACCCACAACCGCACCCTTACCAATCACTAAAGGTTTATCGGGGGTTCCTTGTTTAATCACGGCACCCGTACCAATATACGCATGGTCTTCAATATGAATATTACCGTTACATTTCACCCCGGGAGCGAAAGTGACATAGTCTCCAATGACACAGTCATGCTCTACATAACTATATAAATTGGCATGAAAACATTTACCAACTTTGATATTTGAAGTGATCGTTACAAAGGGACTTAAAGCAGCACCTGAGGCAATTGCTATTTCATCCATGAGCACGACATTGTCGGCCTGAACTGACCACAATATCATCTGATCTTGCTGTAATTTATTGGCTAATTTTTCCCGAATCTGACTATTGGCAATCGCAATTAAAACTGACTTTTTCTCAGCCTTTAAGGCTTTAAACGCTGTATAACTTAATGCCGTGTGACCATTAATCTGAATTTCTTCTGCCAGACTGTCATCAATAAAATAAATTGTGGCATCTATATTCTGACGCTGTAATTGTTGACGTGCGATCGGCATCAAGCTTCGGCCACAACCTGAAGCACCATAAATGGCATAGACTTCAGTCATGGATTTTATCCGTTTTTGTACCGGTAAATTTGGTCATTGTGGCTTCACCCTCGGCACTGATATCATCTTTTGCTAAAACTTTATGTACCGTTTTAAACATGATTTTAAAATCAAGTAGTGTTGACTGGTTTTCCACATACCAGGTATCTAGCTTAAATTTTTCTTCCCAGCTAATCGCATTACGTCCATTGACCTGTGCATGACCCGTCATACCCGGACGCACATCATGGCGTTTTGCCTGTTCTTGATTATATAAAGGTAAATATTCTGTCAATAATGGACGCGGTCCAACAATACTCATATCGCCTTTAATCACGTTCCAGAGTTCAGGCATTTCATCTAAACTGGTTGAACGGAGCATTTTACCAAATGCTGTTAAACGCTCACTGTCCGGTAAAGGATTGCCCTGAGTATCCACCGCATCTTTCATGGTGCGGAATTTAATCATTTCAAACGATTTGCCATGCAAGCCTGGACGAACCTGGCGAAACAGCACAGGCGAGCCCAAGTTTTTTTTCACTTTGTAAGCGACAAAAGCGTATAAGGGCGAAAGGAGGATAAGGGCAATAGAGGCAATAATGATATCGAGTAAGCGTTTTAACATTTATAAACCTAAAGTATTCAATAATCGTTGATTGACTTTTTCTGCATCAAATTTGTCTTGAGCTATTTTATAACTTTCACACCCCATCTTTTCAATTTGTTCAGGGTGTTCTATGAAATAAATCATTTTTTTAGCCAATGCTTCAGGATTCCACTTAGCCACAAGAAATCCATTTACACCATGTTCAACAGTTTCACGGCAACCTGGTACATCTGTACTAATCACTGCACGCCCGATCGCCATTGCTTCTTGAGTACTACGTGGTACACCTTCACGATAAGATGGTAATACAAAGACATGACAATTGGCTATCCAGTCTTTCACGTTATCTACATGACCGGGATAATCAATAATATTTGAAGAAATTAACTCGTCTAATTCAGATTGTGTTAATGCACCCAAATTGTGAGGGTCGATTGCACCTAAAACAGTAAATTGCGTTTCAGGATATTTTTCTTTTACGATTTTTGCTGCATTCAGAAAGTCGTGAATCCCTTTTTCCTTGAGTAACCGACCAATAAATAGAAAATTAATGGGTTGATGAATATTGATTATAGGTTGGTAAGGGTATTCTTTTAAATTTAAACCAATCCCCCCCAAAACTTCAACTTTTCGCACTTTTATAGCATATTCATCTATTAAGTCTTTAGGATCATCCGGATTTAAAAAAATAATTTTATCTAAGTGAGGTAAAGCAAATTTATAAAGTAAAACTTGAATGTTTTTAATCAATTCTGTTTTTTTACCTAAACCCTCGGGCTGCTGGGTAAATGTATAGCCTAACCCTTCTAACATACCTACAATTTTTGGAACTTTTACTAACTTTGCGGCAATTGTTCCAAAAATAACAGGTTTACTAAAATATGAAAAAACTAAGTCTGGCTTAATGTCACGAATTTTTTTTGAAAGTTTATACGTGGCTACAATATCTGCAAGTGGATTGAGTCCACCACGGTTCAATTCATAGGGAACAGGAATAGCACCTAAAGATTCTATTTTTTTTAGGTCTGGGTCGGTATATTCAGAAGTGAAGGCATACACCGTATATTGCTTTTCTCGCATCGCACGAATTAAGTCCGCACGAAAACCATAAAAGCTTGAGGCGACAGTACCAATGATGACTACTTTCATTTTAGTGCACCCTCAATCGAGTTTTTAGACGTAAAATATAGAAAAAACAGATATAAACTGCAAAGTAGTTATACATTCTTAAGCGTACAGCAGTACCTAAATTGTCATTACCAATTAACCAAACACTCGCATACAAAACAAAAAATATAATTAAAAAACGGATAAAGTTATCAGCTAGTTTAATATTCTTAATTACATAAACCAACATAAAAACAAAGGGAACTGTTTCAGTCAGAAATAAAATAAGAGCTAGAGGATTTGTAATATATAAACCAAATAATTGACCTAACAAACTTAATATAAAATTTGGGATAAACATCACTGGGTTAGAAAAATCTAAACCTAGAGTAGAACCAGCTTCACTTTCTTCAAACCCTGAACGATATTCAGTGAGTGAATCTAATAAACCAATATAATTTGCAAAAAATAAAGCTAAAAAATATATAATACTTAATAAAATAAGACGCTTTTTTGTAAACTTTATTTTCCATAGAAAAAGAGCTATTAAAAATGCATACCCTAAATAAGGGCGTAAAGCCAACAAGAAAAAACCTAAAGCTATAGCTAAAATATAAAAAAATGAGAATCCTAAAAAAATTTTATTATTTAATGATTTTTTAACAAAAAAACAGCCTACTAAAAAGCTCAACACCATAAAGACATCACGATAAATATCAAATGTATAAAAAAATAATGTTGGGTATACTAAACATAATAAAAAACTATAAAGATAATATTTCTGATTATCTTTAAAACTTATACCGGCCAAACTTGTAGTTATTATAGGAATAATCATTAAATTTAAAAAAAGAAGTATATAAGAAAAAAATTCACGAGAATATAAATTAAAATCATTTAAAAAATGCAAAATAACTGGCCATACATTTGCAACGGAATCTACATAACCTATAGCATAAGCATGATAATAATCAGCATCACTACCACCACCTAAACTGATCTTTATAAAATCATTGTCAATTAATAAATACAGAAAAATTTTTAAAAAAAACAACGAAAATATAATTAAGCTAAGAGCAAAATTAGATATTCTCTTTAAAAATAAATTATTATTTTTCATAATATATATCTAGCCATTGCTCTGAAATCATATTTAAATTGAATTTATTGTAAACATATTCATAGCCCGTTTTATTTTTTTCATTTCTCTCTAAAAGAAGTACCATAGATTGAGCTAATTGTTCAGGATCATTAACATGTACAATTTCACCATTATCCTTCAAAATTTCTTCTGCCCCACTTACATCGGTGGATACCACCTGAGCCTGACAAGCCATTGCCTCAATTAGTACTGTTGGTAATCCCTCATAGTCTGAAGAAAGTACGAATACATCACATGCACTCATCAATTTAGGAATGTCATTACGTCTACCTAATAGGACAACCTCATTACTTAAATCTAATTGATCAATTAACTGTTCTATTTCTACTCGTAGCTCACCATCACCTGCAATTAGTAACTTGAATGATAAAGGATATTTTTTTTTTAATATCTTAATAGCACTTAAAAGGTTAGGGTAATTTTTTGCATAATGAAATCTACCTACTGCTAATATAATTTTAGTACTAGAATCTAAATAAAGTTCTTTTTCTACACTCAGTCTTGCTAAATTAGAATATTTAAAATTATTGAAATTCACCCCATTATATACAGTAATTATTCCATTTTTAGGTACGGCTTTTCTTTCAATATAGGCATTGGAAGCAACATTGCTTACATTAGTTGTAATATCACTTAAAGGATGAGTCATACGATATAGTACCATACGTAATCTTCCACCTTCATTTGCACTATGTGCAGTACAAATTAATTTTTTTATAGGGGTTATAATTCGCACTAAGCGGGTAAATATATTTGCATGAATCATATGTGCATGCACTACATCAGGTTGATAATTTTTGATAATTTTTGATAATTTTTGATAAGCTGAAGGTAAAGTCATCAATCCATTTAAATTTATATTTATTAACTCAATTTCTGAATGAATAGGCTTTGTTAAAACATCACCAGTTAAATAAGCAATTTTAACGTCATGCCCCTTTTCAAACATACTATTAGCTAAATCGCATACAACTCTTTCTGCTCCACCTTGTCCCAAACCTGTTATTACATATAAAATTTTCATAAAATCACTCTCTTTCAAGCATAAATTGATCTAAGTCATTACAATACTTATTAAATAATTGATTAATCAAAAATCCTGAATTCTTTATAATTTTAGTATCATATACATAGCTTTTGGTATTAAATAAAGCAGGTATTAATATACTAGATGTTGAACAATTAGATATAACTGCATAAAAGCTATCATTTAAAAACAACTCCTCTACTATTCCATCAAAGTCAATCATAGAAATACTATACTTACCATAATCAACTAAATTTTCCCTTGGGTGTTTTTTTACATACAGTTTATATCCCATTTCTTCAATTTTACTTCTTATAGAAATAATTTCCTCAATATATTTTTTTTCTGTAGTAATTCCCAACTCTACTAATGGCTGACTACAAAAAACTACACCATTTTCAAATCCCCTATCTTTTCTATTAATTAATTTCAAAATACTTATAAAAGAATTTTTGTAGTCCTCATTTACTTGAAGATTTTTTTTATTGAAAATACTATATTCAATAATTTTGTTTTTATTAAAACTATATAATATTTTATTTAAATTCAATGTGATTAAAAATCTTATTAAACCGCCTAATCCACCCTCACGCAATGATGCTTTTATTACATGAAGGTTATTACAGTAATTTGATATACCATCATCAATTATAATAATCTTATCAAAACAAATACTTTTGCTCTTATAATATTGAGGCCAAAAATAGGCATTAATCCTACTTACAAAAACTATATCATAAACATTTTTTTTCAAAATTAAAGCATTAAATTTTTTTAATTGAATTTCTACTTTTAATTGATAACAAAGCTCTATATAGCTTTTATCTATACTATTAAATAAACTTTCATCCATAAAAATAATTGCTTTAAAGTATAATTTCTCATTTTTATTATAAAATGATAAAAAATTTAGCAACTGTAAAGGGCTAAAAACTTTATATGAAATTAAACATTTTGAAATTTTCATTAAACAACCTTTAAAAAAATTATGAAATCTTCATCTTATAAACCAATTCCAAATTAAAAATAATTTTAATCATAAATAAAAATTAAATTATTCATATTTTTTTGATCATTACCCATAATATTATTACCATTAATAAATTAGAAAATATAAGAGAAAAAGGAATATACTTTATAGAAATTCCACTCAGAACAACAAGTAACACTACATATACTACTGATGTTAAAAATGTCACACTTGCTATTAATCTATTCTCCCCATGAAAAAACAAATAATTAACCAGAATTAAGTAGGGTAATGTTAAACCATAACCTATTAAAAATAATATTGTATAAAACTGTACTTCACTAAATTGTGGCCCTAAAAGCCATATAAACAATATATTAGGTAATATATAGCAGATAACAGCAGGTAAACTAATAAAGATAAAACTTATTAATGTATATTTTTTTATTTTATCGATTGTTAATTTTTTATTTTTCAATCCTTCATAATAATAAGGAACTATCGCCTTATTTAAAGCCATAAAAAATATTGTTAATATTGATGCAATTTGCACACCTGCTGAATAAACACCAAGTTCAGCAGGTGTATATAATTTATAAATAAAAATCCGATCAACTTGACCTTTCATAAAAAAACTAAGCTGATGAAGAATTAAAGGAATCCCAAATGTAAATAAATATAAAAGTGCTACTTTATATTTATTTACACTGAACATCTTTTTAATTTTAAATTTTCTATTAATAAAAAAGTATGTAATAAAAAAAACTAAAGCGCTACTAAGAATTAAAGCTAATAACCGATTAACTACCTGATTACCAGAAACATACTCAAGCATTAGAACTGTAAATATTACTATACTTGTACTACTTAAGAATTGAATGGTAATGTAGGGAATCGGTTGTTTTTGCGCCTGACGTAAAGCAAGCTGCACAGACAAAAATGAATTAAAAGTTGCAATAAGGGTAATATATGCAATTATTTCACTTTTCAATATCCATGCAACTATCAAACATACACATGAAAATATAATATTATATAAATAACCTGCCCTTACAATAAGGTCTATTGCTTTATTACCATAAAAATAAAAATAGCGTGTTACTGCACCCTCTTGACTAAGACCGATAAAAATACCCAATAGAGCTAAAATGGTTAAATAATAAGAGAGCTCACCAAAACCTTCTGCACCTAATTTTCTTGTTAAATAAGGCAGAAGTAAAAAAGGGAGAGATTTATTAATTAACTCTCCCATTAAGTAAATAAAGCTATCTTTTAAAATACGCATTAGTCAATAATATCAAAACTTGCTGCTGTATTTTTAAGTACGTCTTCCTTTATTTTTCTACCCAACAGCTTCTCATAAAACTTAGGCGCCAATCCGAAACCTGGTCGCACACTACGTATACAGGTTTCATTTATAATATCCCCTGCTTTCATATCCTTTACAAAATATAGTGAACGTCTAAATTGCGCATTACCTTGCTCGCTTGACTTCCGCCCATAGTCCACTTGACCTAAAGCTTGCCAAGCTGTTTTTGCACCAACACATAAGTGTCTCAAGCCTTCTGGTTCTAATGAAAAACTATCATCCGGTCCACCCCCATTACGATTTAGCGTAAAATGCTTTTCAATAATAGAAGCACCTAATACGACAGAGGCAATTGCAGTAGTATTGTCTAAGGTATGGTCTGACAAACCCACTGGAATATTAAAACTCGAAGCCATATCTTGTATGGTTCTTAAATTATAATCTTCTGCGGGTGCTGGATAACCACTCACGCAATGCAAAACTGCCAATTCCTTACAACCACCATCATAAGCTGCTTGAATGGCTTCTGCTATTTCTTCTTTATCTGCCATACCTGTTGAAATAATCATAGGCTTACCCGTAGAAGCCACATATTTAATTAAAGGTAAATCTACTGCTTCAAAAGAAGCAATTTTATATGCTGGTGCATTTAAGTCTTCAAGTAAATCTACCGCTGTGCGGTCAAATGGGGAACTAAATATTGTTATATCAAGTTTACGAGCATACTCAAATAATGGCTTATGCCATTCCCATGGCATATGGGCTTTTTCATAAAGCTCATATAGCGATTGACCATCCCACAACCCTCCACGAATCATAAATTCTTCATTCTTACTATTTAGGGTAATGGTATCTGCCTTATAGGTTTGTAGCTTGACCGCATCTGCACCACATAACTTGGCTTGTTCTATAATTTTTAATGCAGTTTCTAAACTACCATTATGATTGGCAGATAATTCAGCAATAATATAGGGAGGAAAATCAATACCAATATCCCGACCATTAATTTGTATTTTTTTATTCATGCTTATCTCTCCAACCATTCTGATTGCAATAATCCAAACTGAAAAATATCAAACTCACCACGCTCATCTGTAAAATGCTTTCTTAAAACACCTTCTTGAGAAAAGCCTAATTTTTGATGAAATCTTATTGACTTCTGATTAAATGAAAGTACTTGACCAAATATTTTTGCAATATTTAATTGTCTAAATGCAAAATCTAAACTTACCTTACCTAATAAAAGACCCATACCCTTTTTAGTATTTGGCCGTACATAAAACCCCCACTCATAGGCTGCGCTATTTTCAATTTGATGCAGGGATACATAACCTTCTGCCTGTTCCTGATACTCAAAAATAAAGAAATAGCGATCTGAACGATTTTGGTTACGTACAAACCATTGCAAATGATCTTCATAATGAATGATTGATGTATTAACCATCCATTTTCGAATATCATCATGATTACGCCACTCTAAAATAGTGCTTAAATCTTTACTTTCTAATTTTCGAAGTTTAGCTTTTGAGTGGTCTAACATTAATTTGACTCACTATTAATATAGTTTAACAATAGTTCCACACCCAAGCCTTGTGTTACTTGAAGTGCTTTGTATTGCATATTTTTTAAGTGAGAACTCGATATATGATTCAGGATAATTGGTAAATCCTTATTAATATCTTTCTGTTGAATCGAAATAGCAGCACCTAAATTATGCAAATCTTTTGCAATCACATACTGGTTTTCTGCCATACAAATCATTACTGTCGGTAACCCTAAACAGCATCTTTCCCATGAAGTAGAACCGGCAGCTCCTATAGCCAAATCGCTATTTGCCATTAGCTCAGCCATATTATTTATACCCACTAGCACTTCTGTTATCCAAGGCATCTCATTCGCTTGTTGCTGGACATCTTTAATCCACGGAGCTGTAGCCCCCATCACTACGGTAATATAACAAGATGAGGGTAAAAGACATTTGCTTAGGTTTTTAAGTATCTGGGTAGTTATATTGTCTTTATCTACGCCACCTAAATTAACAAGCAAATGTTCTAACTGACCGTTTTCTCGACGTTTAATACTATAGTCATGCCACAGAGGAAACTCTGGACGTAATAAAGCAAATTGCGCACCACAAAACAGCTGACACTGCTCGGGAACTAGTAATCTATAAACGTCACTAGTCCGCCCGTAAGTTTGATCTAACAACATGTCGCAATCATGATAGCGGTCTGCTAAATCATCAATAACCATCAGTTGCTGGCAAAAAGGACGTAATTCTTGTTCCCAAAGTATATCGAGTGCATAGTGATCAACAATCAACCAATCTGGTTGTAATGACTCAACAATGGGAACACACAAGTTAGCATCTTCCTCTTGAGTGGCACTTAGCCAAGAAGAATGAGCAAGATCAATTGCGTAGTTTTGTTGCTTTAATTGTTGAGATGCATCGATATACGGCAGTGAATCAACATGATGACCACGCTGAGTTATTAAGCCAATTAAATTGCCAGAGTGCTCACGGCAAATAAAGTGGCAGTCTGCTCCTTGCATTTTAAAAGCATCAGCTAAAGTTAGACACCGCATGACATGCCCTGTGCCCATTTGGATAGAGGCATCTACTCGAAAGACAATTTTCATTGTTGCATTGCTTTGAATAACCATTCAGCACGATCCCAGTCTTCCAGCGTATCTATGTCTTGAACTCTATGTCTTGGCAGAATAACTGGTGTAGATTCTGATGCAAAAATAACTTTTTCAGACATCCAAGCGTCTACTTTTCCCCAATAGAACTGCCCCGCATCATGATAGGCTTCTTCTAAATCCTGCGAACGTGTCTGAAAGTGCTCTGGTGAAAACATTTCAACATTATTATCTTCAGTAATCCTAATCGCTCGTTGAATTGGAAAAGCATAAGATGTCACTGTAAACGCATAAGATGCATTAGTTTGCTCAATTTGATCTAGACCACGTTTAATATCATATGCACTAACAAAAGGAGCTGTTGCATATATACAGCAAACTAAACGAGGAGCTTGCAAATTGTCAGTCAGCCACTGAATGGCTTGTTTGATCACAGGTGTAGTACCTGCATGATCATCTGATAATTTGGCGGGACGCATAAAAGGCACTTCAGCACCATAGTTTTTTGCAATCTCAGCAATCTCTTGATCATCTGTTGAAACGATAACACGATCAAAACAGTTACTTTTTAAAGCAGCTTCAATAGACCAAGCAATCATCGGCTTACCAAAAAAATCTTTAATATTTTTACGCGGTATTCGTTTACTACCACCTCTTGCAGGAATGATCGCTATTTTCATCCCAACAAAATCCTCTTTAAAACTTGAGCAACTTCATTCTGTTGATCTTTAGTTAAAGTTGAAAACATAGGTAAGCTGATTGCTTCATCGTAGTAAAGCTCTGCTTGAGGGAAATCCCCTTTATTAAAGCCTATTTTCTGATAATAAGGCTGCAGATGTACAGGAATATAATGCAAATTCACACCTATACCTGCTTCGCGAAGCTCCTCAAACACTTGCAAGTGAGTCTTATTAATTTGGTCTAAACGTAGACGAATAACATATAAATGTAGACCCGAATAACTATCAGGATGTTGCCAAGGTAAGGTTAATGGCAAATCTGAAAGCAAATCATTATAGCATTGGGCAAGTACATGACGCTGAGCAACGAATTTATCTAAACGCTGCATTTGACTGATACCGAGTGCGGCCTGAAGTTCAGTCATACGGTAATTGTAACCCAACTCAACTTGCTGATAATACCAAGGTCCATCTGGATCATGCGTCATTAGGCTAGGATCACGTGTAATACCATGACTGCGATATAAATTCATCTTTTCAGCCAGTAAATCATCGTTAGTCAATGCCATACCACCTTCGGCAGTTGTGATAATTTTAACCGGATGAAAACTAAATACCGTGATATCACTATAATGACAGTTACCAATAAATTCGTTTTGGTATTTGCCACCAATAGCATGCGAAGCATCTTCAATAACGCTAAAATTATACTTTTGCGCCAATGCATGAATAGCCTGCATATCACAAGGCTGTCCACACAAGTGAACAGCAACCAGCACCTTTGGTAACTTACCATTACGTTCAGCTTCAACAAGCTTCGCTTCTAACGCTTTAGGACAAAGGTTGTAGGTCGCAGGATCAATATCAACAAAATCTACCTGAGCACCACAGTAAAGACCACAGTTTGCGGAAGCAACAAAGGTAATTGGAGTAGTCCAAAGCCAATCACCCTGCCCCAACCCTAGAGCCAGGCATGCAATATGCAAAGCGCTAGTTGCACTATTGACTGCTAATGCATGCTTAGCATTAACATGTTTTGCAATAGTTTGCTCAAATGCAGGAACTTTCGGTCCTTGAGTTAAAAAGTCAGACTGTAAAACCTCAAGTACTACATTAATATCTTGTTGAGATATATCCTGACGACCATACGGAATCATTTAGATACTCCCGATTTTTTCACGATTAGTTTCAATCCAATCTTGTAGATCAGCGTCACTCATCCACTCGGTATTGTTATCACTAGCATACACAAAGCCTTCAGGTACTTTTTTACCGTCTTTAATACGTTTTGGACAAGTCGCCCACTGATTAATTGTAGGAAGAATTTTAAAGTGCTCAGGATACTCATAGGTGTAATAAGCGTCTTCTACACTGATCATTTGCTCATGCAGCTTTTCGCCTGGGCGAATACCGATAACCTCTTGTTTGGCTTCAGGTGCAACAACGCGAGCTAAGTCAGTCACTTTCATTGATGGGATTTTTTTTACGTAAATTTCACCACCAACCATATCATCAAAGGCATGCCAGACTAAATCAACAGCATGCTCTAATGAGATCATAAAGCGGGTCATGCGCTCATCTGTAATAGGTAATACACCACTATCCTTAATTGACATAAAAAATGGGATTACGGAACCACGCGAACCCATCACATTACCATAACGCACGACTGAGAACTTAGTGCCATGCTCACCAGAGTATGAGTTACCAGCAACAAATAATTTATCAGAAGCGAGTTTGGTAGCACCATATAAGTTAATTGGACTGCTTGCCTTATCTGTTGAAAGTGCCACGACACCTTTTACACCTTTATCAATACAAGCATCAATGAGGTTCATCGCACCATTAATATTGGTTTTTACGCATTCAAAAGGATTATATTCTGCTGTGGGAACAATTTTAGTGGCTGCAGCATGTACAACATAATCGACCCCATCTAGTGCACGATAAAGACGCTCTTTATCACGCACATCACCAATAAAAAATCTAACACGGTCATCACCTTGGAACTTCTTAGCCATATCCCACTGTTTCATTTCATCACGAGAAAAAATGATGATCTTTTTAGGGTTATATTTTGCAAGTGTCATCGGTACAAAAGTGTTACCGAAAGAGCCAGTGCCACCTGTTACTAAAATTGTTGAACCTTCTAACATTTTGTCCTCGATTGTTACTTTGAAAATATTTTTAAATAACTATACAAATTAAAGCCTAATATTTGAGCCATCTTTTTCCAGCAAATACTTTAAATCGTAAAGTACATGCTTATGCTTACCCAAAGCATGTATTTCTGTAGCAGACATTTGTTTAAATTGGTCGTGTGCAACTGCAAGCACTAATGCATCGTACTGCCCATTTTGTAATGAATCAATTGGAGCCAAACCATATTCTTGCTCTACTTCTTCTGGGTCAACCCAAGGATCATAAATATCTAAATCCAGTTCATATTCTTTAAGCGCATTCACCATATCTATAATTTTTGTATTGCGAATATCAGGGCAGTTTTCTTTAAAACTTAAACCCATCACTAATATTTTTGAACCTACCACTTGAATGCGCTTCTTAACCATTTCTTTAATGAGTTGGGTAGCAATATATTCCCCCATACGGTCATTAAGACGACGGGCCGCTAAAATAATCTCCGGATGTATCCCTAATGATTGTGCTTTATGGGTTAAATAATAAGGGTCTACACCAATACAATGTCCACCCACTAAACCTGGACGGAATGGTAAAAAGTTCCATTTTGTACCGGCAGCTTTTAATACGTCTTCAGTATCAATACCTATTTTATTAAAAATAACTGCTAATTCATTAATTAAGGCAATATTGACATCACGCTGGGTATTTTCAATCACTTTCGCAGCTTCAGCGACTTTTATACTCGGTGCTTTATGCGTACCCGCTTCAATTACCAAGTTATAAACCTGGTCAACAAAGTCAGCGACTTCTGAGGTAGAACCAGAAGTAATTTTCAAAATATTAGTAACACGGTGCAGTTTATCACCCGGGTTAATACGCTCCGGGCTATAACCCGCAAAGAAGTCCTGGTTAAAAGTCAAACCTGAAACTTGCTCTAAGACTGGAATACAGGTTTCTTCGGTTGCACCTGGGTATACAGTGGATTCATAAACCACCACATCCCCTTTATTTAACACTTTGCCAATACTGGTTGAAGCTTTTACAAGCGGCGTTAAATCTGGCTGTTTAAACTCATCAATAGGGGTTGGAACCGTTACAATAAAGAAATTACAGTCTTTTAAATCATCCAAATTTGCTGAATAAGTTAAATGAGCCGATTGTACTAATTCTTCTGGTGATACTTCTAAGGTATGGTCTTGGCCACTTTTTAACTCATCAATCCGTTTTTGATGAATATCAAAACCCACAACCGGTACTTTTTTTCCAAATTCAACCGCTAAAGGTAAACCGACATATCCTAGACCAATTACGGCAATCTTGAGTTCTGACAAAGTGAGCATTTTTGAGCCTTGCTTATTTATATAATCTAAGAGGTGAATAAAAACGCTAAGAACTATATCAGAAAATCAAGTATTTTCTGTTGCTAATTTATATAAAAATCAATTAAAAACCGGAGTAAATATTTTTTAAAAGATGCATTTTTATTGAATTTATAATAGATTTATCTGCTTTAATTTAACACCTTTCATCTATTTATAAACAGTAAACAGCTTACAATTTGTTATATTTTTTTCGTAATTAGAAAGGTAGAATAACTTAAGTTGAAGTTTTTAATAATTTTTAAAACAGGATTTAGAGTGAGAAAAATTCAATATACTGCTTTATTGGTTTTAAGTTGTGCCATGACGGGTTGTGCAATTACTTCTGGTTTACAAACTTATGATTTACCAAGTGAAGGAGTTTACCAAACGGATTTAGGCACTCAGGTGAATGTAATTAAACTCACTCAAGAATCCTTATTTGCGGTACAACCTGCTGAAATTAATCTTCGTCAAGATTATGCTCATTTATTTAACAAATCTGCTAAAAATTATAAATTAAGTCCCGGAGATATTCTTTCCATTTATTTGTGGGCTTATCCTGAAATTTCTGGTAATGATACAAAAAACGGTTATCAAATTGATCAAAATGGCTATATCCAGTTTCCCATGATTGGGCGCTATAAGGCTGCAGGAAAGTCTTTAACTCAGGTCAACCAGGAGTTACGTAGTCAGCTTTCCCGTTATTTAAAAACACCTGACGTGATTGCGCGGGTATTGTCTTATCAGGGACAGCGCTTTTCTGTACAAGGTAATGTCAGCAAAGGCGGACAATTCTACTTAAGCGACCAGCCAATTAGTGTGTATACGGCTTTAGGCATGGCCGGTGGTGTGAACTCTCAACAGGGTGACAATGCCTCTATTACTTTAGTTAGACAAGGCCGTACTTATCAACTCAATACAATTGAGCTGGAAAAAGCCGGACTTTCTTTACATAACTTATTAATACAACCGAATGATACCCTGTATATCAATTCACGTGAAAACCAGAAAATTTATGTGATGGGTGAATCGGGTAAAAATCAGTCCTTGCCTATACGTGACCAAGGCATGAGTTTGAGTGATGTTTTAGGTGAGAGTTTAGGTTTAAACCCGCTCTCTGCTAGTCGAAGTAAAATTTATGTGGTTCGTAGCAATGCTGGTGATACCTCTACAGAGGTTTATCACTTGGATTTAACCAGCATTGCCGATTTTGGTTTAGCCAACAAGTTCAAAATGCGCAGCAATGATATTGTCTATGTCGATGCATCAGGCTTGGCGCGTTGGCAGCGTGTGGTGAATCAGGTTATTCCTTTTTCTAGTATTGTTAATACAGCCAATAACTTAGGCAATTAACATGAATATTCAAAATATTCTTGTGGTTTGCGTGGGCAATATCTGTCGTAGTCCAATGGCTGAATATTTGTTAAAACAGCAGTTTCCGCAGCTTCATATAGTCTCGGCGGGTATTTCCGGTTTAACCGGTCATGCTGCGGATCAAAAAGCCAATCTCTGTATGCAGCGTTTAGGTATCGATATGAGTCCTCATATTGCCCAAAAGTTGAATGCCGAGCTAATTAAAAAAGCCGATTTAATTTTGGTCATGAGTCAAAATCAACAAAAGCATTTAGAACAGACCTGGCCTTTTGCGAAAGGAAAAACTTTCCGATTAGGACATTGGCGAGGCAGAAATGTGCCTGATCCTTACCAGCATGAGCAATTGGTCTTCAATGAAACCTGTCAGTTAATACAAGATTGTATTAGCGACTGGACACAACATATTTAACTTTTTGATAGCAAAATTATGAGCCAAAATACCAATACTGAAGATACAATTGATTTAAAAGAGCTGTTTTTCTCACTCATTGCGCAATGGAAACTCATTGCGCTGTGTGTAATTTTAAGTTTGATCTGTGCGTTGTTATATTTAAGAACCACCCCCGACACTTATGCGGTCGATGCATTAGTACAAGTCGAAGAAAGTAAAGGCACCTCTGCTGCGTTATT
>Ga0308165_1003679_pt1 | contig 16178 bp, 11 predicted proteins | sample PhyWR2_FD_201032 | JGI IMG/M metagenome (GOLD analysis project Ga0308165, IMG submission 201032) | Phyllosphere microbial communities from UC Gill Tract Community Farm, Albany, California, United States - DLSLW.R2 | ecosystem: Host-associated > Plants > Phyllosphere > Unclassified | place: USA...
TGCTCGGCGGCCAGCGCGACATTCCCGTCAAGATGTGGGTCGCTCCCCCGACCAAGATGGACGAGAGCGAGCTGATCAAGGAAGGCCACTACGCGGCGTTCGGTGCTTCCGGTGCGCGCACCGAAATGCCCGGCTGCTCGCTGTGCATGGGCAACCAGGCGCAGGTGCGCGAAGGCGCGACGGTGATCTCCACCTCGACCCGCAACTTCCCCAACCGTCTGGGCAAGAACACCAACGTGTACCTGGGTTCGGCCGAACTCGCGGCCATCGCTTCCAAGCTGGGCTACCTGCCTTCCAAGGAAGAGTACCTGTTGGCCATGGGTGTGATCGATGCCGACAAGGCCAGCGTCTACCGCTACATGAACTTCGACCAGATTGAAGAGTACGCGGAAGTCGCCAAGAGGAGCGACACCGCGCCAGCCTGCTGATCGTTCGGCAAGCCAAGAAAAAACCCGCTTCGGCGGGTTTTTTTATGCGTGTGCGTGGCCGACGGCGCTTCGGCCGATGGCGTCCAGCATGCGCCGCCGTATCAGCCCGCTGACCGGCCGGATCAGATACCAGTACGGCGTGAATCTGCGCCTGGCCTCGGCATCGAGGCAGAAGACGCGGGTTTCGGTGACCAGCCGGGTGTGCGTGGCGTCCAGCGGCTGGGCGACAAAGCTCAGCACCAGCTTGGCCGCGCCCGGCGCGTTGAACGCCAGAAACGACGGCCCGTCGGCAATGCGCGCCTGGCCGTAGTCGGTCTGCCAGAATTTGCCCGCCAGGCCCAGCACCAGTTCCTGGTCGCCGCGCTGCTCCAGCGGCGTGAAGTTGTCCATGCCGAAAGAGGGCTGGCGCGAGTCCGTGCGGCCCTGCAGCCGGTGCAGCGCGCGCATCGGCAGTTCGCGCACGGCGATCGCGTATTTGAAAAGCGCGTCGCCATCGGGCCTGAAGTCGCGCGCCGCGGTCATGACGCGGGACTGGGGCGCGGCGATGTCCAGCGCATGGCGTTCGCTGAAGTGGTGCCGGGGCAGGTATTTCTCGTGCAGATGCATGCGCCGCTCGTGCTGTTGCTGACCTGGGATGTTACTGCCGTGCGGTGAACGCCGACGCGCGGGCGGCGCTTGTCCTCATGCGAACTTGGCCCACAGCATTCGTCACAGGTAAGGGGCACAATGGTCTGACTGCAATAGGAGAGCCTCGATGAAACACGCGTTTGCGAACACGCTCAAGAACTTCAAGACTTCTTCCGGCACGGCCGGCAAGTTCTATTCACTGCCCGCGCTGGCCAAACAATACCCCAGTGTGCAGCGCCTGCCGGTCTCGCTGCGCATCGTGCTCGAAGCCGTGCTGCGCCACTGCGACGGCAAGAAGGTCACGCCCGAGCATGTGCGCCAGCTCGCGCAGTGGCAGCCGCGCGGCGCGCGCACCGAGGAAATTCCTTTCGTGGTCGCGCGCGTGGTGCTGCAGGATTTCACCGGCGTGCCGCTGCTCGCCGATCTGGCCGCGATGCGCAGCACGGCCGCGCGCCTGGGCAAGAAGCCCGAAGCCATCGAGCCGCTGGTGCCGGTCGACCTGGTGGTCGACCATTCGATCATGGTCGACTACTTCGGCACGAAGAAAGCGCTGGACCTGAACATGAAGCTGGAATTCCAGCGCAACCATGAGCGCTACCAGTTCATGAAATGGGGCATGCAGGCCTTCGACACGTTTGGCGTCGTTCCGCCGGGCTTCGGCATCGTCCACCAGGTCAATCTCGAATACCTCGCGCGCGGCGTGCACCGGCGTGACGACGGCGTGCACTACCCCGACACGCTGGTCGGCACCGACAGCCATACGACCATGATCAACGGCATCGGCGTGGTCGGCTGGGGCGTGGGCGGCATCGAGGCCGAAGCCGCGATGCTGGGCCAGCCGGTCTACATCCTGATGCCAGACGTCGTCGGCTTCGAGCTCACGGGCCGGCTGCGCGAAGGCGTGACGGCCACCGATCTGGTGCTGACCATCACCGAGCAGCTGCGCCGGGAAAAGGTCGTCGGCCAGTTTGTCGAGTTCTTTGGCGAAGGCACGCAAAGCCTGGCCGTGCCCGACCGCGCGACCATAGGCAACATGGCGCCCGAGTACGGCGCGACCATGGGCTTCTTCCCGGTCGACGACAAGACGCTCGACTACTTCCGCGGCACGGGCCGCAGCGCCGCCGAGATCGAGGCGTTTGAGGCCTATTTCCGCGCCCAGCAGCTGTTCGGTGTGCCGAACCGCGGCGAGATCGACTATTCGCGCGTCGTGTCGCTGGACCTGGGCAGCGTGACTCCGAGTCTTGCCGGCCCCAAGCGCCCGCAGGACCGCATCGAGCTGGGCCAGGTGGCCTCGCAGTTCGCGCACCTGTTCAGCGCGCCTTCCGCGCAAAACGGTTTCAATCAGCAAAGCGAAGTGCTGCACACCCGCCATCTGGTGCAGGACACGCCGGTGCATGTGGGCCTGCCGGCGTCGCGGCCCACGCCCGCGGGTGCGGAGCGCCAGCTCGCCGAAATGGAGTCGAACAAGCCCGAACCGGCCACGGCCCATGCGACGGCTGAAGTGCCCACCCCCGTGGCCGCCAGCACCAGCGATGCGGGAGCGTTCACCATCGGCAACGGCGATGTGCTGATCGCGGCGATCACCAGTTGCACGAACACTTCCAACCCCAGCGTGATGCTGGCCGCGGGTCTGCTGGCCAAGAAAGCCGTCGAAGCCGGGCTGAAGGTCCAGCCGCACATCAAGACCTCGCTGGCGCCGGGCTCGCGCCTGGTCACCCGTTATCTGACCGAAGCCGGGCTGCTGCCGTATCTCGAGAAGCTGGGCTTTGCGCTCGCCGGCTATGGCTGCACGACCTGCATAGGCAATGCGGGCGACCTCACGGCGGAAATCAACGCGGCCATTCGCCAGAGCGATCTGGTCTGCGCCGCGGTGCTCTCGGGCAACCGCAATTTCGAAGCCCGCATCCACCCCAATCTCAAGGCCAACTTCCTGGCCAGCCCGCCGCTGGTCGTGGCCTACGCGCTGGCCGGAACGGTGCTCACCGACTTGATGACCCAGCCCGTGGGCAAGGGCCGGGGCGGCAAGGATATCTATCTGGGCGACATCTGGCCCAGCACCGAGGAAGTCCAGGCGCTGATGCACCACGCGATGAATGGCGCGGCCTTCCAGGAAAACTACGAGAAGGTCAGCAGCGAGCCCGGCAAGCTCTGGGAAAAGATCCGCGGCGTCAGCGGCGCGACCTATACCTGGCCCGACAGCACCTATATCGCCGAGCCGCCGTTCTTTGCCGATTTCACGCTCGACATCGCCCAGCCCGTGACCACGGGCATACAGCCGAGCAACCCTTATGCGGTGCATGGCGCGCGCATCATCGCGCTGTTCGGCGACTCGATCACCACCGACCACATCTCGCCGGCCGGCTCCATCCATCCCAAATCGCCCGCGGGCGAATGGCTGTGCGCGAACGGCGTGCAGCAGGCGGATTTCAACAGCTACGGTTCGCGCCGCGGCAATCATGAGGTGATGATGCGCGGCACCTTTGCCAACGTGCGCATCAAGAACCTGATGCTGCCGCCGCTGGCCGACGGCAGCCGCGAGGAGGGCGGGCTCACGCTGTACCGCGATGCGGCCTGCGCGGCGCGCAAGATGTCCATCTACGATGCCGCCATGCAGTACCAGGCCGAAGGCCGGGCCAGCGTGATCTTCGCGGGCGAGGAGTACGGCACGGGTTCGAGCCGCGACTGGGCGGCCAAGGGCACGCAGCTGCTGGGCATCAAGGCGGTGATCGCGCGCAGCTTCGAGCGCATCCATCGCAACAACCTCGTGGGCATGGGCGTGCTGCCGCTGCAGCTGCGCGGCGACGACAGCTGGGCCAGCCTGGGCCTGGTCGGCGACGAGTTCATCGAAGTCATTCCCGACCCGCTGCTCACGCCGCAAAGCGATGCCGAACTGTGCATCACGCGCGCCGACGGCAGCCAGGTGCGGCGCACATTGACGCTGCGCATCGACACGCCGATCGAGGCCGATTACTACCGCCACGGTGGCATCCTGCCGTACGTGCTGCGGCAGTTGCTGCAGGACTGAGCCTGCCTGCGCGCCTGTGCGACCATGGGGCAAGCGCAGGCGTGCGGGGCGCGCGCCGTCCAGCCATTTGGATCGATGCAATCGGGAGCGCTAGAATTTGCAGACGAGTCTCTGCTTCCTGCCAGCTTGAGGGGATGGCCCATGCTTCAAGATGCCAACGCGAATTCCGCCCTAGAACAACGCCGGCAGGCGGCCTGTCCGCGCGGCGTGGGCGTCCAGACCCAGGCGTTCACGGCCTCGGCCCGCAACGCCGAGATCTGGGATGTGAACGGCAGGCGCCTGATCGACTTCGGCAGCGGCATTGCCGTGCTCGCGACCGGACACCGCCATCCGCGCATCGTGGCCGCGGTCAAGCAACAGCTCGACAGCTTTCACCACACCTGTTTCCAGGTCACGCCCTATGAAAGCTACATCGCGCTGTGCGAAAAGCTCAACGCGCTGACTCCCGGCAACTTCCCGAAGAAGACCGCGCTGTTCACGACCGGCGTCGAGGCCGTGGAAAACGCGATCAAGGTGGCCAAGGTCGCCACCGGCCGCAATGCGGTCATTGCCTTCTCGGGCGCGTTCCACGGCCGTACGTTGATGGGCATGGCGCTGACCGGCAAGGTCCACCCGTACAAGGCCGGTTTCGGAGCGATGCCCGCTGACATCTGGCATGTGCCTTTCCCCGCCCAAGCCCTGGGAGTGACGGTCGACGACAGCATCGCTGCCCTGGAGAAACTGTTCAAGGCCGATGTGGATCCGCAGCGCGTCGCGGCCATCATCCTCGAGCCGGTGCAGGGCGAAGGCGGCTTCTATGTTGCTCCCGCGGCGCTGTTTCGCCAGCTGCGCGCAATCTGCGACGCCCATGGCATCTTGCTGGTCGTCGACGAAGTGCAGACCGGCTTCGGCCGCACGGGAAAGCTGTTCGCACTCGAGCACATGGGCGTGGACGCCGATCTGATCACCATGGCCAAGAGCCTCGCGGGCGGCTTTCCGCTGTCCGCGCTCACGGGCCGCGCCGAACTGATGGACGCCGCGCCGCCCGGCGGTCTGGGCGGCACCTATGCGGGCCATCCGCTGGCCGTGGCCGCGGCGCTGGCGGTCATCGACGTGATGCAAGCGGAGCAGTTGGCCGCGCGTGCGCAGTTGCTGGGCGAGCAGATGATGCAGGCGCTGCGCGCGCTCCAGGCGCGGGTTCCCGAGCTCGCCGAAGTGCGTGGCCTGGGCGCCATGGTCGCGGCGGAGTTCAAGGACCCGGCCACGGGCGCGCCGCTGGCTGCCCGGGTCAAGCGCATTCAGGAACTCGCGCTGGAACGCGGGCTGCTGCTGCTGACCTGCGGTGTCCATGCCAATGTCATCCGCTTCCTGTTCCCGCTGACCATAGAGGAAGAAGTGTTCGAGGAAGGCCTTGCGATCCTGGCCGAAGCCATTGCGCTGGCCTGATACGCATCTGCCGCCCCCGCGAGGCCGGTATGCCAAAGTCTTTTGATGCGGAATCCTCAATCCCCGATGATGCCTGGCTTTGCGCACATGCCTCCCGGGCATGCGCGGCGGGGCGGTGGGAGGAAAATGGTGACCTGGATCAAGAATCCATCTGATACGGCCCAAATCGTCCCATCTGCTGCTGTTATCCAAAGCGCTTGCGGCGCATAGTAGCGGGCAAGGTACGCAGGGGCGCGAAGCGCTGCCGCCGCCGTTGTCATTGAGGCCTTATGTCAGATCACCCCACGTCACAGCGCGGCAAAGCACCGCGCAAGGTCATTCCCATTGCGTCCGTGCCCATCGAAGAGCATGAGCAGCCGCTGTTCGAGGCGCGCAGGAAAATCCAGCCGCGCTCGATCAGCGGCGTCTTTGCGCGCTGGCGCTGGGCTATGGTCTGGATCACCCAGCTGTTCTTCTACGGCATTCCCTGGCTGCAGATCAACGAGCGCCAGGCGCTGCTGTTCGATCTGGAGCAGCGGCGCTTCTACATCTTCGGCTGGCTGCTCTACCCGCAGGACTTCATCTATCTGACGACGCTGCTGATCATTTCGGCGCTGGCGCTGTTCCTGTTCACCGCGGTCGCCGGGCGGCTGTGGTGCGGCTTCAGCTGCCCGCAATCGGTCTACACCGAGATCTTCATGTGGATAGAGCGCAAGACCGAAGGCGACCGCAGCGCGCGCCTGCGCCTGGACAACAGCGGCTGGACGCGCGAGAAGCTGCTCAAGCGCAGCGCCAAGCATCTGCTGTGGCTGCTGGTTGCGCTGTGGACCGGCTTCACGTTCGTCGGCTATTTCGTGCCGATTCGCTCGCTGGCCGTCGAAGTCATGGCGCTGCAGGGCGCATGGCAGATCTTCTGGGTGCTGTTCTATGCGCTCGCCACGTATGGCAATGCGGGTTTTCTGCGCGAGCAGGTCTGCACCCATATGTGCCCCTACGCGCGCTTCCAGAGCGCGATGTTCGACAAGGACACGCTGCTGGTCACCTATGACGCGGCGCGCGGCGAAAGCCGCGGCCCGCGCGCCAAGGACATCGACTACAAGGCCAAGGGCCTGGGCGACTGCATAGACTGCAAGCTGTGCGTGCAGGTCTGCCCCGTGGGCATAGACATCCGCGACGGCCTGCAGTACCAGTGCATCAATTGCGGCCTGTGCATAGACGCATGCAACTCGGTGATGGACAAGATGCATTACCCGCGCGGGCTGATACGGCTGTCGACCGAGAACGCGCTGGCGCGTGGCTGGCGCGGCATGCAGGTCGTGCGCCGCATGCTGCGACCGCGCGTGCTGATCTACGGCTCGGTGCTGCTGGGCCTCACCGTGGCGATGGTGGCGAGCCTCTACGTGCGCGTTCCGCTCAAGGTCGATGTGGTGCGCGATCGCGGCACGCTGTCGCGCATCGTCGCCGGCGGCCAGATCGAGAACATCTACCGCGTGCAACTGGGCAATGCGACCGAGCAGGCGCAGCGGCTGCAGCTTTCGGCATCGGGCCTCGAAGGCCTGCGCGTGGCCTCGGACACCGAAGTCACGGTCGACGCCGCGGCCGACCGCTGGATCGTCGTGCGTCTGCAGGCACCGTATGGTGTGGCGTCGCCGGGATCGCACCCGGTGCAGCTCGAAGTGCATTCGCCCACGGACGGCACGATCACGGTGCAGGCCAAGACGACGTTTCTGGTGCCGCGCTGACACTGCTGCTGTCGCCTGGGTGACGGCGGTCGCGGCCCCTGCTGCGCACCGCCGCGGTGTTTGGTTATGGTGTGCGCACCCCCGTTCCGTACAACACCATGACAAATCCCCACGACAGCGCGCCCGAAGACGCCAAGCCCGACGCCGCCCCCGGTTTCCGCTCCGCCATCATCCGCCAGGGCACGGTGCGCGCCACGACGCGCAGCTTCCTGCACGCGCTGGGCCAGGACGACGAAGACATCGAACGCCCGCACATCGGCGTGTTCCATACGGGCGGCGAGATGAGCCCCTGCAATCTCAACCTGCGCGACCAGGCCCAGCATGCAAAGACCGGCATCTACGCGGGCGGCGGCACGCCGCACGAATGCCCGGTGGTCTCCGTGAGCGACGGGCTGACGATGGCGCATTCGGGCATGCGCTTCTCGCTGATCTCGCGCGAGCTGATTGCCGACAGCGTCGAAGCCTCGGTGCGCGGCCATCAATGGGACGGCATCTTCGCCATCGGCGCCTGCGACAAGAACCTGCCGGGGCTGATGATGGGCATGCTGCGCTGCAATGTGCCCAGCGTGTTCGTGCACGGCGGCTCGGCGCTGCCGGGCCAGGCGCCCGGGCCCGACGGCCGCGATCTGAACGTCGTCGACACCTATGAAACCATAGGCCAGGTGCTGGCCGGCACGGCCACGCAGCAGGATCTCGCGCAGATCAGCCGCAGCTGCCTGCCCACTGCCGGCGCCTGCGCCGGCCAGTTCACCGCCAACACCATGGGCATGGTCAGCGAGGCGCTGGGCCTGGCGCCCATAGGCTCGAGCATGGTTCCCGCGGTGTTCAGCGAACGCGCGCCGCTGATGCGCCGCGCGGCGAAGACGCTGATGCGCGCCGTGTGGGCCAGCGCCGAGGGCAAGGGCCCGCTGCCGCGCGACATCGTCACGCGCCAGGCGCTGGAAAACGCCTGCGCCGTGGTCAGCGCCACGGGCGGCTCGACCAATGCCGCGCTGCACCTGCCGGCGATCGCGCACGAGGCGGGAATACGCTTTCACCTCGACGATGTCGCCGAAGTCTTCGCGCGCACGCCCTTGATTGCCGATCTGCGCCCCGGCGGCCGCTATCTGGCGCGCGATGTGCATTACATCGGCGGCGCGGGCGTGATCCTGCGCAGCCTGCTGGACCAGGGCCTGTTGCATGGCGAGGCGCTCACCTTCACCGGGCGCACGCTGGCCGAGGAACTCGCTTCGGCGCTGGCGCCCGACGGCCAGGTGGTGCGCGCCATCGACAACCCGATTTCGCGCGACGGCGGCCTGGCCGTGCTCAAGGGCAATCTGTGCCCCGACGGCGCGCTGCTCAAGACCGCGGGCCTCAAGACACTGGTGCACAGCGGCCCGGCGCGGGTGTTCGAATCGGAGGAGGCCGCGCAGGCCGCGGTGCAGGCCATGCGCTATGCCGCGGGCGACGTGATCGTGATACGCAACGAAGGCCCCAAGGGCAGCCCCGGCATGCGCGAGATGCTGGGCATCACGGCCTTGCTTTACGGCCAGGGCATGGGCGACAAGGTGGCGCTGCTGACCGACGGGCGCTTTTCGGGCGCCACGCGCGGTCTGTGCATAGGCTACGCCGGCCCCGAAGCCGCGGACAACGGGCCGATCGCGGTACTGCGCGATGGTGACCTGGTCAGCATAGACGCGCGCCCGCAGGCGCGCTCGATCAGCGTCGCGCTGTCCGACGAAGAACTCGCGCAGCGCCTCAAAGACAATGCCCATGCTCGCGTAAATACGGGAGTGCGTTGGGGCGGCTTGCTGGAAAAATACGCGCTGACGGTGCGGCCGGCCCACCAGGGCGCGGTCACGCACTCGGGCGCGGTCACCTGGCTGCGTGACGAAGGCTGAACGAGAGGGCGGCCTTGCGCGTCTTCCATCAATATCAAGAAAGCAATCAATGACTCTGAATCGACGTGAATGGCTGGGCGCTGCGGGCGCGGGCGGCGCGGGTGCCCTGTTGGCCAGCCTGGGAATGCAGGCCCATGCCCAGGCAGCGCTCGAGAGCCTCAACATCATCACGGGCTTTGCCGCGGGCGGCACGTCGGATGCCATCTGCCGGCGCGTGGGCACGCAGCTGGCGCCGGGCTACGCGAAGATCGCGGTGGTGGAAAATCGCACCGGCGCGGGCGGCCAGATCGCAATCAACTACGTCAAGGGCCGGCCCGCCGACGGCATGACCATGCTGCAGACGCCCACGTCGATGCTGTCGATCTATCCGCATATCTACAAGAAGCTGGCCTATAACCCGGTCACCGATCTCTCGCCCGTGACGCTGGGCTGCGTGTTCGACTTCGGCTTTGCGGTCGGTCCGGCCGTGCCCGCGCAGGTGACCAATGTGCGCGAGTTCCTGGCCTGGGCCAAGGCCAACCCGCTGGGCGCGAACTTCGGCTCGCCCGCTCCGGGATCGACGCCGCACTTCATCGGCGCGCTGCTGGGCCAGCATGGCGGCGTGGACCTCAAGCATGCGGGCTACCGCGGCACGCAGCCGGCGCTGCTCGACATGCTCGGCGGCAATGTCTCGGCCGTGTGCGGCCCGGTGGGCGACATGCTGCAGCATCTGCCTAGCGGCAAGATCCGCATCCTGGGCGTCAGCGGCCAGCGCCGCAGCCGGTTCGCACCCCAGGTGCCGACGCTGGTCGAGCAGGGTTACGCCGACATGGCGCACAGCGAATGGTTTGCGTTTTTCCTGCCGGCCAAGGCCGCGCCCGAATTGGTGCAGCGCCTCAACGGCCATATGCGCACTGCGCTGGCTTCCAAGGAAGTCGTCGACAGCCTGGCGGTGTTCGGTCTCGAAGCCATGTCTTCCTCGCCCGCGGAACTCGCGGCGCTGGTGAAATCGGAAGTCGCGAAGTGGGGCCCCATCGTGCAGCGCGTGGGCTTTACCGCTGAAGGCTGAGCAAGGCCTGGTGCCGCAAGGCAAGCAATACAACGGGAGCCTTGGCTCCCGTTTTTGCTGGTGTTGTGACAAGCCCACATGCCTAGCATGTTGTTTTGTGGCACAGCGTGCGTAAAAACGCGTACAGGGTTTATACTAGGGGCTACGGGTTACTACTTAGGTGCCCCGCTCTGGTGGTGTTGGAGATGCTAGCCACCAGTTGTTTGAGTGCATCTCATAGAAAGCACACCATGCGTCAAGCCATCAACACCCTGATCACTTTCATCGCTGACTACCGCGAAGCCCACATCGGCCTGGCCAACCAGTAATTGCAGAGCTGACCTGCGCAGCTGCCGGCGCCAAGTCGGCACATGTGCACGGATACTGCCGTCAAGGCAGCGGGTCCGGGACAAAATACTCCATGACATTGGTTCTGGAGTATTTTTTTTGGGTTTTTGTTAGGCGCCATATAATATGGCGACATGCAAAAATTCGAACAAAAGTATCAGGCGCTGCTGGCCGAAGCCGATAGGCGCCAATGGCCGGGCCAGGATCGCATACGCCTGTGTTTTCAGACGCTGTCGCTGGCCGCGGCCATTGACCGCGATTGCGCGCAGGTGCTGTCGGGCTACGGCCTGTCCGAAGGGCGCTTCGTGCTGCTGTTTCTGCTCGAAGCGGCCAGCGCCGGCCTCGCGCCGCGCGAACTCGCCGAACAGGCCGGCGTGACGCGCGCCACCGTCACCGGCCTGCTGGATGGCCTGGAGCGCGACGCGCTGATCGAGCGCCAGGCCGACGCTGCGGATCGGCGCGCGCTGCGCGTGCAGCTCACGCCCCGGGGGCGGCAACTCGCGCAGTCCGTGGTGGCCGAGCATGGCCGCTGGATTGCGGGCGTGTTCGGCGGGCTTTCGGTCGATGAACGCAGCCAGCTCGCGGGTCTGCTGGACAAGGTGGCCGCCGGGCTTGCGGCGCGCGGCGAAGCGGGGCCTGCATGACGGCACCGGCCCAGCGCAAAGGTGCACGCCGCGGCGCCGATATTCCTGCCGAACTGCTGCAGGCGCTGGCGCAGGGCAGGGCGCAAAGCGCGACGCTGGTCGAAGGCCTGGCCGTGGACCAGGCGCAATTGCTGGGCGCGGTGTTTCCCGCATTGCCCGCAGCCGTGATGGCGGCTGCGGGCGCGGTCTGCGAACGCGGCATTCTGCAGCGCATGAACGGTATCGGCGGCCTGCTGTTCGACGCGCTGGGCAGCGAGGCCATGGTGGTCTGCAGCGGCCACCCATCGGATACCGTGCGCGGCTGGGCCTGCTTCATCGTCGGCGCCGACCCGGGGCTGGATCTCGCCGCGCGATTGGAGGCCATTCGCCCGCTGGCCGACGACACGCATTTCGGGGTGCGCGAATGGGCCTGGATGGCCGTGCGGCCGCATCTGGCGCGGGAACTCGATGCCGCGGTGGCGCAACTCGCCGCATGGACGCGCGCGCCGTCCGAGCGTCTGCGCCGCTTTGCCTGCGAAGCGCTGCGTCCGCGCGGCGTGTGGTGCGCGCATATCGCGGCGTTCAAGCAGCAGCCCGAACGCGGCTTGCCGCTGCTGTCGCCGCTGCATGCCGATGCGGCGGTCTATGTGCAGGACTCGGTCGCCAACTGGCTCAACGACGCGGCCAAGGACAGGCCGGACTGGGTGCGCGCGCTGTGCGCGCAGTGGCTGCAGGGCGAGCCCAGCGCCGCGACGCGCCGCATCTGCCAGCGCGCGCTGCGCAAGCTCTAGATGCGGCTGGCGTGGGCCAGTTGGCCCAGCACCGCCAGCGCGCCCTCGATGCGCGCATCCCAGCCGTGGCCGTAGTTCAGCCGCAGGCAGTGGCGATAGCCATGCGAGGCCGAAAAGATCGGGCCGGGCGCGACGCTGATGCCGCGCGCGATCGCCTGGGCGTGGATGGCCAGCGCATCGCAGCCGGGCGGCAGCTCTACCCACAGGAAATAGCCGCCTTCGGGCCGCGTGGCGCGCGTGCCCGGCGGAAAATAATGGCCCACAGCCTCGGCAAAAGGCGCTTGCGCCGCCGCGAGAAACTGGCGCAGGCGGCGCAGATGCTTGTCGAAGCCGCCGCGCTCGAGGTATTCGGCCAGCGCCGCCTGGGCCGGCGCGTTGGCGCCCAGCGTGGTCGTGAGTTTTTGCCGCGCGACCGACTGGGAGAAGCGCCCGGCCACGGTCCAGCCTATGCGCCAGCCCGGTGCCAGGCATTTGGAGAACGAGGCGCAGTGCATCACCAGGCCTTCGCTGTCGAACGCCTTGGCAGGCAGCGGACGCTGGGCGCCGAGAAACAGCTCGCCGTAGACATCGTCCTCGAGCAGCGGCAGTCGGTGGCGCGTGATCAGCGCGACAAGATCGCGCTTCTTCGCCTCGGGCATCAGGCTGCCCAAAGGGTTCTGGAAGCTGCTCATCAGCCAGCAGGCCCTGGGCCGGTGGCGCACGATGGCCGCCTCGAGCGCCGCCAGGTCCATGCCTTCGCGCGGGTGGGTCGGCACTTCGATGGCCTGCAGTCCCAGGCGTTCGAGCGCCTGCAGCGCCGCATAGAACGCGGGCGACTCGACCAGCACCGCGTCGCCGGGTCGGGTCACGGCCGAAAGACACAGGTTCAGCGCTTCAAGCGCGCCGTTGGTGATGATGATGTCGTCGGTGGGAACGGCCATGCCCTGGGCCAGATAGCGCAGCGCGATCTGGCGGCGCAACGCGGCGTTGCCCGGCGTCAGGTCATCGACCGTACTCCATGGGTCCAGCGTTTTCACGGCCCTGGCCATCGCCTGGCCCAGGCGCTGCAGCGGAAACAGCAGCGGGCTGGGGAAAGCCGAGCCCAGCGGCACCACGCTGCGCGCGTCGCTGGCCGCGAGGATGTCGAACACGCGCGCGCTGACATCGACCGCGACCGAGGCATCGGGCGGCTGCGAAGCCTGTTCGGGCTCGGGCGGCATGCGCCGCACTCCCGATGCAACGAAATAGCCCGAGCGCTCGCGCGCGCTCACCACGCCGCGCGCCTCGAGCAGGTAGTAGGCCTGGAACACGGTGGAGGCGCTGATGCCGCGGCTGTGGCACAGGCTGCGCACCGACGGCAAACGGTCGCCCGGCTGGAGCACGCCGTTGCGAATCGATGCTTCGATGTCTGCGGCGAGGGCTTCGTAGCGTTTCAGGCGCAGGCCGGCGCAGGGCACGGGGCTAGGCAGCAAGCGCAACCCGCGGAGCAAACAGCGCGCCCGCGCCATGCGGCTGGCAGCGCAGATACTGCGGCGCCGCCGTGACCTGCGCGCCCAGTACCTGGGCCGCGTGCCAGGGCCAGCGCGGATTGAACAGCGCGGCACGCGCGATCGCGATCGCGTCGGCGTCGCCCGCATCGAGCGCGGCCTGCGCCTGCAGCGGGTCGGTGATCAGGCCCACGCCTATCACCGGCATGCTGAGCTGTGCGCGCAGCGCGCGCGCCAGCGGCAGCTGGTAGCCCGGGCCGACCGGAATCTTCTGCGCGGGGCTGAGCCCGCCGCTGGACACATGCAAGAACGCCGAGCCCAGCGCCTGCAATTGCTTGGCCAGCACCGCGCTTTGCTCCACGTCCCAGCCGCCTTCGATCCAGTCGGTGGCCGAGATGCGTACGCCCACGGGCAGGGTATGCGGCAGCGCCGCACGCACCGCGGCGAACACTTCGAGCAGCAGGCGCAGGCGGTTTTCCAGACTGCCGCCATAGTTGTCGCTGCGCTGATTGCTCAGCGGCGACAGGAACTGGTGCAGCAGATAGCCATGGGCCGCATGCAGCTCGATCAGGTCATAGCCCAGGCGCTGGGCGCGCAGCGCGGCGTCGACGAAGGCTTTCTTGATGCGCTCGATGTCGGCCAGCGTCGCGGCCGCCGGCACGGGCACTTCGGGCGCCGCCGCCAGCGCGCTGGCGCCTACCGTGGGCCAGCGCTGGGCCGGCGGCAGCGGGCCGCCGCCGGCCCAGGGCTGCAGGCTGGACGCCTTGCGCCCCGCATGGTTGAGCTGAACGCCCAGCTTGATGTCGCTGAAACGGCGCACATGTTCGACGACTGTGCGCATCGCGGCTTCGCCGGCATCGCTCCACAGCCCCAGGTCCCAGGGGCTGATGTGTCCCATGGCTTCGACGGCCGTCGATTCGACGATCAGCAGGCCCGCGCCCGACTGCGCCAACTGGCCGTAGTGCATCAGATGCCAGTCGGTCGCGCAGCCTTCGTGGGCGCTGTAGGTGCACATAGGCGCGATCACGATGCGATTGGACAGTTCGACGCTGTCCAGGCACAGGGTAGAGAACAAGGCGGTCATGGCATCCCGTGAAAATGGAAAGGAAAAGAGATCAGGCCTTTTCCTGGAGCATTTCCTGCAAGGCCTTGATCTGCTGGCGCAGCATGCCATTTTCCTGCTCCAGCGTCGCCACGCGCTGCTGCAAGGCGGCGACATCGACATTTTCTTCGGCGCCGTCGGCCTGCGCTGCGTTCTCGTCGCGCGGCTTCTTCTTGGCTTCGCGCACGCGCTTGGCGGCCTGCTTGAGCTCGTCCTTGCCGGCGGCGGCCGCGGCCACCTGTTCCTCGGCGGGCAGCTGGGCCACGGCAGCGGCGGCATTGATCGAGATGTCGCCGGCCTTCACGGCGGCGACGACTTCGGGCGTGGCCTTTTGCTGGATGGTCTCGATCTGCTTGACCTGGGTGCTGCTCAGGCGCGCGACGCGGGCCAGCGCTTCGCGCGTGGCCATGGCCTGATCGTCCGCAGCGGGTTCTGCCGGTGCGGCATCGGAGGGCGCGGGCGCGTGCTCCGCGGCCTTGGCGCGGCGCGCGGCAACGATCTCGCGCTTGCGCAGCGCGAGCACGCCGCGCTGGAAGTCGGAGACGCTGCGCCGGCCCAGATGCTGGTCGATCATCCACAGGTGGACATCGTCCATGTTCTGGAAATGCGTGGCCTGCACGGTCTCGAACGGCAGGCCGTGCTTGACGCAGATGCCGTGGCGGTTGTGGCCGTCGACCAGCAGATCGCCCCACAGCACCAGCGCGTCGCGGCAGCCTTCGGCAAGAATGCTGCGCTCCAGCGCTTCGTGTTCATCGGCGCTCAGCGGATCGATGTAGGCCTTGAGTTCTTCGTTGACAACAATGTTCATGGGACAGGGGGCAGAAAAAGAAAGGGGCTGCCAAAGCAGCCCACAGGGTCAGGGTGGACTTGGGGCCCGGCGCTCAGAGCAGACGGGCGATCAAGGCGCCGTCTACCGGGCCTTCGAGCGGAATGCGCACGCGGATAGGATTGCCCTGCGCCACGGTCACGGGTTCGCCTTCCATATTGAACATCTTCTCGAGCAGCACCTGGCGGTTGCCGCTGGGGTGGATGATCTCGAGCGTGTCGCCCACGGAGAAGCGGTTCTTGGTCTCGATCTCGGCCAGGCCGTCGGCAAAGCTGCGCACTTCGCCGACGAAGTGGCTGCGCTGCAGCAGCGAATGGCCGGTCTCGTAGTTCTGGTAGTCCTGCGCGGGGCGGCGCTCAAGAAAACCGCTGGTATAGCCGCGGTTGGCCAGGCCTTCGAGTTCGGTGATCAGATTCGGGTTGAACGGACGGCCGGCGACGGCGTCGTCGATCGCGCGGCGGTAGGTCTGGGCGGTGCGCGAGACGTAGTACAGCGACTTGGTGCGGCCTTCGATCTTCAGCGAATCGACGCCGATCTTGGTCAGCCGGTCGATGTGCTCGATCGCGCGCAGGTCCTTGCTGTTCATGATGTAGGTGCCATGCTCATCTTCCATGATGGGCATGAGCTCGCCGGGGCGGCCCTGCTCTTCGAGCATGTAGACATGGTCGGCCTTGGGGTGGCGCGGCTCGCTGTTGCAGGCCGAGAAGCCGGTCTCGGCTTCCTGCTGTGCCTTGGCGAAGTCGAAGTCGCCTTCCATCTTCAGCGGCATGGCTTCGCCGGTATTGGGGTCGACCGCGGTTTCCTGGGTCGAATAGTTCCAGCGGCAGGCGTTGGTGCAGGTGCCCTGGTTGGGATCGCGGCGGTTGAAGTAGCCCGACAGCAGGCAGCG
>Ga0308165_1003680_pt1 | contig 16176 bp, 18 predicted proteins | sample PhyWR2_FD_201032 | JGI IMG/M metagenome (GOLD analysis project Ga0308165, IMG submission 201032) | Phyllosphere microbial communities from UC Gill Tract Community Farm, Albany, California, United States - DLSLW.R2 | ecosystem: Host-associated > Plants > Phyllosphere > Unclassified | place: USA...
CACAGCAGCCATCGCGTGGCAACGCGCCTGTTGAGGTTAAGGCTGATGCCTTCGCCCCACAGGCATCTGTGCGCATCAATGATATTCAGCTTATTTCTGAGCGCAGTTTTGGTGCGGTCAAAACTTTGCAGATCAGGCTAGATCCCGTTGAACTGGGTGCCGTGACGGCTCGCATTCGCGTCGTTGCAGATAATATCGAAGTCCATTTGATCGCCGACAAGGCACATGGCGCGGAAGCACTGGCAGCTGATCGGTCAATGATTGAAAAAGCGCTGAAAATCGCGGGTGTTACTGAAGATTCCAAAATCACGGTGACGGTTGCTGAGCGTGGTGTCGTTCATGCGCAGCAATCCACTTCCAGCCAGAGTGCCGGGCATCAGCAGCCAGGTAGCCAGCAGCAGGGACAGCATGGCTTTGATATGCAAAGCGGCACCGATGGACGTAACGGTTCGCAGGGGCAGTCACAGGCACAGTTCATGGGTGGAGAAGGCAGGCAGAATGGAGAATCGGCAGATACACGACGCGGCGCTTCCGACACGCACGGTCAGAATGGTGAAGCGATACAGGACACTTCCGCTTTCGCTTCTGGTCGCAATCGCGGTCTGGTTGTTTAATGCGGCTTTCGCATATGCCGAGAATATCTGCGAGCGGGAAATGCATCGCGCATCTTCCCGTTATGATGTGCCACTTGGGATACTTTATGCGGTCGGTCTTACAGAAACAGGACTGAAAAACTCGCTTCAACCCTATGCCATGAACATCGAAGGACGGGCCGAGTTCTTCTCGTCGCAAGCGTCGGCCTTACGGCGTTTTGAAGAAGTCTATGCGGGTGGAGCTAAGCTTATTGATCTCGGTTGTATGCAGATCAATCATTATTACCATAGCGGCCAATTTCCGTCCGTTGCCGCCATGCTGCAACCATCCATGAATGTGGATTACGCCGCACGCTTCTTAAAACGTCTTCGGGATCGTGAGGGCAACTGGACAATGGCGGTCGCACGCTATCATGCGGGCCCCAATAATGACCCTGCTCAGAAGCGTTATGTTTGTCGTGTGATGACAAATATGATCGCGACAGGCTTTGGAAAATGGACTGCGCAGGCAAAAAACTTTTGCTCAACTTGATAAGCAGGCACTGAAAATTAAGCGGTTGTAACCGAATGGTGAATACACGTCAACTTAAGGCGTACACGCTCTGGTTGATTTGGTTCGGATGGCTTATTTTAGGGACCAACATTTTAAGTCCTTGTAAAGAATCGTTAAACTTCGTGAACCGTTAACGATTTGTTAACGGTTCTCACGCAGACTTCTTCTGCTTAATACAATTACAGCGATTCCCCTCATATTAGAGTTAACTAATTTGTTACCCAATTTATTGGTAGCAATTCCTTGTAATTGTCGCTGACTCCTCCTGCCAGTTAGGTCTGTCGAAGACGGGGTAACTTATTGATTCGGAAGGCGGGCCGATGATCGTAGTCGTAGATGAGCGGGAAATTGTGACCGAGGGGTACTCCTCTTGGTTCGGCCGAGAAGGCATCACGACGACTGGCTTCCATCCATCAGATTTCAATGAATGGGTCGAAACCGTCCCACAGCATGATATTATGGCTGTCGAAGCGTTTTTGATTGGTGAATGCGCTGGCCAAAACGGTCTTCCATCGCGTATCCGTGAACGATGCAAAGCCCCTGTCATTGCCGTCAATGATCGTCCCTCACTTGAACATACGCTTGAGCTTTTTCAATCCGGGGTTGATGACGTCGTTCGTAAGCCTGTTCATGTGCGCGAAATCCTCGCACGCATCAATGCGATCCGCCGCAGGGTCGGTATTGCAGGCTCAACGCATGATGACGGCACAGAGCTCGGACCCGTCAAGGTTTTCTCCGATGGCCGTGATCCGCAGATCAATGGCATCGACTTCCTGCTGCCACGTCGCGAGCGCCGCATTTTGGAATATCTGATTGCCAATCGTGGTCGTCGTTTGAACAAAACGCAGATTTTCAATGCGATTTACGGCATCTACGACAGTGAAGTCGAAGAGAATGTCGTTGAAAGCCATATCAGCAAGCTGCGCAAGAAACTGCGTGAAAAGCTCGGTTTCGATCCCATCGATTCCAAGCGTTTCTTAGGATACTGCATCAACATCGATTAAGCATTTTTTCCCGTCGAACACGCAAAATGCCAAGACTACAGTTTCACGCAAGCGTGGCCCGTTAGCTTTGTTGCGGATTTATAATTTCTCAGGAGCTGCCAATGAGCCTCTACGGTATGATGCGGACCGGCGTTTCGGGCATGAACGCACAGGCTAATCGTCTTTCGGCTGTCGCGGATAATATCGCAAATGCCAGCACGGTTGGTTACAAGCGCGCTGAAACGCAGTTTTCCTCGCTCGTGCTGCCAAGCACAGCCGGTCAGTATAATTCCGGAAGCGTTCTGACAGATGTTCGTTACGGCATTTCCGATCAGGGCGGTATTCGATCCACAGCTTCAACCACTGATCTTGCAATTGATGGAAATGGCTTTTTCGTCGTGCAGGGTGCAGATGGTACCAGCTATCTCACGCGTGCCGGTTCTTTTGTGCCTGACAAAGATGGCTTTCTGGTCAACACAGCTGGCTATTATTTGCTCGGTGCGGGTGCAGACGAAAGTGCTGGTGGGCTAACCATTGCTGGTCTCGAAAGGATCAACGCAAACGCTGCAGATCTGCAGGCTGAAGCGAGCACCTCGGGAACTTTTACGGTGAGCTTGCCTTCGAATGGTCAAGTCCCTGCTGCAGGCGAATTTAATCATAAAACGTCGCTGATTTCCTATGATTCACAGGGTAAAAAAATTACGCTGGATGTCTATTTCACGAAGTCCGCTGACAACGTCTGGGACGTTTCGATCAAAAACGCCGCTGATGGCGCCGAAGTTGGAACGACGACGTTGGAATTCGATCCTGCGAACGGAAATCTGCTGACTGGCGGCGCAGTGAATGTCGATCTGACAGGTTATAATGGCGGCGCTGTCAGCCTCAATCTCGGTGGCTCCAAACAGAGCTCAGGCGATTACACGATCTCTCAGGCCGTTATCAATGGTCAGGCAAAGTCCTCAATGAAGAGTGTGGATGTCGCCAATGACGGCTCTGTGGTCGGCATTTATGAAAATGGTTCACAGGTCATTCTTGGACGAATTCCACTTGCTAAAGTTCCAAGCCCCGATCGTATGACAGTTGTAAGCGGCAATGTGTTTCTCGCAAGCGCAGATTCGGGCGAAGTCAGCCTTGGCTTTCCGCAAAGCAGCGGTATCGGCAAGGTTATGTCTGGCACGCTTGAGGAATCCAACGCAGATATTGCGCAGGAACTCACCGACATGATCGAAGCTCAGCGCAGCTATACTGCCAATTCGAAAGTTTTCCAGACCGGCTCTGAACTAATGGATGTTCTGGTCAATCTGAAACGTTAAAAAGAAATGATTTCCCGGAGATAGAACTTCGGGAAATATAGCCGTTCGGCCGAAGGTCGAATGCGAAAAGTCAATAATTGCAGCAGCTCTTGTTTGTCTTTCAAGACGCAGGATGCCGCCGGGGTAACGGGGATAAGATGTCACTCAGTTCTGCTCTTCTGACAGCCAAAAGCTCGCTCGCGGCAACGTCCAAGCAGACTTCGGTTATTTCCCGCAATGTTGCGGGGGTAAACGATCCCGACTATTCGCGGCGTACCGCATCCCTCGTGTCCGGACCTTATGGCTCGCTTTATGTAAATATAAATCGTTCTGCGGATGCAGCGCTCTTCAACCGCTTCATACAATCCAACAGCGCGGCTTCATCTTCATCCATTCTTGCTGGAGGTCTTGACCGCCTTTCATCGCTTTATTCGGCGGATAATTATTCCGCGTCGCCGTCCGCCCTGATTGGTGATCTGCGCGATGCACTTCAGATATTTGCAGCTTCGCCTTCGAATGCCGCGCTTGGAAACACTGTGGTTTCGACAGCCGAGGCACTGGCCAATGCACTCAATGACGGCACAAAGCAAATCCAGACGCTGCGCAATGATGCGGACAGCGAAATTGCGGACTCTGTTGCAAACATTAATGATGTGCTGGCTAAGTTTGAAAAGATTAATCAGCAGATTTTGAGCGGCACGCGTGCTGGTAGCGACATTTCCGATTTCCTTGACCAGCGCGATTCATTGCTCAAACAGCTCTCGGGTGAAATTGGCATCACGACAATGATGCGCAGCGATAATGACATGGTCATCTTCGCTGAAAACGGCGTGACTTTATTTGAAACCACTGCGCGAAAAGTAAGCTTTGAGTCCTCCAATGGTCTTTCTGCGGGCACCACCGGCAATGCGGTTCTGGTTGATGGTGTCCCACTGACGCATGATACGTTCGATCAGCCTTTCGGTACCGGCCGTTTAAGCGGTCTTCTCCAGTTGCGCGATCAGATTGCGCCGCAATATCAGATGCAGCTTGATGAGATTGCTCGTGGTCTCGTCAATATGTTTGCCGAAAGCGATCAGAGCGGCGCTGGTGGCGCAAACATGTCGGGTCTGTATGGTTGGTCAGGCTCTCCGGCGGTGCCTGGCGCGGGGGTATTGTCCGGCCTTGCAGGTACAATAACGGTGTCTTCGGCGTTTATCGCATCTCAGGGTGGCAGTTCGCTGTTGCTGCGCGATGGCGGTGCAAATGGCTCCGCTTATAAATACAACAGCACGGACGCAGCCGGCTTCAGCGAACGTCTTCGCGCACTGAATGAAGCCTTCAGTGAAGCGGCGACGTTTAGCGGTTCGACCGGGCTAAATTCGAATTCCAGTCTGATCGATTTCAGTGCATCGTCGATTAGTTGGCTTGAAGGTAAGCGCAAGACTGCTAATACAAGCTTCTCGTATAACCAGACTGTGGCAGTACAGGCCGATCAGGCACTATCAAACGCCAATGGTGTTAATATTGATACCGAAATGGCGCTGCTTCTTGATCTGGAACATTCCTATCAGGCATCAAGCCGGGTGTTGACGACAATCAACGCTATGCTTGACGATCTTCTTAACGCGGTGTGAAGCTCATGAAAGCGCAATCAATCTCGACTTATGGTGCTTCTGCCGCTCTCAAGGCTCTGGTTAACCAGAACAAGGCAGAACTTGTCAAAGCCCGGCAGGAAGCGACGACGGGAACGGTCTTCGACGTAGGTCTTTCTTTGGGTGCGAAATCCGGCCAGACGATTTCCCTGCGTAAGGAATATGATCGCCTGGACGTGCTCACTGACATGAACAAGCTTGTCCAGCAACGTATGAAGAGCACGCAGACCGCGACCACGGCGATTATTGAAAAATCCCAAAACTTTCTGGGCGATTTGACTGGAGCAAGTAACTCGGCTGAAAGTGTTGCGACAGCTGCAAAATCGGCTCGCGCCATGCTTGATTCAGTCACCGGCCTTCTGAATACGAGCTATAACGGAGAGTATATTTTCTCTGGCGTGAATACCGATGTTAAGCCGGTTTCAAATTACGTCGAAGGCGGTGCTGCTCAGAGCGCGGTCCGCCAGGCGTTTGAAGACCATTTTGGTTTTGCAATGGATGATGCGAAGGTCGCTAACATTACCGGCGATGAAATGAAAGCCTTCCTGGAAGGCGATTTTGCGGATCAGTTCAATGATGCCAATTGGAGCCTGAACTGGTCGGACGCTTCTGACACGGTTATCAAGAGCCGTATTTCTCCGACTGAAACGGCTGAAACATCGATTTCAGCAAATGCAGACGGATTTCGCAAGGCCATTATGTCGGCAGTCATGGTCGCAGAATTTGCGACAATCGGGCTCAACAGCTCTGCTTTTGGCGCTTTAACAGCGCAGGCTTTGACGACAACGACGCAGGCAATCACCGAAACAACTTCGGAGCAGACAACGCTTGGTCTTGCGCAGTCGCGCACGGAAGCAGCCACGACCCGGATTGCGGCGCAGCAGAAAATTCTGAACGATTCAGTCAATAATCTCGAAGAAGTCGATCCATATGAGGCATCTGTACGCGTCAATGCGCTGATGACGCAGATGGAGACATCTTATGCGCTGACTGTTCAGCTCCAGAATATGAGCCTGCTCAATTATCTCAAGTAATGAGCTGGTAGCGCGAGAGCGCCAGAGCGCATCCCGAAAAGTGTGAAACGGCCTTGCGTAGGAAAAAGCGACAAACAAATACTTAGAGCGTTTATTCTGGTTAAATCAAAATCGGAAACTCTCTAAGAACGAAACACCATCTAGCGGCAGCATGAGGCGACCCGCAAGAAGGGTGCTGATAAGCGGAGAAACCATGTATCAGTTGCGCTACGAAGATGTCATGAATGACGATATGGCGAGCGCCAAAGAACGCGAGCAGATGCTTTTCGACCGCTCGATCGACATGCTCGCTGCTGCCAAGATGAATGGATATGGTTCGCGTGAGGGTATCGACGCTGCCTACTTCATCAACAGGCTTTGGACGACAGTTATCGACGATCTGGGATCGGCGGAAAACGCGCTGCCGAAGGAATTGAAAGCTGCGCTGATTTCGGTAGGAATTTTTATCATTAAAGAGATGGAGCGCATTCGTCAGGGCGAAAGCGATGATTACGATATACTGATTGAGATCACCCGCTCAATCCGAGATGGCCTCTGACATGGCGGAAACTTCTCAATCTGCAAATGAAAAGTCGGCTATGCGTTTGTCGCTTCGCGCTGGAGAGAAGATTTACATCAACGGTGCTGTTTTGAAAACGGACCGCAAGGTTTCGCTCGAACTTCTCAATGATGCGACGTTTCTGCTTGAAAACCATGTGCTGCAACCCGAAGACACGACGACACCGCTTCGCCAGCTTTATTTTGCGGCTCAGATGATACTAATTGAGCCGACCATGCGCGAGCAGGCGCAAAACACTTTTGCGCGTATGCTCCGCGGCATGTTTTCGACTTTTAGCGATGCATCAATACTCAATGCACTGAAACAGGTTGATGAGCTTGTCCATAATGGCCGTGTCTTTGAGGCGCTTAAAACCATTCGTGCGCATTATCCGCGTGAGGCGGAATTAATGGGCACAGAGATCGTGACGTCGCCGGTCGGCAAGTCGGATAATTCTGTGGAGGCAAGCCTATGACCACGACACCTGCTGTCGGCAACAACACGTCGAATACCAATACTAGCAACACGTCCGGCAGCAGCTCGGCTGCAGGCAAGGCAAGTGTTGATTACAACTCGTTTCTCAAGTTGCTTGTCACCCAGATGCAAAATCAGGATCCGACAGCACCAATGGATGCGACGCAATATGTCTCGCAGCTTGCGACCTTTTCCAGTGTCGAGCAGTCTGTGCAGATGAATGCCAAGCTTGAAACGCTGATTGCCAATTCGTCGCTGTCACAGGCTGAGGGCTGGATTGGCCGCACGCTGACAAGTTCTGACGGTTCGGTGTCGGGTGTCGTGAAATCAGTGACAATCCAGTCAACTGGAATGCTTGCAGAGCTTGAAGACGGCAAGACCATGCTGATCGGGCAGGGCGTCAAGATCAGCTAAGGAATAAGTGCCTTGAATGAAGCTGATGCGCTCGACATCGTCAATTCGGCAGTCTGGACCGTGCTTATGGCAAGCGGGCCGGCTGTACTCGCCGCCATGCTCATCGGCATTGGCATTGCGTTGTTTCAGGCATTGACCCAGATTCAGGAAATGACATTGACCTTCGTGCCGAAGATTATTGTCATTTTCGTTGTGCTGGCATTTACCGCACCTTTCGTTGGCGCGCAGATCAACGCGTTCACGCTTCTCGTCTATTCGCGGATCGAAAAAGGCTTCTAACCTCAACTGAAAGCGCGACGAAGCCCTCGCGCAAGCTTCGCAATCTATGTTCCGTCTGACAACAGGAGACGGACGTGCAGCAGGCAGTAGCTAAGCCCTTCACAAAACGCGGAATTTTGACCGGTAGCGACATGGGTCTAGCTGCCGGTATTATCATTATTCTGACGGTACTTTTTCTGCCGGTTCCGGCAGTTTTCCTTGATATTGGGCTGGCATTCTCGATTGCGTTCTCTGTCCTGATCCTAATGGTTTCATTGTGGATTCAGCGTCCGCTTGATTTCTCCGCATTCCCGACCGTTCTGCTTATTGCCACCATGATGCGACTGTCGCTCAATATTGCGACGACGCGCGTTATTCTCACCCATGGTAACGAAGGTTATCTTGCGGCTGGTCACGTCATTCACGGCTTTTCGCAGTTCGTGATGGGTGGCGATTTTGTGATCGGTCTTGTGGTTTTCGCGATCCTGATCATCGTCAATTTTCTCGTTATCACCAAAGGTGCAACCCGTATCGCCGAAGTGGGCGCGCGCTTCACACTCGATGCTATTCCGGGCAAGCAGATGGCGATTGACGCCGATCTTTCATCCGGCCTGATCGATGAAAAGGAAGCGCAGCATCGTCGCCGTGAACTCGAAGAGGAAAGCTCGTTCTTCGGTTCGATGGATGGTGCCTCAAAATTCGTGCGCGGTGATGCGATTGCCGGTCTGATCATCACGGCGGTCAATATTTTTGGCGGTATTATCATCGGTGTTACCCGCCACGGCATGGAAATTTCGGAAGCGGCTGACGTGTTTACGAAACTGTCGGTCGGTGATGGTCTTGTGACGCAGATACCGGCGCTGATCGTGTCGCTGGCGGCTGGCCTTCTGGTTTCCAAGGGTGGTACGCGCGGTTCCGCCGATCAGGCTATTTTCGGACAGCTTGGAGCTTATCCGAAGGCGCTTTTGATTGCGTCATTCCTGATGTTCGTTCTGGGCATTCTGCCGGGACTTCCGGCATTTCCATTCTTCCTGCTGGGCAGTGTGATGGCTTTTGTGGGCATTGCTGTTCCCCGCAAGCAGGCAAAGTTACGCGATGCGCTCGCTGCGGAAGCACAGCTTAAGCAGCGCGATGCAGAGGATCAGGAGCGCAATTCTGTTAAGGCGTCGCTGGAAACCAGCCAGATCGAGCTTTGCCTGGGCAAGCAACTCTCGGCGCGCCTGATTGCATCGCAGCAGGAACTGGCGCATCGCGTTGCCAAAATGCGCAAGAAATTCGCGCAGGAATATGGCTTTGTTATTCCTGAAATCAAAGTGACGGACGATCTTTCGCTGCCGCCCAAAAGTTATCGTATCAAGATACATGGCACGTCTGTTGCCAGTCACGAATTGCGCGTCGGTGAAATTCTGGTGGTGCTCGGCGAGCGCCCGATCCCGTCTATTCCGGGTGAGGAAGTGCGTGAACCCGCATTCGGCATGCGTGCTTATTCAGTGCCTGAAACATTTGCGGCTGACTTGCGCCGCGATGGTTATATGACTGTCGATAATCTTTCGGTTCTGCTTACGCATTTGAGCGAAATCATCCGCAACAATCTGTCTCAGCTTCTGTCCTATAAGGATATGCGTATTCTTCTTGATCGTCTTGGATCAGAATATCGTAAGCTGCTTGAAGATATTTGCCCGGCAAATATCTCTTATTCAGGTCTTCAGGCGGTGCTGAAGCTGCTTCTCGCCGAACGTGTTTCGATCCGCAATCTGCATCTGATCCTTGAATCGATTGCCGAAATTGCGCCGCTGGTACGCCGTCCCGAAATGATTGTCGAACATGTGCGCATGCGTATGGCGCAGCAGATATGCGGTGATCTTTCGGAAAATGGTGTGCTGAACGTGCTTCGCCTAGGCAATCGCTGGGATCTGGTTTTCCATCAGAGCCTGAAGCGCGACAACAAGGGCGAGATCGTCGAATTTGATATTGACCCGCGTCAGCTTGAGCAGTTCGGCACTGAGGCCACAACCGCCATCCGCAAACATTTTGATAGCGGTGAACGTTTCGTTCTTGTCTCGTCGCCAGAAGCGCGCCCCTATATCCGCATGATCATTGAGCGGCTCTTTGCAACCCTGCCAGTGCTGTCGCATGTCGAAATCGCTCGCGGCGTTGAAGTAAAATCGCTCGGCGCGATTTCCTGACGGGAGAGACGCGTTGCCAATTGTGCAATTGCCGCTCAACGAAATCATTTTGGCAGCCATGCTGGCTTTCTGCCGCGTGGGAGCTTGCATCATGCTGATGCCGGGCATTTCGAGTGGTCGTATCCCGTTGCAGGTGCGCCTGTTCATTGCACTGGCCTGTTCCTTTGCGGTGCTGCCAATCGTGATTGGCAACATTTCCACCAGCCTTGATGCAGGCCAGCCATGGACCATGTTCCGCCTGATGCTGAGCGAAATGTTCATCGGCGGGATTATCGGTATTCTTGCGCATATCTATTTCTGGGCGTTGCAGTTCATGGCCAATATGATGGCCATGGCGGTGGGCTATTCCGGCTCACCAGGCGATGCGATCACCGAGCCAGAACCGCAGGCAGCCCTTGCAACAATCGTCACTTTCAGTGCTCTGTTTTTGTTTTTTGTCACTGATATGCATCTCGAAATTTTGCGTGCGCTTCTCAATTCTTACACTGCAATTCCGGTTGACGGGCGATTCCGTCCTGATGCGGCGATGATTGACTTTACGGATGCATTGTCCGATGCATTTCTTGTAACATTGCGGATTGCCGCCCCCTTTATCGTGTTTGCCATTCTGGTCAACTTTGCAATTGGCCTCATCAATAAGCTTACACCGACCATACCGATCTATTTCGTATCGATGCCTTTTGTTTTGGGTGGCGGTTTGCTGGTGGTCTATTTCATCCTTCCTGAATTGCTGCGCTTTTTTACCCAAGAGAACGCAACGCATTTGCGTAATTTGTTCTGAGGCTTGCATGGTACAAACAAAAGCAAAAAGTCTGAGCAAGCTGGTGGCACTGCAAAAGCTCGGTGCGTCGCGGCTTGAAGCATCACTTGCAGCCACCAATGCGCGACGAGTGGCACTTGATGACGAACGCGAAGCGCTGATTGCCATGCAGGATAGGCACTATGAAAGCGGTGCCTTTGCCGTTGATCCATCGCTTCTGATCCGTCGTATAGGAACGAATGCACTCGCGCAGGATCGCCTTGAGCAGGAACTTGCCGTTCAACGCAGCGCTCTTCTGAAAGAACAACGTCGGGTAGAACACCTTCAGTCGAGGCTCAAAACTGTTCGTTCTGAAAATGAGCGCAAGGATTTTGCCACGCTGATTGAAGAACTTATGAGCCGGAAAGCCACGCTTAAAAGCGAGTAAGTGGCGCAGGACATTCCATTTCGTGTCGCAAGCTTCAGTCAAGATTGAAAAGCTATTGTGCAATCCAGAGATGAAGAGGGAAGAATTGCATGGCGATCAATCCGCCGTCAGACTTGGTTATGGATGTAGCGCGCGCCGCTGATCCGCAAACCTATCGTGTGGCATCAGAGCGCCTGAAATCCATGACGGCGGCGAGTGGGGACGTCGCGTTTTCAAGCTATGCTGACAGCTCTAACGTCGGGTTCAACACAGTTTCGCAGCCACAGAATTCGGCTAATTCCGCCTATCGAAAGTTCGAAGCCTTCATGCTGCAATCTTTTGTGCAGTCGATGTTTACAAGCGATACTTCGGCTACCTTCGGCAAAGGGATTGCGGGTGATTATTGGAAGTCGATGATGTCGGAAGCCATGGCGAACAAGATGGCTGATACGGGCGGTGTCGGCATTGCACGTTTGCTGGAAGAACAGGCTGCACGTCAATCGCAGATCGATAATTCGGCTACGCTGGCAATGAGCGGCGTTATGTCTGATCTTGAAAATGGAATGAGCGGGAACTTTGTATCGAAAGACATCGTTCATGGATTTGAACGCCAGCTCATTCAACAACAACTTGATAACAACAATGGCAAGGATAGTGCGAGCGGTTAAGTCTGCGCGTATCCCAAAAAGTGCGAAGCGGTTTTTGGGATAAGATACGCGTAAAAACAAACATTTAGAGGTTCCCCATTATCAAAACTAAACGGGAAACGCTCTAGCGCGAATATCACTTTGCTTTAGAAAATGACTGAGGAACCCGATAATGACCGATAGCTCCGAAATTAGCCTGTCAGAACAGAGCCAGATTTTAGCCAATCCGGTTCAAAACGCCGAACAGGAAGCTGCGTTGAAGCCGGTTGTACGGGCGATCAAACATCTTGAAGATGTGATCGATACCGAAACGCGCCTTCTGCTTGAAGGCGGCAATCCAGATCTCGCTGAAATTAATGCGCGCAAAAGCCGTGGGCTTTATGATTTCAACAAGGCGATGACCAAGGCTTCAGACCTTGCAGGACCAAGCATGATGAAGGGTTTGCAGCCGCTGCTCGACAGCCTTAAACAGAAGCTCGAAAAGAATTGCGAAGCGCTGCAACTTCACCTGCGCGCGGTTGGCGAGCTTGCTGATCTTATTCGCGGTGCGCTTGAAACGCAGGATGCCGATGGCACTTACAGCCGCCAAAGCGCAAGGCTTGGTCACGTTCGATGATCCGCATTATCGCCATTGGTCTGTGGATCTGTGCCGTCGCTTTAGGCTCGCTGTATTTTGCTGTTCAGAAGGGTGGCAACCCTTCTGACGAGGTCGCAGCATCGCCGGGTGGCTTTGGCGGGCTTGATTACGTGAAGACCGATGTCATGAGCGTGCCGATCATCACCAATGGATCGGTTGCCGGCTATGTGGTGACTCAATTGGTTTACACGGTCGATACCAATATCCGTAAGAAGTTGACTGTACCGCTCGAATATTTCATCACTGATGAGATATTTCGCAAATTTTACGGTAGTTATTCGGATACGAAAGAAGTTGAGAAAGTTAGTTTTGAGGATGTTCGCGCGTCAATCATTGCAGACATCAATTCGCGTTTTCCCGAGCCGGTGATCAAGGATATTCTGGTCGAGCAGTTCAACTATATTTCGGCTGCTGAAATCCGCGCAATGAACATGCGTGGCGGTGCTACCCCGTCAGGGCAGCAGGCAACGGCTCAGAGAGAGTAATATTTGCCAGCAAGCTGGCTCAGTCGTTCCTCGTTCAGAGGCGGAACAGTCACATCATTTATGAGCTGTACACCGATTTCGCTGTTGGCACGCCAGGCAACTTGCGCCAATAAAGCGCGGCCATAAAAATCGTCGAACAGCCAGAAACGCTCTGGTAAATTGGGCACATCCGTTGTTCTCAATCGCGCTCCATGTGGCGCGATATCTCTAAACTGGCATTCGATAATAAAACGCCCGTCAAGACTTACGATCTTGCCAGACCTAAGTCGCGTTTGCTGTCGCTCTTCGCTGCGCCTTTCATTTGGCGGTTTTTTACGTACCATGACAACCTGCTTCTTGTTCCCCTTGAGCCAGCTTTATAACACTATTGATCTATCCAAGGGTTACTTGAACGGAGCATGCACGTGTTTCTTTCTGAATATGGCTAATTATTGTAAGGATAAGCGATTGGTAGGGGAAGGAGAGCCGAAATGGGTGAGGGATCGATTATACGAAATGGCGCGATAGTACTGGTGACAGGCGGCGGCACGGGTGTGGGGCGTGCAATAGCCAAGGCGCTTGGGGCACAAGGCTATGAGGTTGTGATTTCAGGGCGCCGTATCGACGTTTTGGACAATACAGCCAAGGCGCTTGCAGTGGATGGCGGAGGGAGTTTTCACGCTATTGCAGCCGATGTCAGCGACCCTGTCGCCGTGCGCAATCTTTTTGATGCGATTGTCGAAAAATTTGGACGGCTTGACCTGCTGGTCAATAATGCTGGTGTTTTTGTTCCGGGTGTTGCGCTCGAAGATATAAGTTTCGAAGACTGGAATAGAATTGTGGGGGCTAATCTGACAGGTGCATTTTTGTGCACGCAACATGCGTTCCGCATTATGAAAGCGCAGAACCCACGCGGTGGGCGCATCATTAATAATGGGTCTGTTTCAGCTACTACGCCACGCCCTAATTCGGCGCCTTATACCGCTACCAAGCATGCGATTACGGGACTTACCAAGTCCACGGCGCTGGATGGTCGTGATTTTGATATTGCCTGTGGCCAGATTGATATTGGAAATGCGGCAAGTGACATGACGCAAACAATTTCAACCGGGGTTATTCAGGCCAATGGCAATTATGCCGCTGAAGCAACGATAGATCCAGTGCATGTAGCCAATGCGGTTGTGTATATGGCAAGTCTCCCGCTTGATGCCAATGTGTTGACCATGACGGTGATGGCAACAAAAATGCCATTTGTGGGTCGGGGTTAACACGTTTTTGATAAGTGTTTAACGCGGACCTTGCAGCAATGCGCGAGCCACGCCTTCATTGGTAACGAGACGATTGACATAGCCGCCGCGCAGAATGGCGCGAATAATCGGTATCTTGTTTAATCCACCTGACACCAGAATAGATGCAGGCTTGAGTTTAAGCTTATCAGGCGGCAGGGCAATGATTGAATCATTGAGAAAATGATCGATTGGTTTGCCCTGAGCATCAAGAAAATATCCTAGAAACTCCCCAACTGCACCAAGTCTCAGTACAGCGTCGAGATTATCTTTCACGACCCTGATATGCGTGAGTGACGTCTCGGATGTGAGCGAGCCGCAGGAGACGAGGCCAATATCTGCAATTTCCGTTCTCGCTAAAACGTCCGTGAGTTCGTCGCTTAGCAGGATAGCATCGCGACTTTCTCTGTTGGCACAATAGATGGGTGCGGTGAGATAGTGACATTCAACACCAAGCGCACGCGCAAATGCGGTTGCGACTTCAAACGTATTGGTGGAGGAGCCGCTCGTCACGCCGCCGGTCAAACCAACCACCCAGCTTTCAGGCTTTGGCCGTGCTCTCAAGCTTCTTACGGCGAAGCTGAGTGTGCGACCGGAGGCTATACCCACGCCCATATCGCGCCCTGAAATTAATTCGCTGGTCATCGCGCCTGCGGCTTCACCAATAACGCGCTTCTGCTCCAGATAATCATCAAGATCAGGAACCACAACCACCTCTGCAAGGCCATAGCGTGTAGCGACTTTTTCCGCGAGCTCGATACAATCCACGAGCGGCAGGCTGACACTGACTTGTATTTGCCCCGACTCTCGCACCTGACCGATGATCTTGTTGACCTTGAGACGGGTGATATTAAGACGCTGGGCAATTTCCTGCTGGGTCTGGCCGCCGATGAAATAGAGCCAGGCCACACGTGCGCGTTCCTGATCCTCATCCACAGACACCAAATTCTCGTTCATTCACTGGTCCTTAGCAGGTGATTTCGGTGTCTGCGAATTCTTGCAGGAAGAAGGGTATGTCTCAACTCTATTCATGAATTGGAGCTATGCCGCAATGTTTTTTGGTCATATGCGGGTTTAATTTTCAAAGCAGCAGGACATTTCAATCATTCAATGGGTGTCGTGGATATTGCCTCCTGTTCACATTTTAGAGAACTCAATAAAGCATGTGTAATATAACGCTAAATAAACTTGACTATTAATATCATATTAAATATTGGGAGCGCGGCGGGCGAATTTCCCGCATGGCGGATAAAGCGATGACCAATAAAGATTACGAGAGAATGGCCTTCAGACGCTTCGTTGAAAGTGACATGTTTTGGGTCGCATATGCTGGTGCATTTGCTCTGATCATTCTCGTCGGCAATTTTTACGTCAATTGAGGTAGATAGCCATCATTCGTCGATTGGGTGTTCTGCAGATACGAGCAGCTTATCGATACGGCGTCCATCAAGATCGACAACTTCGAAAATCCAGCCATTTTTGACGAAAGTTTCACCGACTTCCGGCAGGTGTTTGAACTCTTCAAGCGCAAGGCCCGCTACGGTGCTGTATTCGGGATCTTCCTCGACTTCAAAATGTAAAAATGCCGAAAACTCGTCGATCGGCATCCATCCGGAGACCAGATAGGAGCCGTCATTTCGGCGAACAATCGCCAGTTCTTCGATGTGATCTTCCTGCATCGCGCCGATGATGGCTTCCATCACATCGCCTGCGGTGATGAGGCCTTCGAAATGACCATGTTCATCATAGACCAGAACCATGTGAGTGGGCGTGCCGCGGATGGCTTCAACAACATCAAGCGCGTCTGAAAAATCAGAGACGACCGGTACATCTTTCACGATTTCGCGGACATCGACGATACCTTTTAACGAAAGCTGGTTGAAGAAATCGCGTACCTGTAAAACGCCGATGACTTCGTCGGAGTTTTCACCGCGTACAGGAAGACGCGAGCGGCTGCTATGCTGCAATTGCTCGCGAATTTCCTCAAAACTGTCGCTGATATCAATCATTTCCACAT
>Ga0308165_1003681_pt1 | contig 16176 bp, 16 predicted proteins | sample PhyWR2_FD_201032 | JGI IMG/M metagenome (GOLD analysis project Ga0308165, IMG submission 201032) | Phyllosphere microbial communities from UC Gill Tract Community Farm, Albany, California, United States - DLSLW.R2 | ecosystem: Host-associated > Plants > Phyllosphere > Unclassified | place: USA...
CCAGATGCTCGACGACGATCTTCTTAACCCGATCGGCGGTATCGCTCATGTGTATAGACCCCTTCAAAAATTCGGAGGATTGGTAATTCGACAGTCGCCCTAATCACTGGGCGGCGCGCTGGCAAGGGGCTTGGGTTAAACCCCGAAGGCCACATGACCTGCGTTATCCACGGTCCATGCAGGATTCCAAGCGATTTCCCATGCATTGCCGTCGGGATCGGCCACATATCCACGATAACCGCCATGCGCAGGGGCATCCGCAGCCCGCAGCAGCGTGGCGCCCGCCGCGACGAGCCGTGCCAGCCCTGCGTCGACCGCTTCTGCGCTTTCGAGGTTGTGGGCCAGTGCAAAACTGCCGGCTGGAGCGCAGGGGCGGTCCATGTCCGCTTCGAGCTGGGCCTTGTCCCACAGCCCGAAAACGAATCCGTTCATCTGGAAAAACGCCACGTCGTCCTGCTCGAACACCGGCTCCCAGCCGAATCCGTCGCGGTAGAACGCTTTGGCGCGGAGCACGTCGGTGACGCCCAGGGTGATGAGGGAGATGTGCTGCATGGATGGCCAACGCCGAGAGGCGCGGCGCGGTTCCTCTTCCTCCCCCGCCGGGGGAGGAAGATTGCGGGGGCTTATTTCACCCCGAAGTTCAGCCCGCGCTGGGGGCGACCACGTTGCCAGCCGCCGGAGCGGTCTGCTTCACTGGCTCGACCACGCGCATGTGCAGGTCACGCAGCTGCTTGTGCTCGGCGGGCGACGGCGCGCCCATGAGCAGGTCTTCAGCGCGCTGGTTCATCGGGAACAGCGAGATTTCGCGCAGGTTCTGCGCGCCGCACAGCAGCATCACGATGCGGTCCACGCCCGCCGCCATGCCGCCGTGAGGCGGGGCGCCGTACTGGAACGCGCGGTAAAGGCCGCCGAAGCGCTCTTCCACGTCGGCCTTGGTCAGGCCGGTCATCTCGAACGCCTTGACCATCAGTTCGGGCGACTGGTTGCGAATCGAACCCGAAGCGATCTCGAAGCCGTTGCAGACCAGATCGTACTGGAACGCCTTGATGGTGAGCGGGTCCTGCCCTTCAAGCGCTTCCATGCCGCCCTGCGGCATCGAGAACGGGTTGTGCGCGAAGTCGACCTTCTTGTTGTCCTCGTCCCATTCGTAGAACGGGAAATCGACGATCCAGCACAGCTCGAAGCGGTCCTTGTCGATCAGGTCGAGCAGCTCGCCGGTGCGGGTACGGGCAAGGCCGGCCAGCTTGGCGGCCTGCTCTTCCTTGCCGGCGGCGAAGAACACGCCGTCGTTGGGGCCAAGGCCCAGCGCTTCGATCAGCGCGGCGGTCTTTTCCTCGCCGTGGTTCTTGGCGATCGGCCCGCCGGGGACGCCGTCCTTGATGTTGATGTAGCCAAGGCCCGAGAAGCCTTCGCTGCGCGCCCAGTTGTTCATCTCGTCGAAGAACTTGCGGCTGCCCGCGCCTGCGCCCGGAGCCGGAACGGCGCGGATGGTGCCGCCGCCCGCAACGATGCCTGCGAAAATGCCGAAGCCCGAATCGACGAAGTGCTCGGTCACGTCCTTGATCAGCAGCGGGTTGCGCAGGTCAGGCTTGTCCGAACCATAGTCCAGCATCGACTGCGCATGCGGAATGCGGCGGAATTCACCCGAGGGGGTGACCGGCTTGCCCTCGGCGAAACCGGCGAAGATGCCCTGAAGCACCGGCTCCATGGTCTCCCAGATCTCTTCCTGGGTGACGAAGCTCATCTCCAGGTCGAGCTGGTAGAATTCGCCCGGCAAGCGGTCGGCGCGCGGGTCTTCGTCGCGGAAGCACGGCGCGATCTGGAAGTAGCGGTCGAAACCGGCGACCATGAGCAGCTGCTTGTACTGCTGCGGCGCCTGCGGCAGCGCGTAGAACTTGCCGGGGTGGATGCGGCTGGGGACCAGGAAGTCGCGCGCGCCTTCAGGGCTGGAGGCGGTGAGGATCGGCGTGGAATATTCGGTGAAACCGATGCCTTCCATGCGGCGGCGCATATCGGAAATGACCTTGGTGCGCTTGACGATGTTGGCGTGCAGCGTCTCGCGGCGCAGGTCGAGGAAGCGGTACTTGAGGCGGATGTCCTCAGGATACTCCTGCTCGCCGGCGACCGGCATCGGCAGTTCCTCGGCGCGGCTGATGACCGTGGCGGAGCGGGCGTAGACCTCGATCTCGCCGGTGGCGAGGTTGGGGTTCACGGTGCCGGCGCTGCGGGCTTTCACGGTGCCCTCGATGGTCACGACGCTTTCCGCGCGCAGCGAATCGAGCACGGCCAGCGCCGGGCTGTCGCTGTCGGTGACGACCTGGGTCAGGCCGTAATGGTCGCGCAGGTCGACGAACAGAACGCCGCCATGGTCGCGCTTGCGGTGGACCCAGCCCGAAAGGCGGACGGTCTGGCCAACCTCGGCCGCACCGAGAGCGCCGCAGGTGTGAGAGCGATAGGGATGGGTCATGGCGGGTTCGTGCTCTTCAAATGGTCGAAATCAGATCATCGCGGCCCTAGTCGAGTGGGCCGGCGATTTCCAGACTAGGTTTTCACGCGGTGGCCAATCGGCGCGGCGGTAACACCAAATAAACCATTGGCCTTTAAACTGGCAGGGCAAGGGGTCGCACAAGACAAGCAGGACAAGACATGCTGGCACACAAGCTGGACGAAGTTCTCCCGGAAACCGCCCTCCCGCAGGGCGGAAGCAGCGCCCTGCCCGCGTTCCCGCAATGGGCCGATGCCCCCATCCCCGCCGCCGCCGAGCCGGAGCAGCCTTCCGCCGCCGTTCTCGAACTGCGCCGGCTGGCCGAGCCCGAAGCCCCGTCCGACGGCGAGGCGGAGGCCTGGCATCTGCCCCCGCCCGGCATCCACACCACCGGATCACAGCTGCGCCGCCGCCTTGTCACCGCCGAAAGCATCGCCGCGCTGTCGGCCCATGAAAAGCCCTCGCTGCTGCAGCGGATTTGCGCATTTCTGCCGGGCCGGAAATAAACATACGACAAAACCGCAACACGGGGCGTTGATCCACCGGGCCGTTAGGCGTAACGCCCCTGTTCAATGAAAATTCACCCGCTGATAACGAAAACCCAGGAACTCGCCGATTTGTGCGCGCGCCTTGCGAAATCCGATTTCGTGGCCGTCGACACTGAGTTCATGCGTGAAAACACCTATTGGCCCGAACTGTGCCTTGTGCAGATCGCCAATACCGAGGAAGCGGCGGCGGTCGACCCGCTCGCCCCCGATCTCGACCTGAAACCCTTGTGGGACCTGCTGACCGACAATGAGGACGTCCTCAAGGTCTTCCACGCGGGCGGCCAGGACGTCGAGATCGTGTTCAACTTCACGGGGCGCACGCCGCACCCGATCTTCGACACCCAGATCGCGATGATGGCGATCAGTCAGTCCGAGCAGATCGGCTATTCCAACCTCGTCGAATCGTGGCAGGGCCTGACGATCGACAAGGGCGCCCGCTTCACCGACTGGTCGCGCCGCCCGCTCACCGACCGCCAGATCGAATATGCCATCGGCGACGTCACCCACCTTTCCAAGATCTTCCCCAAGATGCTCAAGCGCCTGATAAAAACCGGCCGGGGTGAGTGGCTAGACCAGGAAATGGAAAAGCTGGCCGACCCCGAGCATTACCGCAACGACCCGGCCCAGGCCTGGAAGCGGATCAAGGCGCCGGGCCGCAACCCGCAGGTTCTCGGCCGCCTGAAAGCCATCTCCGAGTGGCGCGAAATGGAGGCGCAGGGCAAGAACATCCCGCGCGGCCGCATCGCCCGCGACGAAACGATTGCCGACATCGCCAGCCACCCGCCCAAGACTCAGGGTGACCTCGCCAAGGTGCGCGGCCTGTCGCAGGGTTGGAAGGACAACGATATCGGACGCCGCCTGATGAACGTCCTCGCCAAGGCGGAAGCCTTGCCCGATGACGAAATGCCCGCCCGCGCCCCGCGCGGCGCGCCGCTGGGCAAGGAAGGCACGCTGGTTGCAGACCTGCTCAAGCTGCTGCTCAAGATCCGCGCGCGGGAAATCGACGCCGCTTCGCGCCTCCTTGCCCGCAGCGACGAACTGGAACTGCTGGCCGCCGGCGTGCGCAAGAACCTCAGCCTGCTGGAAGGCTGGCGCTACGAAGTGTTCGGCCGCGATGCGCTCGACCTGGTCGAGGGCAAGCTCGCCTTCGCGGTGGAGAACGGCAAGCTGAAGATGACCCACGTCGACGATGCGGCGAAAGCGGCGGCTGCCGAAACGGCAGACACCGCCCCGGAGCAGGTCGGCGACAGCCAGGCCGACGAAGAACAGGTCGGCGAAGAATAACCACCGCCATGGCGACGGCGTTCAAGCGCATTCGCCATGGCGGTGCCCCCTCCCTCAGGGGTAACTGTCGCTCCAGCACTTCACGCAAGGCGGACGGAGCATGCACTCCGCTTCGCCGTATGCGCAGGACCGATGCCGCAGCGGGCGAGACAAACGTCGCAAAATGCGAAAAACGATTACCATATCCGAGAGTTAGCACGCCCTGCGGCCGCAGGTAGTGATAGCAATACGGAGCGACTACCGCCCTCTGATTTTACAGGATTATCGGTCCGGTAAAGGCTTGTCGGCGCGCTAACAGTTGGCGTCCCTGCACGGTTCATGCGATAGCCCCCGGGTGACCGTTTATCAGCCCACGCTCAAGCAGCTCCAGTACCTCGTTTCCCTTCACGAGCACGGCCATTTCGGCCGCGCCGCCGATGCCTGCTTCGTTTCGCAATCGACGCTTTCGGCGGGCCTGCGCGATCTGGAGACGCTTCTTGGCGTGACCCTGGTGGAACGGACCAAGCGCGCCGTGCGCTTCACTCCGCTGGGCAATGCGGTCGTCGCCAAGGCCCACCGCATCCTGCGCGAAACCGAGGAGCTCTCCGATCTCGTCCAGTCGAGCGGCAAGCCGCTCTCGGGCGAATTGCGGATGAGCGTGATTCCCACGATCGCCCCGTTCCTGCTGCCCCGCATGTTGCCGCGCCTGCGCCGCGAGCGCCCCAGCCTCAAGCTGTTCCTGCGCGAGGAACCCAGCGCTGCGGCAGTCGAATCGCTGCACCACGGCCGCGCCGACTGCGTACTGCTCGCCCTGCCCTATGCCACCGGCGAGGTGGAGAAGGAGACGATCGAACTGGACGCCTTCTTCGTCGCCTTCCCGGCCGACGATCCGCGCGACCCGCCCGCCGAAATCACCCCCGACATCATCGATGAGCACCGCCTGCTGCTGCTGGAGGACGGGCATTGCCTCAAGGACCACGCTCTGGCGGCCTGCAACCGCCCGGAACTGCGGGCGAGCGCGACTATGATCGGCACCAGCCTGCATACGCTGGTGCAGATGGTCGACAACGGGCTGGGGCTGACGATGCTGCCTGAAATGGCGCTGGATGCGGGCATTCTCAACGGCACCAACGTCGTGGCGCGGCCGTTGATATCGCCCAATGCCAACCGCGAGATCGCGCTGGTATGGCGTAAGAACTCACCGCGTTCGGACGAATTCCGGATGCTGGCGGACGAACTGCGCGCGGGCTGATCAGCCCCTGCGCCGCAGCCCCTGCAGCGCAAGGCCGACCGCCGCGATGCCGGTGCCCAGCACCGAAACGCCGTTCCAGCCCCAGTGATGCCACACCGCCGTCGCGGCGCCCGAACTGGCGGCTCCGGCCAGGAACATCATCGCCATGTAGACGGTGTTGATGCGCGACCGTGCTTCGGGCCGCAGGGCATAGATGATGCTTTGGTTCGAAACCTGGCTGGCCTGTACCGAGAAGTCCATCAGCAGTACGCCCACAACCAGTCCCGCGATCGACTGCCAGAACCCGAAGACCAGCCACGATACCAGCGTCAACGCACTGGCCAGGACGATCACGCGGCCCGGCCCGCTGCGGTCGGCGCTTCGCCCGGCGATGGGCGCGGCCAGGACGCCCGCTGCTCCCAGCACGCCGAACAGGCCTGCCGCTTCGGGCCCCATGCCGAAGCGCGGCTCCTGCAGGCGGAGCGCAAGAATCGTCCAGAACACGCTGAACACGCCGAACTGGGTGCATTGGGTATAAGCGGCGAGCCGCAGCGCCGGAAATTCACGCCACAGCGCCCATAGCGAGGCCAGAAGCCCGCCATAAGTCATGCCGTTGTGCTGCGGACGGCTGCGCGGCAGCATGAATGCCATCAGTCCCGCCGTGAGCAGGCACAGCGGCACCGCCAGCCAGAACATCTCGCGCCAGCCGAAAGCCCCGGCAACGAATCCGGCCAGCGTCCGGCTCAGCAGAATGCCGCAGAGCAGCCCGGCCATGACCGTGCCCACCACCGCGCCGCGCCGTTCTTCCGGCGCAAGATTCGCGGCGAAGGGAACGATCTGCTGCGCCACCGACGCAAGCAGGCCGACCAGCAGCGACGCCGCCAGCACCAGTCCCGCGCTGGGCGCGATGGCGACAAGGGCCAGGGCGAAAGTCAGCGCCACGCACTGCATCACGATCAGCCGCTTGCGCTCGATCAGGTCGCCCAGCGGCACCAGCAGGATCAGGCCCGCCGCATACCCCAACTGGGTCGCGGTCGGCACGTATGTGATCGCAGCGCCTGAAAGCTCGCGCTCCATCAGCCCGATCATCGGCTGATTGTAATAGATATTGGCGACCGTCAGCCCGGCCGCGGCGGCCAGCGCAAAGATCACCGGCTTGCCCATGGCACTGGCAGGCGCGGCCGAAGTCGCCGTGTTCATGGCAGGGGTGGTGGCGGTAATGACAGGCTCCTTGGCGCAGGCGTTCTCCTGCCGAGCCTGCGATCTAGGGATACGGCCGAGGCAGCCAAGCGCGAGGATCGCACGGCCGGTTTACAATTGCGCAACACGCACGCGCAACCTCAGTCCATGTACTTGAGGCCGGCGCGCATATAGTCCCAGCCCGTCACCAGCGTCAGCACCGCCGCGCCCCATAGCGTAGTGAGGCCGACGGTATGCGGCACGTTGATTTCCAGCGCGCCCACCCACAGGTTCCACCACGGCATCGCCACGCCCAAAATCAGCGCGCCCAGCGAGATGAACTGGAACGTCGTCTTCCACTTGGCCAGGCGGCTGACCGGCACAGACACCTGCAGACCCCCAAGGAACTCACGCAGGCCGGACACGGCAATCTCGCGGATCAGGATCACCAGGCCCGCGATCACATGCGCATCGCCCACGTAAGGGCCGCGCAGGATGCCTTGCGCGGTGAGGACAAGGATCACGGCGGCGATCATGATCTTGTCGGCAATGGGATCGAGGAACACGCCCAGCTTCGAGACCGTCCCGCTGGAACGGGCAAGATAGCCGTCGAAATAATCGGTGATGCCCATCAGGCAGTAGAGCCCGAAGGCAAGGCCGTAGCCGAACTCCCACTTGGGCCACCACAGCAGGAACGCCAGCAGCGGCACCGCAAAGATACGCGACAGGGTGAGGATGTTCGGCAGAGTCAGCATGGTGCCACCGCCATAGCCCGCAATTGCGACGGGAATAAAGTGCTCAACGGGGGTTGTGCCCCCGTCCCACCGCATTAAGTGTCGCGGCGACCAGAATTTCCAGAGTTTCAAACGCCGGCGGCACGTTTCGATCATGACCACGACGACCCAACTCATCCGGGCCCGACGTTTCCTTCCCCTCTTCGTCACCCAGCTGCTCGGCGCGTTCAACGATAATCTGTTCAAGAACGCGATGATTCTCTTCGTGGTATACGAGGTATATCACTCCGAAGCGCAGGAGGCCCGCTTCAGCGCGCTGGCCTCGGCGATCTTCATTCTCCCCTTCTTCCTGCTTTCCGCGCTCGCCGGGCAACTGGCCGACATGCGCGACAAGGCAAAGCTGATCCGCATCATCAAGGGCTGCGAGATCGTCATAATGCTGATCGGCGGCGCCGGACTGGCGCTGGCGTGGCAGGGTGCCTCGCTGGACGGCGTGGCGATGCCGCTGATGCTGGTCGCGCTGTTCGCGATGGGAGTGCATTCGACGTTCTTCGGCCCGATCAAGTATGCGATCCTGCCGCAGCACCTGCGCGACGGCGAAGTCCTTTCGGGCACCGGACTGGTAGAGGCGGGAACCTACATCGCCGTGCTGGCCGGCACCATCGTCGCCGGCTGGATCAACGTGGAACATGCCGCGATCGGCGTCATCGTGGTCGCCTGCATCGGCTTTTTCGCCGGCCGGCAAGTGCCCCCCGCCCCGCCGCTGTGCGAGCCCGAGCCGCTCGACTATCACTTCGTGCGCGCCTCCATCAACCTGGTGCGCACGACGATGAAGGACCGCCGGGTGTTCCTGGCGATCTGCGCGATCAGTTTCTTCTGGGCGATCGGCACGGTGCTGTTCATCCAGTTCCCGCCGCTCGCCAAGAACATGCTGCGCGCCAGCAAGGAAGTGGCGAGCCTGTTCCTGGTGATCTTCTCAGTCGGCGTGGCGATCGGTTCGGTCGCCATCAACGCCCTGCTCAAGGGCACCGTCTCGGCGCGCTGGTCGCCTATTTCGGTGATCGGCATGGGCGTGTTCCTGGTTGCCTTCCAGCAGGTCTGCCGCATCTGGCCGCCCCACACCGGGCCCGACGTGATGATGGACGTCTCCACTTTCGTGATCCAGCCGCTGGCCGCACCGCTGATGCTGACGCTGCTGGGTATCGCGATTTGCGGCGGCATGTTCGTGGTGCCGCTCTACGCCTTCCTCACCACCTTCGTCGAAAAGTCGCAGACGGCGCGGACGATCGCGGCGAACAACATCGTCAACTCGGGCGCGATGGTGGTCGGCTCACTGGCCACCGGCGTGATGACGTTGATGGGTGTCGCAGTGGCGCAGCAGTTGCTGATCGTGGCCCTTGGCTGCGGTGCTTCGGCTTGGCTGGGCCACTTGCTTTTCCGCGCCGAAAAGGCCGCTGGCGCCGCCTGACGGTTGTTACTTCCTCCCTCGCTGCGAGAGGAAGAAACGGCGCGTCAGGCGATGAACAGGGTGATCGCGACGAAGCTGGCGCAATAGGCGGCCATGAAGCCTTTCCAGTCTCCGCCGCTCAGCCGCCAGCGGCGGGCGGCTTCCAGATTCTCCCCTGCCTCCACGTCCGCCGGAAGCGGATCGCTGAAGACGTGAGGCGGCAGCGAGCGACGGAACCAGTGTCCGGCCGACTCCTGCGTGAGGACGAGTGCGCGACGTGTGATGCTTCGCATGAGGCACGTCTTAACGATTTGTTTACTATTTCGTAAAGCGCGTCGAATGCCGCTTCCCGAAACGGGACGCCCCCGTTAAATTTCGTCAATCAAACTGCGGAAAATCAACGAAAAAGGGCCGCCCGAAGGCAGCCCTTTCCGATTCGACGATGGTGCGCCGGGTCAGATGCTGTCGCCGAGGGCGCCCTTCACCTTGCCGGACGCCTGCTGCAGTTCGCCCTTCTTCTCCTGCGCGACGCCCTCAGCCTTCTGAGCCGGATCGTTACGCGCATCTCCGAGAGCCTGCTTGGCGTTGCCGGCGGCTTCGTTGGCGAGACCCTTTGCGGTGTCGGTGAGCTTGCCCATGAGATTATCTCCTTGATTTGTCAGCGGAAAGATCCGCCGTTTACAGGAGAAGAAACGCCGGCAGCCGCCGAAAGGTTGCAAGGAAGTCGGTCAATTCATCGCGAACCGGCGAGTTTCGCCGCACCGGCGGCGCGCTTCATCTCAGCCCCCCGCAAGCGAAAGGACGTAGTTCCATTCTTCAGGGGTGACCGCTGCCACTGACAGGCGCGAGAACTTCGCCAGTTCCATATCTGCCAGCTTCGGGTCGGCTTTCACCTGCTTCAAGGTGACGGTCCGCTTCAGCTTGCGCACCGGCTTCACCTTCACCGCAGCCCATTTGCCTTCCGGGTCGCTCGGGTCGGCGATGCCGGCCTTGCTGACTTCGGCAATCCCGACGATTTCCTTACCGATGTTGGAGTGATAGAAGAAAATCTCGTCCCCAACCTGCATGGCGCGCAGGTTGCCCGCGGCGCGGTGGTTGCGCACGCCGTCCCAGGTGCCTTCGCCCTCGGCGACGAGGTCGTCCCAGCTGTACGCGTCCGGTTCAGACTTCATCAGCCAGTAACTCTTGCCCATCGCTCGCCTTTCCATTTCATGTCCGGCCCTCATGCCTCTAAGGCGGGCGACATATCGACTCATACGGATTGCACTACCATGGACCTAGCCGAAATTCCCGTTCTCAGCCTTGATGCAGACCGGGCCGACCTGCCCGCCCGCATCGGCGAGAGCTTCCGCACCTTCGGTTTCGCGATGATCCGCGACCACGGCATCGACCCTGCCCTGATCGAGCGCGCCTGGCAGTTGACCGGCGAATTCTTCGCACTGCCGGTGGAAACCAAGCAGAAGTACTTCATCCCCGGTCAGGGCGGCGCGCGCGGCTACACCCCGTTCCGCACCGAAGTGGCCAAGGGCGCCAGCGAGAAAGACCTCAAGGAATTCTGGCACGTCGGCCGCGATGTGCCTGCGGATTCGCCCCTCGCCGCTTCGATGCCGCCTAACGTCTGGCCCACCGAAATCCCCGGCTTCCGCGAGACGTTCACGCAGCTTTACGCCCAGTTCGACGAAGCCGGCGCCAAGGTGCTTTCGGCCATCGCCATCGATCTTGGCCTGGATGCCCGCTGGTTCGACCCCGCGATCGACGACGGCAACTCGGTCATGCGCCTGCTGCACTATCCCCCCGTGGGAGAGGGTTCCGGCGGCGCCATCCGCGCCGGGGCGCATGAGGACATCAACCTCATCACCCTGCTGCTGGGCGCGCAGGAAGCGGGCCTCGAACTGCTGGGCAAGGATGGGCGCTGGCTTTCCATCGCCCCGCCCGAGGGCGCGATCGTGGTCAATATCGGCGACATGCTGCAGCGCCTGACCAACCACGTCCTGCCCTCCACCACGCACCGCGTGCGCAATCCCGAGGGCGAGCGGGCTAGGCACGCCCGCTACTCGATGCCGTTCTTCCTGCACCTGCGCAGCGACTTCCCTTTCGTCACCCTGCCCGAATGCGTCAGCGAATCGAACCCGGACCGTTACCCGGAAACGATCACCGCCGATGACTACCTGCAGGAGCGCCTGCGCGAGATTGGCCTGAAGATGTGACCGAAATGCCGCCGCCACGGACCCGATCCGAGGCGGCGGCTTTCATCTTAACCAATATTTCAGAGCGTTTACTTAGGGCGAGGAACATAGGGGCGACACCCTAGGGGACCACGTCGGTGCGCGCAGTGAAATTTCAGATTGCCGGCAATGACAGCGAAGACACCGCCGCCGGAAGGCAGGTGGACATCGTCGCGCTGGGCATCGTCACGGCGGCGATCATCCTCTTCGTCGCCACGGGCAGCGAAATCGGCCCGGCCGTCGTGCGTTCGCTCAGGGGCGAGGGTCCGGGGCCGGACAGCTTCATGCTCGACGCCTTCCTCCTCAACATCGCCATCATCATCTTCGGCTGGAGCCGCTACCGCCAGCTTTGCGAAGAAATCGCGGCGGGCAAAGCAGCTGAAAACGCCGCGCGCCGCCTGGCCGAAACCGATCCGCTGACCGGCTTTCTCAACCGCCGCAGCTTCAATGCCGGTATCGATGCGCTGATCGCCCAAGGTGCCGCCCCCGGCGTGAACAACGGGGCCGACCAGCACCGGGCGACCGCGCTGATGATGATCGACCTCGACAACTTCAAGCAGGTCAACGACCACAACGGCCACTCCGTCGGCGACCTGCTGCTGTGCGAATGCGCCCGCCGCATAGCCGCTGCACTGCCGCACGGCGCCCTTGTCGGCCGCATCGGCGGCGACGAGTTCGCCGTTGCCCTGCCCTTCGACCGGCAGCGGCCCGAATTCGTCGACCATATCGCCAAAGTGCTGGTCGCCTCGATCGGCGAAAGCGTGCGCATCAACGCCGTGAACATTGCGGTAAGCGCCTCGATCGGCCTGTCACGTTCAGACCTCGGCGGCGACGAGCCGGCCGGCCGGGTCAGTTCGCTATTCGAGATGGCCGATATCGCCATGTACCACTCCAAGCGGCAGGGCCGGAACGGCTTCTCGTGGTTCGAGGCGCACATGGCGGACGAGATGCGCTTTCGCTCCGAGCTTGAGAACGGCATCCGCCATGGCATCCCGCGCGGCGAATTCGTGCCGTTCTACGAACAGCAGATCGACCTGCAGACCGGCGAACTGATCGGCTTCGAGATGCTGGCACGCTGGGATTCGCCGCAGTTCGGCATCGTCGCGCCCGACATCTTCATCCCCGTCGCCGAGGATATCGGCGCCATCGCGGAACTGTCGCAAAGCGTGATCGCGCAGGCCCTGGAAGATGCACGGGCGTGGGACCCGCGCCTGACGCTGGCGGTGAACATCTCGCCGATCCAGCTGCGCGACCCGTGGTTCGCGCAAAAGCTGCTGCGGATGCTGGTGGAAGCCAACTTTCCGCCCCAGCGCCTTGAGGTGGAGATCACCGAAAGCTGCCTGCACCAGAACCTGGCCCAGGTGCGTTCGCTGATAACCAGCCTGAAAAATCAGGGCATCCGCGTCAGCCTCGACGATTTCGGCACCGGCTACAGCTCGATCGGACAACTGCGCGAACTGCCGTTCGACCGGATCAAGATCGACCGCAGTTTCGTCTCCAGCCTCGTCGATGACAAGGACAGCGCCGCCATCGTGCGCGCCGTCACCACGCTGGGCCAGGGGCTGCACCTGCCCATCACTGCCGAGGGCATCGAGACGCAGGACGTCCTCGACCACTTGCGCCAATACGGCGAAATCACCGGCCAGGGCTACCTCTACGGCCGCCCCCGCCCGGCCCGCGACCTCGGCGAATGGCTGGATGCTGGCCAACAGCCGGAAGCCGAGGCGCCCACGCCGGACGAAACCCCCGCGCGGCGCGCCCTATAACTATCCCGAAAGCCCCGTCGGTCCCGAATCAAGTCCGGGACGACGGCAGTTCGAAACCACGAGAACACTGGACCTTGGGGCCTGAGGCTCCTAGATCGCGCGCCATGCGGATCGAATTCACCAAGATGCATGGACTCGGCAACGATTTCGTCGTGCTCGATGCGCGCCTTCGTCCCGTGCCCACGATGGACTCGGCTTTTGCGGCCGCTCTGGCGGACCGGCACACCGGAATTGGCTGCGACCAGCTGATCCTGCTCGAACCTTCCGACGCGGCCGATTTCCGCATGCGCATCTTCAATGCCGACGGCAGCGAGGTGGAAGCCTGCGGCAACGCCACGCGCGCGGTCGGCCTGCTGCATGGCCGTGCTGCGCGGATCGAGACGCTGGGCGGCTTGATCGCCTCAACCCCGGTCGAAACCGGCATCAGCGTGGAAATGGGCAAGCCCCGCTTCGACTGGAACGCGATCCCCCTCGGTTATGCGATGGACACCCATGCGATGCCGGTGGCGTGGGAAGAACTGGTCAATCCCATCGCCGTCAACGTGGGCAACCCGCACGTCATCTTCTTCGTGCCCGATCCCTACGCCATCGACATGGCCGGCCTTGGCCCCATGATCGAGAACGACCAGATCTTCCCCGAGCGCATCAACGTGAACGTCGCTGCCGTCACCGCGCGCGATGCGATGATCCTGCGCGTGTGGGAACGCGGCGCCGGCCTTACCCGCGCCTGCGGTACGGGTGCCTGCGCCAGCGCCATCGGCGCGATGAAGCGCGGCCTGGTCGACCGCCGCGTCACCGTCACCCTCCCCGGCGGCCCGCTGGTGATCGAGTGGCGCGAAGACGACGAGATCGTCATGACCGGCCCCGCCACCGAGGCGTTTCGCGGCAGCTTCGATCCGGCGGACTTCGGGATCATCGCTTGAGCGTGGAAGTCCACACGCTAGGCTGCCGGCTCAACATCGCCGAAAGCGAAACCCTGCGCGGGCTGCTGGACGGCGATGAAAACCTCGTCGTCATCAATTCCTGCGCGGTTACCGCCGAAGCCGTCCGGCAGACCCGGCAGGCGATCCGCCGCGCCCGCCGCGCCCGTCCCGATGCGCGCCTCCTGGTCACCGGCTGCGCCGCAGAGGTGGAGCGTGAAATGCTGGCCGCCATGCCGGAGGTCGACGGCCTGATCGCCAATACCGCCAAGCTCGACCCGCGCGCCTGGAACGTGCCGCCTGCTCCGCGCCCGGCCGTAAAGCGCGGCTACACGCGCGGCTTCGTGCAGGTGCAGAACGGCTGCGACCACGCCTGCACCTTCTGCGTCATCCCGCAAGGACGCGGCCCCAGCCGCTCGCGCTCTATAGCCGAACTGCTGGAGGACATCGCCGTCCACCTCGCCGCCGGGGTGCAGGAGATCGTGCTGACCGGAGTAGACCTCACCTCCTGGGGCAGCGACCTTCCCGGTGAGCCGCGCCTGGGCTCCTTGTGCGAGGCGATCCTCGCGCGGTTCGGCCAGTTGCCGCGCCTGCGCCTCTCCTCGATCGACGGGGCGGAAGTGGACGAGGGCCTGTTCGAGCTGCTGGCCGCAGAAGCGCGGGTGATGCCGCACGTCCACCTTTCGCTCCAGCACGGCCACGACCTCATGCTAAAGCGCATGAAGCGCCGGCACAGCCGCGCCGATGCGGTCGGCCTTGTGGAACGCCTGCGTATGCGCCGCCCCGAAGTGGCGATCGGCGCCGACCTCATCGCCGGTTTCCCGACCGAGGACGATGCTGCGCACGAAGCAAACCTCTCCATCATCGCCGAACTTGGCATCGCCCACGGCCACGTCTTCCCCTACTCGCAGCGTCCCGGCACCCCTGCCGCGCGGATGCCGCAAGTGGAGCACGCCGTTATCCGCGCCCGCGCCGCGCAGCTTCGCGAAGCGCTGGCGCACGAACGGGCGACGTGGCTTGCCGCCCATCTGGGCAAACCGCTAAGGGTGCTCGCCGAAAAGGGCGGAACCGGCCATGCGCCGGATTTCGCCCCCGTCCGCGTCCCCGCAGATACGCAGCCCGGAACGCTGGTGAGCGTTGTGCCCGCAAGGGTAGTCGAAGGAATACTGGAAGCATGAGTATCGACGGCCCCCAGAACGATACGGGGACTCCTGAAACCGGCGGCGACTGGTCCGAGCGCGTGTTCGGAGGTTTTCGCAAGACCTCGGAGCGCCTCACCGGCAACCTTTCCGGCATCGTCGGCGGCGGCCGTCTGACCGAGGCGCAGCTCGACGATCTCGAGGATGCGCTCATCATGTCGGACCTCGGCCCCCGCGCAGCGGCGCGCATCCGCGGCCGACTTGCCGAGGAACGTTTCGAGCGCGCCGCCGATGAGCGCGCGATCATGGAAGTGGTCGCCCGTGAGATCGCCGAGATCCTGCGCCCCGTCGCCAAGCCGCTCGACATCATCGCCTTCCCGCGCCCGCAGGTGATCCTGGTGATCGGCGTCAACGGATCGGGCAAGACCACCACCATCGCCAAGCTGGCGCACCTGTTCCAGGAACAGGACTATTCGGTGATGCTGGCCGCCGGAGACACCTTCCGCGCCGCCGCCATCGGCCAGCTGCGCGTGTGGGCGGACCGGCTTTCCATCCCCATCATCACCGGCCCGGAAGGCGGCGACCCGGCCTCCATCGTGTTCGACGGTCTGAAGGCGGCGACCGAACAGGGCATCGACACGCTGATCGTCGACACTGCCGGACGCCTCCAGAACAAGCGCGAACTGATGGACGAGCTGGCCAAGATCCGCCGCGTCCTGGGCCGCCTGAACCCCGCCGCTCCGCATGACGTGGTGCTGGTGCTGGATGCCACCAACGGCCAGAACGCGCTCTCGCAGATCGAGACCTTCAAGGAAGTGGCGGGCGTCTCTGGCCTCATCATGACCAAGCTGGACGGCACCGCGCGCGGCGGCGTCCTCGTCGCGGCGGCCGAGCAGTACGGCCTTCCGATCCATGCCATCGGCGTGGGCGAGAAGATCGACGACCTGCGCCCCTTCAACCCGGACCTGCTTGCGCGGGTGATCGCGGGAATTGCCTGATGACTGATACCTCCAAAGCTCCCGGCAAGCCCAAACCCAAATCGAGCTGGGTGAACCTCGTCGTCGATTTCGGGCCGCTGCTCGTCTTCTTCCTCGCCTACCGCCACTTCGCGCCGAGCGATGACAACAACATGGTCGGCACCGTCACCGCCGTCATCAAGGGCACCGTGGCGTTCATGGTGGCAACCGTGGTGGCGCTCGCGGTATCGAAATGGCGGCTTGGCCATATCTCGCCGATGCT
>Ga0308165_1003684_pt1 | contig 16161 bp, 18 predicted proteins | sample PhyWR2_FD_201032 | JGI IMG/M metagenome (GOLD analysis project Ga0308165, IMG submission 201032) | Phyllosphere microbial communities from UC Gill Tract Community Farm, Albany, California, United States - DLSLW.R2 | ecosystem: Host-associated > Plants > Phyllosphere > Unclassified | place: USA...
AAGCAGGCACGCAGCTTGGCTGATCAGCAGGGCACCGAAATTCGCTACTACAACATCATCTACGATCTGATCGAAGATGTGAAAGCAGCGATGTCGGGTCTTCTGTCGCCAGAACGTCGTGAAACCTTCATTGGTAATGCTGAGATTCTCGAAGTCTTCAACATCACCAAGGTTGGTAAGGTTGCTGGTTGCCGCGTCATCGACGGTAAGGTCGAACGTGGTGCAGGCGTCCGCCTCATCCGTGACAACGTGGTTATCCACGAAGGCAAGCTCAAGACACTCAAGCGCTTCAAGGATGAAGTGTCGGAAGTGCCGATGGGTCAGGAATGCGGTATGGCGTTCGAAAACTACGACGATATGCGCGCAGGCGATACGATCGAAGCGTTCCGCGTCGAACATATTACGCGTACGCTCTAATATCTTAATGCCGGACCGTCCTCGATTGGATGGTCCGGCTTTTCATTGCCCGGTTCCGAGGGTCTGACTCCCATCGCAATTGTGGTAGATTGAACTTATCAATTTGTAGCCATTTATCGGCAGGCCCGTCGGCTTGCTCGTCCATGGCTGTTTATCGAGGATAAATAATGGCACGTTCTCCCGATCCGAAAGGCTCAGGTGGTCTTTCTCAGCGCCAGCTTCGCGTGGGCGAGCAGGTACGTCATGCTTTGGCACAGGTTCTTCAGCGCGGTGAAATCCGCGATGATCTGCTTGAGCGCACAGTTATTTCCGTCTCAGAAGTGCGCATGTCGCCGGATCTGAAGATCGCGACCTGTTTCATCACGCCGCTCGGCAGCACAGATGTGCAGGCGGTCATTAAGGCATTGGCTTCAAATGCGAAATTCATTCGTGGTCGCATTGCGCCAAGCCTGAGCCAGATGAAATACATGCCGGAATTCCGCTTCCGGCCTGACACAAGCTTCGACAATTTTTCCAAAATCGATGCGCTTCTGCGTTCGCCAGAAGTGGCGCGCGATCTTGGACGTAATGAAGATGAAGCCGATAATACAGACGGTGAAGCCGATGGCGCTTCCCGCAATGGAGACGCATAAAGCATGGCAAGACGGGGCAAGAAAAAAGGCCGTCCGGTTTCTGGCTGGGTTATTTTTGACAAGCCGAAAGGCATGGGTTCAACGGAAGCCGTTTCAAAGATCAAGTGGCTGTTCAATGCTGAAAAAGCCGGACACGCCGGTACACTCGATCCACTTGCATCCGGCATGCTGCCAATTGCGCTCGGTGAAGCCACCAAAACCGTGCCTTATGTCATGGATGGAACCAAGGTTTACCGCTTCACGGTGACCTGGGGTGAAGAACGCTCGACGGACGATCTGGAAGGCGTTGCCACGAAGAACTCCGACAACCGCCCATCGCGCGCAGATGTCGAAGCTCTGTTGCCAAACTACACAGGCGTTATCTCACAGATCCCACCGCAGTTCTCGGCCATCAAGATTGGCGGCGAACGCGCCTACGATCTGGCACGTGAAGGCGAAACAGTTGTCATTCCAGCGCGCGAAGTCGAAATCGATCGTCTAGAGATCGTTGAATTTCCTGATGCAGATCGCACTGAGTTTGAAGTCGAATGCTCCAAGGGCACCTATGTTCGTTCGCTTGCACGCGATATGGGCCGCGATCTTGGCTGCTTTGGCCACATCTCGGACCTGCGCCGTATTGAAGTAGCACCCTTCACTGATGAGGATATGGTAACGCTGGCTGAGCTTGAAGAAGCCTGGCCGCCGCTGCCACCGAAGAAGGAAGAGGCCGCAGAAGATGCGGAGACCGAAGTTGTCGAACAGCCAGCGCCGCGCCGCGATTTCTCGGCAATCGACGCGCTCGTGATCGATACCGGTGCCGCGCTTGATTGTCTGCCGCAGGTTCCACTGAGCGATGATCAGGCGCAGCGTGTGCGTCTTGGTAATCCTGTGATTATCCGTGGACGCGATGCGCCATTGGAAGCAGACGAAGCCTGCGTAACATCGAAAGGCAAGTTGCTTGCAATTGGCTATATCGAGCAGGGTCAGTTTAAGCCAAAGCGTGTTTTCACGGCGGCTTAAAGCGCATTCCGAAAAGTGTGAAACGGTTTTCGGATAAAATGCGCGTTAGGATAAAGATTTGAGATGCACAGACCTAATGCAATCAGCTTGGCGCGTCTCAAATTAACCGCGATAATGCCAGCGCTTATTTGACACTGGTATTATTGCCGTTTTTGCACTATATGCCCCATCAGCGGTCTTATGAATTAATTGTGAGATCGTTTAAATGGCCCGCGCTGGACGACATCCCGGCTTGGGCGTCTCTTTTTCCTCTCATCAAGAAAGGGTGTACGATGTCGATTACTGCTGATCGCAAGCAAGCGCTTATCAAGGAATTCGCTACCAAAGAAGGCGATACCGGTTCCCCTGAAGTTCAGGTTGCCGTTCTTTCCGAGCGTATTTCGAACCTTACAGATCATTTCAAAGGCCACAAGAATGACAATCATTCGCGTCGCGGCCTTCTGAAGCTGGTTTCGCAGCGTCGTCGTCTTCTTGACTATGTCAAGGGCATCGACCAGGCACGTTACCAGGCGCTGATCACCCGTCTGGGCCTGCGCCGCTAACGGTAAAATCGGGCGACGTCTTAAAGCGTCGCCCGTTTGATTTAGAGCGCGTTTTTCAGATGCGCACTAAAGGAATACCTTAAGGCATTCTGAGAAGCGGATAGCCGCTTTCCAAAAGAGAATGCAATATTTCGGGCGAGTGCCCACTGACATGAGACGGCGCACATGGTGCATTCCGTCATGTCAATGCAGAGCCACAAGGCTCAAGACCTGGACCAGTCATGGGGCAGGATTGCAGGCAGTTCGTGCCAGAGGATGTTCGCAAGCGAATGTTTTGACACGTAACGAACTTCCCGTTGTCTTGCCCATGGCCCGGTCTGCCAACCGGATGATGTCTTCAGACGCTTTTGCGCGGCATCTCCAAACAAGGACAAGATATGTTCAATACTCATAAAGTTGAAATCGAATGGGGCGGTCGTCCGCTAACACTCGAAACCGGTAAGATCGCACGTCAGGCTGACGGTGCAGTTCTCGCAACTTACGGCGAAACCGTCGTTCTCGCGACTGTCGTTTCTGCCAAGAGCGCAAAGCCAGGCCAGGATTTCTTCCCACTGACCGTCAACTATCAGGAAAAGACCTACGCCGCTGGTAAGATCCCAGGTGGCTTCTTCAAGCGTGAAGGTCGTCCAAGCGAAAACGAAACACTTGTTTCGCGTCTGATCGATCGTCCGATCCGCCCGCTTTTCGTTGAAGGCTACAAGAACGAAACACAGGTTGTTCTGACCGTTATCCAGCACGATCTGGAAAACAATCCAGACGTTCTGTCGATGGTGGCAGCATCGGCTGCGCTGACCATTTCCGGCGTTCCATTCATGGGCCCAATCGGTGGCGCACGCGTTGGTTACATCAACGGCGAATACGTCCTGAACCCGAATATCGACGAAATGCCAGAATCGAAGCTCGATCTGGTTGTTGCTGGTACTTCTGAAGCCGTTTTGATGGTTGAATCAGAAGCACAGGAACTGTCTGAAGAAATCATGCTCGGCGCCGTTGTTTTCGGCCAGAAGGGCTTCCAGCCAGTTATCGACGCGATCATCAAGCTCGCTGAAGTTGCTGCCAAGGAACCACGCGATTACCAGCCAGAAGACCTGTCGGAAATCGAAGCCAAGGTTCTTGCAGTTGTCGAAAAAGACCTGCGCGACGCTTATAAGAACACTGAAAAGCAGGCTCGCTACAACGCTGTTGACGCTGTTAAGGCTGCAGCGAAGGCGCATTTCTTCCCTGAAGGCGTTGAAGAAACAGAATTCTCGGCTGAAAAGTTCGCGACTGTTTTCAAGGAACTGCAGGCGAAGATCGTTCGCTGGAACATTCTCGACACCGGCAGCCGCATTGACGGTCGCGATCTGTCGACTGTTCGCGCAATCGTTTCTGAAGTTGGCCTTCTGCCACGTACCCACGGTTCGGCGCTGTTTACCCGTGGCGAAACACAGGCAATCGTTGTTGCGACACTCGGCACCGGCGAAGACGAACAGATGATCGATTCTTTGACTGGTACGTACAAAGAACCTTTCATGCTGCACTACAACTTCCCTCCATACTCGGTTGGTGAAACTGGCCGTATGGGTTCGCCAGGTCGTCGTGAAGTTGGTCATGGTAAGCTCGCTTGGCGCGCAATCCATCCAATGCTGCCAGCTGCTGAACAGTTCCCTTACACGATCCGTACTGTTTCCGAGATCACCGAATCCAATGGTTCGTCGTCGATGGCAACCGTTTGCGGCACATCGCTGGCTCTGATGGATGCGGGCGTACCGATTATCCGTCCGGTGGCTGGCATTGCTATGGGTCTGATCAAGGAAGGCGATCGTTTCGCAGTTCTGTCCGACATTCTCGGTGATGAAGATCATCTCGGCGATATGGATTTCAAGGTTGCCGGTACTGAAAACGGTATCACAGCGCTTCAGATGGACATCAAGATCGACGGTATCACCGAAGAGATCATGAAGGTTGCTCTGGAACAGGCTAAGGGCGGTCGCGTTCACATTCTGGGCGAAATGGCGAAAGCTCTTTCGACCTCGCGTGAAGAGCTCGGCGAATTTGCTCCACGCATCGAAGTTATGAATATTCCTACCGACAAGATCCGTGATGTTATCGGTTCGGGCGGTAAGGTTATTCGCGAAATCGTGGAAAAGACCGGCGCGAAGATCAACATCGAAGACGATGGTACGGTCAAGATTGCTTCGTCGAACGGCAAAGAAATCGAAGCCGCTAAGAAGTGGATTCACTCGATTGTTGCTGAGCCTGAAGTTGGCGAAATCTACGAAGGTACAGTCGTTAAGGCTGCTGACTTCGGCGCATTCGTAAACTTCTTCGGTCCACGCGATGGTCTGGTTCACATTTCGCAGCTGGCTTCTGACCGCGTAGCCAAGACCACTGATGTGGTTAAGGAAGGCCAGAAAGTCTGGGTCAAGCTCATGGGCTTTGACGAACGTGGCAAGGTTCGCCTGTCGATGAAGGTTGTCGATCAGGAAACCGGCAAAGAAATCGTTGCCGAAAAGAAGGCAGAAGCAGACGCTGAATAAGCGTTGAAGCTGTTATAAATTATCGAAAGCGCGCCCCAGAGCTAATTTGGGGCGCGCTTTTTTGTTGCACGTGAATCAATTCAAGACCATGGATGAGCCATGATGACACCAGCACAACAAACACTCTTTCTCCCTTTCTATCAGGACATTCTGGATATGCCTGAAGAAGGCCAGACCTTCCTTGCTTGCGGCTTGTCTGCCGACCTGCAGCTTGAGGATGAATGGAAGCAGGCGCTGACTTTCTTGCAGCCATGGCGTCCTGATTGGCTGGCTCTCAATAAAGAAGGCTTCAAGGCAATCCCCAGATTGGCTCAGGAGAGCAATTTTTCCGGCGGGCTACTTCTGCTCGGAAAACATCGTGGACGCAACGAGGCGTGGTTTGCGGAGCTTCTGGCGCGTGTTGAGCCGGGCGGCTGGATCGTCGTCTCCGGTGACAAGAAGCTTGGCGTTGATAGCTTTCGCAAATGGGTTGGCAATATTGCTGAAGTCAGCGACCGGCTATCCAAGAATCATGCGGTCGCTTTCTGGCTGCAACGTCCTGCCGATCTCGATGACGATTTTATCAATGCATTGAAGCCGGTTGCGACTGATATTGACGATGTGTTCCGCACAGAGCCGGGCATGTTCTCGCATGGCGCTATCGATAAGGGGTCGGCGCTGCTGGTGCCGCATATGGAAAAGATCGTGTTTGGCAATGTTTCCGATCTTGGTGCTGGCTGGGGCTATTTGGCGGCGCAAAGCCTCAAACATGCTGACCGGATCAAGCAGATTGATCTTTTCGAGGCTGATTACGAAGCGCTGGAAGCGGCGCGTGGCAATCTGGAGCGTCTTGGTTCTCCCTTGCCGATGACGTTTAATTGGTTCGATGTGACAAGCGAAAAAATGACCGGCATTTACGACACGGTGATTATGAATCCGCCGTTTCACGAGGGACGTGCGACCGAAGTGTCGCTCGGTCAGACGTTCATCGCGGCCGCTGCTTCACGTCTTAAAATCGGCGGTCGTTTGCTGATGGTTGCCAACCGTCAATTGCCTTATGAGGCAACACTCAAAAGCTTGTTCAAGAATGTGAATGTGCTTGAGGACGCAAAAGGCTTCAAAATATTTGATGCCAAGAAATAAAAAAAGGCCGCCCCGAAGGCGGCCTTTTTTATCAAGCTTATGAGACTTATTCGCCGCGTGTGTCAGCCGAACTTTTCAGTTCTTCCAGCGTTGGCATCGAAAGGATGTTGTAGCCTGAATCCACATAATGGATTTCGCCGGTTACACCGCTCGAAAGATCTGACAGCAGGTAAAGAGCCGATTTGCCAACATCATCGATATCGACAGTACGGCGCAGCGGCGAGTTACGGCGCTGATAGCTGAAGATTGCGCGTGCATCGCCAATACCGGCACCAGCCAGCGTGCGTACAGGGCCAGCCGAGATCGCATTGACGCGGATACCCTGCGGGCCGTAATCGGCAGCGAGATAACGAACCATGGCTTCAAGAGCAGCTTTTGCAACGCCCATGACATTGTAGTTCGGAATTGTGCGTGTCGAACCGCCATAGGTCAGCGTCAGGATCGAGCCGCCGTCCTTCATCAGCTTTTCTGCGCGCTGTGCCATTTCCGTGAAGGAATAGGCAGAGATCACCATGGTGCGGCTGAAATTGTCGCGTGTGGTGACGTCTGCGTAACGTCCCTTCAGCTCAGTCTTGTCCGAGAAGCCGATGGCGTGAACGATGAAATCGAGCTTTCCCCATTTCTTCTCGATTTCAGCGAAAACGGCATCAACCGAAGCAATGTCTTCAACATCGCAAGGCAGCACCATGTCCGAGCCAACCTGTTCGGCCAGCGGTTTAACACGTTTGCCAAGTGCATCGCCCTGATAGGTGAAAGCGAGTTCGGCACCCTGTGCTGCGAGTTGCTTAGAAATTCCCCAGGCGAGTGAGTGGTTATTCGCGACCCCCATAATGAGGCCGCGTTTGCCTTGCATCAAACCTTGCATATTGTCCCTCTCCATCAGCTCTGATAGCGCTGGAACACCAGCGTTGCATTGGTGCCGCCAAATCCAAAGGAATTGGAAAGCACTGTATTGAGCTGAGCATTGTCGATGCGCTTGCGAACGATAGGCATGTCCGCGAAGGCAGGATCCAGTTCTTCGATATGAGCGCTTTCACAGATGAAGTTATTCTGCATCATCAAAAGCGAGTAGATAGCTTCCTGAACGCCTGTGGCACCCAAAGAGTGGCCAGTCAGCGACTTGGTTGCCGCAATAGGCGGGCAGGCATCGCCTGAACCAAATACCTGACGGATCGCTTCGATTTCAGGAGCGTCGCCAGCAGGGGTCGAGGTTGCATGCGGGTTGATGTAATCAATCTTGCCCTTGACGGTCGAGAGCGCCATTTTCATGCAACGGATCGCGCCTTCACCCGATGGAGCGACCATGTCGTAACCATCCGATGTTGCGCCATAGCCGACGATTTCGCCGTAAATCTTGGCACCACGAGCAAGCGCGGTTTCGAGATCTTCCAGCACGAGAACGCCTGCACCACCGGCAATAACAAAGCCGTCGCGGTTTTTGTCATAAGCGCGTGAAGCGGTCGAAGGTGTGTCGTTATATTTCGACGACATAGCGCCCATCGCGTCGAACAGCACTGAAAGCGTCCAGTCGAGGTCTTCACAGCCACCGGCGAAAACGCGGTCCTGCTTGCCATACTGGATCATTTCATAGGCATTGCCGATACAATGGTTCGATGTCGCACAAGCGGACGAGATCGAATAATTGACGCCCTTGATCTTGAAGAAGGTCGCAAGTGTTGCTGATGCTGTCGAGCTCATGGCTTTTGGCACGGCAAAAGGACCGACGCGCTTTGGACCTTTTTCACGGGTGATGTCGGCAGAATCGACAATCGTGCGTGTCGAAGGACCGCCCGAACCCATGATGATGCCGGTACGATCGTTGGAGACTTCCTCCTCCGAAAGACCTGCATCGGCAATCGCCTGATCCATGGCGACATGATTCCATGCCGTACCACGACCATGAAAACGCATGGCGCGGCGGTCTACGAGCGCCTCGACATCGATCTTTGGAATGCCGTGCACCTGGCAACGGAAACCAAGCTCGCCATATTCTTCAGCACGGGAAATGCCGGATCTGGCTTCACGTAGAGAGGTCGTAACCTCTTCAGTGTTGTTTCCAATCGAGGATACAATCCCCATACCCGTTACGACCACACGCCGCATCGCGTTCTCCTTTACACCTGTTCCGTGTGATCAACCCGTATGAGCTGACCTTTGTTCCCGGTTACATAGGTGCGATCTTCGCATATTTTGAGCGCGGCCGCATGAAAACTCGTCATTTTCTGCGTCCGCGCCCGTGAATGTTGTATGAATTAAGCGCCGTCGCCGTCTTTGGACAGGCCGACGCGCAGGTCGCTTGCCTTATAGATGGTCTCGCCATCCGCCTTGAGCCAGCCATCGGCTGTGCCAAGAACAAGGCGGCCACGCATGACGCGTTTGAAGTCGATGCCGTATTGCAGAAGCTTGGTGTGTGGGCGAACCATGCCCTTGAACTTCACTTCGCCGGTCGAAAGCGCCATACCGCGACCCGGCTCGCCGAGCCAGCCGAGGAAAAAGCCTGTCAGCTGCCACATGCCATCGAGGCCAAGGCAGCCTGGCATGATCGGGTTACCCTGAAAATGGCATGGGAAATACCAGTCATCGGGGCTGACATCGTATTCAGCACGGATATAGCCCTTGTCGAACTCTCCGCCGGTTTCGGAAATTTCGGTGATGCGGTGCACCATCAGCATTGGCGGCAGGGGGAGCTGTGCATTGCCGGGACCGAACAACTCGCCACGTGCGCAGCTGAGGAGCTCTTCATACCCGTAGCTCGATTTCTGTTCTGCCATTACGCCTCCCTTGAGGGTTATTCTTGTGATGGCTCCTGTGTTCCAGGAACGATCGCGTTTCATCAATTCGGGAACACCTCTATCATAGAGTGTTTCCATCAGTAAAATAGTGAGCGAGGTTTTCCAAAAAAAGGCGGAATTACCAAGCCTATTGATACTTAATTCGCAACGGCATATATCAATGTCAGTAGGCAATGGGCAACAGCCCGTTTAATCTTTGACGAAATTGCTACAAGCTTGTGACGGATCCAAGGGTGAATATGCAGAATTATCATGCCAGCCACTCGATGGTTTCAATGGAAGAGCGCCTTCGCGGCGCGGGTTTGCGCCCGACGCGCCAGCGTGTTTCGCTTGCCAGCCTGATCTATGCTCAGGGTGATCGCCATCTTTCCGCTGAAGACCTTCATGAAGAAGCAGTCCTCGCGAATGTGCCAGTATCGCTTGCAACTGTTTACAACACACTGCACCAGTTTACCGAAGCCGGTATGCTGCGCATCATCGCGGTTGAAGGTTCGAAAACCTATTTCGACACCAATATCTCCGACCACCAGCATTTTTTCCTCGAAGGTGAAAATGTTGTGTTCGATATTCCGCATGGTGAGCGCGGCCAGCCAACGGTTTCGAATATGCCGATTGCACCAGAAGGCATGGAAATCGTCAATGTGGACATTATCGTCCGCCTTCGTCGTAAAACACGATAAGCAGATTTTAGATCGGTTTTGAGAAAGCGGCCTTTTAAGGCCGCTTTTTTGTTGCGCATCTTAGCCTAAAGTGATTCACCCAAGGCATTCTTATTCACTGGCGCATCTCAGCTTGGACTTCCCAGCCGGCATGAATGCGTCGATAACAATTTGACTGGAGACGCCCATGCGCAAGTTGATCATTGCTGCTACCGCTTTTGCCCTGTTCTCAACCGCAAGTGCTTTTGCTGAGAAAATTCGCATTGGTGTGACGCCCGGACCGCATGCGCAGATCATGGAAAAGGTCAAAGAAGTCGCTGCGACTAAAGGATTGGAAATCGATATTCAGGAATTTTCTGATTATGTGATTCCAAACATGGCGCTGGCTGACAAGGCGCTTGAAGCCAATTCCTTCCAGCATCAGCCTTATCTCGACAATCAGGTTGCAGATCGCGGCTTTCCAATTGAAACAGTAGCGCCAACGGTCAACTTCCCGATGGGTCTCTATTCAAGCAAGCTGAAAAACATTTCGGAACTGGCAGATGGTGCAACCATCGCGATCCCGAATGATCCGACCAATGGTGGTCGCGCGCTTCTGGTGCTTGCGGATAACGGTTTGATTAAGCTTGATGCGTCAAAGCGTCTGAAGGTCACGTCGATTGATGTAACGGAAAACCCAAAGAACCTGAAATTTGTGGAACTCGATGCCGCGCAGTTGCCGCGTTCGCTTGAAGATGTCGACGCTGCCGTCATCAACACCAATTACGCACTGGAAGCAGCACTTGATCCGGCAGCTGGTGCACTGATCCGCGAAGGCGAAAAGGCACCGTATGTCAATGTGCTGGTTGTGCGCACCGAAGACAAGGACGCTGACTGGGTGAAGACGCTGGTCAGCAGCTATCACAGCCCGGAAGTGAAGCAGTTTATCGCTGATACATTCAAGGGCTCGGTCATTCCGGCCTGGTAAGAATTCTTATTGAAATTGTTTTGGTGGCGGGGCGAGCAATCGCCCCGCATTGCTATTAAGCTTTTAGCTGCATTTGAATATTGGCATACGGAAGTCCGTTATCATCCTCTGTGCGGCAACTGACTTCTTGAAAGCCGAGGTGCGTGTAGAAGCGACATGCTTGTTTGTTATCGGCATAAACCTCTAAGAAGAGTTCGCCTTTGAGGTTGAGAGCATGTTCAATCAGGTTGCATCCGATTCCCTGTCCCTGTGCGCTCGGATCCACGAAAAGCCCGCCGATGAAACAGTCGAGCAGGCCAATGAAGCCGACGGGTTTGTCATTCAGAATAGCGACCCAGGTCTCGGCTTTATCGAGATAAACGTCCTCAATGAGCTTTTGCTGTTTGCTCAGCAGATCGCTTCCCAAAAACGCATGTGCTTCTAGCGAGGCACGATACCATATAGAAGATAGGGTCTGCTTGTCCGCAGCCTGATAGGCCCGGATTGTAATACTCATGTTTTGCATGATGATTCCAGAGTTTTATATGCACAAAAATCCCACCCAACTGGCGGGGTCCAAATCCGTTAAAACGGCAGCAATGAACTTCTGTGCATAAAACTCCTTCGTATCTTGTCCGACAAAACTACTGCCAACAATAGACAGGCGTCAAGCTGTAGTCTTTGCTCAATCAGTCGAAAACTTCATCTGGGTAAACACCCCAGAGGTCCGACTGCCTGATCCAGCCACGTGTGCCCTGAATATCCATCCGGCACCACTGACCATTGCATTCGCGCGCTGTGCCGACGACATTTGGTTCAACTTCGGCTGACAGGCCAGACGTTTCGCTCGGATCGCGACGCATGGTAATCATCGCGCCCTGATCGTTTTTAAGCCATGGCGCGGTGATTGCGGTCCGCTTGCCCGATAGCAACGACTGGTAGACCCAGCCTTCTGTGCCGTCAGCATCGCGGATACGGCGCCAGTTATCATATTCCTGAATGATTTCGACTGGCAGTCCGGCTTTCATAAACAGCCACGACACCGCATAGTCGCGTCCCGGACCTATGCGCAGATTAACGCGCGCTGGCTTGAGACTGACAAAGCGTGGGACAGGCAGACCGCTCGCACCCAGAGGTGTTGCCGATTGCGCCTGCGCATTGGCGCCGTGTTTGTGCGATGCCAAAAATGGCGCGCCAACCAGCAGCAGAGCAATGCTGCAAAGGGTTGCGATAAAAAAGCGTTGCGAAAGTACCCGGTACAATTCTGACCTCTCGCTGTCCTGTCATGTGGGGCAATTTCAGGACTGGGGGAGGGGCGTCTGAAACTGCGAAATGAATAAATTGTGCGGTTGCCCGCATTTGATGCCGCTCTCGCGGTTCTGTTTTTCTTTGTCTTTGCAGCGCCACCTTGCTAGAGATGAGCAACTGAAGCAAAATCGCATATTGCACCTTCTTGGTTAAGGAGGTCTCAACGTGTGAAACGGCAGGGCAGGTTTCCTGAAAAATCTGTAAGCCTTTTACCGCTGGCTTTGCTCAAAAAATGGGGTGGAGATGTCGAACAAGAAAAAACCACTGGTGGTACTGACCCGGAAGCTGCCCGACCCGGTGGAAACCCGAATGCGGGAACTGTTCGACACACGCCTGAATATAGATGACCATCGCATGTCGCAGCCGGAAATTATCGCTGCGATGAAAGAGGCCGATGTTCTGGTGCCGTGCATCACCGATGTGATCGATGCGGCAGCCATTGAGCAGGCTGGCCCCAATCTCAAGCTGATCGCAAATTTTGGCAATGGTGTTGATAATATTGATGTTGCCGCCGCTGCAAAGCGCGGCATCACCGTAACCAACACCGCCAATGTGCTGACTGAAGATACCGCCGATATGACGCTGGCACTGCTGCTTATGGTGCCGCGCCGTCTGGTGGAAGGCGCCAATGTGCTAAACGAGCGCGACGGTGAGTGGCCGGGCTGGTCGCCGACATGGATGCTCGGACGCCGCATCTGGGGCAAGCGCCTCGGTATCGTCGGCATGGGCCGAATCGGAACGGCAGTCGCTCGCCGCGCCAAGGCTTTCGGGCTTTCGATCCATTATCACAACCGCAAGCGCGTCAATGCGCAGGTTGAGGAAGAACTGGAAGCGACCTACTGGGATAGTCTCGATCAGATGCTGGCCCGTATGGATATTATTTCGGTCAATTGCCCGTCAACACCAGCGACATTCCATTTGCTCTCAGCGCGGCGCATAGCGCTGATGCAGCCAACCGCCTATCTGGTCAACACATCGCGCGGTCAGATCATCGATGAAAATGCGCTGGTCGATCTGATCGAACAGGGTAAGATTGCCGGTGCCGGGCTTGATGTGTTCGAGCATGAGCCAGCCGCCAATACACGCCTGTTGTCTCTTGCCGAAAAGGGCAAGGTCGTGCTGCTGCCACATATGGGATCAGCCACGATTGAAGGCCGTGTCGATATGGGTGACAAGGTCATCATCAATATCAGAGCATTTTTTGATGGGCACCGTCCGCCTGATCGCGTGTTGCCGAACAGAATTTAGAGCGCATCCCGAAAAGTTGGAAGCCAATTTCAGAGCAAGGTGTGCGTTAAAAAAAGATAGAGCATTTCTTTTGATTGGATCAAAAGAAATGCTCTACTTGCTGGCGGTTACGGGATCACCCTGCTCATCGCCAGCAATGAATTTTAGCACTGCATGCGCGTAAAGCCTTGGATTCTCAGCCGGAACGCCATGGCCCGAATCGGGTAAAATAATCAGGCTGGCACCCGGAATATGATGCGCCATAAATTCGGTATGCTCGCGCGTAATCGCCGTATCGCGATCGCCGATCACAATTGCTGTGCGCACATTTATCTTTGACAGATCATCCGCGCTGTAATTCGGCTCATTGGCCCAAAGCGCATGAATTTCTTTATCGATGCTTTCATAATGGCGCAGCTCAGGCAAAGGCTTGCCTTCAGCGCGCGCCAGCGCATATCCGGTCGAGCCTTCGGGCGACACATTGGCCGCCTGCGCAAACACGCTTTTCAGCCTGTCGGGATAGCGCATCGCCATGATGAGGCCGATAATGCCGCCATCGCTCCAGCCAACAAGGTCAACCTTGTCGATCTTGAGATAATCAAGCAGTGCAACATAGTCGTCGGCCATAAGTTCATAGGTGAGTGGCTCGGTAGTGCGCGTTGAGCGCCCCTGTCCGCGACTATCAGCAACGATGACTGTGTGATGTTGCGCGAGAATCGGCAGTTGCGCATCCCAAACATGCTGGTCGGATAGGCCGCCATGAATAAGCAGAATCGGCGATCCCTTGCCGATAACGCGATAATACATGTCGATGCCGTTGACGCTGGCAAAGCTCGCTGGTGAGGCGGTGATGGTCATGCGGGCGATTCTTTCAAACGAGACGGCAGAAGGGAAGAAGGCTGTGAGGCCGAGTACCAGCCCTGCAATCCATAATGTCCCTTTGCTCTTCATGGTCTCACGCTTATGGCCTTCTGATGAGCGTCGGCAGATCATAAAGATAAGCGATGCGTTTGATTGCGTCCTTCAGAGGCTCAAGCGTTACGGTCATCGTGTGACCACTGGCATGAAGAAGCATGTCGGGCGATTGGCAGATCGCGACATGGCCTTTCCAGAAGACGAGATCGCCGCGCTTGAGATTGGAATGGTCAGCATCAGGCTCGATAATGTCACCGAGCGAGTTTTCCTGCATATCCGAATCGCGCAGAACTGATCTGCCCGAAACCCACATCGAAAGCTGCACGAGGCCAGAGCAATCGATGCCAAAGCCTGATGTGCCACCCCAGAGATAAGGCGTATGCAAAAGCGTTTCCGCAACCGCTACAAAGTCATCCGCATTTTGGCCCAAAGGCGCCAGATGCTTTGCAATCAGCGCTTCGCCGCTCTCAAGCAACGCATATTCCGTGCCGCGCTTTTCAGAACTGCCAGTGATTCTCACACGGGAACCGAGCGACAGAGCCTGAGTGTGCGGAAAACGCAAATCATTGCCGGGATAGACGAATGTGCGTGGCACGATGACCATGTGCGTCGGCTCGCCAACCGGCTTTGTCAGTGAAGCCGCCGAAACATAACCGGTATAGCCATCGCGCTCAGCTTGAACCCAGCACCAGCCATCCCGCTCTTCAAAAACGCGCAAAATGTCGCCAAAGATGATCTGTGTCTGTGGTCCGCTGTCGGGGCGTGGCTCTGAACGCAGATCAACCACAGAATCAGAAACCTGCATTGGCGTGCCTGCGGTGAAGCGACTCGCTTCAACCTGACCATTCAGCCGCTCATCGGCGAGATCAGGACGGTAGGCGTTGAGGCGACGATCAAGCATGCTCACAATGGTAACTCCCGGGCATTGGCAATCACGAGATCACCCAGTCTTTCGACATAAAGTGCGCCTGTGACCGTTCTCTTTACTAGCACATTTCGGCGATCTTTTTCATCACGATGCCGGGATACGAGATCAAGCGTTCCCATCGTGTCGAGTGCACGCGTAATTACCGGCTTGGTGACATCAAGCTTGGCTGCAAGCCCCCGCACCGTATGCGGCGGCGGCTCCAGATAGATGGTGAGAAGAATAGCCGCCTGCCGCGTTGTGAGGTCAGGCATTTCATCCTGTACCTGCGCCAGTGAAAGCGTTCTTAGCAATGTCAGTGCCTGCAAAGGCTTCAATTCAACGGGCATATTTTACGCAACGCTTAATATCGTTTCGGATCCGTATCACTCAACGCCGTTTTTGCTTTGCAGGCAAGAGATTTCATTTCGCGGGATATTTTTGCTTGAGAAGTGCATAGATCGCACGAATGGCCTGTGCTTCGCCACCGACAGGTGAGGCAGGCTTTTCAACCGGTACCCAGCCGAAAATATCGAAATGCGCCCAGCTTTTTGCCTTCTCGACAAAGCGGCTCAAGAACAGAGCGGCTGTCACCGAACCAGCAAAGCCATCAGTGGTGACATTGTTAATGTCTGCCACGCGTGATGACAGTTTTTGCGCATAGGGCTGCCAGAGCGGCATCCGCCACAGCGGATCAGCGGTCTCAATGGCTTTCTCTGCAATGTTTTCTGCAAGCGCATCATCATGTGTGTAGAAAGGCGGCAGATCAGGACCGAGCGCCACACGTGCGGCACCCGTCAGCGTTGCCATATCAATGATGAGTTCCGGCTCTTCTTCATCCGCCAGCGCAAGTGCATCAGCGAGAACCAGACGGCCTTCGGCATCGGTATTACCGATTTCAACGGTTAATCCTTTGCGGCTTTGTAGTACGTCGCTTGGGCGGAAAGCATTGCCAGCGATCGAGTTTTCGACCGCCGGGATCAGCATACGCAGTCGCACGGGCAGTTTTGCATCCATGATGATCGAAGCAAGGCCCAGCACATTGGCAGCACCGCCCATGTCTTTTTTCATGGTGAGCATGCCGCTGGCAGGCTTGATGTCGAGACCGCCGGTATCAAAGCACACACCTTTTCCAACCAGCGTAATCTTTGGGTCGCTCTCTTTGCCCCATGTGAGATC
>Ga0308165_1003685_pt1 | contig 16156 bp, 16 predicted proteins | sample PhyWR2_FD_201032 | JGI IMG/M metagenome (GOLD analysis project Ga0308165, IMG submission 201032) | Phyllosphere microbial communities from UC Gill Tract Community Farm, Albany, California, United States - DLSLW.R2 | ecosystem: Host-associated > Plants > Phyllosphere > Unclassified | place: USA...
GCCACACTGGAATGACCGAGGCGATGAAGCCATAGACCATCATCAGGATCGCCAGAGTCGGGCCGGTCAGGGTGAAGGCCGGACCCCAGAACGGATCGGCCGCGATATGGCCGCCGCCGATGATGGCCAGGATCAGCAGGACGACGCCGATCACCGAAACCTCGCCCACGCGGCCCGGCCGCAGGAAGCGGGTGTATAGGCCCATGAAGATGGCGATGGGGATGGTGGCGGCGACGGTGAAGGTGCCCCACGGGCTTTCGGCCAAGGCCTTGACCACGACCAGGGCCAGAACCGCCAGGATGATGACCATGATCATCAGGACGCCGACCTGGGCGATGATGCCGGGGATGTTGCCCATTTCGGTGCGGATCATGTCGCCCAGCGACTTGCCGTCGCGACGCGTGGACATGAACAGGACCATCATGTCCTGCACCGCGCCGGCCAGCACGGCGCCGACCAGGATCCACAGGACGCCCGGCAGATAGCCCATCTGGGCGGCCAGCACCGGCCCGACCAGCGGGCCTGCGCCGGCGATGGCGGCGAAGTGGTGGCCGAACAGGACGTTCTTGGGCGTCGGCACATAGTCCAGCCCGTCGTTGCGGCGCATGGCCGGGGTCAGGCGCGCGGGGTTCAGCTGCATGACCTTGTTGGCCAGGTAGCGGCTGTAGAACCGATAGGCGATCGCATAGGTGCAGACGGCGGCGACCACCATCCAGACCGCGCTGATGCTTTCGCCCTGATGCAGGGCGATGATGCCGAGGGACACCGCCCCCAGGATGGCGATGGCGCCGAAGATTATGGGTGTGCTGAGTTTGCCCACGACAGATCCCTCCCGGCCGGCTGACTGCGACCCTCGCCCTTGGTTTGCACCACAATGCGGGACAAGGCCAATCGACTAAAGTCGTAGAAATGAGGGATCAGACGTCTCCTCCCTGCGGAGAGGGGAGGTGGCGAAGGTCAGCCCCGAACCACCTTCACACAGCCTGCGGCTTCACGCGCGCGGTCGCGGGCTTGTTCGACGTCGGCGCCGCGGGCGACAGCCACGCCCATGCGGCGGCGCTCGAAGGCCTCGGGCTTTCCGAACAGACGCAGATCGGCGGTCGGGACCGACAGGGCCTCCGCGACGCCCTCGAAGGCGACCCCTTGCGCGTCCATGCCGCCATAAATGACGGCGCTGGCGGCAGGCTCGCGCTGGGTCACGTCGACGGGCAGACCCAGGATGGCGCGGGCGTGCAGTGCGAACTCGCTCATGGTCTGGCTGGCCAGGGTGACCAGGCCGGTGTCGTGCGGACGGGGCGAAACTTCGGAAAACCAGACCTGGTCGCCCTTGACGAACAGCTCGACGCCGAAGACGCCGTAACCGCCCAAGGCCGCAGTCACCTTGGCGGCGATGTCCTGGGAGGCGGCCAGCGCAGCGGGCGTCATGGCCTGCGGCTGCCAGCTTTCGACGTAGTCGCCCTTGACCTGGCGGTGGCCGATAGGCGCGCAGAAATCGGTGCGGGTCGTGCCGTCGGCGTCGCGCGAGCGGACGGTCAACAGTGTGATCTCGAAGTCGAAGTCGATGCGTCCCTCGACGATGACGCGGGCGCTGGCGACGCGGCCGCCGTCCTGGGCGTAGGTCCAGGCGTCGGCGATTTCATCGGCGCTTTCGACGAAGGACTGGCCCTTGCCCGACGAGGACATGACGGGCTTGACGAAGTTTGGGTAGCCGACGGCCTCGGCGCCGGCGGCCAGTTCCTCGGCCGAGCCCGCGAAGGCGTAGGGGCTGGTGGTAAGACCCAGCTCTTCGGCGGCCAGTTTGCGGATTCCCTCGCGGTTCATCGTCAGTTGCACGGCGCGTGCGGTGGGGATGACCGCCGCCATGCCGGCGGCCTCGATATCGGCCAGGACCTCGGTGGCGATGGCCTCGATCTCGGGCACGATGAAGTGTGGGGCTTCGGCCAGGATGACGCCGTTCAGCACCTGGGCGTCGGTCATGGGGATGACGTGGCTGCGGTGCGCGACCTGCATGGCCGGCGCGTTGGGATAGCGATCAACGGCGATGACCTCGACACCGAGCCGCTGAAGCTCGATGGCGACCTCCTTGCCCAGTTCGCCCGAGCCCAGCAGCATCACGCGCACGGCGGTGTCGGAAAGCGGGGTGCCGAGTTTCATGGGCGTCAGGCTCCGGTAGCGGGTTCGATCAGGTCCCAGGCGTTGCCGTAGAGGTCTTCGAAGACCACCACCTTGCCATAGGTCTCATGTCGCGGGGTTTCGCGGAAGTGGACGCCGGCGGCAAGCCAGGCGGCATGGTCGCGTATCAGGTCGTCGGTTTCCAGAAACAGCCAGACCCGGCGGCCGGCCTGGTTTCCGACCTGGGCCTTCTGCGCGTCGGTCGTGGCGCGCGCCAACAACAGGCTGGTCTCGCCACCTTTGGGCGTGACGCGCACCCAGCGTTTGCCGCCGCCCATGTCGGTGTCTTCGCTGAGCGCGAAGCCCAGCTTGCCGACATAGAAGGCGATGGCCGCGTCATAGTCGTGAACAAGCAGACTGATCGCGCCTATGCGGCTCATTTCGCGGGCTCCGCATAGAGCTGGCGAAAGGCGTCGAGGGCGGCGCCGTGGTAGATGGTGGCGTGGGTCTCGGTCGGGCGGGGGGTGAAGCTCCAGCTCAGGCCGGGCAGGGCGTGGTCGCGCAGATTGGCCGTCAGAACGTCCATCGGCGCCTGCATTTCGGGGCCCTCGTCGCCCAGGGTCAGGATCAGGGTGCGCGGGTCGTTCGACTGGTCGCGCAAATGGGCGCCGGACTGACGCGCCAGTTCGCCCCCGTCCCACCACAGGCTGGGGCTGACGGCGACATAGGCGTCGAACATCTGCGGTTCCTTGAGGAAGGTCTCGACCACGAAGAGGCCGGCCAGGGACTCGCCCATCAGGGCGGTCTCGCCGCTGGTGCGGAAGCGGGTCTGGATAAAGGGCTGGACCTCTTCGGCCAGGAAACGGCGGAAACGGTCCGAATGGCCCTGGGTCGGATAGCGGGCGATCAGGTCAGGATCGGTGGTGGGCAGGGCCAGTTCGTTGCGGCGATCCTCCGAGGCGATGCCGACCACGATCACGTCGCGCGTCGTGCCGACGATGGTCCCCAACTGGGCGATGCCCGAGATGTGGTGAAAGTCCTGATCCTGACCGCCGTCGAGGACATAAAGGACGGGATAGGTCTTGCCGCTGTCGGCATAACCAAGCGGCAGCCAGATGTTGATCTCACGCGTCGCGCCCATGATCGCAGAGGGCAGGGCGTAGGACCGGCCGATGACGATGGGGGTTTCGGCGATGGGGGCGGGGGTTTGGGCGTGGGCGACGGGTGCCGCCGTCAGGGCTAGGGTCAGAAGAAGGCCGAGGACGCCGGGTTTCATCGTCTGCTCCAACGTCCCTTCTGCCCTTGAGGGAGAAGGTGGCCCGGAGGGCCGGATGAGGGGTCGGTTGATGGTAGGCGTCGAGATCGGTGTGACCCCTCGCCCGACCGCGCCAGGACGACGGCTTCGCCGCCGTGCGCGGTCTCCCTCTCCCGCAGGGGGAGAGGGAGGTGAGAGGGGTTACAGTCGCGCCTTGACCGCCGCGACGATGGCGTCCGAGGTGATGCCGAACTTTTCGTACAGAACCTCGGCCGGGGCCGAGGCGCCGAAGCCGGTCATGCCGATGAAGGCGCCGTCTTCGCCGATGAAGCGTTCCCAGCCTTGCTTGATCGCGGCTTCCACGGCGACGCGGACCGTGCCGCGGCCGATGACCGAGGCCTGGTAGGCGGCGTCCTGCTTTTCGAACAGCTCGAACGAGGGGACCGAGACGACGCGGGTCGCCACGCCGTCGGCTTCCAGCGTCTCGGCGGCCTTCAGCGCCAGGGCCAGTTCGGTGCCGGTGCCGAACAGGGTGACCTTGGCTTCGCCATTGGCGGCCTTGATCTCATAGGCGCCCTTGGCCGACAGGTTTTCCGTCGCGGCGACGGTGCGGACAGCCGGGGTCTTCTGGCGCGACAGGGCCAGGGCGGATGGCGCGGTCTTGGTCTGCAGGGCGATCTGCCAGCATTCCATGGCCTCTATGGTGTCGGCGGGGCGGAAGACCAGCAGGTTCGGAATGGCGCGCAGCGCCGCCAGATGTTCGACCGGCTGGTGCGTCGGGCCGTCTTCGCCCAGGCCGATCGAATCGTGCGTCAGGACGTGGATGGCGCGCACGCCCATCAGGGCGCCCAGGCGGATGGCCGGGCGGCTATAGTCCGAAAACACCATGAAGGTGCCGCCGTACGGGATGACCCCGCCGTGCAAGGCCAGGCCGTTCATGGCCGCGGCCATGCCGAACTCGCGGATGCCCCAGTTGACGTAACGGCCCTCATAGGTCGGCACATCCAGGATCGGCGTGCCCTTGACGAAGGTGTTGTTCGAGCCGGTCAGGTCGGCCGAGCCGCCGACCAGTTCGGGAATGGCGGCGAACAGTTCGTCCAGCGCGGCGCCCGACGACTGGCGCGTGGCCTGGGCGGGCTGGGTCTCGACCAGTTCGGCGATCTTGGCGTTCAGGGCGTCGAAGGCGGCCTCGGGCAGATCGCCCTTCATGGCGCGGGTGAAGTCGGCGGCCTGGGCCGAGGCGGCGAGGCGGGCTTCCCACTTCTTGCGGTCCTTGGCGCCGCGACGGCCGACCTTTTTCCAGGCGTCGGCGATCGTCTGGGGCATTTCGAAGGGGTCGTGGTCCCAGGCCAGGCCGAGGCGCGTGGCGGCGATCTCGGCGGCGCCCAGGGCCGCGCCGTGGGTCTTGTGGCTGCCTTCCATCGTGGCGGCGCCCCTGCCGATCTTGGTCTTGCAGGCGATCAGGGTGGGCTTGTCCTGACGCATGGCCCACTTCATCGCGCCCTTAATGGCGTTCATGTCGTGGCCGTCGATGGCCTTAACCGCCCAACCGGCGGCCTTGAAGCGGGCCTTCTGGTCGGTTGTGTCCGACAGGGAGACCTTGCCGTCGATGGTGATCTCGTTGTCGTCCCACAGGACGTGCAGCTTATTCAGCTTGTAGCGGCCGGCCAGCGCGATGGCTTCCTGCGACACGCCTTCCATCAGGCAGCCGTCGCCGGCGATGACCCAGGTGCGATGATCGACCAGATCATCGCCATACTTCGCCGCCAGATGCCGCTCGGCCATGGCGAAACCGACCGAAGTGGCCAGACCCTGGCCCAGCGGGCCGGTGGTGACCTCGACGCCCGGCATATGGCCATACTCCGGGTGCCCCGCGGTCTTGGAGCCCCACTGGCGGAAGTTGGACAGCTCTTCCTGCGTCGCGCCCTTGTAGCCGGTCAGGTGCAGCAGGGCGTAGATCAGCATCGAGCCGTGACCGGCCGACAGGATGAAGCGGTCGCGGTCGGCCCAGTCGGGGCGCGAGGCATCAAACTTCAGGAATCGCGAAAACAGCACAGTGGCGACGTCGGCCATGCCCATCGGCATGCCGGGGTGGCCGGACTTGGCCTTCTCGACGCCGTCCATGGCGAGGACGCGAATGGCGTTCGCCATCTGCTCGGGCGTGGCCTTTGGTGCGGTTTTGGCGTCGGTCACTGTGGAGACCTCTGTTGGGAAGGCGGAAAAAGGGGGCGCGCCCCTTTACCCCGGCGCGTCGTCGGCTTCTATACGGAATCTAAAGGAGCGACCGATGGCAGACGCCACCACGGCCGCACGGGCGCGTATCGACCGCGCCCTGGCCGAACTGGAACGCAAGATCCTGGAGCTGAAGGCGCGCCCCGCCTCGGCGCCCGCCGTCGCGGACGACGACCTGTTCGCGCCCCGCGCCAGCGATCAGCGCGTCGCCGAGCTGGAGGCCGCAGGGCGCGAGGCGTCAGAGGCCTTGGGCCGCGCCGCCCAGGCCGTGCGCGAGGCCCTAGCCGAAAGCGAGGCCGGCTGATGGCGACGGTGACGGTCGAGGTCAACGGTCGCCCCTATGCGGTGGGCTGCGCCGACGGGCAGGAGGAGCGGGTCCGCATCCTGGCCAAACAGTTCGACAACCAGGTGCGCCAGGTCGCAGGCGACGTGGGCCATGTCGGCGATCTGCGGCTGTTTCTGATGTCCGCGCTGATCCTGGCCGACGAACTGCATGAGGCGCGGCTGAACGCCGGCAAGGCGGGGCCTTCGTCAGCGACAGCCCCGGCTCCGGCCTCGACGGACGGGGTCGCCGAGGCGCTGAACGCCGTCGCCGCGCGGATCGAAAAGATCGCCCAAAACCTGTAGTCGATTATTCCGCTGCGGATGCTGGCGTCGGGGCCGGCGAAGGCCTATCTTGATCGACGGCGGGTCTTGCTGCGGCTCACGTCGAAGACAACATATCCTTCTGACCTTAATTCACTCATAGGGATCTGTCCCTGTCCGGGCTCGAGGGCTTGGGCATACGGAGCCCACCTGGCTACCCAGGTCGAGAGGATTTAAACGTTCTTCACGGTTCGCGCGGCGCCGCCACCTTCCTCTCTTTGTGAGTGTGCTATCGCTCGCCGCGAGGCGGCTCTTTGCATGAGCACGCGTCCGTAGGGGCGGTTCGATGATCCAGAACAAGCACGAACTTCGATCGGCTGCCCGCGCCTTGCGCAAGCGTCTGGCCGAGACCGATCCGCTGGCCGCCAGCCGGGCGGCGGACCATGCCGATGCCCTTCCTGCCGCTCAGATCGTCGCGCTCTATCGCGCCATGGGGTCGGAGTTGGACACCGACGCCCTGGCCGCGGCGCTGGAGGCGGCGGGCCGCCGGTTGTGCCTGCCGGTCGTGGTCCAGCGCGACGCGCCGATGGAGTTCCGCGCCTGGTCGCCCGGCGAGCCGCTGGAGATGGACGCCGCCGGATGCCCCGCGCCGCTGCCGCTGGCCGAGGTCGTCATGCCGGACCTGATCCTGACGCCGCTGCTGGCCTTTGACGATCAGGGCGGCCGCCTGGGGCAAGGCGGGGGCTATTACGACCGGACGTTCGCCGCCCGACCCGACGCCATCCGCATCGGTTTCGCCTATGCCGGCCAAAGGGTCGAACGGCTGGCGCTGGAGCCTCACGACATTCGACTGCATGGCGTTCTGACCGAGACCGGCTATACGGCTTTCGAATGAGACTTTTTGCATGAGACTGGCATTTTTCGGCGACGTCATCGGCAAGTCCGGCCGTGACGGCATCAGCGATCATCTTCCGGGCCTGAAGCGGGACCTTAAACTCGACTTCGTGGTCGTGAATGCGGAGAACGCCGCGGGCGGTTTCGGCATCACCGAGAACACGGCGCGCGAGCTGTTCATGGCGGGCGCCGACTGCCTGACGCTGGGCAACCACAGCTGGGACCAACGCGAGGCCCTGACCTATATCGTGCGCGAGCCGCGACTGATCCGGCCGGCCAACTATCCGCGCCTGATGGATGCGCCGGGCGCCGGGGCCAATCTGTTCGAGACCCATTCGGGCCGAACGGTTCTGGTCATGAATGTCCTGGGCCGGGTGCATATGGACCCGATGGACGACCCATTCGGGGCGGTGGAGCGCGAGCTGGCGGCGGCGCCGCTGGGCGCGGTGGCCGACGCCGTGATCGTGGACATGCATGCCGAGGTCACGTCCGAGAAGATGGCCATGGGTCATTTCTGCGACGGGCGCGCGTCGCTGGTGGTCGGCACCCACACCCATGTGCCCACCGCGGACTGCCAGATCCTGCCCGGCGGCACGGCCTATCAGACCGACGCCGGGGGCTGCTGCGACTACGACAGCGTGATCGGCAACGAGAAGGAAGAGCCGCTGCGCCGTTTCACCACCCGAATTTCGGGCGGCCGCTACATGCCCGCGTCCGGCCCGGCGACGGTATGCGGGGTCTTCGTCGAGACCGACGACCGGACGGGTCTGGCCAAGCGGGTCGAGCCGATCCGGGTCGGCGGGCGGTTGTCTCAGGCGATCCCGGTCGTCTGATGCGCCCGGCGACGGTCGATCACCGTCTGGCGGACGGCCATCAGCTCGGCCGCACGACGCTCGGGCGGATGGGTCGCCAGCACATAGGCCTGTGCGGATCGCGCCAGCGCCAATCGTTCCTCGGGTGACGAGATCAGCCGGTCAATCGCCGCCGCCAATGTCTTCGGCGTCACTGCATCGACATAGAGGGCGTGCGGCCCGCTGGCTTCGCGCAGGCCGCCGCGGCCGGACGAGACCAGGGCCGCGCCTGCCGCATGGGCCTCGATCGCCGTGAGGCCGAACGGCTCGTCCCAGACGGATGGCGTCAGGGCGAGGGCGGCCGTCTGCATCCGTCGCCGCACCTCGCCCAAAGGCGCGGACTTCAGCACCTCGACCCGGTCGCCATACTTTTCCAGCGGGGCGACATGCCGGGCCGCCCAGCGCGCATGATCGTCCCAGTCGTTCAGCATCAGCACGGCGCGCCAGTCGGGATGGGCGTCCAGAACGCAGGGCAGGGCGGCGCACAGCACATCGACGCCCTTTTCCGGCATGGCGCGCCCGGCGAAAGCGATCACCGGCTCTCGATCCTCGGGCGAGGCCAGCCAGGCGCCGGCGTCGATGGGGTTGGGCACCGCGAACGCCCGGTCGTGCAGATCGGGGAAGGTGCGCACGAAGGCGTCCCGCTCCGCCACGCTGACGAAGACCAGGCCGTCCAGCCGCTCATAACGCGCCCGATAACGCCAGCGGTCGATGGGGTGGCGCGGCGGGCGCAGGGCGTTGTGGCGATAGAGCAGATGGGGCGTGTCGGGCAGGGCCTGCTGCACCGCCAACGCCTGTTTCACCTGCTGATGATGTTCGATCACATCGGGCCGAAAGGCGCGCAGCCGCTCGATAAGTGTCGGCATGCGGGTACGCCCCGCGGGCAGGGCGTCCACGCTCGTTGAAACGCCGTCGTCCGCGGCTTGGCAGCAGAAGATGCGCGTCTCGCAGCCCTGATCGACGCCCGCCATCGTCCGCACGACCGTCTCCATCGAGTTCGGCTGAGCTTCGGAAAACAGGCAGCCCGGAGGGAGCAGGATGGCGGTGCGCAAGGTCGCCTCCAGTGGGAAAGTCGGCGCGACCTATAGACGGTTCGTGGCGGAACGGCGACGGCGCCTTAGCTGTTCGGGTAGCCCAGTTTCGGCTCCATCCTCTCGAAGGTGCGGTTCATGGCGTAGGCGTCCAGATTGGGCAGGGCGATATGGCCGAAGCGCAGCGACAACTGGTCCTCTGCAGCGGACTCTCCGCCCTTCGATACCGCCGCGACGTAAAAGGCCGACGCCAGCCCGGTGCGATCCGATCCGCCGGCGCAGTGGATCAAAAGGGGCTTTGGTGCATCGCGCATGATGGCGATCAGGGTGCGGACCTCCTGCGGCGTCAGCTCTTCCTTGGACGACATGCGGAAGTTGATGTGCTGGATGCCCAGGCGACGACTTTCGGCGACCTCGTCGTCATACCAGGGTGAGCCGGGGTTGTGGCCCCGCAGGTTCAGCACGGTGCGGATGCCGTGCTGGCGCTCCATCCGGTCCAGCAGGCCGGGGCGCGGCTGACCGGCCCGATAAATCTCTCCGGCGATGACGGTGTGGACATTGCCGCTCAGGGCGACGCCGATGATGTAGGCGATCAGGCAGACGAGACTGACGGCGGCCGAGATCAGCACGAGCTTCAAGGGTGAGAGCCGGCGGATCACGCGGCGCGCGCTCCCGTAAACCATTTGCGATAGTTGGCCGTGGTGGCGATCAGCAGCACGACCAGCAGGCCTAGCAACGCCGCCGTCGATCCGATGGTGCCCAGGTCCAGTCCGCCCTTGGCGTGCGATTTCGTCAACAGGTCACCCATTGTGGCTCCGAAGGGGCGGGTCAGGACGAAGGCGATCCAGAACAGGACGGTGGTCGAAATCCGGGTGAATTTCCAGGCCAGGATCGTCAGGACGATGCCGCCCGAGATCAGGGCGTTGCTCCACAGATACCCCAGGCCCGAGGTGTCGGCCAGAAAGTCGCCCAGGGCCGTACCCAGCGTGTTCGACGCCAGGATGGCCAGCCAGTAGAAGGTCTCCACCCCCGGCTCGCGAATATGATCGACCTTCAACGAGCCATAGGTCAGCCTCCAGGCCGCCAGAACGGCAATCAGGACGCCGGCGATGATCGTCGCACCCGTGGCGTAACCCAGGCCCAGGCTCCGATCCATGAAATCGGACAGGGTCGTGCCCGCTGTGCTGGTGGACAAGATCACCAGCCAATAGAGGGCGGGATGAAACCGCTTGGACCGCAGCTGGGCGATCATGGTGATGACGAAGAAGCCCAGCAGGATCAGCGAACTGACCGCATAGCCGACCTTCATCGTCATCGAGACCAGATCGCCGCCGGTCTCGCCGACCGTGGTGGCGCAGATTTTCATCAGCCAGAAGGCCAGCGTGACCTTCGCCACCTTGTCGACCGCGCCCGTGGGCGGTTGTTCAGCAGACATGGCGTTCATCGTGGAGATCCGTGTTCGACGGGCTGACGACGCGCCGGATTTGCGGCCAAGTTTAGGCTGGCTAAACCGCTTTGCGCCGCGCCCTCAGCCGCAATCGCATGGGCTCGCGGCTGCGCAGGGTGATCTGGTGGACCGGACGGGGTTCCACCGTGGTCAGGGCCTCGACATCGGCGACGCGAAGGATGGCGGCCAAGGCGATCATCGCCTCCTGCAGGGCGAAGGCGGCGCCGATGCAGACGCGGGGTCCGGCGCTGAAGGGAATGTAGGCGTAGCGATCAATGGCCTTGCGGTTCTCGGGCAGGAAGCGCTCTGGCTTGAAGGCGTCTGGGTCGTCCCACAGCAGCTGGTGACGCTGGAGAATCCACGGCGAGATGATGACGGTGGCGCCGGCCTTGATCGTCTGTCCGCCGATCTCGTCGTCAGCCAGGGCCTTGCGGGCCATGGTCGGGGCGGGCGGAAACAGGCGCATCGTTTCCTCCAGCACGGCGCGGGTCCAGGGCAGGGCCTCGGCCCACTTCGGATCGGAGACTTCGAAGGTGTCGGCCTCGGCCTGGAGCCGGGCCAAATACTCCGGCTGGCGCGACAGCAGATGCAGGGTCCAGCCCAGGGCGCGGGCCGTGGTTTCGTGCCCCGCCAGGATGAAGGTCAGGATGTTGGCCGCGACCTCTTCGTCGGTCAGGCCGGGTCCGCCGTTCTCGTCGCGGGCTAGCAGAAGCGCGCTGAGCAGGTCGTCGGGCGGCGCCTCGCCCGTTCCGGCCCCACGCTCGATCCGGGCGCGGCGGGCTTCGACCAGCTTCGTGACGCGCTGCTCGAAGAAGCGGGCCGAGCGGAAACTGGCCAGCCGGCCCAAGCGCGGCGCCCAGTCCGGCGCGCCCAGCACGTCCAGCGGATCGATGCGCGCGCCGTTGGCCAAGAACTGGTTCAACGCCCGCTCGAAACCGCGCGCCTCGCCGCCCAGCTCGTCCGAGAACATGGTCGCCGACAGAATGTCGAAGGTCAGGCCCGACATTTCGCTGTCGATATCCAGCACCCGCCCGCGCGCCGACAGCGACCAGGCGGCCACGCGAGCATGACAGACCTCGGCCATCCGGGCGTTCAGCGTCGCCATTTTGGCGGGGGTGAACAGGGGCGCGAGGATACGCCGGGCGCGACGCCAGACCTCGCCCTCGGTCAGCAGCAGCCCTTCCGCCAGCATCGGCCCCAGCACACGCCGTTGCAGATCGCCCTTCACATAGTTGGCGGCGTTCTCGGTCAGGACATGCCGCACGCCCTCGGGATGGCTGACAACCAGGATTTCGCCAAAGGCCGAAGATCCATGCAGTTGCGGCTCGGTGAAATGCCGCTCGGACCACATCTGGATCGGATCGCGCCAGCTGATCCACAGGAAGGGCAGCAGCGACAGCGGTTTGCCCGCGCGCCGGGGCGGTATGGCAGGGCGGAAAATGGTGTCGGCGGTCGTCGCGTCCATCAGCCGCTCCCTGTTCAAGTCGCCGGTTCAGCCAGGCGCATTGCTCCTGAAACGCGCGATCCGGCTCCTGCGTTCATGCAGGATCAATGCGACGTCAACGCGACGGGCGCGCCCTGCCGATCGCGGCGAGCAAGCGCGTCATATCTTCGGCAGCCAGATCTTTCGCGCGCTGGCTGGACACGGCGGGTTTTGAAATCGTCGCTGCGGGGGCCGCGGCTTGAGCCGCTCTCTTCTTTTCGCGCCTTTCGAAAAGGTAGCGTTGAAGACCCCAGACCAGGTGAGGCGTCCACGGCCGGCCGCAGGCGGTGCTCTTTCCCGCCTTGTTCAGCAGGCCGGCGACCTCGTTAGGCCGGGTGAAGCCGCTTTTGAAACAGGCGCGGAGCAGGGGGTCGAGCTCGTCCAGAAATGCCTCTTTGGAGCGATCACGAAAGGCGAAATGCCTCAGCTCGTCTCTGGTGATCTGCGAAGGCTTGGACGACGGGCGCCCAGTCGACGGAGCCTTGGTGCGGGTGGGCGCCGCTGGCTTTCCGCCGCTGCGATAGGGTCCCTTGGCCAATCTCAGTTCGCCGGAGGGGCGGTCGGCGCCCAGGCCTTCATCTCGGCGATCTCGCGCGTCTGCGTGTCGACGACGCTCTGGGCCATGCGTCGGATTTCGGGGTCGCGGCTGTCGCGCAGGGCGACCTTGGCCATGGCGACGGCGCCTTCGTGGTGCGCGATCATCTTGGCGACATAGGCCTGATCGATCGTCTGGCCCGAGGCGGCGGCCATCTTGCGGTGCATCTCGGCCTCGGAGGCGGCGAAGGCTTTGTCTCCGGGGGTAGAGCCGCCCATGTCGTGACCGGCATGACCCGCGGCTTCCATCTGTTCCGTCGTGCGCGCCGCCGCAGCCTGGTTGGCGGCGGAGGTGTCGCGCAGCGCCTGCTGCACCGGATCGCCGCCGCCGTCGCAGCCGCTCAGCAGGCCCAGCAGGACGAGCGGCGTCAGGACCCGGATCATGCCGCGTCGCCCAGCCAACCCGGCATCCAGCCTTCGTGCCATTCGCGCAGATGGGCGACGGGGATGCTGAACAGTTCGCCCTTGTCGCCCTTGGAGGCGAAGGCGGCGCCGCCCGCATGGCCGACGACCGAAGCGTGGAGACCCGCCTCGCGCGCCTTGGCGATGATGGCGTCGGCGTCAGGCACGGCGACCAGGTAACGGGCCTGGTCCTCGGCGAACAGGAAGATGTGGGCGTGGGCGGCGCTGGAGGCGTCCAGGGTCACGCCGACGTCGGAGGCCAGCACCAGATCGGCCGCGGCGCCGATCAGGCCGCCGTCCGAGAGGTCGTGAACCACGGTCAGCTCGCCCGCCTCGATCCGGTCGCGCACGAAATCGCCGGTCTTCTTTTCGAGCTTCAGATCGACGGGCGGCGGTGCGCCGTCCTCGCGGCCCAGGACCTCGCGCAGATAGATGGAGGCGCCCAGTTCACCCTGGGTCTGGCCGATCAGGACCAGCGCATCGCCCTCGGCCATGGTCGAGAAGCCGGTCACCACGTCGTAGTTGGGCAGCAGGCCGACGGCGCCCACGGTCGGAGTCGGCGGAATGGCGACGCCGTTGGTCTCGTTATAGAGCGACACGTTTCCGCTCACGACCGGGAACACCAGTTCGCGGCAGGCCTCGGCCATGCCGTCGATGGCGCGCACGATCTGGCCCATGATCTCCGGGCGCTGCGGATTGCCAAAGTTCAGGTTGTCGGTGATGGCGATCGGACGGCTGCCGACGGCGGTCAGGTTGCGCCAGGCCTCGGCCACCGCCTGCTTGCCGCCCTCGTAGGGGTCGTTCTGGACGTAGCGGGGGGTGCAGTCCGAGGTGACGGCCAGACCCTTGTCCGTGCCATGCACACGCACCACGCCGGCGTCGGCGCCGGTCGAAGAGTCTTGAAGCGTGTCGGCCATGACGTGGCGGTCGTACTGTTCCCAGATCCAGCGCTTGGAGGCCATGTCGGGGCAGGCGACGACCTTCATCACCGCATCGGCCCAGTTCTCGGGCGCGGGGATATCGGCGTGGTTCAGCTTGGGCTGAAGCTCCGGCTGGACCCAGGGCCGGTCATACAGAGGCGCGTCGTCGAACAAGGGCGCCAGAGGCACGTCGCAGACGGTCTCGCCATGATGCTTCAGCACCAGATGACCGGTGTCGGTAGTCACGCCGATGATGGCGAAGTCCAGGCCCCACTTCTGGAAGATGCGATAGCCGACGTCTTCGTAACCGGGCTTCAGCACCGCCAGCATCCGCTCCTGGCTTTCCGACAGCATCATCTCATAGGCCGTCATGCCGGTTTCGCGCTGGGGCACCTTATCGAGGTTCAGTTCGATGCCGACGCCGCCCTTGCCCGCCATTTCGACGGAGGAGGAGGTCAAGCCCGCCGCGCCCATGTCCTGAATGGCGGCGACGGCGCCGGACGCCATCAGCTCCAGCGTCGCCTCGATCAGCAGCTTTTCGGCGAAGGGGTCGCCGACCTGAACCGTGGGGCGTTTGGCCTCCGACTCGTCGTCGAACTCGGTCGAGGACATGGTGGCGCCGTGGATGCCGTCGCGGCCGGTCTTGGAGCCGAAATAGACCACGTCATGGCCCGCCTCCGGCGCGGCCGAATAATAGATTTCGTCGGCGCGGGCCAGGCCGACGCACATGGCGTTGACCAGGATATTGCCGTTGTAGCCCTTGTGGAAGTTGGTCTCGCCCGCGACCGTGGGCACGCCGACGCAGTTGCCATAGCCGCCGATGCCCGAGACGACACCCTTGACCAGACGCTTGGTCTTCTCATGTCTGGGATCGCCGAAACGCAGGGCGTTCAGCAGGGCCACCGGCCGGGCGCCCATGGTGAAGACGTCGCGCATGATGCCGCCCACGCCGGTCGCCGCACCCTGATAGGGTTCGATGTAGGAGGGGTGGTTGTGGCTCTCCATCTTGAAGATGCAGGCGTCGCCGTCGTCGATGTCGATCACGCCGGCGTTCTCGCCTGGCCCGCAGATGACGCGCTCTCCGGTCGTGGGGAACTTGCCCAAGTGGATCTTGGACGATTTGTAGGAGCAATGCTCGGACCACATGACCGAGAAGACGCCCAGCTCGACGTGGTTGGGCTCGCGCCCCAGTCGGTCGAGGACGACCTGATATTCATTGGGGGCCAGGCCGTATTCGGCGGCCAGTTCAGCCATGGTCTTTTGCGGAGCGCTCATGGGCGGCGCTTCTAGCCGCAGATGGGCCGAATGTCAGCCCGCGCGGCGCAAGAACGGGGAACATCGTCCATCGCAGGTGGTTGATTTCGTCGACAGCCAAAGGAGCCTCTATGACCGACACGCCCATCGACCCCGCCGCCACCCCTGAAGATGACGACCTGCCCGAGATCGCCGCCGACGACGCCGGCGCCTCCGCCTTGGCCGAGCGGGCTCAGAAACAGGCCGATGATGCCGAGGAGGACGAGGCGTGAGCAAGCCCCACACCGACCGCATCGTGCCGGCCTCGGGCCAGCAGATGGATCGTTCCAATGATCCAGAAACCACCGCAGAGATGGACGCCGCGGCGCCTGAAGCGGCTCTGGCCAGCCGGCGTCAGCGGCTGACCGGTTCGGCCGTGGGGGTCGGCAGCGTCGGCTTCGACGAAACCGGCGCCTTCGACGTGGGCGCCGACGACCACGCGCCTCAGGACGACGCGGTCACCGACAAACCCTGAGGCCTAGCGAGCGCGTTCGACGCCGGGTCGCAGGCGGAAGGTCAGCAGCAGGCCGCCGATCAGCAGGACGATCGCGCCGGCCAGGGCCGTGAAGGCGACGGTCGGCTTGTCCGCCTGTTCGGCGACGAACGCGCCCAGAAGGCCCCAGGCGGTCGGCAGCGGATAGGCAAGGGTGCGCAGCACAGCCGTCACCGCCAGGGCGACGACGGTTACGGCGACGATGGCGACGATGGCCCACAAGTCTGGCGACAGGGCGGCGGGCAGGGCGTTGAACGCGGTCGCCGTCGTGATCAGATTCAGCGGCGCAGCCACCGTCAGCCAGCCCGCTAAGGCCGCCAGCGGCCAGACCAGCAGGATGCGCTCGCGATCGAACATCCTCAGCGCGCGGATGTGGCCGGATACGGCCAGCATCGGCAGCAACAGCGCGATCAGCGAGGCGAAAATGACGCCCACGCTGGCGGCCTTCAGGTTCAGGGCCGCCACGATGATCCAGAATCCGATGCCGAAGAAGGCGACGGCGGACGGCAGACCCATTCGGCCCAGCAGCGGGCTTTCGCCCGTCTGCGGCAGGGCCTGACGGAT
>Ga0308165_1003689_pt1 | contig 16139 bp, 18 predicted proteins | sample PhyWR2_FD_201032 | JGI IMG/M metagenome (GOLD analysis project Ga0308165, IMG submission 201032) | Phyllosphere microbial communities from UC Gill Tract Community Farm, Albany, California, United States - DLSLW.R2 | ecosystem: Host-associated > Plants > Phyllosphere > Unclassified | place: USA...
CCGATAGATGCGGCAGCAATTAGGGTAAGTAAATCTCTTTTCATTTAAATGGAATATTTTTTTGAACAAAGCAAGCATGTAGATATGAAGCCTATGTTAAGTGAATAACAAGAATTGATGTGCATGCTTGTTACATTGGCAAGACAGACGCACTTTTTAGATCTGCGCATGAAATATTCTAGGAAACCGACGCCATGTTCGGCTAGACCTGAAATAATTAATCACATTATATTTTACAGCGCCGTGCAGATAAGCGCCCATACTTACAGTTAGGCTAATGGCTGCCCGGTTTTCCCAAGGGAGACGAAAATTTCTTGGATAATATCCTGTGCGAGTGCTTCGTCTCCTATTTTTTTAAGGGCAGCATCAAAAACGTCCTCCCAATAAACATGGTAGATTTCTTCCATCGCATGATGGTTTCCCTGCTGCAGGGATGAAAATAGTGAATTGTCCAAGGGATGCCGCTTTATAATGGGCAAAGCTAGCGGCCCAATATTCCCTAAGTATTAATAAATCTTAAAGAGTAAGTATAATACCTTGAAAAGACAAGAGCAAAATGTCCCGAATCTTAATTAAATCCGGGACACTTATTTTACTTAAGAAATTTAAGCAAACAATTCTGCAAATATTTTATTCGAATGTAATTTTGCCTGGTGATCGTAAATATGCGAAGTACTCATGATCTCGTTTACACCGTATTTTGCCACAAATGCCTCTAAATTTTCTTTGATGCTTTCGGCACTGCCGATAAAAGAATAATACAACATCTGTTCTACTGCTTCTTTTTCCATACGGTCCCAATACTGATTGATATCATCTATTGCAGGTTTTAACAGTTCCCTTTTACCTGTAATTACCCCCAGGAACATCCGTTTTACCGAACTAGATAAACGGTCGGCCTCTTCGTCAGTATTGGCAGCAACCACATTTACACAGGCCATTACATAAGGTTCCTTTAAAAATGCGGATGGTTTGAAGTTATTTCTATAGATGGAAATGGCCTGTTCGAAATAGGCTGGTGCAAAATGACTTGCAAAAGCATAAGGCAATCCTTTTTCGGCAGCCAAACGTGCACTATCGGTACTCGAACCTAAAATCCAGATCGGAATATCCAATCCTTCTCCCGGGATGGCCCTTACACTTGCGCGGTTATTACCTGCAGAGAACAATTGCTGTAACCGGTCTACATCTTTGGGAAAATTATGGGCAGCATTAAAATTTTCGCCACGGATGGCCATTGCTGTAACCTGATCAGTACCTGGTGCCCTGCCCAAACCTAAATCGATCCGGTTAGGGTAAAGTGAAGCTAAAGTACCAAACTGTTCGGCCACAATTAAAGGTGCATGATTCGGCAACATAATACCTCCCGAACCTACACGGATACTATTCGTTCCTCCGGCAATGTAACCGATAAGCACAGCTGTTGCCGAACTGGCCACACCAGCCATATTATGGTGTTCGGCAAACCAATAACGAGTGTAACCTAAACTTTCAGCTTGTTTAGCCAGATCGAGACTGGTTTTAAAAGTATCTGCTGCAGTGTAACCGTCTAAAACGGTTGCAAGATCGAGTACGGAGTAAGGTATATGCTTTAATATGTGATCAGCCATAAATCAAAAGGGATAAAATCTAAAAGACAAAAATATCCTTAATTAGGCCAAATCCCGATGATCTTGGTGATATATGACCTTGAACCAACACTAAAACATTGTGATGATAAAACAGGCCTTTGCTGATTAAAAGAAAAACTATAGCACCAGTAACATCCAAACATTACAGGCAAAATGACCTGAATTGCCCAAAGGAGCAGATAACTTTTTGAATCCTGTTTTTTCGTACATGGCAATAGCTGTGGTAAGTTCGGGAAACGATTCAAGATAAATTTCATTATAGCCAAAGTGCTGGGCCGATTCGATACTTTTTTCCATCAACATTTTGCCGATTCCTTTTCCACGCGAGGCTGCCGATGTGTACAGTTTAACAAGTTCTACACAGCCAGCGGGTAAACCTTCGGTAGGGTAAATGCCACAGCCGCCGATAATTTGTCCGTTCTCTTCTGCAAGCCAATAGGCAGACTGAGGGTGCTCAAAAACCATAGCTAAATGATCTGTAGTCGGATCAGTATAAACCGTGCCTGGTTTATCGATCTTAAATTCCCGTAAAATTGTTCTGATCATTGCAGCAGTAGCCATATTGTCGTCTGCTGTTATCTTTCTGATGCTAAGGGCCATATTGTTTTATTTTCAGTAAAGGTAAAAAATGAGAAAGGTGCTTTATAAAAATAGCAAACAAAATGTATCCGGATTTGATTTATTAATATAAACAGATTTATACCATGGAAAACGAACAAGAAAAAACAACAAAGGAAAATACAGGCAACCATCCAAAACCTACTGATGATGTTCAGCTGGATATAGAAACGGTAACTCCATCTACAGAAAAAGAAATTAAACCTGAAGACGATGCTGAAGAAAAAGAACAAAGCAAAACAAACAATGGCGGCCCCGAAGATAAGGGAGAAAGCAATGATGATAAGATAGAAACCATTACCCCTACAGCCTAAGTTAATTTTCGTTAAAGCAGCAATACAGCTGAAATAGTTTTACTATTTTGGCGTTATGAATAACATGAAAGAAAAATTATTGCTTTTCCTGGTCGCCATCAGCATTTTTAGCTGTGGGGTAAACAGGCAGGCACAGCAGATAAAAGCCCTTGAGAGCTGTACCTATAAAATTACAGGTGTACAGCAGGTAAGCATTGCAGGAACGGATGTGAAAAAATTGATGGATCAGCAAAGTTTTAGTTTAACCAGTTTACCTGGTGTGGCGTTGGGTTTATTAAGGAAAGATATTCCGTTGAGGGCCAATCTGAACTTAGAAATCACCAATCCATCTGGCAATTTAGCGGCGATTAATCAATTCGAATACAAAATATTGGTAAACAATACCGATCTGGCAGAAGGCACGGTGAACCAAAACGTAAGCATTGCGCAGGGCCAAACCGTTACTGTTCCGGTTCAATTGGTCAGTAATATTTACGGATTGGTATCAAACGGAAATGTATTTAACGATATCATCAAAGCTGCCCAAAAGGGATCATCTTCAAAAGATGAAAAACTGGGCCTACTGACCATCAAAATAAAACCAACTTTTATGCTGGGCAATACGCCGGTTAAATACCCCGGTTACATTACCATCAATAAAGATATTAGCAGTAAAATATTGCTTTAAGAATTAAACGTACACAAAAAATGCCCTGTTAACTATATGTTAGCAGGGCATTTTCGTTTAAAAACTCTGATTAAAATCTTTTATCGGGCATCATCACCATACCTTTAAATCCTTTAGGATCTAATTTTTCGTCCACTGCCTTCAGTTCTGCTACCGATAGTTTCGATGGCATTACAGTGGACGTAGCACTTAAACTTGCCGTTTTTGCTCCTGTAGTGATAAAATTTCCCGTTTTGGCATACAACAATGCATAGGCCAATAAGGTTTCTGTTTCATCACCCCATGCCTTTGTTAAATCTTCCGAAGACTCTTTATCAACAGTTAAGCCCGAATAGTAACCGCCAACGCCAAGCTTGTTTTTGGTTTCGAATTCAGGGATGTACATGTCCACCTTGTCGATCCTTATCGGAAAGAAACCAACCGGTTTTCCGTAAGTTGTTCTGCCAATCAGCTTTACATCCATCACCGGCTTCAGGCTATTGATGGTCAGCTCACTTGCAGAAGCAGTAGAACCGGTTACAATAAAATAAATTCTGTTTAAAGTCAATGAACCTGATTTTGCAAATTTCTCGATGTTATCTGCCGATGAGGGAGCATAATTTAAATCGGCATAAGTGGCATACTTTCCGTTTACACCAGAGGTAAAGGACTGTAATTTACCTGCATCATCCAGCAAAGGCTGGTGTGCCAAAATTGATGCTTTGCGCTGCGCGGTAGTGATCGATTGCAGGTAATTATTGTAATAAGAAGTAAACATTGTATTGCCTGTTTCGCCTACGGGAGCGGCTAAATTAATAATCTGGGTTGCGGTAGAAACATATCCACCACCATTGTAGCGTAAATCAACAACGAGCTCACTCACACCCTGGGTAGCGAAACTGGCGAAAGCGGTATTTAGTGCCGCTGACACATTATTGGTAAAACTGTTGAACACGATATACCCTACTTTTTTTGCGTCAACAGTATAAACATGGGTATATAAAATTGGATTTACCGTATAATAAGAACTGGATACAACAGCCGTTTTTGGATTGCCGTTGATATCGTTAAAAGCCAGGGTTATACTCGGGTTGGTACCAAAGATGGCACTATTTAAAAAATTGATAGCACTGTTCCCATAAGTCAGGTCTGTTCTTCCGTTTACACTGGTCAACCTACAGCCACGTGTTAAACCCTGCTGCGCTGCAGGCGAGTTTGGATAAACATATTTTACCCGCAGATCCGTTTCAGTATTATACTGAACAGAAAAACCATAATCATTGGCCGAACCATTTACATCTGCCTTAAGGGCACCTGTTTTACCTGTTGTAGCCGCAGTATAATCAAAAAAGGAATATTTAGGCTCCGTAGAATTACTCACATATTCATATGGTTTGCCTGTTGATGGATCCGTAGAGTATTGTGTCATGGCATATAATTCCGTTTCGTTCGAACTAAAACCACGCGGCTTAAAAACATCATAGGTTGGCAATGAAGTATTCCAATAATAAAGTTCTTTACCATATAAAAAAATCGAATCCTTGGTCAGCTCATCCCTGGTTCCGGATGCAGTAGCTGTTGTGATCACTTCCGGGGTTACGGGCTCAGGCTCAATGCTGCTCTTTTTACAGGCAGTAACCGTAGCCAGGCTTAAAACCCCTAATATTGCCAATAGGGTAAATTTATTATTTCTCATAGATTCTTGTAATAGCATTATCAATATATACGCATTGGCCAACGCTTAGGTTGTTCACCGTTAAAATTTGTTTACCAACAAACTCAATTTAATTCAAAATATTGTGTCAATTAACGTATGTATCGTCCAACTACGTAAATTTACCGATTAAATTACTTTATTCTGAGATAATTATGTTAAATAACATTAAAAACACTAAGTCCTTATGCCCCTATAAATTGTCGCCTTTGCACCGCTTAAGTTAGTCAAATCGTGTGCAAATTTGTTATACTAAATCATGAGTGATGAGCATTACCAAAGTCAATACCTTTATCGATCAGTTAGATCATCCCTTAAAAAAGGAAATAGCGCGCGTAATCGGCATTATTACTGCGGCCAACCCCAAAATTGAAACTGACATTAAGTGGGGCGGACCAAGTTTTAAGTATAAAGAAGATATGGCCACACTGAACCCCAAAATAAAAAACTATGTGGTGGTCGTTTTTCATAAAGCATCGTTATTAAATGATGATTTCGGATTTCTTGAAGAACAGACAAAAGGAAAAGCGTATGCCAAATTTTATACGATGGCCGATGTGGAGAAACATGAAGCAGCTTTGATAAAAGCTGTAAATGCCTGGATAAGCCTGATGGAAAATTAATAAATCACATCATAAAATCAAAAATTATGGAAAAGATTGAATTTAAAAGCACCATTAACGCCACAACAGAAAAAGTTTGGGATGTTCTTTTTGGTGTAAAAACCTACCCTAAATGGACCGCCGTTTTTATGGAAGGATCACAGGTAAAAACCGATTGGAAAAAAGGAAGCAAAGCCTTGTTTCACGATGGCAAAGGAGATGGAATGGTCGCAATCATCGAAGAAAATATTCCCAACCAGTATATGTCTATCAAACACATTGGTGAAATTAAAGATGGTAAGGAAACCCTGCACGATTGGGGCGAATCGCTCGAGAATTATACCTTGAGCGAAAAAGACGGTAAAACGGAACTGCTCATCGACATGGAAATTACCAAAGAGTGGCTTGATTATTTCGAAAAAACATGGCCAAAAGCTTTAGATAAAGTAAAAGAGATCGCCGAGAAACCGGATGACCATATCGAAACATAAAAACAACGGGTCTCCTCTTAAAACGGAGACTTTTTTTTTATAAAAGGTTATGAACCAAAAAAGCCTCACATTTCTGTAAGGCTTTTGGAAGTGGTGCCACCTGGATTCGAACCAGGGACACAAGGATTTTCAGTCCTTTGCTCTACCGACTGAGCTATGGCACCCCCTTTTGGGAATGCAAATGTAGTATTCTTTTTCTCAAATCCAAAAAAGGATTTCAGATTTTTTCTTCAAAACAGAGCCATTAAACCTCATCTTTTTGATATGCAAGAAGATGCATTGAAAAATATTTTTATTTCTAAAAATTGTGTTTGCACTAAAAATTTGTTTTTTTCCAATTTACCCAGGCCAATTATTAAATATTGTATAAATCTAAGATGCACTCAGGTGAATAGGTGGTCAAAAAAAAACGAAAAGAAATTAACTCTCCTGTTTTTTGGTTATGTGGACGTTTTCTAACTTCCGGATATTGAAGAATTTCTATAAACGGCATAAAGCCAAAAAAGCCTTACATTTCTGTAAGGCTTTTGGAAGTGGTGCCACCTGGATTCGAACCAGGGACACAAGGATTTTCAGTCCTTTGCTCTACCGACTGAGCTATGGCACCATCCGTTTGGGATTGCAAATGTAGTGTTCTTTTTTCAAAAGCAAAACTTTTTTTTGATAAATTCACTGCTCAACTGATTATCAGCGAATTAATTTTTCATGATTTCAAAAAAACCCGCTAATACTTGCTTAGAATGAATACAAACAAATAATTTTATCTATTTTTTTATGCATGCATAGTATTTTATTTAGATTAATATCCTAATTTAGCGTTAACAATCTAATATTGCATGGTAGCACAGATCCTTTTTCTAGTACTTACACTTGCAGCAATTGCGCTGTTTACAGTTAACCTCCGTAAAATTATCCGTAATATCCGGTTGGGAAAAGCGGTTGATCGCAACGATCAGCCTGCAAAGCGCTTAATCACGATGTTACGTGTGGCTTTTGGGCAATCGAAAATGGTGGTCCGCCCCATCCCGGCATTCCTTCACTTCTTTGTGTACATTGGCTTTGTCATTATCAACATCGAGGTGCTCGAAATCATGATCGACGGAATTTTCGGCACGCACCGTATTTTTAATGGTCTTGGTGGTTTATATAACTTTTTAATTGCCTCGTTTGAGATCCTGGCCTTTACTGTTTGGGTATCCTGCGCCATCTTCCTGATTCGCAGAAATATTTTAAAAATCAAACGTTTCAGCGGTGTAGAAATGAAAAGCTGGCCAAAATCAGATGCCAATTACATCCTCATTACCGAAATATTATTAATGAGTGCCTTTTTACTGATGAATGCTGCTGATGCAAAATTACAAAGCATAGGCGCCGGCCATTACGTACAGGCAGGAGCATTTCCGGTGAGTCAGTATTTAATTAATTTATTGCCATCAACCGAAAGTGCGTTGGTAATTATCGAGCGCAGCTGCTGGTGGTTCCACATTATCGGCATATTACTGTTCCTGAATTACCTACCCTATTCTAAGCACTTCCACATTATTTTTGCTTTCCCGAACACGTATTTCTCTAATCTGGAGCCTAAAGGTGAGTTTACCAACATGGCATCGGTAACCAATGAGGTTAAAGCCATGCTCGATCCTTCTTTTGTACCGGCAGAAAGTGAACCGGGAAAATTTGGGGCAAAAGATGTGACAGATTTGACCTGGGTAAACTTAATGAATGCCTATACTTGCACCGAATGCGGAAGGTGTACTTCGGTTTGTCCGGCAAATATTACAGGCAAGCTTTTATCGCCACGTAAAATTATGATGGATACCCGCGACCGGATTACCGAAGTTGGCCAAAACATCGATAAACATGGCGCAGAGCATCAGGATGGCAAATCTTTGTTGGATGATTACATTAGCAGGGAAGAAATCTGGGCCTGTACCAGTTGCAATGCCTGCACCGAAGCTTGTCCGGTTAATATCGATCCATTGCAGATTATTGTAGAGCTGCGCCGTTTTGCGGTGATGGAAGAATCGCAGGCACCTGCAAGCATTAACGCCATGATGGGCAACATCGAAAACAACCAGGCGCCATGGAAATACTCTCCGGCCGACCGTTTTAACTGGGCACAGGAAAGTTAACAGTTTTCAGTTGAAATTGAATTAAAAACAATAATTACGTCAGGTCTCGATACCTGATACTAGATACTAAACAAATGGAATTTAAAGTACCTACAATGGCCGAATTAATGGCTGCTGGTGAAGAACCGGAAATTTTATTTTGGGTTGGATGCGCAGGGAGTTACGATGAGCGCGCTCAGAAAATAACCCGCGATATATGCAAAATCTTACACCATGTAGGCATTAAATATGCTGTTTTAGGCACCGAAGAAAGCTGCACAGGCGATCCGGCTAAACGCGCAGGTAACGAATTCTTGTTCCAGATGCAGGCCATGACCAATATTGAGGTTTTGAATGCCTACAACGTCAAAAAAATTGTAACAGGTTGCCCGCATTGCTTTAATACCATCAAAAATGAATATCCTGGTCTGGGTGGTACATACGAAGTTATCCACCACACACAACTTATTCAGGATCTAATTACCGAGGGTAAACTGAAAGCCGAAGGCGGAGAAAGCTTTAAAGGTAAAAAAATCACCTACCACGATCCTTGTTACTTAGGTCGTGCCAATGGCATTTATGAAGCGCCCCGTAAAGCACTCGAAGTTTTAGATGCACAGCTCGTAGAAATGAAACGCTGCAAAAGCAATGGTTTATGTTGCGGTGCTGGTGGTGCACAAATGTTTAAAGAGCCCGAAAAAGGCAACAAAGATATTAACGTAGAGCGTGTTGACGAAGCTTTACAAACCAATCCGCAGGTTATTGCAGCAGGTTGTCCTTTTTGTATGACGATGCTCAGTGATGGGGTTAAACTGAAAGATAAAGAGCAGGAAGTTAAGGTATTGGATATTGCTGAGATCACCGCAAGAGCGAATGGTTTGTAGCCATAAATTAACCCTATAAGTCAATTAAGAAAACTTAAGTCTTGGCATATTGCTGAGACTTTTTTATTAAAAGAAATATTGTCGTGGCAGAATCGTATAACTGATTGTCATTCCCAGCTTGATCCGATAGCTACCGGATGGGAATCTTAAAGTACAATTCACCGATGTAGGAATAATGAAAAACTACTCCTCCACTTTCGCCGTTTCTTTAGCTGGCTGTGCAGGTATTTTAACAATCTGTTCTAAATTATCCCGGATCAGGTTCAGATCTTCGGCCTCCATATTTTTGAGCGGTATAATAATCTGGGTAGCCATCGAATCTACATCGCCTCCCCTGTCTTTATACGTCTGCACAATAACATCATCACCTTTAGTATACAGATACAGTTTACCGGCCGCTGTATTACCGAAATAATCCATATCTTTAAATTTCGACAACTTAAATGCGAAATACTCCGTTTTTCCGTTATTAAAGTAACGTTTGTACCGGCAAAAGCCATTGTTAGTAACATTCAGCTCATAGCGTTTAATCTGGTTGCTTTCCTGCGCAGAATCGTAATGATCGGTAAAGGCTTTTTGTAGAAAACCAGCATATTGCTCTAAAGGATCGGGATTGGAAAAAGCATAAAGAAACACACAAAGTGCCGAAATAAACGACATTTTCAAGCAAAGTGTAAACTTTTTCATATGGCCAGCGTTTTAAACACACCAATTTAATTAAAATCATAAATTTGTATATGAGTTTTTCTCCACAATCAAGAGTTTGGATCTACCAAAGCGATCGTAAGTTTACTTCTGTCGAAGAAAACCAGATCCTGAATAAATTAGCTGCTTTTACCAACCAATGGAAAGCACATGGTAATGAATTGCTGGCAAAGGCCGAAATCCGTTATGGCTTTTTTATTATCCTTACTGTTGATGAAACCCAGGCTGGTGTTACCGGATGCTCTATCGATAGCTCGGTAAGATTAATTAAGGAGATCGAAAACGAGTATCATGTTGATCTTTTTAACCGCTTTAACATTGCCTACCGCGTTGATGATGAAGTGAAAGTTCAGGGTAAAGAAGATTTCGAAACCTTGGTAAACATTAAGCAGGTTACGCCAGAAACGATTGTTTTTAACAACATGGTGCAAACACTGGCCGATTTGGATGCTAAATGGGAAGTGCCTTTTAAAAATAGCTGGCACTCTAGCGTTTTTGCACATCTGCTTTAAATTAATTTGAGTGGCAGCTAAAATCCTTAAAACCTGCAACTCTATTTATAGTTAATTTTCGCTAACAGTCAAACAATTGGCAGTTAAAAAACATTATATTGGTTAAACCAAAATAATGTGTATGAAACGCTGGCTCAAAATCTCTTTAAAAATATTAGCTGTTCTTATTGCCCTGGTTATATTAACCTGGCTAGCTGGTGCATTTTACATTAGCCGCAACAAGAAAGAGGTACTTAACTCTATCCTATCGCAGCTAAACAAAAATTTAAATGGCCAAATAACAGCCACCAGCATGGAGCCTACCCTGTTGAAAAGCTTTCCGGGGGTTTCGGTATCACTGAACGGTGTATTGCTAAGAGATAGTTTATGGGCGCAACACAAACACGATCTTTTAAAAGCGCAGGATATTGATGTATCCTTAAATGTACTTTCACTTATAGTGGGCAACGTAAACATCAAACAAATTGCCATTAATAACGCTTCCATTTACATTTATACCGATTCTAATGGCTATAGCAATACCAGTATTTTTAAAAGCAAACCCGCTGCAGAAAAAAAGTCTTCGCCTAAATCTTCTGCACTGGAAATTAAAAAAATAGATTTTAACAAGGTAGATCTGGTACTTGATAATAAAAAACGGCACAAGCTCTTCAATTTTAATATCGACCAGGTACAAGGGCGGATGGAATACCCGGATAGCGGCTGGACAGGAAAAATTAAACTAAAAACAAAAGTAAATAGTTTTGCATTTAATACGCGTAAGGGCAGCTTTTTGAAGGATAAAACCTTAGATGGAACCCTCTCTGCACACTACAGCCGTAAATTGGATGCCGTTATTTTAGATCCCGAAATCTTAAATATTGGTGGTCACCCTTTTAAAATTGGCGCTAAAATAGATCTCGATAAATCGGCTTTTGCGATAAGCATTGCTGTTGATGATATTTTATTTAAAGATGTTGCCTTGCTGCTATCACCCAATATCTCTTCAAAACTTTTAAAATTTGGAATCGAAAAACCCATTAACATCCGTGGAAATATTATTGATGATGGATCTGGTAAATACGGCGACCCACTGATTAAAGTTGGTATAACCGTACGGGATAATGTGGTTTCTATTCCGGCAGGTAAATTAACAGCCTGTAATTTTGATGGTTCGTTTACCAACCGCGATACCGTAGGCGGTATTATTGGAGATGAAAACTCTTCCATCAAATTCCATAAGCTTACCGCAAAATATTTCAATGCACCGCTAAAAATAGACACTTTTACAGTTAACAACTTATCGCGCCCAATTGCTACCGGACTGGTTACCTCGCAGTTTCCACTCTCGAACCTCAACAATTCGCTGGGCACAAACGATTTTGAATTTAAAAACGGGACAGCCGACTTAAGATTATATTGCCAGGCCGATATTGATAACTTTAAATTCACCAAACCGGTAGTTTCGGGTAAAATAAAGGTTGCCGATGCTGATATCCTTTACATTCCGCGAAATCTGCACCTGATAAAAAGTGCATTGGATATCAACTTCAATCAGAACAATTTATCTATCCAGAACGGGCACTTTCAACTGGGCAAGAGCGAGCTTAACGTAAATTGCAATATTGCCAATTTTGCCAATTTGTATTATACCGCGCCCGAAAAGATATTGGTTAACTTAAAAATGTCGAGTCCGCAACTCTACTTAAAAGAGTTTTTACCGTTTTTAGGTCCGCGGACTGCAAAAAAAACAAAAGCAAGTGGAAACAAGCAAGTGGTTTCGAAAGAGCTGAGTAATGTTTTAGAACTTTCGCAGATGAATATCAGCTTAAAAGTTAATAAAGCTATTTATGAAAAGTTTATGGCCAAAAACCTCGATGCAGATATTTCACTTCGCGGCGGGGGCATCTTCTTTAATAAAATCAGTGTGGCCCATGCTGGAGGTCAATTATCGCTAGATGGAAATATTATTCAGCAGCCGGCCTCAAACAGCTTTAAAATCAATTCTAAAATCAGCCATGTAAGCGTTAAAGATTTCTTTTACTCTTTCGATAACTTTGGGCAGAATACCATTACTAACAAAAACCTGAAAGGTTACCTGTCTTCTCTGGTTAATATCTCTGGACGCATTTCGCATACCGGCAAAATATTGCCCCGTTCTATCAACGGAAAAGTGGTATTTAACCTTAACAACGCCGCGCTGGTTAATTTCGAACCGATGGTGAAAGTGGGTAAATTTGCCTTTGCCAACCGTAATCTATCTAACGTAGAAATCAAAAACCTTGATGGCACCTTAAATATTAAAGGCGATAAAGTTGAAATCAGCCCGATGCAGATCAGTTCGAGCGCACTGAACTTTAACGTAAAAGGAACCTACGCTCTAGGTGCTGGAACCAATGTAGCCATGGATATCCCGCTCAGAAACCCCAAAGGTGATGAAAACCTTACCAGACAGGAAAAACGCGAAGCCCGTATGCGTGGTATTGTGCTACACTTAAAAGCGGTTGACGATGAAAAAGGCGGTATTAAAATCAGGTGGAACAAGGATCATGATTAGTCTTGAGTCCCAAGTCCTTAGTCGATAAATAGACTGAAGAATCCGGACTTTGGACTGAAGACTAAAAATCCAGCGGTCCCAGCCTGTTCATATTTCTTAAAATTAAATACTGGCGGTGCCTGATGTATGGTGTTGCATTTTTAGGTGTCCAGCGTAATGGATTAGGGAAACAAGAAGCAATTAGGGCGGCTTGCTTTTTGGTTAATTTGGTGCATGATTTGCCGTAGTATTCCTGCGCAGCAGCTTCAGCACCATAAATACCGTCGCCCATTTCGATTACGTTGAGGTAAACTTCCAAAATACGCTCTTTACTCCAGAAAAGTTCAATTAACAACGTAAAGTAAGCCTCGAAGCCTTTTCTGATCCAAGAACGGCCCGGCCACAGGAAAACGTTTTTAGCGGTTTGCTGCGAAATGGTACTGCCACCTTTAACCTTTTTACCTTTGGCATTACTGGCAAATGCTTTTTCGATGGCCTTCATATCAAAACCAATATGCTTTAAAAACAACTGATCTTCGGCAGATACTGCAGCACGTTTCATGTTATCCGAAATATCGTCGAAATCGACCCATTTTTTCTCGGTTTTAAAAGGCTTTCCATCAGCTTTACGCTCAATGTTTCGCAAAACCATCAGTAAGGTAATAGGTGGATTAATAAAACGCAGGGCAATTACCCAAAACACCGAAACCAGCAAAAAATATAAAAATACTTTTGTAGCAATATTGGTTATCTTCTTCAAAAGTGGATGTTTTGCTTTACTTTTCGTTTTGGTTGTCCGGTTTTTTGCCATAGCGCAAAGGTAATTAAAGGGATGGAAATGAAAAATGTAAGCTGGAAGATTTATTAATCACCGCCCCGTTTGTAAATTAAATACTGAAATAAAATTAAATACTCCGATTTTCTGTATTTTGGGGTTCAAATTTACACAGATGAAGAAAATCGGATACCTTTTTTTTATGCTGATCCTTTTATGGGGTTGCAGCACCACAAAAAACACCACCAGCAATGGAAAGTGGATTTCACTTTTCAATGGAAAAGACATTAAAGACTGGAATGTTAAAATCCACCACCACGATTACAATGTAAACTTTGGCAATACTTTCCGTGTAGAAGATGGCATTATCAAAGTACGTTACGATCAATATGGCGATTTTAACGATCAGTTCGGTCACCTTTACTATAAAACACCTTTTTCATACTATCACCTAAAGCTAAAATACCGCATGGTTGGTGAGTTGCAAAAAGGTGCACCAAGTTATACTTTACGCAATAGCGGTGTGATGTTCCATTCGCAGGACCCGAAAACCATGCCTAAAGAGCAGGATTGGCCAATTTCAATCGAAATGCAGTTTTTAGGTGGTTTGAGCGATGGCAGACCCCGCCCAACTGGTAACATGTGTTCGCCAGGTACCGAAATTTTCTACAATGGTAAAATGTACGCAGGTCACTGTTTAGATTCAAGATCGAAAACTTACGACGGCGACCAGTGGGTATCGGCAGAGCTGATTGTATTGGGCGATTCGCTGGTTACACACATCATTAATGGCGATACCGTACTGGAGTACAGCAAACCACAAATAGGCGGAGGTGTGGCTAACCGCTTCGATCCCAAAATTAAAATAGATGGCAAAGCGCTTAAATCGGGGTTTATTGCCCTGCAAAGCGAAGGTCAGCCTGTTGATTTTAAAGATATCGAAATCAGACAGCTCCCTATCCCTGCGAGCTCAAAATCTAAATAAACATTTTTGAATGCTATACGTTAAAAGAATATGAAAGTTGCATTAATTACAGGAGGAAGTAAAGGAATTGGGCTCGGTATTGCTGAGGCCCTGTTAAAAGACGGCTACAAAGTAGCCATAACCAGCAGAACAATTGGCGCAGCCAACCAGGCCGCTGCCGGTTTAGTAGCCCATGGCGATGTGCTGGCTATTGAAGCGGATGTTAAAGATTTTAAATCGCAGCAGGAAGCGGTAAACCTCATTATTGAGAAATGGGGTCAGCTTGATGTGCTGATTGCAAACGCAGGTGTAGGTCACTTTGCCCCCATCGATGAGCTGGACATTAATTCATGGAACGAGATCATCGATACCAATTTAACAGGTGTGTTTTACAGCATTAAAGCCAGTGTAGAGGAGATCAAAAAAACGAAAGGGCATATTTTCACCATTTCAAGCTTAGCGGGCACCAACTTTTTCGCCGGAGGCTCGGCTTATAATGCCAGTAAATTTGGCTTAACCGGTTTTACACAGGCCGTTATGTTAGATTTAAGAAAATATGGCGTTAAGGTAAGTACCATTATGCCAGGTTCGGTAGCGAGCCATTTTAACGACCACAACCCGGATGCGGAGGCTGATGCCTGGAAAATACAGCCAGAAGATATGGGCAAACTGCTGGTAGATTTATTGGCCATGCCAGCCAGAACGTTACCGAGTAAGGTAGAAATCAGACCAACTACGCCGAAGGGATAGGGAAGATTTGAGATTTGAGACATTAGATTTGAGATTAAAAATTTAGCAGCATTGCCAGGTCTCAAATCTCATGTCTAACATCTCATGTATCAGATCTAAATCATAAAAAAAGTCCTTTCAGAAAACTGAAAGGACTTTTTTATGATTCGTTAAAGAAATGCTTATTCAGCAACTACTTCGAAAGGAACCTGAACTTTAACTTCTTTGTGTAAGTTTAAGTTAGCAACATACTCGCCAACAAATTTAGGTTCAGTTTCGAAAGTAATACGACGACGGTCTACATCAAAGCCTTGAGCTTTTAATGCTTCAGCAATCTGGATGGTGTTAACCGCTCCGAAGATTTTTCCGCTTTCGCCAGCTTTAGCACCGATTGAAAGTTTAACAGCAGTTAAACGCTCAGCAACACCTTCAGCATCTTTCTTAATTTTATCTTGTTTAAAAGCAGCTTGCTTTAAGTTTTCTGCTAATACTTTTTTAGCAGAAGAAGTAGCTAATGCAGCAAATCCTTGAGGGATTAAATAGTTACGGCCAAAACCTGGCTTTACTGTAACTACATCATCTTTCTCACCAAGGCCTTTAATATCTTGTTTTAAAATAATTTCCATATCTCTAGCCTCCTATTTTAATTGATCAGCAACGAAAGGTAACAAACCGATGTGACGTGCGCGCTTAACAGCCTGAGCCACTTTACGTTGGAATTTTAACGAAGTACCAGTTAAACGGCGTGGTAATAATTTACCTTGATCGTTAATGAATTTCAACAAGAAGTTTGCATCCTTGTAATCGATATATTTAATTCCGTTTTTCTTGAAACGGCAATATTTTTTACGGTTATCCTCTACTTTAGGGGCAGTTACGTATTGAATTTGTTCTCTTGCCATTACGCTGCAACCTCCTTAGTTTTTTT